>Ga0102938_10002704_pt1 | contig 13366 bp, 11 predicted proteins | sample SalPonR2_B_D2_MG_FD_84516 | JGI IMG/M metagenome (GOLD analysis project Ga0102938, IMG submission 84516) | Salt pond soil microbial communities from South San Francisco under conditions of wetland restoration - Salt Pond MetaG R2_B_D2_MG | ecosystem: Environmental > Aquatic > Marine >... | reverse complement strand
GAGAAGATGAAAATCCATCTCCAGAAACCTTAATAGAAAACAGCGGAAGGATAAATTTTCTACTTGCTGGACTGGAAGGACCAAGAACGGATACAATAATATTTATAAGTTTTGATCCAAGAACAAACCAGCTGGACTTAGTATCCATACCGAGAGATACCTACTATTACAAAAAAGGTTTTTGGGAAGACTTTGACTACTATCCAAACCATAAAATAAATGCTCTTTACGGAAATAAAGGTGTAGAAGGATTAGAACAAGCCGTAGAAGATATAGTTGGAGTTGAAATAGATAACTATGCTACTATAACCTACAATGGCGTTAGAGGAATAATCAACTCCTTAGGAGGAGTAGAAATTAATGTTCCATTTGATATGTACTACGAAGATAAATGGGATGATCCACCTCTAATTATAGACATTAAGGCCGGGGAACAGGTATTATATGGAGAAAAGGCGGTACAGTTTTTAAGATTTAGACAAAACAGTGATGGGAGTGTTAAGTACGGAGATATTCAAAGAATAGGAATGCAGCAGAAGTTTATGAAAGAAGTTGCAAAAAAAGCATTGAGTTTTAAACTTCCTTTAATAGTGGATGATATATTTAGACATGTAAGAACAGATGCTAAGCTAAGTGAATTCTCAAAATATGCAAATTTAGCTGTAGGTCTGGACTTAGAAAATATAAATTTTTATACTATTCCCGGAAAGGATGAATATATACAGAGAACTTCCTTTTTTGTAGTAGACTTTAAAGAAACAAGACAGTTAATATACGATATATATGAAATACCTTACGATGTTGAGTAACAAGCGTAAGGTATTTTTATTTATTAATCCTCAGCACATTCTGAATCGTTGCCTTTAAGTATATCCATACCGTGAGTTAAAGATTTTAAAAGATATTCCATTGATTCTCTTACAGCTTTTGGACTGCCGGGCATGTTAATTATAAGGGAGTTTTTTCTTATACCGGAAGTAGCTCTTGAAAGCATAGCTTTTGGAGTAATTTGAAAGCTAAAATTTCTTATACCTTCAGAGATTCCAGGGGTCTCTTTATGAATTACTTCTTTGGTAGCCTCCGGAGTTACGTCTCTTTTTGAAAACCCAGTTCCACCTGTAGTTAAAACTAAGTCTATATACTTGTTATCTATCATATCTATTATAGTATTTTTAATCTCTTCCTTTTCATCTGGTACTATAACATATTCTGTTACTTTATAAACTTCTTTTTCTATTATTTCTTTTATAGTTTGTCCACTTATATCTTCTCTTAAACCTTGAGAGCCTTTGTCGCTTGCGGTTATGATACCTACTGTATACATATAATCCTCCTTGTTTTTTATTAATTTTAAGTTTATACCATTTATATCAAAACAACAAGTAGAAGGTATTGAAATTTTTTCTTAAGATGTATATAGTATATATAAATGTAAAATTTAGAGTTAATTATTAAGTTTATATAGGAGGACTTAAATGGGAAGTATAATAGACAGAATAATACCGATGCTTCTGACATTACCGGGAATTTTAGTTGCAATTTCAATTCACGAATACGGTCATGCATTGGCAGCATATAAAATGGGAGATAATACAGCAAAACTTCAGGGAAGATTGACATTGAATCCTTTAAAACATCTTGATCCTTTAGGATTTTTGTGTTTATTAATTTTTAGATTTGGTTGGGCTAAGCCTGTTCCGGTTAATCCAAGGAATTTTGGAAATCCAAGAAGAGATGATATTATTGTATCTCTTGCCGGAGTAGGTATGAATCTTCTTACCTCCATTATATTTATATTTATAATGAAGTTATCCTTTCAATCAGGACTACTCAGTAGTATAGGATATGGTGGACAAATATTAGCTAATATGTTGTATTATGCTGCATACATTAATATAGGATTAATGGTATTTAATCTTTTACCGATACCACCTTTAGACGGACATCATGTAGTTCAGGATATTATAGGATACAAGGCAGTGAAATTTTATCATGAATATGCTCAGTATATAAGAGTAGGATTGATAATACTACTGATAACAGGGTTTTTAGGAAGATTCATAATACCTGCAGTAAGCGGTATATTTAATTTGTTGTATAATCTAATAATGTAATAAATCGAGAGGTGAAAAAATGATTAGTAGAAAAATAAAAAATATGAATCCATCAGCAACAGTTGCACTAACTTCAAAAATTGCAGAACTACAGAGAAAGGGAATAAATATAATAACCTTTAACGTAGGTGAACCGGATTTTAAAACCCCAATTAATATTAGAAACAAGGCTAAAGAAGGTTTAGATTTAGGTTTAACTAAATACACTCCAGCACCGGGAACTATAGAACTAAGAGAAGAGATATCGAAAAAATTATACAGAGATAACAATATAGAATATAACTACGATGAAATAATAGTATCTAACGGAGCTAAACAGTCTTTAATAAATACGCTTATGACATTATGTAATGAAGGGGATGAGGTTATTATTCCTTCACCTTTTTGGGTTAGTTACATTGAAATGGTAAAATTAGCAGATGGAGTTCCGGTTGTAGTAGAAATGGATGAGGAAGATAATTTCGATTTAAATACTGAAAAAATAAAAAAGCATATTACTGATAAAACAAAATGTATAATGATAAATACTCCTAATAATCCAACGGGAGCTGTATACAGTAGAGAAAGGTTGGAGGAAATAGGAAAATTGGCCGTCGAAAAAGATCTGTATATAATAGCAGACGATATTTATGAAAAACTTATCTACGGTGGAGAAAAGCATATATCTATAGCATCTTTAGGAGAAGAAATAAAAAATAGAACGATATTAATTAATGGGGTTTCAAAAGCCTATGCAATGACAGGATGGAGAATTGGATATGCAGCGGGACCTAAGGAAATAATAAAGGGAATGACAGCTCTTCAAGGGCACATGACATCAGGCCCAAATACAAATGCACAATATGCTGCGGTAGAAGCACTTAAAAATAGTGAAGAATCTATAGAAGATATGGTTAAAGAATTTGATAAAAGAAGAAAATATTTAGTTAAAAGACTAAACAGCATAGATGGAATCAAGTGCAATACTCCAAAAGGAGCTTTTTATGCTATGCCTAATGTTAAAAGTTTTTTTGGAAGAAAATTCAATGATAGAGTTATTAATAATTCAACTGACTTAGCAAACTATCTACTTGATGAGGCTAAAATTGCTGTTGTGCCTGGAATTGCTTTTGGAATTGAGAATAATATAAGAATAGCATATTCGAATTCTATTAAAAATATAGAAAAAGGTATGGACAATATGGAAGAAGCATTGAAAAAACTAATATAAAAAAAGTGAAATTAAAAGAAGCGAGATTTTATAAAATCTCGCTTCTGTCATTTTAGCATGTGCTTGCAGGCATTCCTTTAGGTGAAATAACAAAACCTTTTCTAATAAAGCTGTTAACATACTCTATGTTGAAGCCTTTGTATCTATCTAATTCTTTTCCTGCTACAAATTTAATTCCGTCTATTTCTTCAATGTAGTCATTATCTTTTTGTTCGTCCAGAACAAGTCCCAATGAAGGGCCACCTCAACCAAAGCCTGCTATATTAACTCTGATTACTTTTTCATCTGATTCTTGTTTTTCAATTATTTTTTTGATTTCTTTTAATGCATCTTTTGTTGCTTCTATAAACAAATTGAACACTCCTTTTTTATTTTAATTTATTTTAACATGTTATACATTGCTTCCATCTGTTCGTAATTCATCATACCTGGATAACCTGTTTCAACTGTACCGTCGCTGTTGATTCCTATAGATAAAGGAAGTCCATTAGCGCCGTATGCTGAAGCTGTCCTACCTTTTGGATCAAGAAGTATATTTAAGTCTACATCTGTATTATTTTCTAGAAAGCTATTTATTTTTGATTCGCTTTCATCAACATTTACAGCTAAAACTACTAAATCATCACTATATGTATCTGCAAGTTTTGTTAAATCCGGCATTTCTTCCACGCAGTATGGACACCATGTAGCCCAGAAATTAACAATAACTTTTTTTCCTTGAAATGCGTTTAATTCATAAGTTTCTCCATCAATACCCTCAAGTTCAAAGTTCGGTGCGTTAACCGGCTCTTCTTCTTCCTCAGTCTCTTCAGATTCTTCTAAAGGTTCTTCTACATTATCCGAAGGTTCTTCTAATGGTTCATTTTCAGATGAAGAACATCCTATAAGTAATGTAAAGGATAGTGCAATCAAGAGAAAAATTACTATATATTTTTTAATCATATTCACCACCTATTTACAATAATATACTGTTGAAAATTGTTAATTTATTCAATGTTATTAAGATACCCAGTATAATTAGAATTATTCCGCCTATTCTATTTAAATAAAGACTGAATTTCTCTATTTTATCTATATACTTTGTAAAATGACCCAACAATAATGAGGTTACTATAAATGGTATAGATAATCCTAATGAATAAAAAGACAGTAGAACTATACCTTCCATAACAGTACCCTGACTTCCTGCAAATATTAATATTGATCCTAAAACTGCTCCTATACAAGGAGTCCAACCTGCACCAAAAGCCATTCCCATAAGTGTAGAACTAATTAAATTATTTTTTCTTTTAGGAGCTTTAAATCCATGCTTTCTACTTAGAAATCCAATTTTAATTACTCCCAACATATAAAGTCCGAAAAATATAATAAAAAGACCACTTATAGTTCTAAATAAAGATAAATTTTTATTTAAAAAACTTCCTAAAAATGTTGCTGAGGCACCGAGTATTATAAAAATGATACTGAAACCTAAAACAAATCCTATAGTTCTTGTTAAGTTAATTTTTTTGAAATTGGAGTAGTTGTTGACATTACCTCCAGATGTATATGATATATAGGCTGGAATAATTGGTATTATACATGGTGAAAAAAAAGATATAATACCGCCCCAAAAGGCTATTAATACAGTAACATTTTCCAAAACTATCACCTCTCACAAAAGAATAACATACCCCGATGGGGTATGTCAAGCATTATTAATATTTGTTAAATTTATTTTTATATTCATTTTTCTTTTTATGACTTAACTCAAGAAGTTTGTATATTTTTTCTTCATCATTGTTTTTCAAAGCATATATAAATTCTTCTATATTGCCTTTAAAATGCTCCAGTTCTTTAATTAGATTTTCCTTGTTTTCAAAAAATGCATCCGTCCAAAGATCTGAATTAATATTTGCGACCCTTGTGGCACTTTTAAAACTTCCTCCAGAAAAAATATCAATATCTTCAGAATAATTATCATTATTTACAATAGATGCAGCTATTACATGTATTAGTTGGCTGGCATAGGCTATCATTTCATCATGAGTTGTAGGATCTGTTTTGTAAACTTTAGAAGATCCAATTTTTTTAGCAAGAATTTCTACTGTATCAATAGATTCCTTAGAATTCTTCTCTCTTGGAAGAATTAAATAAGTTGTATTTTTAAAAATATCTTTATCTGCATACAGAAAACCCTTATACTCGTTTCCTGCCATAGGATGTCCAGGAACATAGTTGATATCATCTCTTAAATTTTTCTACTTTTTCAACTATATTACTTTTTACTCCGGCTACATCAGTTATTATAGAACCTTTTTTAAAAAGTTCATTGTTATCTTCAATAAAAGCAGCTATCTGTTTAGGATATATGCAGAGTATAACAATATCAGAATTTTTAAGTGGAAAAGATGGATCTATAAAACCTTCATCAATTACATTCAAATATTCGGCAGCTTTAATTATATTTGGATTAATATCTATTCCCCATAATTTCTTGGGTTTAATATAATTTTTAAGAGCTATAGCATAAGAACCACCCTCCATACCTAAACCTACAACGGTTATATTCATTTCTTTAAAGTCTATCATATTTCAATCCTTAAGATAATTTTTTGTTTTCAATATCCAAGTATGGTTTGATAGTTTTCATTAGATTATCAAATCTATCAGGTTTAATGGACTGTTGACCATCACTTAGTGCATTAGCAGGATCATTGTGAACTTCGACCATAATACCATCAGCTCCCGCCGCAACTGCAGCTTTAGACATAGGTTCTACTAAAGACCAAACTCCCGTAGCATGAGAAGGATCTACTATTACCGGTAAATGAGTTTTACTTTTAAGTAAAGGTACAGAGCTTAAATCAAGGACGTTTCTAGTTTCTTTTTGAAAGCTTCTTATACCTCTTTCACATAAAATGACATTTTTATTTCCCTCAGAAAGAACGTACTCTGCTGACATTAAAAGTTCTTCAATAGTAGCAGACATACCTCTTTTTATAAGAACCGGTTTATTTGCTCTTCCTGCTTCTCTAAGTAGATCGTAATTTTGCATATTCCTTGCACCAATTTGAATTACATCAACGAAATCTACATATTTTTCTACTTGAAGAGGTGACATAAGTTCAGTTACAATCGGTAGTCCAGTTTCTTTTTTTGCATTTAAAAGAAATTCTAAACCTTCTCTACCTAATCCTTGAAAGCTGTAAGGTGATGTTCTAGGTTTGAAGGCGCCACCTCTTAAACAGGAAGCACCTGATTCTTTTATACTGCGGGCTATATCAAGAACCTGCTCCTGACTTTCTACAGAGCATGGACCAGCTATAACAGCAAAGTAACCATCACCGATTTTTTTGTCGCCCATCTCTACAACAGCATCCCCATGATTAAACATTTTGTTTGCTTTTTTATAAGGTTCTTGAACAATTACAAGCTTTTTTACAATTCTGTTTGCTCTAATTTTTTCCGGGTCTAATGTAGTCGTGTCTCCTATTAATCCGATAAGATATGAGTTTTCACCTTGGGATTCGTGAAGCTTAAAACCTAAATCGACCATCTTCTCTTTAAAAGATTCAACATCCTTCTTTTCAGCATCATTATTAATTACTACAATCATTTTGTACCTCCTTATTTATTATTAATATAAAAAAAGAGACTCACAATGAGTCTCTTAAATTTCTTTTTTAAGTATATTTATTCTAAATTTATAGGGAGCCCATTAGTTATCAACAAGTTATTAAATTGCATGAAAAATTATTTTCGCCATAAAAGTAGCCAAAATAATAATAGCAATCAAAATTGTTGTTAAATAACTTAGACATAGTATTCTTCCTCTTTTTAGAATTTTATTAATTATAACATATTTTTAACAACTGTCAAGAAAAAGAGAGAAATTTTACTATATTTTTAATTAAGACTATACCTGATTGAAATAAATATTGCATTGATATATAATTAAAAATGATGAGAACCTAAAACTGATATATCAACGTAATACTAACGGAGGTAATACATTGAAAGAGACAGATGTAATATATAATGAATTATTAAAAAGAATAATTGAGCTTGACTATAAGCCAGGAGATATAATAGAAGAAAAGAAAATTGCTAAAGAATTTAATGTAAGTAGAACACCGGTAAGAGAAGCCCTACTAAAACTAAGCAATAAATCTTTGGTACAGATGATACCTAGAATGGGGACATATGTTTCCCAAATTGATATTAAAAGAGTTAAGAATGCATACCAGGTAAAGAAAAAACTTGAAGCCTATGCAGCAGAGTTAGCCAGCGAATACGCATCGGAAGAAGATATAAAAGAATTTTTTAATATAACAAGTGAAATGTCAACATTAAAAGGAAGTCCAGATTATAAGAAATACATACAGAAAGATTATGAGTTTTTTAAAAAATTAAGAGGCTTAACTAGAAATGAATTATTAGAAGAAAATTTAGAAGAGTTAAACAATTCAATAGTAAGATTTTTAAGATATATACAGTATGTTTGCGATAACCCTAAATGGCATGTACAATCTTTAGAAAGTATCGCTCAGAGCATTAAAATAAGAGATCCTGAAACAGCTTCTAAAGAAACTGAGTATTTTAATGCGGTGTATGTAAAAAAATTATTTAACTCCTATTTTGGATAAATTAATATAAACATAAAATTTTCAATAGAGTATTAGAAAAAGCTTAAAAACACATTATACATGGGTTCTTAAGCTTTTTTAGTTGTATATAATTGAAAAGTAACTGGTGGTGCTGTATTTATCTATTGGAATTATATCATAGGAATTTTTGTTGTTTATTAAGTTAAGTTTTAGATTATTATTTTCAGCAAATCTTAAAATACTTAAAAGACTTTGAGGGGAATCTACATTATCATTGTCGAATTCCATAATACTACTGTAGTCTTTTTTTATAATAGTCTTTAGAGTTTCCTCATCTTTAGTATTTGCTCTATCATAGTCCAAATAGTGGCTAAAATCTATGGAAGCTATTAGTAGGGTATTTTCATCAAGAATATTGTTATCTAAGTAATCGCTAAAATCTAAAGACTCATTCATATCCAAGGTTCCTGTTATAGCAATATTTACCACCTTTGCGTTTTTAAAGTAGTAGCTTACAAAATGCATAAGGGCTGCATTAGAGTGTTCTCTTTCAATAAGAGTGTTATTCACCTTAATATTAGGATATTCTTTTAAGATTTGCAGTTTATCATCATCTATCTTTACATCTCCAAAGGGTGTTATCCAATCCAGATTTGTAGTGTAAATATTCTTAGAATCTACGGTGTTATGATCCGGTCCAACTATTACTATTAAATCATAGCTATCCCTGTCTTCTACTGCTATAAAAACTTCATGAAGAAGTTCCGAAGCTAAAAGATGGTGAGGGCATATAATACCCCTAGTATTCTCAAAGGTATTTTCTATAGTTACGTTTATAGTAGAATAAAAGTTCTTTTCTTCGTAAAATAAGGATTGATTGTACTCCTTAATGTAAGAAGTATCTTCTGTATCTTCCAAGTTTTCATCTATATCTACCTTACCTTCTGAGAAGATACAGCCTGACAGTAAAACTGCCAGGCCGACTAATATTATTATAACTTTTTTCATTTAATCAACAACCTTCAATCTAATCTGCTCTGTGTACCAGAGACTGCTGCTGTCTGTTATTTTTCTAATAACCGTATGATCGTCGGTATATTCTCCCGGTAGCACTGCCTGCATGTAGTAGCTTACAGGCTGGTTAACTCTAGTAGAACTAAAGTAGTATCTAAATACTAGAGTCTGTCCCGATTCTTCCGAAAGATAGGTATCCTTACCCAGTTTCATAAATCTAAATCCAGCCGGTACAAATTCACTGATTTCATATGAACTGTAGTCTTTTCTGTTGTTAATCTTAGGATCTAGAGTTACCTTTATTAAGTCTCCCTGACTAAAGGTATCAACTTCTTCACCATTTATGGTATAGGTTTTAGTTAAGGAGTATTCATCGGTTTTATTCTTTTCAAGAGCATTTGCATTAGCAAGACCGTATACGTAGGCCGCGACATTGCTTTCAATCTCTGATATTTCCATTCCTGCCAGTTCTTCCTTAGTTACTGTAATAGATTTGGTTTTAAAACCGTCTACTTCGTAGGTTTCAAGCTTAGTTTCAGGATGGTTAAATTTAACCGTTACGCTTCCTTCAAGAGCCTTAACATCTTCAGTTTCCATTATATTTCTGTTCATTAGGTATATTAACTTTTCAAAATTAACTAGAGTCCATACATCCTTGCTGTTGTAGAGATAATCAAACATCTTATCTCCCTGTTCAAAGTATTCAAGCTTAGCTGAAGCTACTAGAGCAAGTGCTGTAAGCTCCTTGCTGGTTTTACCTGTAATGTCTTCTACATCAAAGTATATTTTGCCATCTTCTTCTTTGGAATATTTCTCCATTACGTCTTTAAATAAGTTTTCAGATAAGGATTCATCTCCAAATTCTGCTAGTGCTATAGAAGCTAAAAGCTTGGCTCTAGGACTTCCATCAATATCACTACTCTCAGCTAATTTTTGTAAATCCAGCAGCACAGGCTCTTTGTATGATGACAATCCTAAATAAGCAGATACAACTTCTTCTAAAGTAGAATCTTCTTTACCTAATATATTGTAGAAGTAGGTTTTCATTAAATCATCATCAAAGTATCCAGTATCTAACATTGCTAACTTTGAAGTTAATTCAGCATCCCTATCACTGTAAGGAAGTAAACTTATACCTCCGCCTTGAGATGTTTTTTCATAATCACTTAAATCTACGAATTTATCTACGTATGCATTTTCATCGAAATTTTCTTTAACAAATTTTCTTACAAGAACAGATGTTAGCTTCTGATCTATTCTTTTGCCATGTACATATCTTAGATCCATAAGGGTATTGTAAAACATGGATTCGCTTTCGTTAAAGAAGGTTACTTCTGCATTGGAGTAAACTTCATCAAAGGTCGTATCTTCAGAAAGCTGGTAGTATTCCTTATTGTTAAAATATACCGTTGAATCAACTACTTCGAAAGTTTTTTCCACAGCATCCTTGTATTCACCACCGTCGGCGTAAACGGTTATTGTGTAGCTTCCCTTGTCCAGTTCCTCTAAAGAAACATTAGTGTAATCTCCTGCTGCACCTTCTTTAGAGAAAGATTTTTCTTCTCCTGTAGTATTGTTTACAAGATCCACCTTATATGCTACAGTTTGGTCATCCTCCACATCTTCTCCAAAAGCCCTGAGGCTTATAGAAGGAATGTCTCCAGTTATAAACTCTTTACTGATTATAGTGCTTACGTAAAAAGGCAGCTTTGTATTTATATTTATTTTAGATGAATAAGACTGCATATCTTCTGTAAAACCCTGGAAAGTTACTCTCCAAGAAGTTAGGTTATCCGGGAGTCTAAAAGATAAAGTTCCTTCTCCTTCTTGATTTAAGGTGATTGTTCTAAAATAGGCGGTATCCTTAAATTCTCTTCTTACAGTATAATCTCCACCTTCTCCACCTCTTTCCGCCATAACTTGATTTTCAAAACTGTTGTAATCGTTGGATACATAATCCTTTTTAATTCCTGTAGAATAAACAGGGGAATAAAGTTCTGCCAAAGGATCTACGTCTTGTGGAAATAGTTCGAAATATGCTTCATCTACTACACTGATATTGACATTTGACTGAACAGGCTCACCCTTATTATCTAAAGCTTTTATATTAACAGTTGCTACATCTCCAGGACGGTAGTCCTTATTATCTGTAGTTAAAGATATGTCCATCTCTTTTTCTTCGTATTCATAACTTAGATTTGTAGCCGATAACGTTTTAAATATATCTCCTTTATTAATATAAACACCCTGTATAAACACATTAGGTATGTAGGATTTTTTAAAGTTCAACTCACCGCTTAATTCATCTGTGATATAGTATTCCTTAACCCCATCCTGCATTATCATCACAAGAAGCTTATCCTCTTCTACTTCTTCTTTTTTATCTCCTTCACTTCCCCCTTTTAAATAATACTGGAAGCTCTCTTGTTCTTTAAATCTGTATTGTTCCTTATCCTCTATTTCTATAGATAGGTTATTGTCTTCTATATTGAACATATCTCTTTGATTGAATCTGTAGTAGTTTTTTTCTTCTATTTTGCTTCCGTCATCTTCAGTTAAGGTAACTATTACTTCAAAGTTGCTGTCAGAGTCTTTAATATAAGGGGTTTCTACTTCGTATTTTCCGTTTAACGTATTTATATTAAAGTTTTCTCTCTGCTTAGATCTTTGGACGTATTCGTAGTTTGTCTTTGTTACCTTATCTATCAAGTCGTAGTAGGTTCCTGTTTCTACTTTTTCAAAATATGTTTCCACTACTTTGATATTTACTTCTTCATTAAGGGGAGCTCCCTTCATGTCTTCAAAGTCTTTATTTTTTGAGTTTACATATTTTTCAACATTTATCTCATTTACTTTTATAGTAATTAGAGGTGTCTCCAAATCGCTGTTTAGGTCGGTAGTAATCATCTTAGTTTTAGGAAAAAATGTAAAGGTACTTATATCAGTAATTCTTTGGTTTTCGGCATCTCTATTATATGCAGCCATTCTTCCGGAAGTAGGTCTCCAGGAAGTTGTTTCTTGAGATGGAGTAATTGAAATTTGTGCATTTCCATCTTCATCTGTTTTTAAAGTGTTGCTATTTAATCCGGACAAATTAAAATCTAAATTAAATTCCATATTTGATGCAGGATTACCATCGAAAAATTCTGATGTAAGATTGTAGGTTATCTCCTCTCCTACCATTACGTAGTCTTTATTAAAGTTAGATTCTAATCTATATATTGGTTTTGTGTATTCACTTATATGAATTTCTTTTTCCATTACAGTTTTATCATCATTAGTTAAAACCATATTGTACCAACCAGTAGGTAGATCTTCAAAAGAGAAACTCTCTGTAAAGGTACCTATTCTATCTATTTTTATGCTTTTACTTTGAATTTCTTTCTCTCCGTATACGTTGGATATAAAGGTCAATTTGTAGTTGTTAGAATCCAGTTCTTTTTTAGGCTTTACATATCCAAATATATTTACCTTGTCCGTCGGCTGATAGGTGCTTCTATCTGTAAAGAAGTAGGACCAGTAGTCTTTAGAGTCGGGACTGTAGATATTACTGTAAAATGGTCTATAGTTATACTCCGTTCTCAAGATAAAATCGTTGTAACCATCTGCAGATATAGTACCGTAGGTTATTCGACTTTCTTCTTCAGGAGTGTAATCTATTTGTGCAATGCCATCTGGTCCAGTCTTACCTTCAAAACCACCTTCGAAGGATACATCAGCATCGGCTAAAGATTCACCAGTGGCAGCATCGTTTAACCATAAAAACTGAGAATCTTCTAATTCTGAATTATATACCAATACATCGCTAACCTGAAGAAATGTATATCTCTTAGTACCCTTTAAGGTAGCCTCTGCAAAGTAGTAACCTTCATCTATTTCTTCTGGAAACTGCAAAATATCAAAGGATGAATAACCCTGTTCTACTTCAACAGGAGTAGTACTAAAGCTGCTAACTTCATTTAAATATTCAGGTTTAGTATTTTCAAAATCTTCATAAATATACTTAATATTTCGAACCTCATCGAATTTTTTAACATCATTTAAGAAATTTTCACTAGAGTTGAAGCTGTAAAGAGTAATATCAACTTCTTCATCCTTGAAACTTTCTCCTACAAAGGCTTCTAAAAAAGGCACCTGTAAAGTAGTAAAGTTAGCAAAATTCTTATTCAATCTAAGTCTAGAACTTTGGACTTCTCTAGTAGTGAAGCTGAAAGTATAATCTTCTTCTAAAGCTAAATCACTATCTTTAAGTTTAGCTCCAGCTTTCACAGTTATGTTGTATCTGGTATCTTCTTCTAATTTTTCAGGAATGAATATCTCAATATTTCCGTTACTTTTAAACTCTCCTTCAACTTCAGGATAAATTTCAAAGGATTCTTCAAAATTTTCAATTCCTTCGTGGCTGAAGTTGACTTCAATGCCGGTTTCAAGAGGAATAT
>Ga0102938_10002701_pt1 | contig 13384 bp, 14 predicted proteins | sample SalPonR2_B_D2_MG_FD_84516 | JGI IMG/M metagenome (GOLD analysis project Ga0102938, IMG submission 84516) | Salt pond soil microbial communities from South San Francisco under conditions of wetland restoration - Salt Pond MetaG R2_B_D2_MG | ecosystem: Environmental > Aquatic > Marine >... | reverse complement strand
GGTCGGCCCGAGGCGACCTTCAGCCTGGAACGGGCCATCGACAAGATGGCGCGCGAGCTGAAACTCGACCCCGTCGAGGTGCGGCGCAAGAACCTGATCACACCCGATCAGTTCCCCTATACCACGCCGGTGGCGCTGCAATACGACACCGGCAACTACCAGGCGACGCTCGATAAATCCCTTGAGCTGGCCGACTATGCCGGGTTCGAGGCGCGGGCCGCGGACTCGGCCAGGAACGGCAAGATGCGCGGCATCGGTCTGTCCACCTGGATCGAGGCCTGCGGGATAGCGCCGTCGCATCTTGTGGGGGTCCTGGGCTCTCGCGTGGGTCTGTTCGATGCCGCTACCGTGCGCGTCAACGCGACCGGGTCGATCAATGTCATGGTCGGCGCGCATTCCCACGGGCAGGGGCACGAGACCGTGTTCGCGCAGATCGTGGCCGACAAACTGGGGATCCCCGAGGAAAACGTCGACATCGTCCATGGCGACACGTCGAAAATCCCGTTCGGCATGGGATCCTACGGGTCGCGGTCGCTGGCGGTCTGTGGCTCGGCGATGGACAAGGCGCTCGACAAGATCATCGCCAAGGGCAAGAAGATCGCCGCCCACATGCTCGAGGCCGCCGAGGGGGACATCACTTTCGAAAACGGATCCTTCCAGGTGGCCGGGACCGACAAGGCGAAATCCTTCGGGGAAATCGCCTTTTCGGCCTATGTGCCCCATAACTACCCGCTCGAAACGCTGGAGCCGGGGCTGGAGGAGACGGCGTTTTACGACCCCAACAACTTCACCTATCCCGCCGGCGCCTACCTGTGCGAGGTCGAGGTCGACCCCGACACCGGCAAGGTCGAGGTCATGTCCTTCACCTGCGCGGATGACTTCGGCAACGTGATGAACCCGATGGTGGTCGAGGGGCAGGTCCATGGCGGGGTGGCGCAAGGCATCGGCCAGGCGATGATCGAGAACACCGCCTATGACGCCGATGGCCAGTTGCTCAGCGCATCCTACATGGATTACGCGATGCCGCGGGCCGATGACGTGCCCATGTTCACGGTCGATCATTCCTGTGCCACGCCGTGCACCCATAACCCGCTTGGGGTGAAGGGCTGCGGTGAGGCGGGCGCGATCGGTTCACCACCTGCCGTGGTCAACGCGGTGATTGATGCGCTGCACCGCGCGGGTCATACTGGTGTGACGCATATCGACATGCCCGTGACGCCCGCGCGCGTCTGGCAGGCCATGCAGGGTTGAGGCCCAGCGGAAAGGAGATAACCCAATGTATAATTTCGAATTTTCCAAGCCTTCGACGATTGCGGAGGCAGCAGCGGCCTTGTCGGGGGATGAGGCACAGGCGCTTGGCGGCGGACAGACGCTTTTGCCCACCATGAAGCAACGCCTGGCCGCACCAGCCACGCTTGTCAGTCTCGGCGGCATTGCCGAGATGGTCGGTGTTTGCGTCAACGATGCCGGCCAGGTCTGTATAGGCGGGGCCACCACCCATGCCACCGTCGCGGCCGAGGCCGCGGCCCATTACCCGGCATTGGCGGCCATGGCCAACAGGATCGGGGATCCGGCCGTTCGCAACCGTGGCACCATTGGCGGCAGCCTTGCCAACAACGATCCGTCCGCCTGCTATCCGGCGGCGGCCCTGGGGTCGGGGGCGACGATCAAGACCAACACGCGTGAGATCGCGGCCGACGATTATTTCCAGGGCATGTTCGAGACCGCCCTGGACGAAGGCGAGATCATCACCGAGGTCAAGTTCCCGGTGCCCCAGGCCGCGAATTACCAGAAATTCGTGCAGCCTGCCTCGCGCTTTGCGCTGGTGGGCGTGTTCGTGGCGAAGTTTGCCGATGGCGTGCGTGTCGCGGTTACGGGGGCGTCGTCGGACGGCGTGTTCCGGTGGGCCGAGGCCGAGGCGGCGTTGTCGTCCGATTTCTCCAAGGCGGCCGTGGATGGGCTTGCGCCGCCGGCGGGCGACATGATCAGCGATCTGCACGGATCGGGCGCGTATCGCGCGCACCTGGTCAAGGTGATGACCGGGCGTGCGGTGGCCGCGGCGGGCTGACCGCGGGGGGCGGCGGTGCCCACCGAACGACAAAAACGCGATGCGGGTGCGTGGTACACCTGCATCGACGATGACCTGGAAGCCGCGCGGCAGGTTGCACGCCGCGCGTGCTTTGCCCATCAGGCCACACCACCCGATGCACGCGGCCCCATGGCCGCCGAATTGCGCGCCGTCCTGGGGGATGTCGGGGATGGAGTGGTCATCGAAGCCCCGTTTCATTGTGCCTACGGGCACAATATCCGTCTCGCGGACGGGGTTTACCTGAACGCGGGATGCGTGATCCTCGATACCGGCCCGGTCACGATCGGCGCGGGGGCCATGTTGGGCCCCGGGGTTCAGATCTATTGCGCGGACCATCACCGCGACAGGGATCTGAGATCGCAGGGAATGGAACGCGCGCTTGCGGTCGAGATCGGCGCAGATGTCTGGATCGGCGGCGCGGCGATCATTCTGCCGGGGGTGCGTATCGGGCCGGGCGCGGTCATCGGCGCGGGCAGCGTGGTGACCCGCGACGTGGCCGAGAATGCCCGCGTCGCAGGCAACCCCGCGCGCGTCCTGCCGGGTCAGGCGTAACTGGATACCATCCGGGCCGCTCGCGCCAGTTTGCGCACCGCTGACGGACTGACGCCCATTTGCTGTTTCACGCTGCGCGAAAATCCTGCCGGTGTCTCGAATCCGCTGGCCGCCGAGATCTCGGACATCGGCATCGCGGTCTTGCGCAACAGGTCTGCGGCATGGGCCAGCCGGATCGCCAGGTAGCGGTCGGACGGGCGCACGCCCAGGGCGCGCATGCACCGCCCGCGCAGGGCCTTGCGGCTCATCCCGAGTTGCTCCGCCAGCTCCGAAAGGGGCAGGGGGGTGGCCAGGTTGGCACGCATCAGGTCTTCCATCTGCGCAACGACCGGGTCGGCCGGTGGCGCGTCGGGGTCCGGCGCGGGCGTGGTGTCGCGCATGTGCCCGCGGGCCAGGGCGTGCACGGCGGTTTCCGCCAATGCGGACGAACTGACATGCGCCACCCATGCCTGCATCGCGGCCATCGGCGTCGTCCCGCCCGATGAGGTCAGCCGGTCACCGTCCAGAACAAAGGGACGGTCGAGCACCCTGATCTCGGGAAAGGCCGGGTCCTCGGCCGCGTCGGGCCCGGCATGGACAACCGCCTGTCTGCCATCCAGCAACCCCATGCGCGCCAGCATCAGACTGCCGGTGTCAAAGCCGGCCAGGCTGCCGCCATGCCCGGCAACCTGCGTCACGAATTTCCGGAACCCGTTGGGGATGCGTTCGTCCAGCGCCGGCCCGGCAATGATCACCGCCAGATCGACGGTCTCGGCCGCGTTCCAGTTTGGCGCGTCCGGGCTGATTTCCACCCCGTTGGAGGCCTTGACGGGCAGGTGCCCCGGCACCCGGGTTTCCCATGTGAACAGCTCTTCCTGGCCGGCACGGTTCGCAGCGGCGAGCGTTTCGATGCCAAGCACGTAGGCCAGCATCTGGCAGCCGGGAAAGGTAATGAAGCAGACATGGGTCATGGCGGCGACGGTGTGTCAGGATGCCGGGGTGCTCAAGCATATTTTGCGTCGTTCGCCGCAAAGTCTGCAGGTTGCTGCCACAGCGCCACAGCGCACGTGGTCAATCGTCCTCGTTGATCCGCAGGTTGTCGAGATTGAACTCGAACGCGATGGTCAGGCCGCCATCCGTGGTGATCGACGCGCGCCCATCCAGGTCAAGATCCGTGAACAGGCGCACGGTCGGGCCCGCGTCGGTCGAGGTGCTGACCAGGCCCATTTCGGCCGCACCGGTCAATTCGATGCCATCCGCGGCCAGCGTGGTCGCGCCGGACAGCAAAAGGATGGCACTCAGGGCGGCTCTGATCATGGACGTCATGATACACCCAAAACCGGCCCGCCGCCACAGGTCACGTCGGACAGACAAAAGGCGCGCCATGGCGGGCGCGCCTTTGAAACCGTGCAAGACCGACCTGGCCTGTTACTTGGCGGGGCCAATCATCATGACCATCTGACGGCCTTCCATCTTGGGCATGTTTTCGACCTTGCCCAGACCTTCGACATCGTCAGCGACCCGTTCCAGCAGATCACGGCCAAGGTTCTGGTGCGCCATCTCGCGGCCGCGGAACCGCAAGGTCACCTTCACCTTGTCCCCGTTTTCCAGGAACTTGGTGACGCTGCGCATTTTCACTTCGTAATCATGCACATCGGTGTTGGGTCGAAACTTGACCTCTTTCACCTCGATGGTCTTTTGCTTCTTGCGGGCTTCGCTCTCGCGCTTTTGCTGTTCGTATTTGAACTTGCCGAAATCCATGATCTTGCACACGGGCGGCGTCGCGTTCGGAGAAATTTCCACGAGGTCGAGACCGGCTTCTTCGGCCATCTCGAGCGCTCTTTCAGGTGTGACGACACCGGCATTCTCACCATCTGCGCCGATAAGGCGAATCTCGGGTGCTCGAATGCGGTCGTTGATGCGCGGCCCGGTTTCCCGGGTGGGGGGCGCGTTATGGGGTCTGCGGGCTATGGGGGCCTCCTGCTATAGCCGGTACTGGATGCTGCAAGGTATCTGCGCCGCCCTCCGCTTTCAAGGCGATTTGGGCATGGCCTTGCCGGTTTCTTGATTATGCTGCGCTGCGGCATTGTGCAAGGTCATGCCCGGGGATAAGCGGGCGATACAACTGTGTCACCCAATGGGGGAAGAGATGAGTAGAATTCTTGTTATCATCGTCGTGCTGGCAGCACTGGGCGTAGGCGGATATTTCCTGACCCAGGGCGCTCCCGAACCCGAGGAGGTTGCGGTCCCCGCGGACGACGTCGAGGCCGTTGTCGAAGAGGCCGCCGACGCCGCTGAAGAGGCCGAAACAACCGTGGAAGACGCCGCCGCAGCCGTCGAAGAGGCCGTGGAAGAGGGCGTCGAAGACGCGGTCGAAGCGGCCGAAGGTGTCGCCGATGAGGCAGCCCAAGCCGTCCAGGGCGCGGTCGAGGCCGCGTCGGAGGCCGCAGAAACCGCGGCAGATCAGGCCACCGACGCCGTTCAGGGCGCCTTGGACAACCTGACCGGCGCCACCGGGGACGCGACCGAAACCGTCGCCGACACCACCGAAGCCGCGGCCGACGCCACCACAGAGACCGTGGAAGAGACCGTGGAAGAAACCGTCGAGGCCGTGACGCCTGATCCCGCACCGGCATCCGATGCCGCTCTGTCCGATCTCTTCACCGCCGATGGCTTCGATTACGACCGGGCCATCGCGGCTCTGAACGAGGCCGACATTTCGCCGGTGACCCGCACGGCCGTGTCGACGGCGCTGACCAGCGCGCGTGACAATCCGGAACTGCTGGGCGCAGCGCTTGAACAGGCTCGTGCCGCTTTGGGCATCAGCCAGTAAAAAGCGCGCCGCAAGACATGAAAAAGCCCCCCGCGATCCTTGCATCACGGGGGGCTTTTTTGCGACTTGACGATCTCCGGATCAGTCGAGAAACGCCTTTTCCACCACGTATTGCGCAGGCTTGGAATTGGCCCCTTCCTCAAGTCCGTAGCCTTCCAGAAGTTCCTTGATCTCGAGGTTGAAAGCCAGGTTGCCGCAGACCATGGCGCGGTCCGTCTCGGGGTTCAGCGGTGCGACGTCCAGATCGGCATAGACCTCACCCGATCGCATCAGGTCGGTGATGCGTCCCATCTTGGGGCTCTGCTCGCGCGTCGTGGTCGGGTAATAGCGCAGTTTCTCGTGAAATCCGTCGCCCATCAGTTCGGCCAGCATTTCGTCCTTGCGGATGCTTTCGATCAGATCGCGGCCATAGGTCAGCTCGCCGACCTCGCGGCAGGTATGGGTGATGATGATCTCGTCGTAATCCTCGTAGGTCTGCGGCTCGCGCAGCAGGCTTGCGAAGGGTGCGAACCCCGTGCCGGTGGCAAAGAACCACAGCCGCTTGCCGGGGATCAGCGCGTCATGCACCAGCGTGCCCACGGGCTTGGGCCGCAAGATGATCTGATCGCCCGGTTCGATATGCTGCAACCGGCTGGTCAGGGGACCATCGGGCACCTTGATCGAATAGAACTCCAATTCCTCGTCCCAGGACGGAGAGGCGATGGAATAGGCCCGCAGCAGCGGCTTTTGCCTGCCGGTCTCGGGGTCGGGATCGCCCATCAGGCCGATCATCACGAACTCGCCCGACCGGAACCGCAGGCTGGCAGGCCGCGTGCAGCGAAAGCTGAACAGGCGGTCGGTGTAGTGCTTCACGTCGGTCACGGTCTGCGCGTCGGGAAGCGTGGGGGTCGCCGCAACCGGCTTGGCGTCAGTGTCTTTCACGGGTCTTTGCTCGGTCATTCTGTGTCTGGTGCGGCGGGGCCGCCCTCCTTGCATACAAGTTGATCCCTCGCAGGGAAAGCCCGGGTCTCAGCCTCTCAGGCGCGCCTGATAGTCGCCCGCCCGCCAATCGGCCCGCGCGCGCCACTGGTCCTCGGGCTGGCGGGCAGCCAGGTCGGCGCTGATCTCGACCTCGTCGAACCCCGACCGGCGCGCCATGGCATATTGATCGGCCAGCACATGACCATGGGCCCTCAGCCGTCCCGCGTAGCCCATCGAACGCAGCCGCCGCGCCAGCGTGAACCCGCGCCCGTCCGCGAAACTGGGAAACGCGATCCGGATCATCGCAAGCCGGTCCAGATGCGCCGCCAGCGCCGCCACGTCATCGGAGGGCAGCAGATCGACACCCGCGCGGTTGGCGGCAATCCCGTCCGATGCCGGCGCGATCGCGCCTGTAAAATCCTCTGCGACGAAACCCTCGTCACGAACAATCACGGTATCGGTCATGTCTCGATCCTGCCTTCTTCTTGTTCCAAATACGGAAATTCCGTCCCCGCCACCCGTCACGACGCCTGCCGCATAGGGCCGCGCACCATCTTTCCGTCGATGAAATGGATGCCGCATTCTTCCTTGTCCTTGCCGCGCCAGCGCCCGGCGCGCGGGTCCTCGCCTGCCGCCACGGGCGTGGTGCAGGGCGCGCATCCGATCGAGGGGTAGCCTTTTGCCACCAGCGGATGCCGGGGCAGGCGGTTGTTGATCATGTAGTCGCGCAGATCTTCGGGGGCCCAATGGGCGAGCGGGTTGATCTTGATGCGGTCATGCCCCTCGGCCTCGAAGAACTCCAACCCCACGCGGCTGCCGCTCTGGAACCGTTTGCGCCCCGTGATCCACGCATCGAAAGGCGCCAGGGCATGTTCCAGCGGTTCGGTCTTGCGCAGATGGCAGCAGGCATCGGGATCGGTCTGGTGCAGCAGGCCCTCCGGGTCGCGCGCCGCCGCCCGCGTGCGCGAGGCGCGGATGACGCGGACATCGCGCAGGGCCAGCTTGTCGGCCACCTCGCGCTGGTATTGCAACGTTTCGGCAAACAGCATCTCGGTATCGATGAACAGCACCGGGGTGGCCGGGTCCACGATCGAGACCATGTGCAGCAACGCCACCGCTTCCGCCCCGAAGCTCGACACCATCGCCACCTTGCCGGTGTCGGCGTCGCTCAGCGCGCGTTCCAGGACCGAGATCGCCGAATGGTGCTTGTAGCGCGCATTCAGGGCGTCGACCCGGGCCGCGACCGGCGGAAAGGGGATCACCTCAGGCCGCATCGGCCTCGGCCTCCTGTTGCGGGTAGAGCGCCGCCTTGAAAGGCGCCATGCCCAGCCGCTTGTAGGCCTGCAGGAAGGTCTCGCCGCGATCCTGGCGCAGGTCGAGGTAGGCGTACACCAACCGCTCGATGGCGGGGATCAGGTCGTCCGCCCCGAATCCGGGCCCGGCCCGTTCGCCGATGACCGCATCCTCGGTATGGTCGCCGCCCAGGGTGATCTGGTAGTTTTCGACCCCCGCCCGGTCGAGGCCCAGGATACCGATATGGCCCACATGGTGATGCCCGCAGGCATTGATGCAGCCCGAAATCTTGATCTTGAGCGGCCCGATATCCTGTTCCAGCTTCAACGCGTCGAACCGTTCCGCGATCTCTTGCGCGATGGGGATCGAGCGTGCCGTGGCCAGGGCGCAATAATCCATTCCGGGGCAGGCGATGATATCCGAGATCAGCCCCACATTCGCGGTGGCCAACCCGGCCGCGTTCAGGGCTTGATGAACCGCTTTCACATGGCGCTTGGGCAGATGCGGCAAGATCACGTTCTGCTCGTGGCTGATGCGCAACTCGTCATGCCCGTAGCGTTCCGCAAGATCCGCCAGAACCCGCATCTGGTCCGAGGTTGCATCGCCGGGCGTGGCGCCATGCGCCTTGAGGCTGACGGTCACGATCGCGTAGTCGGGATGCTGATGCTCCGCGACATTGGTATCGGTAAAGGCGCGGAACACCGGATCGGCGGCGCGCAGGGACTCGTAGCTGCCGGGGCCCGTGGCCTCGAAAGCGGGCGGCGCGAAATCGGCCGTGATCTGGTCCAGCAGCGCCTGGTCGAACCCCTTGAACAGGGGTTTGCGCGCCTCGAATTCCGCATCCACCAGGCGGCGGATCTCGTCGATCCCGGTTTCATGCACGGTGATCTTGATGCGCGCCTTGTACTTGTTGTCACGCCGGCCAAGCAGGTTGTAGACCGCAACCGTGGCCTCAAGAAACGGCAGCAGGTCGTCGAGCGGCACGAAATCCTTCAGCGTCTTGCCGATCATCGGCGTGCGCCCAAGCCCGCCGCCCACCAGTACATGCGCACCGATCACGCCGTCCTGCACCAAAAGGCGCAGGCCGATGTCATGGGCCGCCGTCACGGCGCGGTCATTGGGGCTGCCGGTCACCCCGACCTTGAACTTGCGCGGCAGGAACTGGAATTCGGGATGGTCGGTCGACCATTGCCGGATCAGCTCGGCGACCGGGCGGGGGTCGATCACCTCGTCGGCGGCGGCGCCCGCGAAATGATCGGCCGTCACGTTGCGGATGGTGTTGCCGCTGGTCTGGATCGCATGCATGCCGACATCGGCCAGCGCGTCCAGCATGTCGGGGACATCGCGCAGGGCGGGCCAGTTGTACTGGATATTCTGGCGGGTGGTGAAATGGCCATAGCCCTTGTCCCACCTGTCCGCGATCATCGCCAGTTGCCGCATCTGGCGCCCGTTCAGCGTGCCATAGGGGATCGCGACCCGCAGCATGTAGGCATGCAGTTGCAGGTAAAGACCGTTCATCAGGCGCAGCGGCTTGAATTCCTCCTCGGTCAGCGCGCCGTCGATGCGGCGTTCGACCTGGGCGCGGAACTGGATATTCCGGTCGCGTACAAAGGATTCGTCAAAATCGGAATAGGCATACATCACCGGGCCTCCTGTTTGCCGTGGTGGTAGTTCGACGGGCCGCGACGGCGGAAATCTTCGCGGAAATGCACGGGTTCCGGGCCATCCGGCCCCGCCTGGGCATCTGCCAGGTAGGGGCCGACGACCTCGTGGGCGCGCGCCTGCGCATCCAGCAGCCTCAACTCCGCCAGTCCGGCCTCATCCAGAAGCTCGGCCTCCGCGAGGCGGCGGGTCCATGCGCCATCGGCCTTCAGGTAGACGACATCGCCTTCCAGAAGGGCATTGGCGGTGACGACCTTGGGCGTGAAGGGGCGGGGCATGTCAGGCAAGCTCCTCTTGCAAGGGGGGCAGGGCGGCGGCGGCCTGTGCGGCCGCGCGGGGGGCTATTCCGTAAAGCAGGATCGCCGGGCCGGTCAGGGCATGACGCTCCAGGTCGGCGGACAGGCGGCCAAGCGTGGTCGCAATCACCCGGCTTTCGGGGCGCGAGGCATTCTCGACCGCCGTCACCGCCGTGTCGGGGGCCGCACCATGCATCATCAGGCGGCCCTGGATGAACCGCGCGCCGCGCAGGCCCATGTAGATCGCCGCCACCTCGCCGGGGCGCGCCAGCCCGCGCCAGTCATGTTCGGCAAAGCCCTTCATGTCGTGGCCGGTCAGGAATCGCAGCGCGGAATTGCGGTCGCGCTTGGTCATCGACTGGCCGATCTGTGCGGTCGCGGCGCTGGCCGAGGTGATGCCGGGCACGATGCCCCAGGCAATCCCGGCGGCGTTGAGCGCGTCCAGTTCCTCGTCCATCCGGCCATAGACGCCCGGATCGCCGGATTTCAGGCGCACGACCTGGGCGCCGCTGGCGGCGTGTTCGACCATCAGGGCGCAGATGTCGTCTTGTTTCATCGCCGGGCCAAAGCCCTTTTTCCCGGCATCGATCAGCACCGCCTCGCGGCGCACCAGTTCCAGGATCGCGGGTGAGATCAGGCGGTCGTGGATCACCACATCGGCTTCGTCCAGCAGGCGGCGGGCCTTCAGCGTCAACAGGTCGGGATCGCCGGGGCCCGCGCCCACCAGGTCGACACGGCCCTGTCTGGGGGCTGCGTCAAGGTGGTCGGCCAGCAACGCATGCAGCGCCGGTTCCAGGCCATCGGCCCCATTTCTTTCAAGGGCTTGCGGGCCGGTCTTGAAGTAGTACTCCGCCCAGAAGTCGCGCCGCTTTCGCCCCATGGGCAGGGCATCGGCAGCCTTGCGAAACCCCTTGCCGATGCGCGCCAGCAGCCCCAGAGAGGCCGGCAGCCGTTCTTCCAGATCGGCCTTGATGCGCCGCGCCAGAACCGGGGCCGCGCCTTCGGTGCCGATGGCGATCGTCACGGGATCGCGGTCGACGATGGCGGGGGTGATGAACTGGCTGGCTTCAAGATTGTCGACCCAGTTGGTCAGCGCACCGTCAGCCTGCGCCAGCGCGGTCACCCGCGCATCCTCGCGGTCATCGTCATTGGCGGCGTAAAACAGCGAGGAACACATCGCATCGCCCGGTTCCAACGCGCGCTCGACCAGGCGGATCCGCCCCTGTCCGGTGAGGTCGCGCAGGTCATCGCACGGATCATCCGCAAAGACGGTGATGCGCGCCGTCGTCTTCAGCAACAGGCGCAGCTTGGCAAGCGCGGCCTCACCACCGCCCGAAACGGTGATGCGACGCCCCTGCACGTCCAGGAAGATCGGGAAATGGTCCATGGGCGAACCCTCGCTTGGTTTACACCCCGGTATTTAGAACAATTTCCCGCACAATGGCAGATATCGCTTGCTGAAAGGGACAAGTGTTCGGTAATCAGTCTGAGGGCGGATGATCCGTCCGCCAAGGGGGAAGGTCACGGAATGTCCGTCCAAATTGATGCGCTGGACCGGAAAATCCTCAGCGCCCTGCAAGAAGATGCCAGCCGTTCGCTCGATGAAATCGCCAGAATCGTGGGCTCGTCCAAGACGCCTGTCTGGACCCGGATCAAGAAACTGCGCGAGGCCGGTGTCATCGGGCGGCACACCGTCTTGCTGGATGCCGAGGCGCTGGGGCTCGAGGCGTGTTTCTTCGTGCTGATCCGCACGTCCGAGCACGAGGCCGACTGGCAGACGAAATTCCTTGCAGCCCTGCGCGCGCGCCCGGAAGTGCTGGAGGCCCACCGCCTGGCCGGTGAGATCGACTATATCCTCAAGGTGCGGGTGGCCAACGCACGCGCCTATGATGCGTTCTACCAGGCCCTGATTTCAGAGGTGCGCATCTACAACGTCACGGCCCTGCTCAGCATGGAAGAGATCAAGTCGTCACCGCTTCTTCCACTTGAACAAGTTCCGTGATCACCCGGGCGCCACCCTCCAGCGTTTGGTGAACCGGGCATTTGTTCGCTATCTCCAGCAGTCTTGCCCGCTGGTCCGCGTCCAGTGGTCCGTTGATGGTGATGCGGCGCGTGAAGGTATCGAGCGGCGTGTTGCGACCGGCCGCATCCTGGGCATGGACCCGGTCATGCAGCACATCGACCGCGACGTGATCCAATGGCCATTTCTTGCGCCGGGCATACATGCGGATGGTCATCGACGTGCACGCCCCCAGGCCCGCTGCCACCAGTTGATAGGGGGTCATGCCGCGATTTGTGCCCCCGTAGCTGAGCGGTTCGTCGGCCAGCGCGTGATGATGGGGGCCGGCCTGGACATCTTGCAAGAACCCCGTGGCATCGGCCTCGGACACGCGGGTGACGCCCTCGGGCGCGCCGATCGGCGGGGCGGGCGGCCTCAGGTCGAGGTACCGGCCGGCCCAGGCCGCGATCACCTCGGCCGCGTATTCGGCATCGGCGGCGCGCGTGACCAGGTGGTCGGCGTCATCGAGCGTGACAAAGCTTTTGGGATGTTTCGCGGCGCTGAAGATCCGGGTGGCATTGTCTATGCCCACGATGGCATCGCGCGGCGCGTGCATCACCAAAAGCGCCTTGTGCATCCGGGCCAGGGCCGGACCGATCTTTTCGGCACGCACATCATCCACGAAGGCCTGGCCGATCCGGATCGGGCGCCCGCCAAGGTTGACCTCGCCCACACCGTCGGCGGCGATGCGGTCCAGCGCGTCGCCGAAATTATGGGTGACATGTTCGGGGTCGAATGGCGCGCCGATGGTGACCACCGCCTTGACGCTGTCCATGTCGCCCGCCGCACTTAAAACCGCCGCCCCGCCCAGGGAATGGCCGATCAACAGCGCGGGGGCCATGCCGCGCGCCGCCAGCGCCCCGGCCGCAGCCCTCAGGTCATCCACGTTCGAGGTGAACGACGTGTTCTCGAACTCGCCCTTGGAATGCCCCAGCCCGGTGAAATCGAACCGCAAGACCGCGATCCCCATCGCGGCCAGGCGCGACGCGATGCGGCGTGCGGCCGGGATATCCTTGCCGCAGGTGAAACAATGCGCCATCAGCGCGGTCGCCAGCAGCGGCCCGTCGGGCAGATCCAGGCGCGCGGACAGGTCGTGACCGTCATGGCCCGGAAAGGTAAAACGTTCTGTGGGCATGGCGGCAGCCTTTTCTCAGCGGGGACCACTAGCATGGGATGGCAGCCGTGCAATCACAACCGCTGTGTCAGCCTCATCACGCGCGCGTGTCGCAAGGTGAGCGGCCGCGCGCGCCAGGCCATGCGCAGAAATGGCTTGAGATCAGGGGAAGATATGCGACCCTGTTCTGCGATGGCGAGCCTTTGCCGTCTGGCGAGATCTTCGGCGTCTCAACCTTGTTCGGCCGCTTTTTCTACGCCACATTCCAGACCCCGTTCTGGCTCTGGCTTTGCAGGGCAGACCTGCGATGGGGTCGCGGACCTGACACGCGATAAGACGCGGCGGGCAGAACCGGTCCTGCTGGGCCGAACCACCAAGCCTGCGGTCTGGTAGATCGCATGACGCGAGAGATCGAGGCACAGGAGGCCAGAGCGGCCGAGTGAGGCGGCGGCGGAGGGGGCGCCCGATCGCGCGCCGCAGCCCTGCGTGACAAGGCCGCCGTAACCCGGGCGGGCAGCCCAGGCGAGACCAGGTGCTTTCCGGAATG
>Ga0102938_10002700_pt1 | contig 13384 bp, 15 predicted proteins | sample SalPonR2_B_D2_MG_FD_84516 | JGI IMG/M metagenome (GOLD analysis project Ga0102938, IMG submission 84516) | Salt pond soil microbial communities from South San Francisco under conditions of wetland restoration - Salt Pond MetaG R2_B_D2_MG | ecosystem: Environmental > Aquatic > Marine >... | reverse complement strand
TGTGGTAACTCCAATGCCTAACAGGACTAAGGCTTTCGCGCTAGAGGGGCAAAGGGAAAAGCGGATGCAATATCCGGGCTAGGGAAAAATAGGGGAAACCCATGGCGTTAGGGGGAGTTGCTGACTAGCCTGATACCAGGTCGGGCCGGAGCATCATTGCGTTGGATAAGCCGCTTCATGAAACGAAATCAATCGATCACTTGGGGATCGCAGCCCGCGTTACGAGACGCTGTCTTAGCCCGAGTGCGTGTTGCCTTTACGCTGCTTGAACTGCTGGTGGTGATTGGAGTCATCGGTATTTTGGTGGGGTTACTGCTGCCCGCTGTGCAAGCGGCGCGCGAAGCGAGTCGACGCGTCGACTGTTCGAATCGCGTCAGGCAACTTGCCTTGGCCACGCACATGCACCACGACGTGTTGAACTTCTTCCCGCCGGCTCGCTACGAGTCGCGGCCTGATGCTGACCCGGTAGACCAGTGTGGATTGGAGACACCCACGTGGCTCGCACGGGTGCTGCCTTACATCGAACAGGCTGCATTGGGCGCGCAGTGGGAGTACTCAAAGCCCTGGCATGAGCACCCCGAGAACGTTCGGAGCATTGTTCCCGATCTGTTCCTCTGCCCGTCGCGCAGGGCCGGAACGCAGCCCTTGGGCACGCGGCAATTGCGCACCGCCGTCACGGCGGGTGGAGGCCGATTGCCTTGCGGTTGTCCCCTTCCGCCTCGACTTGCCGGCGTGAGTTCAGATGTCACCGGGGCGTTGAGCGACTATGCTGGGAACCATGGCGACTTGACTCCCGGGGCGACCGGCGAGCCGACCGATTTCTACTATGGCGGCAATGGCTCGGGGGTCATCATCAGCGTGCGCCCTCGTTGCCTGAACGGGCTAGCCATCGCGCCGCATGATCGCATTCGCATGGCATCGGTTTCCGACGGAACCTCCAGCACCTTTCTGTTTGGTGAAAAGTTCGTTCCGTTGGCGGGGCTGGGGAAATTTCCGGAAGATTCTCCCGCTTACGATGGCGACCATCTGCCCGCCTCGAGCCGACTTGCTGGGCCGGGATTGCGATTGGCGCAAAGCCCTTCGGATCCGCTGGCCGACATGTTCTCGTTCGGCAGTTGGCATCCCGGTGGAGTTCACTTCGCACTTGTCGATGGTAGCGTTCGGTTCTTTCCTGTCGAAACCGATACCAAATTGCTGGGGACCTTAGCGAATCGACACGATTCGCGGGTCGTGGAGCTGACGCAGTGAATAACGGTAGGCGCCGTGCGAAAGTCAATCCAACGCAGTGTGTCGCAATGTTGCTGTTTCTGTTGCCGCCGATGATCGGTTGCAATTCCCGGATCGGGCCGACCGCGGGAATGGTAAAGTTCGAAGATGGTTCGCCAGTGCAAGCGGGAAAGATTGAATTCCGATCGATTGCCAATGGTAGTCGCTACAGCAGCCGAATCGATCTCGAAGGTCGCTTTCAGCCCAGTGATCCGGACCGTCGCCTGGGTCTTCCCAGTGGCGTGTACGAAGTCGTGGTCGTCCAGTTGGTGCTGACCGAAGATCTGAAAGCAGAAGATCATCAGCACGGTCAAACGGTGCCCAGACGCTACGCCGACTACTACACCAGCGGCTTGCAAGTCGAGGTGGCAGAAGATCAGACCAGCGACATCGAAGTTATTTTGGCAAGCGAATGACTTGCTCGCCAATTAGGTTATGGGCTCGGCTGGTACAGAGACTCTCTCGATCAGTTCGGCGGAGATTTGGGGATTGCCGTACTTCGCGGCAATGTCACCAAGCGACACGATGCCGACCACTTGGTCGTCTTCGCCCCGGACCAACACGCGACGGATTTGGCGCTCCTCCATTTCCAGTACCGCTTCTTCGATTGTCGCGGTTTCCGGGAGCGATACCAGTCCAGCGGTCATCACTTCGCTGACCGGTGTCTGTGCACCGTCTCGACCGTTCGCCACCGCACGGAGCACAATGTCGCGGTCGGTCACGATTCCGATTGGCTGACCATCTCGGAAAACGGGAACGCAGCCGACCCCGAGTTGATCCATGGTTCGCGCCGCACTCTGCACGCTCTCTGAGGAGGAAATACCTCGAACATGAGTGGTCATCACGTCTCTCAACAGCATCTTTCTGCTCCTTAAGTTCACGCTCGTCAGCGGATGGAGGGGGGGAATCAAAAAAGCGGTTGTTGACCGGGGGAAAATCCCCGCGGTCAGCACACCCGTTTACCATTCGAGTAGGTGTTCAAGTGCGCAAACGATAATCAGCAAACGGCACGCCAGCGGTAGGGTTTCTCGATGCCCGTTTGCCGTTTTGATCGTCTTGGTCATTTCTTCCTGCCACGTTTCGAAAGCGAACGCAATCCGAGGGTGTGAGGGCGAGTTCGCGGGAACGCAGAGCGAGTATCGGCATGCCAGCAGGACCGCAGGCGCCGGCATGGCGTTTGCTCTACTATTAATACTAAATGGTTAACAATGTCGAGTGAGCTCGATCAGGCGTGGTCGCTGCCATGCAGGTCGCGACCACTCCCGTTTCCATTCAACGATTTCTCCTTTTAAACACAATCAGAATTGCAATGACTCCCACGACCATCCAGACGGTACATGGCGTAGTGCACCCTACGCTTGCCGATTTGCGTCCCGAAGCGAGTGAAGAGGCTTCCGAACCACCCGCTTCCGAACCAGCAAGTTCCGAACCAGCCAGTTCCGAACCAGCCGCTTCCGAACCAGCCGCTTCCGAACCAGCCAGTCCCAGAGTTTTCGCTGTGAAGCCGTTTGGGCGATCGCCACGGTTCTAGTCTGAAAAGCCACGGGCATTGCCGAAGTTGCTCGTTCGAAATGTCGCTGTCGAGCTAGGCTTTGCAGTGATTTGATCGTTTTCCCAGTAACCTGCCGTGTCTGCCGTGTCTGCCGTCATGGCGGCGTGTGCGTCCGCGGCAACGATGGAGGCAATCATGGTCCACAAAAAAACCGTCCGCGATCTGGAGTTAGCAGGTCAGCGCGTGCTCGCTCGAGTTGACTTTAATGTGCCGATGGATGAAGCGGGGCAAATTACGAGCGACCACCGCATTCAAGCAGCGCTGCCAACTCTGCGATATTGTCTGGAACATGACGCAAAGTTGGTGCTGATGTCCCACTTGGGCCGACCAGGAGGTCAGCCCGACGAGAAACTGAGCCTGCAACCGATCGCTGACCGGCTGCAGCAGATGCTTGAAGGTGTTCGTGTGAGGTTGGTAAAGGACTATGCCGATTGGTCCCCAGGCGAGCAGGATTCGCGAGAAATTATCCTGTTGGAAAATCTGCGTTTTCATGAAGGTGAAAAAGCGGGCGACGAGGCATTTGCGGAGCAGCTCGCCCGGTTTGGTGAGATCTACGTCAATGATGCGTTTGGGACTTGCCATCGTAAGCACGCTTCGATGTTTGCTGTTCCAAAACACTTTCCCGAGGGCCATCGTGTAATCGGGTTTTTGGTGGAACAAGAGCTAGCGGCACTAGATGAGTTGCGGGAGAGCCCCGAGCATCCGATGGTTGCAATTTTGGGCGGTGCTAAGGTCTCGGACAAAATCGAGGTGGTCGAATGTTTGTTGGACCGAGCCGATTTGGTGTTGATTGGCGGCGCGATGGCTTACACCTTTATGAAAGCCAAAGCGATGAATGTGGGGGCATCGAAAGTAGAAGAGGACAAGCTGGATATTGCGCGGCGGTTGATCGACGAGGCAGGTGACAATTTGATGCTGCCGGTCGATCATGTGATTGCGGACCAGCCCGATGCGGATGGCAAGATCGAGGTCGCTGATGGCGGCATCCCCGATGGCTGGTACGGCATGGACATTGGCCCCAAAACGGTCGGGCACTTCACCGAACAGATCAAAGACGCGGCCACCATCCTATGGAACGGTCCGGTCGGCAAGTTCGAGGATGAGCCGTTCCTGAGTGGCACGTTATCGATCGTACGTTCGATGGCCGCCGCGGAGGGTAAGGCATTTGTCGGTGGCGGAGAAAGTAGCCAAGCGGTGGAGCAATTCGGTATGCTCGACCGGATTGATCATGTGTCGACCGGTGGCGGTGCTTTTCTCAAGTACCTGCAAGGCAGTGAGCTGCCTGCTTTGACGGTGATCGATCAGCAATCGGCCGAGATGCCGGAGCGGTCATCGTGAATCTGCAAAGGCTGCTTGCGGACTTGGCCATCGAGACCGATTCCAGGATCGTGTTTGTCGTTGCGGACGGGCTGGGTGGGCTGCCTAAAGAGGCGGGCGGTGAGACGGAATTAGAAGCCGCCGCGACGCCTCATCTGGACGAGTTGGCGCGTCACGGAACGACGGGGCTCGTGCATCCGGTTTCGCCGGGTATTCCCTGCGGTAGTGGGCCGGGGCATCTTGCCTTGTTCGGGTATGACCCGGTGACGCATGCTGTGGGACGCGGCGTTTTGTCGGCACTTGGAACCGGTTTTGATTTACAGTCTGGAGACGTCGCCGCGCGGGGCAACTTTTGCACGGTCGATCAGCACGGAAAGGTAATCGATCGTCGCGCGGGACGCATCGCCGATACGGAGGGCGAGCGCCTGGTCGAGAAATTGTCCCAGATTCAGTTCGATGGGGTGGAAGCCATCGTGCGACACGTCAAGCAATATCGCTTTACCGTGATCTTTCGCGCTGATGGCTTGGGTGCAAGCGTCAACGATAGCGATCCGCGACGCACGAGCGTGAAACCTCACCCATTGGAGGCGGCCGACGAGGCTGCTCGCCGCACCGTGGCTGCGGCCAATCAATTTATCGACCGCGCCCGCGAGATCCTGCAAGAAGAGCAGTCGGCGAACATGATCTTGTTACGCGGTTTCGGGTCGCTGCCTGACATCCCGTCGATGCACCAGGCTTATCGTCTCGATGCCTGTGCGTTAGCGGTCTATCCGATGTACCGCGGCTTGGCACGCTTATTGGACATGCGGGTTCCTGAACGAGCGAATGGCTTGTCCGAGCAAGTAGAGCAGTTGAAGGCTGCCTTTCAGCAACACACTTTCTTTTTTCTGCATCACAAGAGCTCCGACAGTCGGGGCGAAGATGGCGACTTTGAAAAGAAGGTCGAGGCACTGGAGGAACTGGATCGAATCATTCCGACAATCGCTGAACTGAATCCCGACGTGCTGGTCGTGACCGGTGATCACAGCACGCCCAGTGTCTTAAAGCGTCACAGTTGGCATCCTGTGCCCGTGGCGTTGTCCGCTCCCACTTGCCGACCCGATCGGACGACATGCTTTGGGGAGCGTGAAGCGATCACCGGAGGGTTGGGACAGTTTGCAGCAAAGCACTTGATGCCAATTGCTCTAGGACACGCGGGCAAAATTGATAAGTTTGGAGCTTGAAAAAATGGCTGAAAAGTATCTGTTGATTAGTGACTTGGATGACACCATGCTTGGAGACAGCGAGGCGCTGGAAAGGTTCCATGCGTTTTGGCTGGCAGCGGAGGACCGTTTGTCACTCGTTTATGCATCGGGCCGTTTTTTTGAAACGATTCAACGGGATGTGGAGACTACCGCCTTGCCGGCTCCCGTCGCAGTGATTGGAGGAGTTGGCAGTGAGATTCGTAGTTTTCCCGATGGCGTTTTGAATGCTCATTGGGTCGATCGCATCTCTTCTCATTGGTCGGCCCAAAAAGTACGCCAGGCCCTGGCTGACGAAGACCGATTGGAATTGCAGCCCGAATCCGCGCAGTCCGATTTCAAGGTCAGTTACTTTTTTGACCAAGCCTCGCAGGCCTCGCTGGACCGCCTTCAGTCCAAACTGTTCGATGGAGGCGTCAATGTACACTTGGTATATAGTTCCCAACGTGACCTGGATGTTTTGCCTGAAGGGGTCAACAAGGGAACGGCGGCTGCTTTCGTCGCTCATGAACTCGGTTACGACCGCGAGCATGTCATTGTGGCGGGAAATTCGGGCAATGATGCAAAACTGTTCGAGCACGATTTTTACGGGATTGTCGTCGCCAATGCACACGACGACTTGAAGCAGAACGCCACCGGGCCAAAGATTTTTTTGTCGCGGGCCGGAAGGGCCGATGGCGTTCGCGAAGGGTTGCGGCACTGGATGCAAAGCAACCACTCCAAACGCTCGCAGCACGTTGGGGAATCGCCACCTACGCGATAGTCCCGGTACTGGCGAGCACCGGGACTATCGTCGTTCAGCTAGGCGAGTGGTGTTTTGCTACGCCACGCCTGTCTGCAGCGGGGCTTTAGCGTCCACCCGTTTGCTTCGCGGACATCGTCGCGCCATCTTCCAAGGCGACGGGCTTCCAAGTCGACATCCGGTCGAAGAGATCATCCAAAGCGTTGACGACCTGTTCGGTTTCGCCTTCCCAATGGAATGTGACGGCGGTGCCCTCTTGCTGAACCTTCACGTTCCGCAGGAGTTGCTTCATCGGCGCGCTGCCTTTGGACCAGAGCCTCTCGTACGCGATGATACCGTCCATCACACGGGTCATTTTTTCGGCAACATCTTCGGATTGAGCAACGAATTTGGCTCGTTCGTACAGCTTTCCATCCGCCTTCTTACCCAGCACGAAGGTGACCCTTTCGTGTTGTGCAAGCACTGGCATCGCAGGTCCCTGCTCCTCCAATTTCGCCAGATGGATCGCTGCGGCATACATCCAGCCGTCGGTTGCTTGATCGATCAGCAGAGGCGAATCAGCCTCTTTCAGCGACTTTGAGTCGCCTGCTAACAGCTTTAGCGTTTGCTTCGCATTCTCCACCGAAGAACCGAGCAGCAGCGTGTTGTCATCGACCATTACCACAGTCATTTGGTAACTGCCGGGCTGGCCATTGTGCTTGTGATCATGCGTCTGCGCCTGTTTGGCAAGCGTGACCGTGTGAAGCGTGTGGCCATTCCAGTTTGTGGCCTCGTATTGCTCTGCCTTTCTTAAGCTGGCTTCAATTTTCGAAGCGTCATAGTCAGCCTGAATGATGCTCGTGCCGGTGTGTTCTTTGAAGTCGCGGCTGTACATGGTGATCGAGGCAAGGTCCCGCGGGGGATCGATCCCAAAACGTTCTTGCATCCAGCCCTGAACCATCCTGGTAACGACCGTGTTGCGCTCACGGAATGTCTCCAGGATTTGGGAGTCACTGAGCGCTTCATAGTCAACATGAACTAGCCAGGTGGCGTCGGCCGGCACATGCGCGGGGTCCAGTTCCCCCGCGGAGATAGCGGGCGCGGGGCAAACGAAAGTGGCACTAACCAGTAGTGCAAACGTCTTCAGACCAGAGAGCCATTTCATCGTTTCGTTCCTTGGTAATCGAGGTGTCGTGGGTACTGTCGAAAGCTGAAGCCAACGAAGCCTTAGCCGATGCATAGCTCAGCAATCACTGCGCCACGTGAGGTTGCGGAGCTCAGCAACGCAAGCGTCGCAGCGCGCGGTTTTGCGACTCGATTCTGTGACTCTGTGACATTGCGTATCGCCTCTGTGTATTTCGGCGGCGCTGTTTTACATCTGTGCGCAGAGCTCGCTGGAGGCAATTTCGATTCATTGCCTGGCCGATAAATCGTGCTTCTGTGGGCTGGGGGTTGAGCTGAACGGCCCGCAGTTCCCGATTGCCGATTTGGCTCGGCATTCGAATTGCTACAACGACAAGCGGGCACTGATTCACGCGGTGATTACGGAAGCAACTTGGGCGAATCTGTGCTAGTGCTGGCGCTACTGTTTGTATTCCAGCGTTTGGATGACAAAGTGGTGCAAACCCGATCAACAGCTTTTTCTAAGGAGCTTTCCATGGCAGAATCGACTGCCCCCGCGACGATGCAGCATTTGGGTGAGACGCGTGGCATTGCGGATCACGACCACGACTTGGTTCACGAGCTGAGTAAGCGAATCGATTCCTTGTGGCGATACGATCAGTACATCGCCAACGCGGAATGGCGAGACGAGATTCGTGGCTTTTGGGAAGACGTAAAAAGCCAGGAGCAGCAGAATATCCAACGGCTTAAACAGTTGATTGCGCAAGAAGTCCAGAACGATTGCTTTTGATCGACAGTCCTTTTGGAAGTATCGCTGGAAGCGGCGTTCCTCCTGCCAGTCGATCGGTTGCCAGTCGACCGGTTGAACGTTCAGCACGTGTGGCGTGGCTTTCAAGCTTTCGGGGCTCAGGTGTCGCACGCTGCAAAGGGGCGACTGCGCGCCCTGCAACTCGGCTAAGCCGCTGATCCAGCTGTGCCGCGAATCATCGGGGCGATAACGCCCCAGGACATGGTGCACTTGATTGGCCAATTGAGTTGCTAGTTGCTAGTTGCTAGTTGCTAGTTGCTAATTGCTAATTGCTAATTGCTAATTGCTAATTGCTAATTGCTAATTGCTAATTGCTAATTGCTGGTAATGCCCTGCCGGAGAGTCTGCCTGCACACCAAGGGAATTGCAGACCGCGAAGGCATCGGTGCATCGATACCGTCTTGGCGATTACGGACCCGCTAAGCCGGTGCGAACGGCGAAATCGTTCATCAACGTGCTGGCTAAGGTTCGGCTGTCTTGCACCTCGTCGCCTCGTTTGGACGTGCTGTTTGCACCGGTTGTCGGTGCCTCCCACTGCGATTGAAAATGGTAGCTGTCGGAATTGAAAATGGTGGCGGCAGAGGTTGCCGAGGGAGCGGACGGGTTAGGCGTGCTGAGCCTCGGCGGCGATCTCCTGAAACAGTTTTTCAGCGTCCTCTCGGCGGCACAATTCAGTCCCCGCCGTCATGACTGCCGCGGTGCCACAAGCGACGCCAAACTGTGCCGCTTCGTAGAGCGACGATCCCCGCTGAAGTGCCAGCACGGTGCCGGCGACCGTGCTGTCGCCAGCTCCGATCTTGCTGCGGATCGAAACCGTCGGAGCGGCAATGCGGTGATGTTCTTCCCGGCTGACCAACATCACGCCGCCACGTCCGAGCGACAGCAAGACAGCCTCGACCTTATCCTTATCGATCAAGCGTCGAGCCGCATCGTGGGCTTCGGCATCGCTCTCGATCGATTGCCCGGCTAAATCACCCAGTTCTCGCTGATTGGGTTTGATTAGAAAGACCTCTTGTTCAATCCCCTTTTTCAAAGCGGGGCCGCGCGTATCGAGCACGACCTTGGTCGAGTCAGGGGCCGTCGCGATCAATTGACCATAAAAATCTTCCGGCACACCCGGCGGCAGGCTGCCGCTGAGAACGAGAAACCTCGGAACCGGATCAAGCTTGGCAACCGTTTCCAGGCAGTTCTGTTGCTCTTGCTCGGTCAGTTCGGGGCCCGGCATGCCGAACCGGAATTGCTGTTCGGTGTGCTCTTCGTAGATAATCACATTCTCGCGCGTATTCTGTTCGATCGAGATGGGGGACTGCTGCATTCCTCGGGAGCCGAGCAAGTCTTTAAGCAATTCTCCGACCGGGCCACCACATGTCCAGAACGCGATCGCTTGGCCGCCCAGTTTGGTGATCGCTGCCGCCACGTTGATGCCTCCGCCACCGGGGTCAAAACGTTCACCGTGGCAGTGCAGCTTCTTGTCGGGGACGACCTTGTCGATGGAAGCACTGCGGTCGATCGTCGGGTTCAGGGTCAAGGTGGCGATATCGGTCATGTGGCTGTTGTGCGGCGAAAAAAAGGAGAGGGCAGTCGCTCCACGCGTGGAAAGCCGGCGATGCAGCGGTGTATGATTTGAAGGGTTTGTCTGCAAATGGCTCAGCAGACGACTCATGCCAAGGGATTGCAAGCAACTGCTAGTCAGAGATAGCAAGATTTGCGCCGCAATCAATGTGTGTCGCGGTTTATTCGTTGGGCGCCCTGCTATACACCTTGCTGACCGGACGCCCGCCATTCCCATCCACTAACCCGCTCGACACCGTCTTGTTGGTGCTCGATCAAGAGCCGCTTCGCCCGCGGCGGCTGAACCAACAGGTTCCGGTGGATATCGAAAGCATTTGCCTGAAGTGTCTGGAAAAGAATCTGGCTTATCGATATGCCAATGCACAGCAACTTGCAGACGATCTGCAGCATTTCCTGCTTGGCGAACCGGTCAATGCGGACGAGAGTTCACGTTGGACGCGAGCGTGGACATCAATGCTGCGCGAGACGCGGCATGTTGAAGTGATGGCCAAATGGGGGCGTGTGTGGTTGTGGCATGCTAGTCTGATTTTTGTGCTGTTTCTGCTCACCAACGTTTTGATTTGGCAACAAGTCCGTTCCGCGATCCCGTACATCGCAATGGAGCTGATCGGTTTTGCCTGTCTGTTCGTGCCGGTTTGGTATTACCGGTTTCATCGCGGCGTGCCGCTCACCCCGATCGAGCGGCAGGTCGGACAGGTTTGGGGAATGTTCTCGTTAGCGGTCATCATGACCGGTCTAATCAATCATGCGATGGGCTTTGAACCCTTGCATTTGCTACCCGTTGCGGTACTCGAATGTGGTTTGGCCTTTGGTTGCATGGCGGCCATCTTAGGTGGGGCATTTTATCCGATGGCAGCTCTCTGTTTTGGCTTGGCTTTTTCTAATTACCCTGCTTCCCCAGTTTGGTCCCCTTGCATTTGGAACCGCCTTCGCGATCGGGCTGGGGATTCAGGCTGGCAATTCACCCACGGCGGTTCGGAGCACTCCGAACCGAGCGTGAAGCGCTGAAAGAGAAGGGTTGTGTCAGGGGGTGAGGCTTCGCGTTGGAGGCAAACAGGTGTCTCCTGCCCGAGCAATTTTTCCCCTGGTGTTGGGCTGTATTGCAGATTCTTTTGAACCGACTTGCTAAAGAGATCTGCGGTCGCAATACTGGAATCGTTGTTTGGGTCATCCACTCAGCAATTCATTCGACGACGCAGCAAGCGAAGAGCTTTTCGCTCTCTAGCCAGCCACGCTCGATTCGATCCGCAATGTTTGCGGAATCGATTTCCCCATTCCTTCGCCGTGGCAGGCTGCATCTTTGTCGTCAGGTTCGCTGTTGAGCAGCGACGAACGGTAACGGTGTCTCTGCGCTGCGGGAGCAAAGCCCTAGGCTGGGCCCTAGGCTGGAGACTTCTCATGTCGAAACATTTTGTTGGTCTACAAAGGACCCGTCGGCCGCTAGCCGCCGCTTTTACTCTTGTCGAGTTGTTGGTGGTGATTGCGATCATCGGCGTGTTGATCAGCTTGTTGTTACCGGCCGTGCAAGCGGCCCGTGAAGCGGCTCGCCGGATGCAGTGTAGTAACAACATGAAGCAAATTGGTTTGGCACTGCACAACTACCACGGTGCGTTCCAGGCCTTTCCTGAAGGTTCGCGGTTGAGCAATTTTGTGGGTCCGCTGACCGCCGTGCTGCCCTACTTAGAAGCTGCAAATACTTATCAGCAATTCGACTTCAGCAGGTCGTATGCCGATCCCTACAACCAAGATGTCGCTGCACAGACCATTGCGACTTATCTGTGTCCTTCGATGACTTTACCGCGGGTCGTTCCAGACACCAGCAATGGTGAAACCGGCGGTCCTTCAAGCTATCTAGCGTGTGAGGGCACCACCGCGTACATGCGAAGAAATAATGGGATGTTCGGCTTGAACTGGCCCGCATTCGGCTTCGACAATCCGGCGGTCCGTTTTCGTGACTTGACCGATGGCTCCAGCACCACGCTGGCTTATAGTGAAACCACATACGACATGGCGGACTACTTTTGGAGGCCGCCAGCGCCATCCGCCGGCCAGGTGAAGTGGGGGACGGCACGCTGGGTGTTGGGGTATCCGAGGATTTCCCTCGGGACAACGCTCCATGAACTGAACGTTCATAATGCCGCCAATATTGGCGGCTTTCAGAGCATGCACCCCGGCGGCGTGCATTTTCTTTACGGGGACGGAAGTGTTCGCTTTGCGGCCGAATCGCTCGATCGGCGGGTGTTGCATTCGCTTGCCACTCGAAATGGACAGGAAGTTGTGGAGGCGGCACCATGAAGTCGCTTGAGGATTGCAAAACGTGCAGATCGCCCAACGCGATGGGCCACTGTCAAGCCGGCGTGTCCGGCCTGTCGCAAGGACTGTGGGCGGCTAGGAACTTAACTAGGGCTGGCGTGACTTCCGTTTGTGGAACATTGGTCAGTGGGACATTGGTCAAAGGGTTCACCCTGGCTTGTTGCCGGTCTCCGAGTGCTCTGGCCGTTACCCTATTATTGTTTAGTGGTTGTGCGCCGGATCGATCGGTTCCCCGGGTGGCGATTAGCGGGGAAGTAACCCTGGACGGAAAGCCTCTTACCGGAGTCACGATTCGTTTTGTTCCCACTACGCAATCGCCGGGCGCCAGCGCGATGGTGATGGAGGGGAAATTTCAAATGGATCCATCGCAAGGGCCTGCGGAGGGAGAATATGACGTTGTGATCGAACCCAATGCCCCGGACCTGGAACAAGCGATAATGGCGATGCAAGCCGGGGATCGCGATCCTTTGCGGACGCGAGTCGTGCCTCAGGCCTACCAGGTACCCGGCCAATTGGTAGCGAAAGTAAGTAAAACGGGCGATACGCGGTTTCATTTTAAATTAACGTCCAACGTCAGTCACATCCCCTAACATGTTTAAGGATGCGAGCAGTCTGCTGGCCGTTAAGCTCTTTTTCAGCAACCGCAGAACGCTGAAGTCAACATTCAACTAATGGTGAGAAAACCGCATGAAACTTTTATCGAAGATCGGCCAGGCTTGCAGCGTTGTGGTCGTAATCGTGGCAGCGTCACAAGTTGCGTCGGCACATTTCCCGTGGATCGCTCTGGACACTGCCGGCAAACCGATCCTGTTCTTTGGCGAAGACCTGTCGGATCGGACTTATCATTTTCCTGAATCCTTGGCTGGCTTTGAGGTGCGGCAAGCGACCGGAGATCAGCAACAGGTCATCGATTGGAAAGCGGTCGACAGTGACGAACTGGTTGGGTTGCAAGCTCCAAAAAAGGTTCCTGCGGGCGCCGTTTTGTATGGGCAGCAAACCTATGGCATCTATCACGGCGCCAAGCTCGACTACTTCGCGATGCTGTTCACCGAAGGCAAAAGCGCGGAGTGGCAGACACCGCCGGAGACTCTTGATCTGCGAGCTCAACTTTCATCCGAGCGGCAGGGAATCGCCGTAAAGGTGTTTTGGAAAGACAAACCGCTTGCCGACGCGGAGGTCAGCTTGTTCTCCATAGCGGGAGAAAAACGAGATGTTCAAAAAACCGATGCGCAAGGCGTGGCAAAGTTTGAGCCAACTCGATTGTCGGTGGGCTGGAACGCGTTGTTGGTCGGTTTCACCGATACCGACAGTCAGGGCACATTGAAGGATAAGCCCTACAAGTCGGTGGCGAATTATTTGACCGTCAGCTTCCCATGGAAGGGAACGGCGGAAGTTGTCGCTGCGGACTATCCCGATCTGCCTACCGAGCTGACCAGCTTTGGCGGCACCATTGTCGATGGCCAATTGTTCCT
>Ga0102938_10002697_pt1 | contig 13392 bp, 14 predicted proteins | sample SalPonR2_B_D2_MG_FD_84516 | JGI IMG/M metagenome (GOLD analysis project Ga0102938, IMG submission 84516) | Salt pond soil microbial communities from South San Francisco under conditions of wetland restoration - Salt Pond MetaG R2_B_D2_MG | ecosystem: Environmental > Aquatic > Marine >... | reverse complement strand
TCGGGGAGCCGGTCGGCGACGGCCCGGCCGTCGAGCGTCAGCGGTGGTGCCGCGGCAACGGCATTCGGCATCGCCGAGAACGACACGAGGCCGATCGGTTGGCGGGCGACCCCGATCGCCTGCCGCGGCGGTGTCGCCCGTGCAGTGACTGCTGCCGACGGGGCGTTCGACGTGGCGATCGCCGACGTGGTGACGAGGCCGGGCGAGGTGGTGGCGCTCAGAGTGACCGGGCCGGCCGGCGCCGACGGCGTGACGGCGATCACGAGGACGCCCACCAGCATCACCGCCAGGGTGCCGGTGGCGAATGCGGTGGCGACGGTGCGTCGGCTCTGGCCGGGGTCGATGTCGGCTCGGGTGGGGCCGAGTTCGGACGGGTGGCGCCAGGTCCGCTCGTGCGGGGGAAGAGGACCGGGTTCCACGAAGACGAGATCGTACAACTCGTTCCCGGGGGCGTGGCCGCGGGTCGGACCTGATCGATACGATGCCCGACGTGCAGGGTCCGCCCGAGGGTGACGAGTGGTTCGGCCTGACCGAGCAGGAACTTCCCGTCGGCGCTGCCTACGACTGGGCGGTCCGTCCGCACTGCGGTGCCGTCGTGCTGTTCAGCGGCACGATCCGCGACCACGCGGAAGGCCGCGACGGCGTCGAGCATCTCACGTACGAGGCCTACGAGGAACAGGCGGTGCCGCGGTTCGCCGAGATCGGCGCCGAGCTGCGCCGGCGCTGGCCCGACACGGGCCGCATCGTGCTCCTGCACCGCACGGGTCGGTTGGAGATCGGTGAATCGTCGGTGGTGGCCGTGGTGTCGGCGCCGCACCGGGGCGAGGCGTTCGAGGCCGGCCGGTTCGCCATCGACGCACTGAAGGAGTCGGCACCGATCTGGAAACACGAGGTCTGGGCCGACGGCGCCGACTGGGGCACGGGTGCCCACGACGTTCGCGACGCACGGTCGGTGGGGAGCGACTGAGTGGCGCTCACCGTCGTCCTGATCGTGGTCGGGCTCCTGGTCGTGGTCGTCGCGTTGCTGGTGGCCGGCCGTCGCCGCTCGTCGGCCGACGGCGTCGATTCGTTCCGCCGGCAGATCGACGCACTCTCGCCCGAGGCACGTCGACCCACGATCGACAAGATGAAACCGTCCGAACCCCCCTCCGACGACGATGATGGGGACCATGAGCCGTGAAGTGACGAGTGATGTGACGGAGTTGCCCGGTGGCGCGTGACCTGGCCATCGACCTGGGTACCGCCAACACCCTCGTCTACATGAAGGGCAGAGGGATCGTGCTGAACGAGCCCTCCGTCATCGCGCTCAACCGCCAGACCGGTGAGGTGTTGGCCACCGGCCGCGAGGCGTGGCAGATGATCGGCCGCACGCCCGGCTACATCGTCGCCGTGCGCCCGCTGCGCGGTGGGGCGATCACCGACTTCGAGATCACCGAGCGCATGATCCGGTTGCTGCTGCAACGGGTGGGTGTGAGCCGTTTCACCCGGCCGAAGGTGGTCATCTGCGTGCCGTCGGCCATCACCGAGGTCGAGCGCCGTGCCGTCACCGACGCCGCCCGCCGTGCCGGTGCCGCCGACGCCAACCTGATCGAGCAGCCGATGGCTGCGGCGATCGGCGCCGACCTCCCGATCGACGAGCCGGTCGGCAACATGGTGATCGACATCGGTGGGGGCACCAGCGAAACAGCGGTCATCAGCCTCGGCGGCATCGTCGCCCTCGAGGCGGTGCGGGTCGGTTCGTTCGACATCGACGCCGCCATCCAGAACTACGTCCGCCGCGAGCACGGCATCGCCATCGGCGAGCGCACCGCCGAGGAGATCAAGGTGGCGATCGGATCGGCCGACCCGACGCCCGACGAGAACCAGGCCGAGGTGCGCGGTCGAGACCTCATGACCGGCCTGCCGAAGACGGTGCTGCTCACGCCCGAGGAGGTGCGGTTCGCGATCGAGGACGTGGTGTCGTCGATCGTGGCGTCGGTGGTGCGGTGTCTGTCGAAGGCGCCGCCCGAGCTGTCGCAGGACTTCCTCGTGCGGGGGATGTTCCTCGTGGGTGGTGGCGGTCTGCTGCGTGGGCTCGCCGAGCGCATCGAGCGCGAGACCGAGGTGCCCGTGAAGATGTCGAACGTGCCTCTCGAAGCGGTGGTGCTCGGCGCGGGACATGTCATCGAGCACTACGAGGCGCTCAAGGGCATGTTCATGGGCGCCCGCCGCTAGCCGACCGTCTCCGCCGGTGGCTCAGGCGGGGGAGAACCGGGCGACCGTGCCCGCGTTGGAGATCGCGTACAGATCGCCGAACGGCCCGGCGTGGACGGCCACCACCGAGTCGAGTTGCGCCAGGGGCACCGTCCGCGGTGTCTCGGCGGCAACCGTGGTGTCCAAGCCCCAGATCTCGCCGCTGCAGTAGTCGCCGAACACGTACCAGCCCTGCAGATCGGCAACGAGGTCGCCGCGCGACACCGTCCCGCCGCTCACCGAGCACCTGCCGCCCGAGTGGTCGTAGACGAACCGCGGTGGTGTGTGGGGGATCCCGGCCACCGTCTCCGGCTGGTCGGTGTTGAAGCGCTCGAAGCCCTCGAACGCACTCCACCCGAAGTTCACCGCCCGGCCCGCCCCTGCATCGGCGGGTGCATGGTCGATCTCCTCCCACTCGTTCTGTCCCACGTCGGCGATCCACAGGTCGCCGGTGGCGTCGTCGAACGAGAAGCGCCACGGGTTGCGCAGACCGAACGACCAGATCGTCGGATCGGCACCGTCGGCGTCCACGAACGGGTTGTCGCCGGGCACCGTGAACGGCTGCCCGCCGGTGGGTGTCGGGTCGATGCGGAGGATCTTGCCGAGCCGCCGCGAGAGGTCGAGCGCCGTCCGCTGCGGGTCGTCGGCCGACCCACCGTCGCCGAGACCGATGTACAGCAGGCCGTCCGGGCCGAAGGTGAGCCGTCCGCCGTTGTGGTTGCCGAAGGGCTGATCGACCGTGAGCACGATGCGACGCGATGCCGGGTCGAACCGGCCGGTGGCGGCATCGACGGCGTACTCGGCGACCACGGTGTCGCCGTCGTTGTCGGTGTGATGGACGTAGGCGAGGTCGTCGTCGGGGTGGAACGCCAGGCCGAGCAGGCCGCGTTCGCCTCTCGCGGTGGTGAGATCCGTCATGTCGAGTACCACGTCGGTGGACTCGGCTCCCGACGCGACGATGCGGCCCGGCTGTTCGATCACGTACAGGGTCTCGTCGCCCGGTCGGCTGGTGATCCCGACCGGCTGATCGAACTGGCCCACCGGCGTCAGCTCCACGGCGGGCTCGGGGAGCGGACCCGCCGGGGTGGTGGCCGGCGCAGAGCCGGCGGGCGGCGCCGTGGTGTCCGGCGAAGCAGCGGCGGTGTCGTTCGGCGAACCGGTGTCGGTCGGAGAGCTGGTGTCGGTCGGAGAGCTGGTGTCGGGAGTCGCCGTGGTCGTCGAGGCGGCGTCGGTCGTGGAACCCACCCCGGTGGAGGCAGGCCCCTGGCCGAAGCCGGCGTCGTCGGCTGTCCCGTCGTCGGACTCGCAGGCGGCGAGCACCAGCGAGAGGATCACCAGGATCGACAGTGGAGTACGCATGGAACCATTCGTACCCGGCCTCGGGCATCTGATGCGCGCACGAGCTCGGCAAAGCCGGCAGAGTTCAGGCTCGGGCGGCGGGGGCGATCCTCGCCAGGCCCTCCTGCACCACGCTCACGACGAGGCGACCGTCGGCGGTGTAGATCGCACCTCCCGCCAGGCCCCGCGCCGACGACGTCGACAGTGCCGCCTGGTCGTACAGGAGCCACTGGTCGGCACGGAACGGGCGATGGAACCACATGGCATGGTCGACGCTGGCCATCTGCATGCCGGGGCTGTCCCACGCCAACCCGAACGGCAGCACCGTCGTGTCGAGCAGCGTCATGTCGCTCGCATAGGTGACGATGCAGGCGTGCAGCACCGGATCCTCGGGCAGCGTGCCGTTGGCGCGCAGCCACACGTGCTGCGTGGTCGACGGCTGCCCCTTGCGGCTCATCGGATCGCCGTCGACGTAGCGCAGGTCGATGGGTCGCGGCCTGTCGTACCAGTTGCCGAGCTGCTCGGCGTACGGCGCCATCCTCGTCTTGAAGTCGGGAAGCACCTCGGGGTCACCCATGCCCTCGGGCATCTCCAGCTGATGGTCGGGCCCCGGCTCGGGGTCGTGAAAGCTGGCCTGCAGGTTGAAGATCGCCCGGCCGTGCTGGATGGCCACGACCCGCCGTGTGGAGAAGCTGCGGCCGTCGCGGATGCGGTCGACCTCGTAGAGGATCGGCACGTTGGGGTCGCCCGGCCGGAGGAAGTAGGCGTGCAACGAGTGCACGAGCCGGCCCGACTCGTCGATCGTGCGGGCGGCGGCGACCAACGCCTGCCCCGCCACCTGCCCGCCGAACACTCGCTGCCGATTCTCGTCGGGCGAGCTGCCCCGGAAGATGTTCACCTCGATCGCTTCGAGGTCGAGGAGACGGACCAGGTCGTCGAGCGCTGCCTGGTTCGGGTCGGCACCGTCGGATGCAGGCTGATCGGTGGAGGGGGTGGCTTCCATGGCAACGGTCATGTTGGCACGTCGTACAGTCGCCGCATGACTGCAGACGCCGGGCACCTCCTCGATCTCACCCCAGACGAACTCCTCTCCACCACCCGGGCGGTGCGCAAGCGGCTCGACTTCGAGCGGCCGGTGGACGACGACCTGATCCGCGAGTGCGTGGCCGCTGCGATGCAGGCCCCGTCGGGCTCGAACAACATGACGATGAGGTTCGTGGTGGTCCGCGACCGGGCCAAACGCGAGGCGATCGGACGGATCTACGGCGAGTGCTTCGAGATCTACAAGACGATGCCGTTCTACGCAGGGGGTCTGAAGAAGGACACCGAGGCCGAGCAGGCGCAGCAGCATCGCGTCACCGAGTCGGCGCTGTACCTCGCGGAGCACATGGGGGAGGCACCTGCGCTGGTGATCGCCTGTACCTCGGGCCGTGCCGACGGCGTGCCGGCGATGGCGTCGGCCTCGATGATGGGCAACGTGCTGCCGGGCATGTGGAGCTTCATGCTCGCCGCTCGGGCCCGCGGCCTCGGCACGGCGTGGACCACCGTGGGACTGTTCAAGGAGCAGGAGATCGCCGACGTGGTCGGCATCCCGTTCGACGAGGTGCAGCAGGCGTGTCTCACCCCGCTCGCCTACACGATCGGCACCGACTTCAAGCCGGCGATGCGACCCGAGCCCGACACGATCATCCACTGGGACACCTGGTGACGCCGCAGCGTCGCGACCTGGCGCTGGCGACGAAGGGCTTCATGCCCGCCGACGAGGGAGATGCCCTGCACGCGGCTGCCCTGGCTGCAGGCGTCGCCGTACCGGGGGCACCGATGTTGGAGGTGGGGTCCTACTGCGGCCGCTCCACGATCTGGCTCGGTGACGCCGCGGAAGCGGCGGGTGTGGTGCTGTTCGCCGTCGACCACCACCGCGGGTCGGAGGAGAACCAGGCGGGCTGGGAGCACCACGACCCCGACGTGGTGGACGCGCGCGTCGGGAAGATGGACACGCTGCCCTTCTTCCGCTCGGCCATCCACGACGCCGGCCTCGAGGACACGGTGGTCGCCGTGGTGGGCCGGTCGCCGGTGGTGGCGGGCACCTGGACCACGCCGCTGTCGATGCTGTTCATCGACGGCGGCCACGGCGACGAGCCGGCCCGGCTCGACTACGAGGGCTGGACGCCGCACGTGGCCGTGGGTGGCACGCTGGTGATCCACGACGTGTTCCCCGACCCGGCCGACGGCGGGCGTCCGCCGTACGAGCAGATCTTCCTGCCCGCGGTGGAGTCGGGCCGGTTCACGCTCGTGTCGGCGACGGGCTCACTGCGTGTCCTGCGCCGGGACCGCTGATCCGCCCGAGCGGCGCACGTCGGCGAGCGGGCGCTGCACCACGAAACGATCGCGGTCCACGTACAGCAGCAGACCGGCGCCGAGCGACATGACCACGCTCGACACGACCCCCAGCGTTCCGGTCGATCCGGAGGCGAGCAGCGCACCGCCCAGCAGTGGGCCGAAGACGCGTCCGAGTGCCATCACGGCCTGGGCGTCGCCGGCGCGTTCTTCGGGGAAGTTCGACCGGGCGGCGAGCAGGCCGAACGCCGCCGGGATGCCCATGAAGAAGACGAAACCCCACAGCACCACGGCGATCCCGAACACCACGCCGCTGCGTGAGACCGCAATGGCCAGCGCGCACGCCGCCGTGATCAGGAACCAGAGACCGGCCGGCCCTCGCCGGCCGGTCCAACGGGCGGAGGGGATGGCGGCCAAGGCATTGCCGCTGAACAGCAGCGAGACGGTCAGGGGCGACAGGCCGTCGAGGTCGCGTCCGATCGCGGCGGCGTAGACGAACACCGACGACCCGCCCATCGTGATGACGGCAAGGGCGACGAGGATGGCGCGAGCGGCGCGGGTGGGGGCGTGGCGGGTGCGGTGGGGCCGGAGCCGGTCGACGGTGGGCACCTGTCTCGACCAGAGCAACGGCAGCGCGGTGATGCCGGCCAGCATCACGAAGAGCCAGCGCAGCCCGGCCGTCTCGATCACGATGGCGATCCCCGGCGCCACCAGCGTGCCGATGATGGGGCCGACGACGGCGACGTCGCCCGTCTTCGCGGTGTCGCCGAACGCCGCCTGCCAGGCGATCCAGGCGGCGAGACCGAGCGAGACGCCGCTGCCGAAGCGCGTCACGGCGAGGATCGCGAAGTCGGGTGACATCGCCGAGGCGAGGTTGGCGATCACGCCGATGAGCATCCCGGTCACGAAGACTCGTCGCACCGGGCGCAGGAACCGGCCGCCGACCCACGAGGCGATCACGAAGCCGGCCAGCTGGGTGGTCGACATCCACCCCGCAGCGCTGACGCTGACGCCGTACTCGTCGGAGACGGCGGGGAGCAGGAACGGGGTGGCCGTGAAGACGGCGGTGCTCGAGGCGATGGCCACGAGCAGCGCAGCCGGGACGCTGGGTCGTGCCGCGGCCAGGAGGCGTACCGGTGCCTGGAAGGCCATGCGTCGACTGCGCCGATCGCCTAGTGGGCCGCGGCGAACTCGGCGCGCAGGTCGTCACGCGCCGCGACGATCACGTCGCGTACCCGGTCTCGCAGCGCCGGCATGTCGTCCATGGTGAGACCCTCGGTGGGGATCGGGTCGAGGACGCGGACCTCGGCCTCGGCGTAACCGAGACGCCAGTCGTGCTTGCGCAGTGCGTTGCGCGTGCCGTACACCGCGAGCGGCAGGATCGGGACCTGGTTCTCGATCGCCAGCCGGAACGCTCCGGACTTGAACGGCCGGAGCTCACCGGTCTTCGAGCGGGTGCCCTCGGGGAAGATCATCACCGACACCTTCGAGTCGAGGCGCTCCCGCGAGGCGTCGAGCGCGGCTGCGGCGGAGTCGGCGTCGCCGCGGGTGAGCGGGATGTCGCGGGCGAGCCGCATCATCCAGCCGACGAGCGGGATCTTCATGATCTCGACCTTCGACATCCACTTCATCTCGGTGGGCAGGTGCGAGATCAGCAGGATGTCGACGAAGCTCTCGTGGTTGGACACCACCACGTAGGGCCGTCGCATGTCGTCGGGGAGGGTGCCCGACGTGCGGAACTTCCACAGCGGGGTGAGCTTCTCGTGCGCCACGGTGAGCTTGCGGAACAGGTAGCCGGCGGCGTAGGCGCCGCGGTCGAAGGGGAGGGTGGCGAGGCGCACGATCGCCACCATCGGAGTCCACACGATGACGATGACGCCGAGCGCGAACCAGCTCCAGATCGACAAGACGGTCCTGGCGATGGTCGACTGCACGCCGAGAGAGTACCGCCACCCCCCGGCGCGTGACGGCTCGGCCGTCCCCACCCGCCCCCAGCCCGAGCCTTCTGCGTTTGCGTGACGCTTTTGTTGGGGCGTGCCAACATTTTCGTCACGCAAACGAATCGGGGTGCGGCGGTGGGGGGTCGGGTCGGCAGGGTCAGGGTCGACCGGCTGGCACCGCTCGGCGGGATCTCAGGGGAGATCGTGGTGGAAGATGCCGCTGGCGGGTGTGGTGCGGGTGATGGCGTCCACGGCGAGCACCACCGCAGCTGCGGTGTACGACGTGTGCTCGTCGAACGGGAACAGCACCGGCTCGGGATACACGATGCCGGTCCAGTACGAGCCGTCCTCGCGCCGGTGCGTCCGTGTCCACTCGAGCAGGTCGGTGGCGGTCGACAGGTCGCCGATGGCGGCGTAGGCCAGAGCACACTCGGCGGTCTCCGACGCCGTCACCCACGGCTCGTCACTGACGCAGCGGATGCCCAGACCCTCCATGGCGAAGGTGTCCCAACCGTCGGCGAGGCGTGCCTTCGCCGCCTCACCCGTGAGGGCGCCGGTGAGGACGGGGTAGTACCAGTCCATCGCCCACCGGGTCTTCGGCTCGAACGCCGAGGGATCGTTGCGGATCACCTCGACCATCACGTCGGCCGCCTCGATCCAGTCCTGCCGCTCCGACCCGAGCAGCCGGCCGAGAGCCGCGCCGCAGCGCAGCGCGTGCTGGATGCTGGCCGTGCCCGTGAGGAGCGCATAGCCCCACGGCCGCTCGTCGGGCTCGATCGCCCACAACGGCAGACCGTCGGGGCGGCGCAGCGACAACACGAAGTCGAGAGCCCGTTCCACCGTGGGCCAGAGGTTGTCGGCGAACCCGCGATCCCACGTGCTCTTCAGGTGATGGCACACGCCGGTGGCGATGTAGGCGCACACGTTGGTGTCGAGCTTGGTCTCCTCCACCGTGCCGTCGCAGCGGTAGTACGCATGCCACGATCCATCGGGACGCTGGGTGGCGGCGAGCCACTCGTAGGCGCGCTCGGCCTCGTCGTGGAAGCCGGCCACGTCGAGGGCCATCGCCGTCTCCACGTGATTCCACGGGTCGCAGTGTCCGCCGGGGAACCAGGGGATCATGCCGTTGTCGAGCTGCAGGGACGCCAGGTGTTCGCCGGTTGCCTGCAACTCGTCGGCGTTGAGGACCCCGATCAGCTCGGGTCGGGGGCTCACGACGTGGCACCTGCCGTGGTCGTCTCGAGGGTCGGCGTTCGATCGTGGGCCGGCTTCACGGCGTAGAACACGATGCTCTTGCCGATCACCGGCGACAGCACGCGGTCGGCCATCTTGGTGGCGGCCGGCTGTTCCATGATGTCCCACTCGAGGAACTCGCGGTAGCGGGTGACGGCGGGATGGTCGTCGTTGCGCGGCCCGACGGCACACTTCAGCCACCAGTACGGCGAGTGGAGAGCGTGGGCGCGGTGGCGGCCATGCACGTCGAGCCCGGCCGAGCGCAGCTTCGCCGCCAGTTCGGTCGCGCTGTAGATCCGCACGTGCCCGCCGGGGCTCTTCGGTGCGTGGTACTCGTCGGAGAGCATCCAGTTGACCTTCTCGGGGAACCACGCCGGCACGGTCGCGGCGAAGTGGCCGCCGGGTTTGAGCACCCGCACCATCTCGGCGATCGCCGCCACGTCGTCCTGGATGTGTTCGAGCACCTCGGACGTGATCACGACGTCGAACGAACCGTCGGCGAACGGGAGCCGCGTGGCGTCTCCTCGCAGCACGCCCTTGAAGCGCTCGATGTCGATCTCGCCGGCGTCGACCATCCCACCGAGCGTGGCTCGGGTCTGCACGACCTCGTCCTCGGCGTAGTCGAGTGCGACCACGTCGGCGCCGCGCCGCGCGCACTCGAACACGTGGCGGCCGAAGCCGGCGCCGACGTCGAGCACCCGATCACCGGGCGCGAGGCCCAGCTGGTCGAAGCGGATGGTGAGCATGTCAGAGGCGTCCGTTGCGGCGGAGTTTGTCGACGTTCGCCGGCATCTCGAGGACCTCGCGGTACTGGTCGACGGTCATCTCGGCACACTTCGTCCAGGTCCAGCGCTCGAGCACGCGTCGTCGCCCGGCGTCGCCGATGCGCGCCCGGAGCTCGGGGTCGTCGAGGCCGCGGGCGATGGTGGCGGCCAGCGCGTCGGCGTCGCCGGCGCGGCACTGCAGCACGGTGTCGCCGTCGGTTCCGGTCACTTCGGGCAGTGCGCCGCCGTCGGTGGCCACGAGGGGCGTCCCCGAGCACATCGCCTCGATGGCGGGCAGGCTGAACCCCTCGTAGAGGCTGGGAACCACGGCGAGTTCGGCCTCGGAGTACAGCTCGACGATGCGTTCGTCGGTCACGCCGGACACGAACTCGATGTGCGGGGCGAGGCCGTAGCTGTCGATGAGGTCCATCGAATGGCCGGGGCGCGGCTTGCCGATGATCGTGAGGGTGACGTCACGCTCGGTGCGCAGCTTCGCCATCGCCTCGAGCAGGTACGACAAGCCCTTCAGTGCGACATCGGCCGATGCCGTGGTGATCAGCCGGCCGGGTCGGCGTTCGACGTGGTCGAGCGGCTTGAAGAGCTCGGGATCGACGCCGACGGGCACGAGGCGCATCCGGTCGATGCTCACCCCCATGTCGGTGTGGATGTCGTCGATCGAGTTCTGGCTGACCACCACGATGCGCGGCATCTTCGACGCCACGCGGCCCTGCATCTTCACGAACGAGTACCAGCGGCCGACGGACAGGCGCTTGTACCAGTTCTTGGCGTGGCTCATCTCGAGCTCACGGTCCTTGGTGATGGGGTGGTGGAGCGTGACGATCGTGGGGATCTTCGCCTCGATCCGGCGGACGCCGTAGCCGAGGCACTGGTTGTCGTGGACGAGGTCGAACTCGCCGGCGCGTGGGATCAGTTCGCGGGCGGCGCGGGCGCTGAATGCGAGCGGTTCGGGGAACGTGCCGGTGACGAACTGGGCCATCTCCAGCAGGTCCTCACGTGTCTTGAGCTCCCAGAAGCCGGGGAACCGGCCCGGGAAGTAGTCGTTGAACGTGTCGAGGCTCGGCAGCTTGGTGAGCGTGACCCGTTCGTCGAGCACCGGGTAGGGCTGGCCGCCGAACACCTCGACGGTGTGCCCGAGGTCGGCGAGCGCCTTGGTGAGGTGCCGGGTGTACACGCCCTGGCCGCCCACGTGGGGCTTGCCGCGGTAGGTGAGATAGGCGATCTTGAGTGGTGCGTCAGGATCGAGACCGGCCGTGGACATCCGAGGCAGGCTATCGGGCTGTGGTTACCGACGGGTAGCGCAGGGTAGGCCGTGCCGGATCAGCGACGCCAGGGGCTCTCGCAGCGGGGTCGTGTGCTCGTGCGATGAGCGAAGCGCCGGACCGTGTGGCCCGTCGCTCATCGCAGATGGATCGGTTGCCCGTGCGATGAGCGAAGCGCCGGACCGTGTGGCCCGTCGCTCATCGCAGCGGGATCGGGAGAGGGATCAGGCGTCACCAGGAGACGGTCATGGTGCGGTGCAAGGGGGTGGACGGGTCGACCGTGACGAGGCCGCCCACGGCGCGCTCGCCGAGGCCGAACGCATCGGGTGGGCCCGACTGCGGCTCGACGCAGGTGGCGTGGTGCATGTGGTCGAACACCACCCAGTGGTCGCAGTCCGACGACACGGTCACCTCCGCAGCGACGGCCCGGTCGTGGAGGAGAACCACCGGTTCGGTGTTCACGAAGCAGTCGTCCCACGGCCCGGGACGTGGCTCGACGATCTCGCCGGTGGGGATCCCGAACTCGTCGCGGACGTACATGGCCGTCGGCCGGAACAGCAGTCGGTCGGGCTTGCGGAACCAGGGGTGCCATCCCACCACGGCCGGGAACCGGTCGCCGCTCGACGTCACCGTCAGCTCGCAGTGCACCGACTGCGGCGACGCCTCGATCCGCTGCGTGGCGACACCGGCGAATGGCCAGTCGAGTGCGCCCTCCAGCGGACACGACATCACGGCGGCCGTCGGCGTCAGCTCATCGACCGACCACGGCCGCGTGAACACGGTGCCGTGGATGCTGTGCGTGCGGCGCGGATCGGGAGCGGCGCCGTGACCGTGGCCGCCGTCGTGATGGTTCGTCACCAGCTGGTGGCGCACCCCGGCGAAGGTGAACCTGCCCTCGCGGATCCGACCCGCCCACGGCGCCATCGGGAACGACCCCCACTGCATCGGCCGGCCGGCATCCTCGGGCACGTCGACGAGCAGGGGCTCGCCCTCCGCGCGGATCTGGGCGACACGTCCGCCGGCACGGGGTGCCACCTCCACGACCGTGCCCGCCGCCGTGAGCGTGAGCAGTCCGGCGTGTGGGTCGGTCGACGGCATGGCCGCGATACTGCCTGCATGCGAGCACTGGTGCAACGAGTGGAGCGCGCCGAGGTCACGAGCCGGCCGACGCCCGAGGCCGCCTGGGAGGTGGCGGGATCGATCGGGCCCGGGCTCTGCGTGTTCGCCGGTGTCACGCACACCGACGGCGACGCCCAGGCCGACAAGCTCGCCGACAAGCTGTGGGGGTTGCGGATCTTCGACGACGACGACGGTGTCATGAACCGGTCGGTGGCCGATGTCGGCGGCGCGTTGCTGGTGGTGAGCCAGTTCACCCTCTACGGCGACGTGGCCAAGGGGCGACGGCCGAGCTGGACCGCTGCGGCGCGTCCCGAGCACGCCGAACCGCTCGTGGATCGGCTGGTGATGTCGCTACGAGCGCTGGGGGCCGACGTTGCCACCGGCCGTTTCCGCACCGACATGCGTGTCGACCTCGTGAACGACGGCCCCGTCACGCTGATGCTCGAGGTCGGTTGACCCGGCTGTGCCCGAGCCGCCGGTGTCACGGCCGGCGCCACCAGCCGCGTCACCATCGTCGCCACCATCGTCGCCACCATCGTCGCCACCATCGGTGTCACCATCGTCGCCACCATCGGTGTCACCATCGGTGTCACGGTCGGCTGTGCGGGCGCCGGTTTCCGCCGACCGGGCGAACCACGCGGAGACACCGAACAGCACCAGCAGTGCGACCACGAACGGGGCTTCGCCGAGCTGCACGTACCAGGTGCGGCCGTCACGCAGTTCGAGTTCGTCGTACAGCACGCGCTGTTCGCTCACCCCGGTGCGCTGGCGCAACGTGCCGTTGCTGTCGACGATCGCCGTGAACCCGGTGGGAGCGGCCTGAGCGACCCAGCGGCCGGTCTCGATCGCCCGCAGCCGGGTCGACGCCACCTGCTGTGTCTGCACGATGGTGCCCGTGTAGCTGGCGCCGTTGGTGGGATTGAGGATCGCCTCGGCGCCCTCTTTCACGCCCTCGCGGGCGCGGCCAGGGAAGAAGACCTCCCAGGAGATCACCACACCGAGCCGGGTGCCGTCGGGAAGGTCGAGCACGGCGGGCTCGGTGCCCTTCACGGCGTCGCGGCCGACCTGTTCGATCGGCGCACCGAGGGCCTCCAGCACGCCGCGCAGTGGGACGTACTCGCCGTAGGGCACCCGCCGCACCTTCACGTA
>Ga0102938_10002695_pt1 | contig 13394 bp, 9 predicted proteins | sample SalPonR2_B_D2_MG_FD_84516 | JGI IMG/M metagenome (GOLD analysis project Ga0102938, IMG submission 84516) | Salt pond soil microbial communities from South San Francisco under conditions of wetland restoration - Salt Pond MetaG R2_B_D2_MG | ecosystem: Environmental > Aquatic > Marine > Intertidal... | reverse complement strand
CCCGTGACCGGGACCTTGTCAAGGTTTGCCATGAATTCAATCTGGTAATGATTTGTGCTTAAAACATAATACTCGCAGGGCAGCTCATCCCTTGAGGAAGAAATGCCGCAGTCGGTGTCGGGAGTTTCGTGACCAGAAGCCATTATCTTTCTCGTCTCGTAGAGGAACTTTAAGGACTCCATGCTGTAGCCCGGATAATGGGCTACGCCAGCCTCATCCTTATTATCTATAAGTTCCGGGTCCGGCCATCTCTTGTACCAGTCTGTGCGCAGGGCAACAAAACATCCAGCAGGAACTTCTCCATGAATCGATTCCCATTCCTTTATATCCTCAACCGAAAGGCAATAATCAGTGTCGCTTTTAACCTTTTCCGAAATATCTATGACTACAAGAGGCAGCAGCATCTCTTTAACATCAATTTCATCAAGCTTTCTCAGCCCGCTGACAAAATGCCTGGGGGAATCAACATGGGTGCCCCATTGACCTACCAGAGTCATTTTTTCAACCCAGAAACCATCCTTTTCGACAGTAAACAAATCCTCCTTCTCCATGTTGGGCAGAGCGGGAAAGTGAGGAATGTCCGGCCCGAAAGCATGGGTCAAGTCCACAAATTCCTTTTCCTTGATAATGTCATAAATCTCAGTAAGATTCATATGAAACCTCCTCAATATTATTTTTTATTACAATATAAGGATACCCAAAAAATAAGAAACTACCACTAATCCCTAAGAGAGACCCTATTGATTTCCCCCAAAATTCATTAAAATGCCATCCTGCCCATGGTAGCGGCATGGTCTGTTTTTGTATTGTGCCCGCATATGTCCGGGATTGATGATATCATGGTGGCAAAATGAAAGGGGTGTATACATATGGCAAAACGCAAGGTTTATGAAAATCCTGTAAACGGACATCGTGAAATGGTGAAAGACGGATTCAACTGGCCCGTGCTTTTCCTCGGCCCGCTTTGGTATTTCTTCAACGGCTTTGCTGGAAGGGGCTTCGCTTGGCTGATAGTTGCAGCTATCGCAGGTGCCTTTACGATGGGAATTGGAGGGTTGGTAGTCTGGATAATCGCAGGAGCTAAGGCGAATTCGGACAAAGAAACAAAGTTTTTGCACATGGGATATAAATACATAGGCTATGAAAAAGAATTGGCAAAAGAAGTAACGAATCGGATTGCGGAAGAATAATTAAACAGCGAGCATGCATATCAAATAATGGTAAGCATGCTTCTTTTCGTCCCCAATAATATACAGTTTTGGGGACGAGATAAACGGAGACAGTTATAAGTGTTTATGATTTCTGGAACAGTTTGTTGATGCCAACCAAACGATTAATCAACCCGTGACAAGTTGTCACGGGTTGAAAACGGTGAATATAAGAATTTGAATTAAACAACAAAAAGACTGACAGCCCTTTGTTGGAAGTCCAAAAATGTTATAATAAGGAAGAGAAAAAAAGAGAAAATTAATACCGGGGGCGACAGGAATGGAAAACTTCAAGATGCTTGACAATAAGAAAAACGGAAAAGTTGGAGATGAGCTAAAGAAAAGCATCACAAAAGGCTCTAGGCTTTCCGTTATTTCTGCTTATTTTACAATTTATGCATTCAATGAATTACATTCAGAACTGAATAAAATTGACAAGATGCGCTTTGTTTTTACTGAACCGAGTTTTATTAATAAAAGTGAAGAGATGATACGACAGTATTACATAAATCGTACGCCGGAGAAAAGCTTGTCAGGAAATGAGTTTGAAATAAAGATGAGAAATCAGATGAACCAAACACATATAGCAAAGGAATGTGCTGCATGGTTAGAGAACAAGGCGGAGATAAAATCTTTTACTAATCCGAATCCGGCCCAACAACGACTCGTTTTTATTGAAAATCAAACCTGTAATGTTTCAATCAATGGTACGGTAGATTTTACGGCCGATGGTCTTGGCTTTGTACCGTCTAGTCGTAATGATATGAATGCGTGTATTACAGGAAATGAAGCCACGCATCAATTCCTTGACCAGTTCAATGAGCTATGGGAAGACAATACTCAACTGGAAGATGTCAAAGCAAAAGTCTTGGAGCAGATGAAGATAATTTATAAGGAAAACACTCCTGAGTTTATCTATTTTGTCACTCTCTATAATATATTCAGCAATTATCTTGAAGAATTGACTGAAGAAAATATAGTCAAAACGAAAACGGGATTCAAGGATACGGCAATATGGAATAAGCTTTATAAGTTTCAGAAAGATGGAGCCATCGGCGCAATCGATAAGCTTGAAAAATATAATGGTTGCATACTTGCCGATTCGGTAGGCTTGGGGAAGACTTTTTCGGCCTTGGCAGTAATAAAGTATTATGAATTGAGAAACGATAGAGTATTGGTCTTAGCACCAAAAAAACTAAGAGAAAACTGGACGGTCTATACATTGAATGATAAGCGTAACATTCTTGTTGACGACAGGTTCAATTACGATGTTTTAAACCACACGGATTTAAGCAGATATTATGGATATTCAGGCGAAATGAATCTTGAAACGGTCAATTGGTCAAACTATGATTTAATTGTAATTGATGAATCTCATAATTTTAGAAATAATAATCCGAATAAAGATAAGGTGACCAGGTACTCGAGATTGCTTAATGAAGTCATAAGGGCAGGAGTCAAAACAAAAATACTCATGCTGTCTGCCACACCTGTCAACAATAGAATGAATGACTTGAAAAACCAAATAGCCTTTATTACCGAAGGAAACGACAAGGCTTTGGAATTCGAAGGCATCATTAGCATTGAGCAAACCCTTAGAAAAGCTCAATTGGTATTCAATAGATGGTCTGAGTTATCGGATGATAGAAGGACGATAGATGTATTTATCGAGATGATGAACATGGACTACTTCAAGTTGCTTGATACGGTTACTATAGCAAGATCAAGAAAACATATAGAAAAATACTATAACATAGATGAAATTGGCAAGTTTTCCATGCGGGAAAAACCTGTAAATATCTATTCCGATATTGATTCAACAGGCAAATTCCCGCCTTTAAAACAAGTCAATAAAACGATAAAAAATCTCAACCTTGCAACATATTCGCCATTGAAGTATGTGCTTGCGCAGAAGAGAAAAGAGTATAGTGAAAAGTATGATATCAGAGTCAAAAATGGGCAGTCAATATTCAAGCAAACAGACCGCGAACAGGCCTTGATTAACTTAATGCGTGTTAATATTCTAAAGCGGATGGAAAGCTCTATCAATTCATTTGGACTGACGATTTCAAAACTTCTGAAGCAGATAGATGCCATATTGTTAAAAATAGACAATAATCAAATAGAATACAATGAAGAACTGAATATTGTAGATATTGACGAAGAAGATTCGCTTTATGAAGATTTGATAATTGGAAATAAAGTAAAGGTCTTATTGCAAGACATGGATCTTATCCGTTGGAAGCAAGACCTGGAAGACGATAAGGAAAGCCTTGAAGAATTATTAAAGGAAGCGGCAAAGGTTACCCATTCCAGTGATGCCAAGCTTAAAAAAATCAAAGAATTGATGAAACATAAAATTGAAAATCCAATCAATGAGAATAATAAAAAGATTGTTATTTTCACGGCTTTTTCAGATACAGCTGAATATCTTTATGAAAATTTGTCCCCATGGATATTGAACAAATATGGTTTGCATGCGGCTTTGGTAACGGGGTCTGGAACGAATAAAACGACACTGAAAGATATTAAAAGAAAAGATTTGAATTCCATTCTAACCAATTTTTCTCCGCGATCCAAGGAACGCGACAAGGTGTATCCCGATATTAAAAAAGATATCGATCTTTTAATTGCTACAGACTGCATTTCAGAAGGCCAGAATTTGCAGGATTGCGATTTTCTCATAAATTACGACATTCACTGGAACCCTGTTAGAATCATTCAACGATTTGGACGGATTGATCGCTTGGGTTCAACAAACGAAAGCATACAATTGGTCAATTTTTGGCCCAATATGGACCTGGACGAATACATAAAATTGGAAGCAAGAGTGACAGGCAGAATGGTTTTGCTGGATGTATCTGCAACCGGTGAAGAAAATCTCATAGAATTTGACGAGAAGAGCAAGATGAACGACCTCGAATACAGAAAGAAACAGCTCAAACAGCTTCAAGAAGAAGTGGTTGACCTCGAAGATATATCCGGGGGAATAAGCATCATGGATTTAACCATGAATGATTTTAAGATGGATCTTATGGAATACATGAAGGATAACAGAAAAAAGCTTGAAAACGCTCCAATGGGTATGTATGCCATTTCTGCAAATGAAGATAAAGATTCAAGTGGGGATATTAAACCTGGGGTAGTTTTCATTCTAAAACAAGTGAATGAATTGACGAATAAACAGGAGCACAATCCGCTTTATCCATATTATATGATTTATGTATATGATGATGGAACTGTAAGATATAATTACCTTCACGCAAAGAAGATTCTGGACCTGCTCAAGAAGATGTGTTCAGGTCAAAAAGAAATTATCCATGACTTGGTGGAGCTATTTAATAGTGAAACAAGAGAAGGAAAACATATGGATAGCTATTCCAATCTATTGGAGGAAGCCGTATCAAGCATTATTGGGAAGACAGAAGAAAAAGGTGTAGCAAGTCTTTTTAATAAGGGTGGGACAACTCTCCAGAAAAGTTTGTTTAGTGGGATAGAGGACTTCGAGCTGATATCATTTTTAATTATAAAGTAGGTGGATGCCATGAACGAAATTTTAAAAAAAATGAATTGTCCCGATAGCTGCATTGTGGGCAATACCATATATAAAAAAATGTTTTATGAAAATGCGACTATGAACAAAAGGGATAAAGAGATATTCAAAGACCATATTAATAAAATCATCTGGCAGTATTCCTTCAAACTTGCCACTATCAACTTGCAGCCATATAAGGATGATATAAGGGAGTACGAAGAAGTGGCGGTGCTGGAAGTATCTCTGTCAAACGGTTCAAAATGCAAACGCATTGCAGAAATTATTCAAGGAACCATACCATATCCAACCATGATTGCCTTTGTTGAAAATGAAAGAGTTCTGCTTAATGTTGCCCATAAGAGGACAAATATGGCAGATGCATCGAAGAATACCATAGAAGAAAGTATCTCCACGGAATGGATCGACCTTTCAGACTTAACAGACAGGCAGAAACAGTTTCTAGAGGATTTGGACATAAAGACGCTTCCATTCAGCAATGCATATAAATTCTACTCAGCTTTGGTGGACAAGTTGAATTTATTCAACGCTTCATCGCTGGGTTTGGATTATTCGCAAATAAAAGGTAAAGATGCCAATTCGATAAAAATACTGAAGGACAAGATTGATTCATTGGAAGCAAAAATTATTGAATTGAAAAATAGTATTAAGAAAGAAAAACATTTTAACAAGAAAATGAAGATGAACGTGGAAATCAAGAAGCAGGAAGATAAAAAGAAACAATTGATTAATGAACTAAAACAAGGGACTAAATGATTTGAATATGGGAGGAAGAAAATGAACAAATTAAATGGAGAAAGTAAAGATATTGTAGCAGGCAATATTGGAAAAATGAAAGAATTGTTTCCTGAAGTCTTTTGTGAGGAAAAGATAGATTTCGAAAGACTGCAAGAGGTTCTGGGAGAATACATCGAGGATAAAGAGGAACGCTACAGGTTTGAGTGGAATGGCAAGTCCAAGGCTTTGCGCATTGCACAGACGCCAAGTACGGGGACGCTGAGGCCATGCAAAAAGGAAAGCAAGAACTGGGACGAAACGGAGAACCTATACATAGAAGGAGACAACCTCGAAGTGTTGAAACTCCTGCAAAAGACTTACCATAACAGAATCAAGATGATTTATATCGATCCGCCGTATAACACAGGGAAGGACTTCGTTTACCCGGACAATTACAGGGATAACCTTAAGAACTATTTGGAAATTACCGGGCAATTGAATGATGAAGGCGGGAAGATAAGCACTAATAATGAAACAAGTGGCAGGTATCATACCGATTGGCTTAATATGATGTACCCTAGGCTTAGGCTTGCAAGAAATTTGCTCACTGATGATGGGGTTATATTTATAAGTATCGATGATAATGAAGTAGACAATTTGAAGAAGATTTGTAATGAACTATTTGGCGAGAATAATTATATTGCACAAGTAATATGGGAAAGGGCTTATTCTCCAGTGAATTTGAAAAAGCATTTTTCTGAAAGTCATGATTATATTTTGTGTTATGCTAAAAACCTTGAACAATTAGTTTGTAATGGACTTAAACGAAGTGATGAAGCAAATGATAGATATAGTAATCCTGATAATGATAAAAGAGGTGATTGGAAGTCTAGTGATTTATCAGTAGGACCTGCAGTTCAAAATAATATATATGAAATTACTACACCCTCAGGACGTCAAGTAATGCCTCCTAGTGGTTATAGTTGGCGGCTTAGTAAAGATAAATTTAATGAATATGTTAAAAATAATCGAATTTGGTTTGGTTTAGATGGAAACAATGTACCATCTATAAAACGTTTTTTAAGTGAAGTCAAGCAAGGAATAACACCTATGACAATATGGAAATATGCAGATGTTGGGCATTCTCAAAAAGCAAGTCAAGATTTAAAGAAACTGTTTGATGATAATTCCTATTTTACTTATCCAAAGCCTGTTGAATTAATTAGGCGAATGATGGAATTATATACCCAAAAAGATTCTTTTATATTAGATTTTTTTTCTGGTTCAGCCACCTCTGCTCACTCAGTAATACGATTTAATGCTGAAGACGGAGGCAATCGGAAGTTCATCATGGTGCAACTACCAGAGCAGACAGACGAGAAAAGTGAGGCTTACAAGGCAGGTTATGAAAACATCTGCGAAATAGGGAAGGAACGTATTCGACGTGCGGGAGATAAGATTGTTAAGGAGCTTAATGAAAAACAATCCGCGCAGCAGAGCATGACTGATGAGCCTTCAGTGAATCCCGAGGATTTGGATGTGGGTTTCAAGGTGTTTAAGCTTGACAGTTCCAACCTAAAAAAATGGAATCCTGATTGTGATGATTTGGAAAATACCTTGGACAACATGATAAACAACTATGTCGAGGGGCGTACGGAAGAGGATGTACTCTACGAGATAATGCTCAAGTTCGGAATTGACTTGACATACCCAATAGAAACGGAAGCGGTAAACGGAAGTAAAGTTTTTGTCATCGGCTACGGATCACTCTTTGTATGCCTTGACAATGATATTACTATAGAAGTTGCGGATTTCATAGCAAAACGGAAAGAAGATTTAAAGCCTGAAGTTACACGTATTGTATTTAAGGACAACGGATTTAAAGATGATAGCGCTAAAACAAATATCATTCAGAGACTAAAGCGTTACGACATAGATGAAATCATGAGCGTATAGGGGGGATGGATGATGACAATGAAAATTAAATTCAATCCGAATCTTGATTTCCAAAACGAAGCCATAGCATCTATTGTAGATATTTTTGAAGGAAATCCAACAAAACTATTAAATTTTTCTGTTCCATATTTGATGGATGCAATCGGTACAGAAAATAAAATAATGACTTGCAATGGAATTGGAAATGCATTCGGTAAAAATTTTGATGAAAATAACATAATTGATAATGTCAATCATATACAATTGAAAAACGGTTTGGCTCAAAGTGGTTCAATAAAGAAGGATGATTATCATTTTACCGTCGAAATGGAAACCGGGACAGGCAAGACCTATGTTTATCTTAAAACCATATTCGAACTAAATAAAAAATATGGTTTTACAAAATTCATAATCATGGTACCTTCAGTTGCTATTAAAGAAGGTGTTATAAAGGCAATAGATATGACTACTGAACATTTCAAGCTTCTTTATGACAATGTCATTTTTAAAGCAAGCGAGTACAAATCTAAGAATATTGAAAATATTAGAGAGTTTGCCACAAACGATAATATTAGAATAATGGTCATGACAGTGCAATCCATAAACAAGGACAGCAATGTAATCAACAAGGAGCACGAGCGTACAAATGGGTTGAAACCTTTGGCGTTTATTCAGGACACAAAGCCAATCATCATTATTGATGAACCCCAATCAACAGTAAATACAGCAAAAGCCAAGGCGGCAGTAATGTCTCTTGATCCCCTTTGCACACTCAGGTATTCGGCAACCCATAAAGATAAGTATAATATGGTATATCGTTTGGATGCTGTCGATGCTTATCAAAAGCAATTAGTGAAGCAAATCGAAGTTGCAAGCATTGTGTCGAAGGATGATCACAATGACGCTTATCTGAAACTGATAAGTGTAAGCAACAAAAAAGATAAAATTACTGCAAGAATCGAAATGGATATAAAAGAAAGAGGGACAATAAAAAGGAAAACTGTACGCGTAAAGCATGGTGACGACCTTTATGAACTTTCGGGAGGTAGGGTACAGTATAGTGGTTATCAGATAACGGAAATATACACTGGTGAGGGCGCAGAGTATGTTGATTTTACAAGCAAAGATTATATTAGCCTTGGAGAGGTTCGGGGAGCGTTTGACGACGATATAATTAAACGAATGCAGATTAAAAAAACCATAGAAATGCATTTGGACAAGGAGCTCAGACTTACAAGCGAAGGAATCAAGGTTTTATCGCTGTTTTTTATTGATAGGGTTTCAAACTATAAAGATTATGATGAGGACGGAAATCCAGGGAAAGGCAAATATGCCCGGTGGTTTGAAGAAGAATACAAAAAAATTATACAGAAGCCTAAGTACAGGACATTGCTAAAGGATGTAGATATTGATTCGGAGGCCGAGGCTGTTCATTATGGCTACTTCGCCAAGGATAACAAGAAGGATAGCACAGGAGAAGGTAGATGGAAGGATACACGTGGGAATACCTTGGCAGATGAAAATATGTATAACCTAATAATGAAGGATAAAGAACGCCTGCTTAGTTTTGACTCGAAACTGAAATTCATATTTTCCCATTCTGCATTGAAAGAAGGCTGGGATAATCCGAATGTGTTCCAAATTTGCACTTTGAATGAAACGAAATCTGAAATGAAGAAACGACAGGAAATTGGTAGAGGGCTCAGAATAGCTGTTGACCAAAACGGAGAAAGACGGCATGGTTTTAATATCAATACGCTTACCGTCATGGCCAATGAATCTTATGAGGATTTTGCAAATACCCTTCAAAGGGAAATCGAAGAAGAAGAAGGCATAAAATTCGGTATTGTTGAAAAACATACCTTTGCCAACATCACCGAAAAAACAGATGAAGGCAATTATAAGTATCTAAAGCAAGAGGCATCAGAAAAGATTTGGAATCATTTAAAGGATATGAAATTCATAGATAATAAGGGCAAAGTCACTGACTCTTTAAAAACTGCATTAAAAGACAATAAACTGGAATTGCCTGAAGAGTTTTCGGCTTCAAAGGATCAAATAGTTGGCACACTCAAAAAGATTGCTGGAAGTCTTAATATTGCGAATGCCGAAAAAAGGGAAAAGGTTTCCATAAATAAAAGAAGATTCTTGAGTCCTGAATTTAAAGAGCTTTGGGATCGAATAAAATATAAAACGACATTCTCAGTAGATTTTAATACCGAAGAGTTGGTTAAGATTTGTGCGAAGGAAATCAAGGATAATCTTAGGGTGGACAAGGCGAAGCTGATTTTCACAAAAGCGGATATTGATATCAACAAAGGTGGGACTATAGTTAAGGAAAGTGATCGTTATGGCTATGTCGTTGAAGATGCGGGATATAAGCTTCCGGATATTATTACTTACTTGCAAAATGAGACAAATCTAACGAGAAAGACTATTGTAAGAATACTCAAGGAATCCAAAAGGCTGGATGCTTTCAAAAATAATCCTCAAAAATTTATGGATGAAGTAAGCTCCATAATAAAACAAAAGATGAGGTATCTTATCGTCGATGGCATCAAATATGAAAAACTGGGGGAGGATGAGTATTATTCACAGGAATTGTTTAAGAACCGGGAACTCTTCGGATATCTCTCCAAGAATATGATCGAAAGTGATAAATCGGTTTATGAATATGTTGTCTATGATTCAGACGTAGAGGCAAAATTTGCGGAAAAGTTTGAGAGCAATAACCGCGTAAAAGTTTATACCAAATTGCCAAATTGGTTTAAGATTGACACACCATTGGGAGGCTATAATCCTGACTGGGCAGTATTTTTGGAAAAAGACGGTGAAGAAAAGCTCTATTTTGTAATTGAAACTAAAGGAAATATTATCAAAGAAGATTTGAGAGTAAAGGAATATAGCAAGATAGCATGTGGGCATAAACACTTTCAAGCCCTTGGAACTGATGTTGAATTTGCAGAACATGATAATTTCGATAAATTTATTGAGAATATTTAGAGGGGTAGAATTATGAATGAAACAATAATTGGTAGCGTGATTGGAGGCGCATTTGCATCATTGACGGCACTTATTGTTATGCGGTGCGAGTTTAAAAGGGAAGATAATGAAAATCTCAAAAAGTATGAAAGGAATAAAAAGATTGCTATAAGAAAAATTGCACAATTTTTATCACCTGAAATATTTTCAAACATAAGCAATCTTTATAAAAACAAAGAATTTAAAGGACGGGTTGAGTCGCCTGTCCATCCTAATTGCGTTTACAATTCTAAAGATATTTCAACAAGCGAATATGATGTTTCAAAAGAAGAAGTATTTAAATATCAAGATTCCTACTTGGATGAAGTCATACAGATTTATCACATTTTCAAATTGCTGCAAAGGGAAGACAATTTGAATGGATTCAGGGATACGGAGATGAATAGGATTAGGAATCTATATAAATTGTATGACAGTATACTGATAAAGTCAGATGAGCTTTTGAAAGATTATGAAATTCGAATTAAGTGACGAAGATTTTGAAAATTTTAAACTGTTGGGAGGGTATAATGCCAAATAATCTTGAAAACAAGGTAGTAATAGCAATATCTTCTAGAGCATTATTCAAGCTTGAAGATAGCAACTTGGTGTTTGACGAAGAAAAGCAAGGGGACGGAGTTGTTGCTTTTGGCCAAAAGATGATTTTCTGTTGAAAATCAATGCAGACGATTATTCTAATTGGCTCGATTATATATAAAAACGGAAGAATTTTGAATGCGATAAGCTGTTAAAATCAACAAAACTGGGCAAGGGGAGGAATGAAATGAACTCAGAGATTATTGAAAGGTTGAAGGATACAAAGGAAATGGATCCGGATAAGCACGACGGTAGCTACGAGCTTATGAGAGCTACAGTCGAAGCATACCGGGATGTAGATGAGAATGAATTGGACTACAAAGACCTGAACACTGTATATCTCATGTCGGTGGGTACATGGAAGCATGGCGTTCCAGTTAAGAAAGAGACCATAGAAAAAAGTCATCTGGCCAAGGATTTACGGGAGAGGCTTTATGAGCTACTGGACGAGTTGACTGAAAAGTCAAGACGTGGGGAGTACAGCAACCACAAGGGTTCCGAGCGCGCACTCTTCGGAATGTTCGGCACAGGTTTTTACAAAAAGCATGGGGACGGGGTTCGCGCTTTTACCAAAAGAATATCCGCCTGCAGCCATTAAGGGCTATGAATAGCTGCGCAAATGAGACTGGAAAGATTTGTGCGGCGCTGCATTATGCCATCGGGGATACGGAGATTACTTCAAAGGATGTTGAAAATGGATAAACGAAATCGTCGTGGAATTATAGCTATTATTGGATCCTGCATGGGAATCCTTTGGTCCGGGGCAATGGTATTTGCCTATCCGGGACTGATGGGAAGTTATTGGAGAGAGATTTATGCTGTTGATGCTGGCGCCACTGGTACAGTGATGACATTATTGCTGTTTTCACTTGGTATTTTTATGTTTTTTGGTGGAAAGTGGCATATGAAACTGGGTACTGGCAAATGTATGCTTATCGGTGCGGCAATAATGGTAGTTGCATTGCTTTGTCTTAACTTTGCCAGGGATATGACTCTTGTATATGCATTTGGGTTTTTAAATGGTGCCTCATCTTGTTTTATTTACGGCCCGGGACTCACAACTGCTCAAAATTGGTTTCCCAATAAGAGAGGACTTTCCACAGGCATATTGAATTTAGTATTCGGAATATCAGGAGCAATTATGGTGCCGATTATGAATGCACTGTTACAGAACTATGGTTACGTTAGAATGAACTATATCCTAATGGCATTGATGGCAGTTACGTTTGTTATTGCATCGAGACTTACAGAAATGCCTGACAAATCCAACATGTCGCTTGAAGAAAAAGAGGCCCATGCCAAGCTTCTTGAAGAAGTAAAAAATGCAAAATCCGGTCGAAAAATGGCTGAGTCCAAGACTGTTGGAGAGGCCCTGCACACTAAACAATTTTGGATCATATGGTTGGTTTGGTGCTTTATGGGCGCCGCCGGAATCTCGATGGTTGGATTATCAGCTGCTTATGCAGTGAAATTAGGATTATCTGCTGTAGTTGTGCTTGCTGCATTTAACTTTGCAAATGGTATTAGCCGTATCATTGCCGGCATAATGTCAGATTATATTGGTCGTAATTTGACGGGCGCCATTACATTTGCTGTAGCTGCTGCAGCATATTTCATGTTACCTAAGAGCACAAGCATTGTAAGTGTTTCGGTTTTGGCGGCTTGTGTTGGTTTTGCATTCGGTACTTTATTTGCTATTACGGCACCTCTTGCAACTGATCTGTTCGGACTAAATAATTTTGGTATGATTTTTGGACTTATCTTTACAGCATATGGCTTTGTAGGTGGTATGGCAGGGCCTGCTCTTGCGGGATTTGTCCTTAGAATTACGGGAGAGAACTATGCCCCGGTCTTTATATATTTAAGCGTATTTTGTTTGTTGGCAACAGTCTTGATAATGTTAGCCAAACCAAATGAGAACTAGTTGCAGCTATACATGAATTCGGGTGTAAAAAACAATCTTGCATCACTTTCAATAGGTCTGAAGGGCAAACCCTGTCATGATTCTTGCTTTAGGGAAAAAAGACGACAGATATGATTTTAAAGACATCGAGAGAAAATCCATCAATGGGATTGCCCAAAGGGGCATTTTTCTATTGCTAAACACAATTTTTGGAAACTAATCATTTCTATTTTTGTTTTCTTCGTAAAATTTTTCATAATGCGCCAATTCTCTTTTTAGCAGATTGGGCGTGTCAAGCCCGTAGGGGCAGTGAGTCTTGCAGTGGCCGCAATTGATGCAGTCGTTTATTTTTTCCATTTTCTGATGAAATTCATCAGTCATGAAGTTTTGGTAGACTGCTCTTCTTAGAAGCAGGGAAATTCTCGCGGCGTTAGGAATATCAATATTTGCAGGACAAGGT
>Ga0102938_10002694_pt1 | contig 13401 bp, 11 predicted proteins | sample SalPonR2_B_D2_MG_FD_84516 | JGI IMG/M metagenome (GOLD analysis project Ga0102938, IMG submission 84516) | Salt pond soil microbial communities from South San Francisco under conditions of wetland restoration - Salt Pond MetaG R2_B_D2_MG | ecosystem: Environmental > Aquatic > Marine >... | reverse complement strand
GCAATGGCCATGGCTTCGCGGGCCTCGATGTCGGCGCCGTTCGCGTAGGCTCGCGGCAGGTGACGGGCGATCATGCGCACCGCCGCCAGCGCGAGGCGATCGGTATCCGGCGCGGCATGGCGAGAAAGATAGGATTCGACGGCATGGGTCATCGCGTCCATGCCTGTCGCGGCGGTGACGCCGGGCGGCAAGCCGAGCATGAGCTTCGGATCCAGCGCGGCCGCGGCCGGCACCAGCCTCGGGTCGACCACCGGTTTCTTGAGCTGCGCGTCGCGATCGGACAGCACCGCGGCAATCGTGACCTCCGACCCGCTCCCGGCTGTGGTCGGTAGTGCATAAAGGGGTAAAGGCGGAGCCTTCAGCTTCAGAATGCCGGTGAGTCTGGCGGCCGGCTTGTTGCTGGTGACCCGCGCTGCAATCACCTTTGCCGCATCCATGGGCGATCCGCCGCCAACCGCCATCACGGCGTCGCATCCGGCGGCCTCGAGTTCTGCCGCGCCGGCGTCGACCAGCGTGAAGTCCGGGTCCGGTGTCACCCGGTCGAATATCGTCGTCCGGACTTCCAGCGACCTCAGGTGTTCGACGATGGGCTTGATGATGCCGAGCTCGACCAGCGTGGCGTCGGTGACGATGAACACGTGCCTGGCACCGAATCGCGCGATGGCGCGGTCAAGCTCGCGCGTGCTGTCGGCGCCCACGAACAACATGGGGCTAGGGACGGGCACGAGCATGGTCAGGCCCTTGAGTGCCAGCATCCTGGCGCGATACAGCAGGGTGCGCAGTCCGAACAACGGCCCGGGGCTTTTATCGATCATGCTTTCACCGTGGCGCATCGAAGAACGAATGGGAAAAGATCCCCGCCGGGCGATCGATCTCGTGCGACCCGCCGGGAATTCTCACCACCATGATTCTACGCCCGTGCTGCCCGATATTCTGCACCGGCACTCTTGGCGCCGATGTTTTTCGAGCCTGTAGCGCTCAAGTCAGCGACAGCGAAAGATACCAGCGAGAAAATCCGTCCCAGGCCGCGGAATCGGTCAGGCCGAGGAAAACCGGTAACTGAGTCAGAACGAAAAGCACGAGCACGGTCGGGAACACCCAGCGGCCACGACGCGCATCGCGTTCGAACCAGATCAGCGCGACCAGGATCAGGTCGGTGACGGCGAAGGTCACGAACTGGTTCGGTATGCCCAGGTCGGGCAGCAGGCGGGCCAGCACGGGATCGACAAACGTGAGACCGGTCGCCGCCATGAATCGAGCGTGTACCAGCCGATCCTTTCGTTCAAGCATGCCCAAAAGCCAGATCAGGCCGAACAACCCGCCCAGGGAAATCTGGAGATAAAGAATGTAGCGGCCGATCTGCCAGACATCTTCGGCGGTTCGAGTGCCCAGCTGGCTATGCGCGGCGAGCACGAAGGCCGCCACGACCAGGGGTGCGATCACAAGTGAAGCATAGCCAAGCCGGTGGTGAAGGGTACGCTTTCCGTACCGGATCAGGAGCGGCTGGGTAAACAGCAGGAGAAACCAGAGCGTGGCCGAGACCGCGTGGAAATGCAGGTAAGGCGTGCCCAGCGCGCGCGGGCTGGAAAGATAGCGCGGCCAGAAGGCCAGTGCCGCAAGCATCAACAGAAGCAGCACGGCAGGTGCCGTCCACCGCGCCAGATCGATGCCCATGCCCCGCTGGTGCGGCGCCGCAAAAACGGCCTTGTTCACTCGTTTACTCCTCGCGCATCAAGGACCGGCCGGTCGAGCAAGTCGGCTTCCCCTGTTTATCTGTTTCCTGGAGGCTGGCGCTCGAGCATAGAGCGGGCCGCCGCCAGCGGTTCCGGTTTGAAGATAGCATGGCGTCGCCGTTGTTAGCCACTGCCTTGATACATCGGAGGCGAATAGCGGAACAGGTGTCCGTCGATCGTGAATCAAGATCGGGGCTAAATCCATGCCTTTGCTGCGACGTTGTGAATCGAAATTCGATGGGCCGCAGGGTGATCGAAGATGACGATGCCTGGGGCGTCCGTGCTGATGGTTTTTCCGAGATATTTTCGCGCGCCAGGTCTGCCAAGGATTGCCGCTACTTCAGCTGATAGTTGGAATGTGTGTGTAATTGTGGATAGTATGGGGTCGAGACCAATCGGAGATTTGCCGTGCTTTCATCCATATTCCGCCGCGGTCAAACGCTTGTCATTGCAATGGTTCTTCTGTCGGGTTCTGCGTTCGCAGGCCTGGAAGGGGCGATGTATGTCGAGGGCAACACGCAGGGAACGATTGCCGGCGGCAATACCATTGGCGCTCGGGAGGGCAGTTTCCCCGTTGTCGAAATGCATCACCTGATACGGTATGACGGCAACGGAATCGAGCATCGCCAGTTCATCGTCACGGTTCCAGTCGGCGTTGGCGTTCCGCTGCTGCACAAGGCGCTTGATGACCAGGAGCTTCTGGAGGTCGAGGTCAGATTCTACAGGGTGACCCCCGTGGGCGGACAGGAGCATCACTATACGATCGGGCTATCGGGGGCACGGCTGGTTGGTGCCGAGCCGATGCTGCCGGACACCGAAATGCCCGAGAACGATTCGACAAGCCACCGCGCAAGGCTGCGCTTCGAGTACCGATCCATCGAGCACCGTGATCTGGGAAGCGGGCAACAGACTATCCTGCAGAACCGCTAGAGCGGCATGACGACGCGCTGGCGCCACTTCCTGGTCCTGCCTGCATTGGCGATGGTCGGCACGGCCTTTGCTGACGGCCCTGCCTTCCGCGGCGAGTATGAATACCCCTGGCCGGATGGAAGCTGGTATCCGAACGTCGGCGCGGCAGATCAATGGCTGGACTACGCGCCGGCTACGGATATTCCCAGTCAGCAAGGAGACGATTTCGGGCTCTATTACGATCCGGATCGCGTGGGCTTCGGGCAGGGTCCGAATCCGACGCGCACGCGAGAGTTTCATACCCGCTATGAATTCCTGTTCGGGACCTTGGTGGACTGCGATTCTGGACTTCCGGGGGAATGCTCGGACCTGATATTTGCCAGCAGCTTCGAAAGTTGAAGCAGTAAGCACGAACTGCATTCCGGGGGCGCCCGGTGACCTGGGTCCGAACGAATTGGCGACCGTTCTTCATGCCTTTCCTCCACCCATCGGCCTGGCTTGCGGACGTTGCGATGCCGTGGCCGGCTCGAGCTCGTCGAGAGCTATTGCGGATTTACTGATAAACAGGCTAGAATCAGTCTGGTTTTTGGCGTTCGCCAAAGGGGGAAATCACAGCCGGTGAATTCAGAGGAACAACGGTTCTGGTGCGACGCGTTTGAAGCCTGTCGTGCCGTCCCGTCACGTGTTTTTTTTGCCGAACTGTCCTGCCCTTCTTCCTGCTCCTGAGTGTCCGACAAAAATCGAACGCCGCTCGGCAAACCATTCGCGGAAACATGTTGATTTTTTGAAGTATTACCTGACACCAGGAGTGTTTTAATGAAGAAGTTGATTTCTATCGGCTTGATCATCGCTACGACGGGATGCGCGAGCATCACCAACGATGCAATGACACCTGTTGCGCTGTCCTTCAGCGATGGTTCGAACGGATACTGCAAGCTGCAGAACAAGCGCGGCGCATGGGATACGAGAATTCCAACCACTGCATCGATTCGGCGCTCGGACGATTCGCTCAAGTACGACTGCGAAACCTCAGACGGGCGTAAAGCGTTCGGTTCGATCCCCAGCACGGTAGGCGCCAAGATCGTCGCAAGCGCCGTGTTCATCGATTTCGGAATTACCGATGCAATTACCGACAAGCATCGCGAATATCCGGCGAACTACGTCATTCCCATTGAAGCACAGGAATGATTGACTGAAAAAAGAAATGAGGCAGGTCGTATGATCGGCATTGGCTTGGGTTCCGGTCTGTGCCGATTCATTCATAAATCCTGCTTGGTTTCCCTCATTCACGGCGTAGTTCTCGAAATACGCCTCCCTGATACGGTCCGGCGGCGGTTTTGCCGGTGCGGCCCAGCCGGGCTCTTACCGAAAGCTCCCTTTCCCGGCGCGTGGCGAGGTTCTTTATGCGCAAGCTTGTTCGCAGGCGCATCCATCACCATGTTTCCCCATAGGCCCACGGTTGCAGCAGCTACGGGGCCTTGGTTCGCCTTATGAACGATTATTTGTGTGTTTTCGCAACCGGTTTCTGAACCGGCTTCGATAAAGGGGGATTCGAAGGGGCAACTTTCCAGCGAAGGAGAATGCGATGTTCGTTGAAAAAATCAAGAGCGAGGGACTCGCCCACCTGTCCTGGGTGATCGGAAGCGACGGCAGGGCGGCAGTGATCGATCCTCGCCGAGACTGTGATGTCTACGTCGATATTGCGGCGCAGAACGGCTGCCGGATTACCCATGTTTTCGAAACCCACCGCAACGAGGATCTGCTTTCGGGCGCTCCGGTGCTTGCCGAGCGGACCGGCGCCGCGGTTTTTCACGGGCCAAACGCCGCCGGTGACGTCGTCTACGCCGACACCGCGAACGACGGAGACGCGTTCGATGTCGGAAGCGTCCGAATCCGCGTGCTGGAGACGCCCGGGCATACCGACGACAGCCTTTCGTTCGCCTTCTACGATCCCGACTTCGGCGAGGAGGCCGTCGGCGTCTTTACCGGTGATGCGTTGTTTGTCGGCGACGTCGGCCGTACCGACTTCTATCCCGACCGCGCTCGCGAGGTCGCCGGCCTGCTCTACGACAGCCTGCAGAAACTTCTGGCATTGGGCGACCAGGCCGTGATCTATCCGGCGCACGGCGCGGGCTCGGTCTGCGGCAATGCGATGGCAGACCGCGAGATCTCGACGATTGGTTATGAACGCGCCAATAATCCGCGCCTTCAGATCAGCGACCGTGAGTCGTTCATCGAGGCGAAAACCGCAGAGCATCATCGTCAGCCACCGTACTTCCGCCACATGGAGGCGGGCAACCTGGAAGGCGCGTCCGCGGTTGGCCCGTCGCTCAGACCCACGGCATTGAATACCGCGGACTTCCTCGAAGCGGCCGGGCGCGCCACGGTGCTCGACGTGCGCAGTGCATCGGCTTTCCTGGGTGCGCACCTGCCCGGAAGCATCGCCATCCCCGACCACATGATCGCCAGCTTCGCCGGCTGGTTCCTGTCGCCGGAGGACGAACTGGCGCTGGTCGCCGAAGACCCCGATCAGGCGGAGCGCGCGGCTACGGCGTTGGCGCGCATCGGCTACGACCGAATTCCGGGGTTCCTGGCCCCGTCGCTCGCGGGTTGGGCGTCGGCCGGACAGTCCTTCGGCAGCCTGCGGGTCGTCGACACCGATGAGGTGAAGCGACGCGTCGAAGCAGGTGCCGAAGAGTGGACGCTGCTGGACGTTCGCGACGACGACGAAGTGGAACAGGGCCGGGTGCCCGGCTCGCACCACGCTTATGTCGGAGAGCTGCCCGAGGCGCTGAAGGGGCTCGACAGCGGCCGCCGTTACACCGTCATGTGCGGCAGCGGCAGCCGCGCCACCATCGCGGCCAGCCTGATGCTTCGCCATGGATTCAAGCAGGTGGATCTCTATCTCGGCTCTTTCTCGGCCTGGTCCGGCAACGACCTGGCGGTCGAAGGGTAATCCGGATCCGCCAGAGCTGGGGCGGCGTCTTGCACGGGAACTGTGCCGGGATATGTCCCGGCCACAGCGGCCGGGTAATATATCTAACGGTCTCACCTTATAGGTTGCCGCCATGGAAAGTATCCAACGCAAAGCGCTGTTCGTATTTCTGGTGTCGACGTTCTGCATCGTTCAACCCGCCTGGGCCGATCCGGAACAGAACAAGCGCGTCGCGCGCGAATTCTACGAAAACCTCTGGTTCAACGAGAACACCGGACGTTACGACGAATTCCTCGCCGAGGAGTACGTCGTTCACGATATCGGCGACGACAAGAACCTGACCGAGCCGGCAATCAAACAAAAGAAAATCGCCGACTTCTTCTGGTCGCTGGGCAAGATGAGCGGCGAAATCGATTACCAGATTGCCGAAGGCGACATGGTCGCTACCCGCTGGCAGTGGCATTTTCTGCCCGACACGATGACGGGGCACCTGATGATGGGCGACACGCACATTCCCATCATCAACGTGTTCCGTTTCGAGGACGGCAGGATCGTCGAGATCTGGAACCATCGCCACGACATCGATACGGGCATGACGCGTATCCATTTCGCCAAAGGGTTGGGAATCGGCCTGCTGGTTGCCCTGGCCCTGGCGATCTACGCCTGGCGGTTGCGAAGGAAGCTCAAGCGCGCCGCCTGAATATCGATTGCGAGCCCGGCGCCGTCGGCCGCACCGAAGATGCCCGACCCGGAACTTCGAGGGTCGAGATTATCCTGGGTCTTCTTGTCTTCGGCCCTCCGAGCTTTCCGCGGCGCCCGTCGACGGAGTCCGCAGGCGTTTGCGCGCCAGCGCGCCGTTCGCGATCAACGCTTCGACGTCCAGCGAGCCCTCGAACAGGTCGGGGCCGCCGGCACGGCGCTCGAACCCGGTCCAGCCGTTTCGGCCGCGATCCTTGATTTCGTAGAGCGCGGCGTCGGCGATCTTCAGGGCAAGGTCGAATTCAGCCTGCGGATTCTCGATGCCGAGGTCGATGGAAGTAAAGCCCATCGAGCAGGTGATCGCGAGGCGCCGTCCGGCGACTTCGAAGCCGGCCTCGAGGACCCGGTCCGACAGTGCGCGGCATCGACTCGCCGCGCCGTCGATTCCGGTGTTGGCCACCAGCCATATGAACTCCTCGCCGCCCCAGCGCGCCAGAACGTCGTCGGGCCCCGCTACCGATTGCAGCAATTCGGCGAATTCGGCCAGCACGCGATCGCCCGCGTCGTGCCCGAACTGGTCGTTGATGCCCTTGAACCGGTCCAGATCGATCAGGATCAGGAGCGCAGGCGATTGGCCGAGCGCCGAGGGGATTTCGGATTCCAGCAGCTGGCGCAGCGAACGACGATTGCCGATCCCGGTGAGCTCGTCCTCGATGCTTTGCCGGTGCAGCAAGGTGTTGGTCTCGCCGAGCGTTTCGCGCTGCAGTTCGATTTCGGTGTTCTTTTCGGCCAGCAGGCGATTTGCCCGGGCATGCAATCGAAGGGAACGCAGCAGCAGCACCAGGAACAGCCCGAGCGCGATCAGGCCTGAAAGCAGCAGTGCAAGTACCAGGCGCTCGCGTGACTGCTCGGCCTGAAGTGTTGCCACCTCGGTCTCCTGGGCCAGGCGGGCGCGCTCCGATTCGAGCAGCTCTCGCTCCTTGCGCTCCAGGTCGAACGCGGTCTGCAGCTCCGCCACCCGGGCCTGGGCATCGGCCGAGGCGAGTTCTTCGGTCAGTTGTCGATACTCGCGCATCATCGCGAGTGCTTCCGGGTATTGCTGCAATTGCTCGAGATTTTCGACCAGCACCGGATAGAGTTCGAGCCGCTTGGGTTTGATGTCGGCTTCGCGGTAGGCGGCCAGCGATGCTCGAAGTGCCTCGTCGGCCTCTTCTCGGCGATCCAGCAGGATCAGCGTCTCGCCTATGTTCTTCAGCGAGATCGCGAGTGAGCCCGTGTCGCTGGCGGCGCGGTTCATTTCGGCGGCGCGTTCGAAGTGGTCCAGGGCCTCCTCCGGGCGATCCAGTTCGCGCAGCACGTATCCGAGGTTGCTGACGACCGAGGAACTCGGCTGGCCTGCGGCCTCGCCAAGCGCCATGCCCGTTTTCAGGGCCTCCAGTGCGGCTTCGAGATTGCCCTGTCCGGTCAGCGCGGCGGCCAGGTTCGAATAAATACCGCCTGCTGCGGGGTTTTCCGGCCCCAGCTTCTCCAGGGCGAGGCGCGAGAATCTCACGGCCTGCTCCCAGTCTTCAAGGTAGACCGACAAGCCGCCGATGTTGCGCAGAAGGTCGACCGACGGCCCGGCCTCGGTCTGCTCGTATAGCCGGTAGGCTTGCAGCATCTGGTCAAGCGCGTCGTCCAGCCGGCCCTGCTGGGCAAGTGCAACCCCCAGCGACGATCTGAGGTTGGCGCGTTCGGCAGGGCCGCGCTCCTCGGCGTCGGATAATGCCTGGCGATACAGCGTTTCGGCCGATTCGAACTGGCCGCGCGAAAGACTCAGGTTGCCGTAGCTCTGATGCAGAAGCGAGCGTTCGGACCCGACGGGCAGACGATCGATCAATGCCCGGTAGAGCGGCCCGGCGTCGCTTTCGAATTCCAGCGCTGCCGCAGCGCGTGCCGCCTCGATGGCCGCCCGCAGCAGCCGCGAGCGGAATTCCAGCGGCTGCGCGGAATCACGAATCCAGGACACGGCGGTGGGACGGGCCTCGTCGAAGTCCCGCCGGAGCCATTCGTCGATGGCCGCGCGCGCCTCGTTGCGCTCTGTCTCCGACATGTCGGCACGCAGTTCGGGGACGCCGGCGACCGTTTCGGCCGGCGGCGCTTGTGCCCAGGTCAGTCCGGGCGGTGTTGTCGCCAGCGCAATCAGCACAGCGACGACGGGCCGAAAATGCTTCATCGAAATCCCCTTTTTATCCGGCCGGTGGTCGCGGCGCGGCCATGCCCACGGTCTGAAAAATGCAATTCAAGCCGTCGTGACGGGCATCGTGCCGGACAGACACGCGGGTCTGGCGACCCGCCGTGGCGACTGAAGTGCGCATTTGACGAGGGAATGATAAACCCGGGCAAGCACAACGGGGCGCCTTTTGCGTCGGCTTGTTTCAAGACCTCGGGATGGTCGGCTGTGGCATTCGGTGCCGGGTGTCATAATCGCCGCCAATGAAAATTCCCGCCCGACTGAAACCCCTGGCCGAAGACGGCCTGATCGACGAGGTCCTGCGCCCGCTGAAGAGCGGCAAGGAAGCCGACGTCTTCGTCGTGCGCTGCGGCGCCGAGAAGCGTTGCGCCAAGGTGTTCAAGGAAGCCAACGTGCGCGGTTTCAAGCAGGCCGCGCAGTACCAGGAAGGTCGCACCGTGCGCAACAGCCGGCGCGCCCGGGCGATGAACAAGCGCACCCGCTACGGTCAGAAAGAGCAGGAAAAGGCCTGGCTGAACGCCGAGGTCGACGCGCTGTACCGGCTGTCTGCTGCCGGCGTGCGCGTGCCGCGCCCGCACGGGTTCGTCGACGGCGTGCTGCTGATGGAACTGATTGTCGACTCTGAAGGCAACGTGGCGCCACGGCTCGACGGCATGACGTTCAGCGCCGACCAGGCGCGCGATTACCATGACCGGATCGTTGCCGAAATCGTGCGCATGCTGGCCGCCGGGTTGATTCACGGCGACCTGTCGGAGTTCAACGTGCTGATCGACGCCGCCGGTCCGGTCATCATCGATCTGCCGCAGGCGGTGAATGCGGCGGCCAACAACAGCGCGGCAATGATGCTGGTTCGCGACGTCGACCGGATGAAGCGTTTCTTTGGAAAGTTCGCGCCGGAATTGCTGACGACCGAATACGGCAAGGAAATGTGGTCGCGTTATGCCGGCGGCACGCTCGAGGCCGACAGTACGCTCACCGGCCGGTACCAGCCCTCGAATGACGACGTCAACCTCGATGAACTGATGGCCGTCATCGATGCCGCGCGCGAAGAAGAGGAAGCGCGGCTCGAGCGCATCCGGGAAGAGACATCGGGGGAGCCGGAGGACTACTGACTTGATCCCGGGGGTTTCTGCTCTGATTGCGCAGAGTGGGTTTCTGGCGCAGGCAGGCGGACATTTCCGTATTTATCATGAAATGTCGATTCAACGACCTGTCGATTTCGGAGCGGAGACGTCACGTGATATTGGCAAAAACAAGATTCAGTTGCGCTTTCGCAGTACTCGCGATTGTCGTCGCGGGATGCGGTGAGCGCGAAGCGGACAGCGTTTCGGCCGAGCCGACGACTGCGCCGATCGAGCCGGCTGCAATGGTCGGCAGCGCCGAGTCCGATAAAGCGGATGTCCCTGAAGATTCGGGCAATTCGCAGGTCGGCGATTCACGGCTTGGTCCAGCGCTCGACGCGCCGGGCCGCTACTACGGCGTTTATGCTTCAGCCGAGCGCCCGTCGCGCGGGTGGTTCATTGCCGAAGCGAAGCGCCCGGCATACGCCGAACGCGCGCCCGAGGTGCCGCCGGGGCACCTGGTCCTGGGCGCGATGTTCGGCGATGTCGCGCCGTGGCAGATGAAGACCGTGTCCGATACCCGATTCGAGCAGGCGCAGATGGGGCCGGGCCAGACCGAGCCGGTTGCCATTGAGTTCCGGTTCGATGCCGATGGCCAGGCCGCGGCGTTCCGTTTCACTGGTGGTGTTCCAGGCTACGACGACTGGCTGCAGCGCACCGGCGATCTGCCCGAGGGCTGGTAGGTTCGGCGCAGACGCTAAAGGAATACCGCCTGACAGATGGCCCGCCAGGTCTCGCTGTTGCCGATCGGGGTGACGAACAGTGCGGCGGCATTGCCGATTGCGGCAAGCACCAGCGCCGGATGGGCGCGCTTGAGTCGGTACATCAGGTAGACCAGTACGCCCAGGATCGGAAACGAGGTCCAGAATACGACGTCGAGCAGTGACCAGCCCTCGCGGCCTATCGTCAGGATCAGCGCGAACGCCACCATGCGCGCCAGCGCCGGAATCATCACCCAGAACACCGTCGAGGCCATCCAGAGCACGTGGTCGTCGATGACACGGATCGAAAGCGTCGCCATCAATACCGCGAGCAGGAAGCCCGAGATCGTGAGCAGATCGACGAACGAGATGCCGTAGAGAAAGGTCGTCGGCGCCAGGGCGCTGGTACTGCCGCCGACCGCATTCTCGATATTGAACGGCACAACCGCAAGCCCGGAAGCGACCACCATGCCCGCCAGTACCAGTGCGACGATCCCGAACCGCCGGTGACGCTTCAGTCGACCCCGCGTCGCGAGGTACGGTTGCAGCACCAGCAAGGCCATCCACAGCAGCGCCGAAATGCCGTGCAGATGCTGAAACCAGGTGGCCTCGCGCAGGCGCAGGAAGTAAGTCGGGGCGAAGCCGATCAGCGCGATCAGAAGGCCCAGCGCGAGCCAGAGGTGCAGGTTGCGATAGGCCTGTATGCCGCGCGGCGCGGCGTGTTCTGCAACCGGCGTACCGGCGAGTTCGGACGGTAGGCTCACGGTCATCTCCCTTGATGCTTGCGAAGGCCCGACTCCCCGGGCTTGAGTCATCATGCGCGAGCGTGCACCTCGTTTCCAGTAATTTCGATTCTGCTAACGTTGCCCGAGTTGTTTGCATGAGTCAGGGAAACGGGCAGGCAACGCCTTGCAGTGCCGCCTGGATTGGGTCAAGATGCCGGCTGTGCCCCGGGAACTTCAGCCCATGTTCGAGTATTCCACTCGCATTATCGCCGCCCTTGTTCTGCTCATTTTCGGTGCTTCGGTCCATGCCCAGGTGACCTATCAATACACCGGACAAACCTTCGACCTCGCCGAGGCGCCGTATACCACCAGCGACCGGATCACCGGTTCGTTCGAGTTGTCCGAGCCACTTACGCCGTTCATGCTTGGCGAAGATATCAGCGTCGAACTCGTCGATTACAGCTTCACCGACGGCCAGCAGACGAGGACAGCGGCCAATTCCAGCATCTGTGCGTTCGGCATCACCACCAACGGGGCGGGCGAGATCGTTGGCTGGGTAATCGTGTTGCGCGAGGCGCCCACGCCCGCCGCCGGGAACCCGCAGCAGACGCTGGACACGACTTCGCAGACCGACCTTGTCGGCACCGGCGTTTCCGACGGCAACGCGTGTGGAACGCTTTTCAGTCTGACCGAGTCTGCCTCGAATACCTTTTCGCCCGGCACCTGGACCAGCAACGTCGTGACCACGCCCGTCCCGACCCAGTATTCGTTCCAGGGCGCGCCGTTCAGCATTGTCGAGACGCCGAATGCGGCCGGCCAGTCGATCAGCGGCGCTTTCGAGGTGAGCGGTCCGCTGCCGCCGTCGATCTCCGGCGATATCCGCGAGGTCGTCGACGATTTCAGCTTCACCGACGGCGTCGATACGTTCACCTTTGACGGCGGCGATCCCATCCTCGGTTCGATCTGCCAGTTCCTGATCTCAACCGATCCCTGGGGACGGATCTCCGGCTGGACGATCAGGCTTTCCCTGGATCCGGATCCGCTGCCGCTTTCCACCCAGCGGCTGCTGACGATTTCCGATACCGGGGACATCGTCGAGACCGGGCAAGCGCCTCCCGGGCCCTGCGGCATCGATGTCGTGACCTCGACCTCCAGCGTGGCCCAGGCCGGCACGTGGAGCAGCGCGGCCTACCCGATATTGAATCCGACCCGCTACGAGTACACCGGCCAGCCTTACGACACGGTCGAAGGCGAGGGGGTTCTCGGCGATTCGACGCGCGGCTCGGTGACCTTCGAAGGACCGCTGCCGGCAAGTCTGCCGCCGACCGCCCTGGAAGATTTCGTCGTGGATTTCCGTTTCCAGGACGCCCTGCAGGTCCGCACGCCTGCAAGCACCACGGTGTGCGAGTTCGTTTTCGCCACCGACACCCAGGGCGACATCGTCGGATGGGATCTGCTGCTGCGCGAAGCGCCCCAGCCGGCCGCGGGCGCGCCGCAGCAGAGCCTGGATATTCGGTCTGCGAATCTGAATATTTCCGCGGTCGGTGTCGCCGCGTCGGATCCCTGCGCCACCATCGGTCTGAATACCAGCCAGGAGACCGCGCTTGCCGGCACCTGGCGCGGGGCCCGCCCGCCTGCATCCATCCCGGTACTCGGGGTGCCCGGCCTGTGGCTGCTTGCGGGCCTGCTGGCGCTTCTGGCTTCCGCCGCGACGAGGCGGCGCAGTCGTGAATTTCGTGCTCGGTCGACCGGGTAATATTGGCGACTAGTCAAACACGCAGGTCGTAGCGAAGATGAAAAAATCTGCAATTCTTGTCGTGGGCGCCTTCCTGGCAGGATCCGTATCCGCCGGCTGGGAAGTGCAGTGGATCGATCGCTTTGACGGCGACGGCGTGAACTGGGACAACTGGACGGCCCAGACGCAGGCGAACTTCAACGCCGAAGTCCAGTGCTACACCGACGACGATTCTTCGCCAGACCGCAACTACGAGGTCTCGAACGGGACGCTGAAGATCATCGCGCGCCGCGGCGGCGTCGACTGCCCGGGCCTGGGCGGCCAGTTCAGGTCCTGGACGTCGGGGCGGCTCAACAGCAAGGACAAGCGCGAGTTCTTATATGGCCGGATCGAGGCGCGAATCCGTTTCCATAACCTGGAGGGCGGCACCTGGCCGGCTTTCTGGATGCTGGAGAACCGGATCGACGAACAGCCGATCGCCGGCGACGGCGACAACGTCGGCTGGCCCAACCCCGGCGCGTCTGAAATCGACGTCTGGGAATGGTTCGCCAACGAGCCCGAGAGCTACATCATCAACTTCTTCAACACCGGCGGTTTCGCCTGTGGATTC
>Ga0102938_10002693_pt1 | contig 13405 bp, 10 predicted proteins | sample SalPonR2_B_D2_MG_FD_84516 | JGI IMG/M metagenome (GOLD analysis project Ga0102938, IMG submission 84516) | Salt pond soil microbial communities from South San Francisco under conditions of wetland restoration - Salt Pond MetaG R2_B_D2_MG | ecosystem: Environmental > Aquatic > Marine >... | reverse complement strand
TGCTTTTTTTATTTCCACACCTTTTTTCTTGGCTAGTCTGATATTATATCTGGTTTTCTGATGCATCTGTTTCATCAGATCCTCTTCCGGTCTCCCCAGGTCCAAAACCAAAGTTTTGCCGGGCTGGATCTCTATAGTGGGCTCTACTTTCCATTCCAGGTCCGGAGGAAGGTCAAAATTGGACTCCAAGCGAAGAAATATTGCTTTTTCTTTTTGGGCCAGATCTTCGATCTTTTTTAACAATCCGATCAAAATCTCTTCTTTGTTGCTAACATTCCTATCCAAAACCGGCCCGCGGGGGCAATAAAAATAACCCCTTTTCAGGGGCGTGGGTTTTAGGACTAAACCGGCACCGGCCACCAATTCCCCTGTTTCGCTCTCTACTCCTAAACGAAAAACTTTCCCGGACTGCTCGGCCTGAAAATCCAACCACCTACTCGATTGCAAAAATTCGGGAAAACGGCGATTCTTTAAAAAATCATCCCACCTATTACTATCTTGTATCTCTACTATTTTCATATGATATAACTTTTAAAAAAATATTGGATATTGGATATTTGATATTGGTCACAATATGATTAATATCCAGTATCCAATATCTAATATCAACTATTCAATATTCCTCAACGCCTCTCTTATTCTCTGCCCACTATCCTTGATCTCCGGATCTACTTTCTTTAAGGCCTCCCGGGCCTGGGGCATGGAATAACCCAGGGCCATCAAGGCGTCGATCTCGTCGCTACTGATCATAGCTCCGTTCGCACCTCCCGAAGATTGCTCGGAACCGGCTGTCGGAGTTAAAACTCCTATCTTATCCCTTAGCTCCACCACTATCCGGTCGGCTGTTCTCTTTCCTATGCCGGACACCTGAGTTAAAAGCGAGGCATCACCGCGGGAAATGTATTCTCGGAATTCGGCCGCTTCAGCCACAGAAGTGGCGCTCAAGGCGGACTTGGGTCCGATCCCGGATATGGACAACAAAAGCTCGAATAAATTCAGTTGCTCCCAAGATTCAAAACCATAAAGATCCAGAGCGTCCTCGCGGACATATTGGTGGGTATAAAGCTCAACCTCTTGACCTTTCTCCGCCCGAGGAAAAAACTTTTCGTTAACAAAAATCTTGTAACCGATATCTCCGGTGCTTACTATCAAAAAATTCTGCCCCTTGTGTAAAATTGTTCCTTTAAGGTAGGAGATCATAAGATTAAAATTAACAAGATATTGGATATTAGATATTGGATATTAGTTCCACAGTGGCACCAATATCCAATTTCCAGTATCTAATATCAGCCACTTTTTCTCCTCAAAACACTTCTCTTCTCTACCGGCTTATCAACTTCTAATAAAATAATATGTCCGCTCCCTCCCCCATGCGCTTCGGTCATTTCTTTTTCGGTGTCGGCATTCCAAAATTTGTCCACCTTTATTCTTTCTACATTATAAAAGGGACTGACTATTTCCACAATATCCCCTTTTTTGATGCTATTGTGAACCTTGATTGGTAATAAATATTTATTTTTCAATTTTCGGGTCTTTTTAATAACCTGGCCGCAAAACTCCCACTCGCTCTGGTAGTGGGAAGTTTCCGGGGTTTGTTCCGCCGGACCACCTTCCAAGAATCCCCGAGTATACCCCCTATGAACCAACTTTTTCTCCAATTCTTGGCGGAAAAACTTTAAGTCCCGGCCACTTAAACCGACGGAACTGTTCCAGCGATCGATCGCCTCTCGATAAATACCGCAAACAGTGGCCAAATAATAAACGCTTTTGTTCCGTCCCTCGATCTTAAAACTGTCCACTCCGGCTTGTTGCAATTTTGCTAAATATTCCAATAAACACAGATCCCGGGAATTCAAAATATAAGAACCCTGTTCGTCTTCTTCTATCTCTAATTCACTTTCCGGCCTTTTTTCTTCTTTTAAAAAATACCTCCACCGGCACGGCTGAACACAATCGCCCAGGTTGGCGGAACGGCCCAAAAAATACTGCGATAAAAAGCAGCGACCGGAATAGGCCATACACATAGCTCCATGAACAAAATATTCCAATTCTACTTGTGGCACTTTCTCTTTTATTTCCTTTATATCCCCTAAAGTAACCTCCCGGCCTAAAATTATCCTTTGTACCCCCTGCTTCTTCCAAAAAGCGGCCGCCTGCCAATTCAGGCAATTGGCCTGGGTGGAAAGATGGACCTCGGCTCGGGGCCATACCTGTTTTATAACCTCTATTACCCCCGGGTCACTGACTATCAAAGCGTCCACCCCGGCCCGCTTCAATTTTTCGATATGATCCGGTAATTTCCGCAAATGTTTATTGTGGGCAAAAATATTTACAGTAACATAGGCCCTTTTGCCCTGCTTATGGGCATAGTTGACCGCTTGCCGGATCCGATTCATGGTAAAATCATTGGTCCGAACCCGCAAGGAAAAATCGGCGCAACCTAAATAAACCGCATCTGCTCCATAGGCAAAGGCGGTTTTCAATTTTTCCAAATTTCCGGCCGGAGCCAATAATTCCGGCTTAGTGAATGTTTGATTCATAAAATTCCGGATAACACCCCTCCCGACGAAAAACTACCAGGTCAACTTGAATTTATGATTCTTGCCGTCATCCCCATGCTCCACCTCTTTTGCCCTGGCCTTGTCACTGCCGGTGGATATCTCCAGGATCTGGCTAAAAACTCCTTCCAAATAAGTACAGACCAAAGAATGAGTCCCAAAATCCCTTAATTCAAGCATCCCTTCCTTTTTTTTCTTATTAAAACTCAAAAGTTCGGCCTCTCCCCAGCTATAATACTTCCTCCAATCATCCAATCCCTTTTTAACCGAAAACTTGGCCAAAGTAAAATATCTAAGAAATATTTTCAGGGATACGGACATGGTCAGGGCTTGCTTACCCATTTCGAACACATCCTTTTTACTCCAATCAAAATACCTCGCCGCTCCCACTAAAAAAGCGTGGGGAATACCGGCGGATATCCACTCGATCCTGCTCTTGTTATCGAGTTTGGGTATGCCAAAACCGTGCTTTTTCAACTCCTTGATCAAGCCGTCATAACCGCTTTTACCCTCCTTTTTCTTAACATATCTGACCAAATAATCTATATCCGCCGCCCTTTCCTTGCCTTTCATTTTCAACAATTGAGGCACCTCCCGGCTAAAGAGTTTTTTATTTTCTTCGGTCATTTACGGTGTTTGCTAATGTTTATAATTACCTTCAGTATAACACTCGTAGCTGTAAAATCAAAACAAAAATTATTTTTTGTTAGCGGAAAAACGCTTTACCCGGATCAAACCGGACATAGGAACCACCTCGACACCTTTTTTCTCCAACTCATCCAAAAGCAAATTCATACCCAAGGAATCAGAGGCCATGTGGCCGGCTATGACCACATTGATATGATGCTTTTCCGCTTCCTTGCGGTGATCTTCCGGCATATGCATACCGATAACCGTGCCTATTCCGGCCTGGGACATTTTTTCAAATATCTCCTTGGAGCCGTTGGTTCCGCCAGTCCATTCCAGAACTCCCACCGTTCCGCAACTGTTCTCCGGACTGCCGGTGAATAAGGTGGGACCGGCCTTGAGTTTGGTCGCTTCCTGGTATTCCGGGATCTCTTTTAAAGTATTCAAAACATCCTCCACGAACTCGCACTTTTTCTTTTTAAAAATATCATCCAAAAATTTGGCTCCCAGATTATCAGCCGGAGTATGAACACACATAAAATCCAAACCCAAATATCGGGCCATGTCCACCGCCCGATTGTGGTTGGCCCCGCTAATGGAACGCCCCACCTCGGAGATCCTGCCCTTGAGAAGCGCTTCTCCGACATTGATGGGAACTCCGAAATCGGCCAAAACTTCGGCCTGCAGAGACATAACATTGTGCAAGTCGGCCAAGGCCTTGCCATGAGGGTGATGGGATATGGCCAGATCCACATCGCCCATCTTATCGGCCAACATTAATTCCGGCCCACCTATATCTATTCCGGCCAAAACTTTTTTGACAGTTTTTTTATTGTTATCCACTAAAACCCGGGTATCACTAAAGGGGTTGGTCAATTTTTCCGTATCAAATTCCTTTTGGGAATCTTTGTCCATTTTGTCATACTTCTTCTTTAATCTCTCCAAATTCTTTTTAACCTTTTGCTTGCCCCGAAGATCGGAATCAATTCCCATTTTTACGGCTAAGTCGTAAATTTGTTTGATGGTCATAGATTGTTTTTATTTTTAATGATTTAATTTATTTTGAGGTTGTTGCTTAATTTTTGGGAATGATGGGTTTTAAAACCAAGGGATCAGTAAACAGTAAATAGTAAACAGGGGAGTTGAATAAGTTCTGTTTACTATTGACTGTTTACTGTTTACTATCCCCCATCCCCCTTAAAGCCGCAATCCTTTCTTCCACGGGCGGATGAGTCATAAAGGCCTTGGCGAAAAAACCCTTCTTTTTTCCCTTCTTCTTATCCTTCTTTAAAGGGGAAGAAATGTACATGTGGGCGGTGGCTCGATTGGCTGCCTCTAACTCCTCGGTATCTCCGGATATTTTCTCTAAAGCACTGGCCAACCCTTCCGGATACCTGGTAAGCAAAGCCCCATCCGCGTCCGCCTTGAACTCCTGTTTCCGAGAAATAGCAAACTGCATCATATAAGCAAAGATCGGGGCTAAAATGGAAAGTATTATCGCTGCAATTATCAAAATAAGCTTAATTTGACCGCCTCTGTCACTATCCCCTCCTATGCCTCGGAAAAATACCCAATGACGGAACCAATCGGCCAAAAGCACCACAAAGCCCACTAAAACCGTGGTTAAAGTGGCTATTAAAATGTCGCGATTACCTATATGAGAAAGCTCATGAGCTATTACGCCTTCCAATTCATTTTTTTCCAATTTTTGGACCAAGCCCTTGGTCACGGCTATGACCGCATGCTCCGGATCCCGGCCGGTGGCAAAGGCATTCGGGGCGGTGTCGTCTATCATATAGATCTTGGGTACCGGTAAGCCGGCGGTAATACAAAGATTCTCTACCAAGCGATAAAGCTCCTTGTTATCCTCAAATTTAACTTCTTTAGCCCCGCTTATCTTTAAAACAATCTTATCGCTCCACCAATAAATGCCAAAAGCGGAAATAATGCTAAAGGCCACCGCTATATAAAGAATCACAGAGGTCTCCAGAGCCATGCTGAACACCCAACCCACGAGTATTACGAATATCAAAAACCCGGACATTAAAAACCATGTCTTTCTTTGGTTGGAGTCGGAATGAGTGTATAAAGTAGCCATAATATTCAAAATTCACCTGCCTGCCGGCGAGGCAGGAATCTCAAAATTCAAAATAATTATATTCGTGCAATTCGTGCTAAATTCGTGAATTCGCCTGCCTGCCGGCTTATCCACCGGTCGAGGTGGGCAGGCAGGTAATCAATTAAAACTTAACCTCCACATTCTCCCTTTCGCTCTCTTCTTCCAGTTCAAAGAAATCCTTTTGGCTAAAATTCAACATTTTGGCGAAAATATTAGTGGGGAAGGTTTGAACCTTGGTGTTGAATCGAAGTACATTATTGTTATAGAACCTGCGGGCCGCTTGGATCTTGTTCTCGGTGTCAGTTAATTCCCGTTGTAGTTCCTGGAAATTCTGGCTGGCCTTTAGATCCGGATAGCTTTCCGCCACCGCGAATAAGGATTTTAAAGTCTCGGACAAGGCATTCTCGGCCTGGGCCTGACTTTTAGCGTCTCCCCCGCCTTCTTGGGCCTGCATGGCCTGGGTCCTGGCGTTGGTTACGCTCTCCAAGGTCTCCCTCTCATGCTTGGCATAACCCTTAACGGTGTTAATAAGATTGGGGATCAGGTCGTGCCTTCGTTTGAGCTGGACATCAATATCGCTCCAGGCCTCCTGGACCCGATTCCTTAACCTAATAAGACCATTATACATTACTATCAAAGCTATAACGATAACAGCGATGATAGCTAAAATGATCCATCCAGTGGTAGACATAAAATGCATTGCTATATTGTTAAATTGCTATATTGTTGATCTTGTAAGCAACAATTAAGCAATAAAACAATTGGACAATTAATTATAATAAAATCTACTTCATTCTACCAAAAGCAAGCCAAAAAAGCAATTAAATGTACTAACCCAATTCATTTTAAACAAAAAAATTTAAATCCAAACTTGGTCAATTATTCTTTATAACCCAACAAAACCGGAAGCACCAAATTCCAAGCACCAATAATCAAACAAATTCCAAAGACCAAAATCACAATGATCAAGCCTGTTTATAATTTAGAATATTGTAATTTATTTGCTTTAGTTCTCCGGAGCGGAGAGGAGGAGAAATTATTGGAATTTGGAATTTGATGCTTTATTTGTATATTTTTATTTTTGATGTTCAAGCTAATACCTCAAAGGTTAATAAACCTGTTGGTTTAAAACAATTGATATTTTCACTAAATTTTATTTATTTCAACTTTTACCTCCCCTCCTCTGGCCACGGGTTTATAATAACCGGTCACCAAAGCGGCGGTTTCCAATAATTGATCCTTTCTCTGCGGAGGAGTAAGTAGGTTATAGGGCCAGTCTTCCGGAATATAAACCTCGAGCTTCTGTTTCTTCTGGTCGGTTTCCGTTTTCAACTCCCGAACCAAAGTCAAAGGCCCGGTGGTTTCGGACAATTCAACCACCACATCCCCGGCTCGGGCCAATTGTTTCAATTTTTCCGCTTCTTTTTGATCCCTGGCTACGACCATAAGCACCCATTTTTTGTCCAAAAAATTGGCCCAAAAGATCCGGCCATATTTTAAAAGCTCTACATCCTCGGGAGTGGCTCCGGGCCACCTCTTCATCATCTCGCCCAATCTTTGGCTGAACTGCAAATCGGTCAGGAGACAGCCACCGGCCGGACTGGGATGATCCTTGATACGGTATTTCCGAGCCAACTCCTTCTGCCTGTTCCTGCTCCTTCCCTGAATGTCCAATAATTTACTCCTGTCCACCCAGCCCTTCTCCTCCATGGAGGTGGGAGGCAGATTCTTGGCGGATAAGGGCCTTAAAACCTCGATCCCGGCCGCCTTCGCCACCTCGGTCAAGGCCTCTTTATTCTGAGAAAAGGGCCTTTGCCCCAAAACCTCGCCGGTGGCGGCGAAGCATCCATCCTCGCACTTATCTAAAAATTTTTCTTTTAATTTTTTAAGCATAAACATGTGGCAATCAATACAGGGGTTAAGGTTCTTACCGTGACCGTGAGCCGGATCTTTAACTATCTCTATCATCTCCCGGCTAATATCCACTTCTTCCAGGTCTATGCCTATCTTTTGGGCCGATTCCCTGGCTTTTTCCGCATCAAAAAAATTGCTCACCAAAGTGACCCCTGTTACTTTAATATTCTGTTCCTGCAAAACCCGGGCGGCCAAAATAGAGTCCAGACCCCCGGAAAAAAGCAAATATCCGAAATAAGGCATAATTTGTATATAAAGTAAGGATTGATGGGAAGTCGAGATAAAAATATCCCGACTCGGTTTTACCCCCCGTGTTTTCTCCCTGGTCCTTAACGAATCATTTTTCCAGTAATCCTCCATTGGAACCTCTTTTTAGTTCCGGTTGATGAACAGGGCCTTCCAAGGGCACACTCTCATTCAATACATCTTGGATCAACTTTTTCCTACTCCGGCCGGCCATATCCAGAAAAATGATCTGGGCTATGATCCTGCAATTATTGCCCCGACAAGGATCATCCAAAAGATTGTAAAAATACCGAAAACTCTGAATGCTTTTGTCCATTTTTCTCCCTCCTTTTTTAGTTTGCTTTTTTTATAGCTATTTTTATCTTGCCGTTATTTATGTTAACCTCTTTTTCTTCATCAACCTCTTGTCCGCTACCGGAGATCACGGATCCGGCCAAAGTATCCTTTAATATTTCTTCTTGGTAATTTTGAATGGCTTTCCTGATCTCCTCATCCTCACTCTCCCAAAAAATGGTAATACTATCTCCCAAAGTAAGCCCCGAATTCTTGCGCATATTGTTTACAAACCGAACCAACTCTCTTTTGATCCCTTCTCGGATCAATTCCGGGGTCAGCTCAGTCTCCAGGATCACTTCTTCTTCCTGGTCCGGGCCAAATTCCACTTTTTTTACATTCAATTCATCCTTTATAAGTTCTAAATATTCCTCGCTTAATTCTTGATTCTTTATCCTTGCTTCTCCCAAAGGTTGCCTGACCTTAATACCGGCCTCGTCCCTTTGGGCCAAACCCAACTCCACTACCTGCCTGACCTGCCTCATCTTGTCCAGAACCTCCTGATTCGCGGATCCGGACCGGGGCCATTCCTGCAAATGCACACTTTGCTCCCCGTCCGCAAAATCGTTTCTACTCAACTTCTGCCATAATTGCTCGGCTATAAAAGGCATAAAAGGAGCCATGATCCGAGAAAGTTCAACTAAAATATATTTAGTGGTCTGCAAAGCTTCTTGTTTATCTTTTTTATCTTCGCCCTTAAATCTATCCCGGCTTCTTCGCACATACCAAGTGGACAGATCGTCTATAAATTCACCCACAGGTCGGACAGCCCGAGGGAGTAAATAAGCATCCATATTGGTTGTTACTTCCCGGATCAATTGGTTTAGGCGGGCCGCTATCCACTTGTCCAAAATATTGGCCTCTCCCGGCTTGGCCTCGACCTGTTCTTCTTCGGCAAAAAGGGAATAAAATTTATAGACATTCCACAGGGTCATAGTGGTCTTGCGCAGGACCTCTTTTACTCCGTCTTCGGAAAAATTCAAACTCTCCCCAGTTACCACCGGAGAGGACAAAAGATAATATCTGGTGGCGTCCACTGAATAAGCATCAAACACAAAAACCGGATCCGGATAATTCTTTTTGGACTTACTCATTTTAGCTCCGTCCTCGGCCAAAACTATGCCGTTGGTAACCACATTCTTAAAAGCTTCACTTTGGAATAGGGCGGTAGAAAGAACCATTAAAGTATAAAACCAGCCCCGGGTTTGATCCACCCCCTCGGCCACGAACTCAGCCGGAAAATTGTTTTCGAATTTGTCCTTGTTCTCAAAGGGATAATGGAACTGGCCGTAGGGCATAGCCCCGGACTCGAACCAACAATCCAATACTTCCGGAATGCGCTTCATTTGTCCCCGGCACTTATCGCAAGCAAAACTTATTCCGTCCACTATATGCTTATGCAAATCCTCTACCTTTTCTCCGCTCAGATCCTCTAATTCCTGTCTGGAGCCAACAACCTTCCTTTCGCCGCAACTATCGCACTCCCAGACCGGAAGCGGAGCGCCCCAATAACGGTCCCGACTGATGGCCCAATCCCGGGCTTGTTCCAGCCATTTACCGAACCGGCCGTCTTTCAAGTGAGCCGGTATCCAATGAACATTCTGGTTGTTTCCGACCAATTCATCGCGGAATTTGCTAACCTCTACAAACCAAGAATCGGTGGCGTAATTGAGAAGCGGGGTGTCGCACCGCCAACAATGGGGGTAGCTATGCTCGTATTTTTCCTTATGAAAAAGCAAACCGTTATGAGCCAAATATTTGATTATTTCGATATCGGTGGCCTGATGATCGTCCTTGGGTTTGGCTTCCAAGCCGGCCAGATCCTTTACCTCCGGCTTGAACCTGCCTTCCCCGTCCACATGTTGGACAAAGGGAAGCCGCTTTTCCCGACCCAAATTCATATCATCTTCACCAAAAGCCGGAGCGATATGGACTATCCCGGTCCCCTCGTCAGTGGTAACAAAATCAGCCGCATAAACCTGCCAGCCATTCTCGCGATCATCTATGCTTTCTCCCTGGGCATAATAAGGAAACAGGGGTTCATATCTCTTACCCACCAGGTCCCTGCCTTTTAAGTCTTCTATTTTTTCTATTTCTCCATCATTCAAATTTTCTTGAAAATTGTTCAAATATTCCCGAGAAGCTATATACTTTCCTTCCGGAAAACGGGAGCTGTTTCTAAGACTGAATTTAACATAATCAATGTCCTCACCCACGGCCAAGGCCACATTTCCGATCAAAGTCCAGGGGGTAGTGGTCCAAGCCAAAAGATGAGCGTCGGACTCGTCCTCCAATTCAAATCTGGCGGTGGCCGAAATATCTTTGATGTCCTTGTAACCCAAACCGACCTCGAAATTGGACAAAGTAGTCCCGCACCGGGGGCAAATGTGCATGGATTTATAACCTTTATAAATAAGGTCTTTCTGCCATAATCTCTGGAAAACCCACCAAATGGATTCCATATAATCCGCGTCCATGGTCCGGTAACTGTTCTCCATATCCACCCAACGGGCCAATCGACGGATGATCTTTTGCCATTCTTCCGAATATCGAAGCACCATACTCCGGCAATATTCATTGAATTTTTCAATTCCCTTATCCTCAATATCCCGCTTGGTCTGCAATCCCAGTTCTTCTTCCGCCAAATTCTCCAAAGGCAGGCCGTGGCAATCCCAACCCCATTTTCTTTCCACTCGATAACCCTTCATAGTCCAATAACGGGGCACCACATCCTTTATAATGTTACCCACCAAATGGCCGTAATGGGGCAGGCCGGTGGCAAAAGGAGGTCCGTCATAAAAAACAAAGTCGCCATTCGGCGCCTCCTTGTCCACTGATCTTTGAAAAGTGTTCGACTTGTCCCAAAAGTCCAATATTTCTTCTTCCATTTGAGAAAAACTACTTTTTGTATTTTCTTGTTTATCCATAAATTTAAAATAAAAAATTACTCTATAAACCAAATAAGCACCAAATTCCAAATTACAATAATTCCTCCTCCGCTTCGCTCCGGAGGGCTGAGGCAAATAAATTACAAATTACAATGTCCTAAATCACAAATAGATTTGATCATTGTAATTTTGGTCATTGGAATTTATTTGATCATTGATGCTTGTAATTTGGTGCTTATTTTATTTATAATTTTATATTATCCATTCTCCCCTTGTTTGTCAAAATAGTACTCAAGTATCTCCTTGGATATAGGCACGGCCGTATCATGCCCTTCACCTCCTTGTTCCACCAGAACCGTAACCACTACTTCCGGATCTTCGTAAGGAGCGAAGCAGGTAAACCAAGCATGGTAGGGCTTGTCCGAGGCCCATTGGGCGGTTCCGGTCTTACCGGCCGCGGTTACATCCAAACTCAACAAATTCCGGCCACTACCCTTGGTAACGGTCCGCCTCATACCTTCCCGGACCACTTGCATAACATAATCCCCGATAAAATCCCGGTTCAATACTTCCGGCTGGACCTGCTTCAGGGTTTGGCCGGAACTGTCGATCACTTTTTTAACCAATTGCGGCTTGTAAAGAGTGCCTTGATTGGCGAAAACAGAGGTAAAGTTGGCCACTTGAAGCGGGGTAACCAATAGAAAGCCCTGTCCAATGGACAAATGGTAAGTATCTCCGATATACCAGGGCTGATCCATTTTTTCTTTTTTCCATTCCTCGCTGGGCAAAAAGCCGGAGGCCTCGCTGGGCAGGTCTATACCCGTCTCCCGGCCTAAGCCGAATTTACGATCATATTCAACGATCCCTTCCAGGCCTAGACCCGGGAAATCCTTATAACCGCCTCCAACATAGTAAAAAAAGGTATTCACCGATTGGGCGATGGCCTTGCGGACATCGGTAATGCCGTGACCTCCGGCCCGCCAATCCGGAAAGAACCACTCCCCCACTCTAATGCCGCCGGTGCTGTTAACGGTGGTATTGGCCGAGACAATACCCTCTTCCAGGGCGGCTGCCGCTATGACCGGCTTAATAGTGGAACCGGAAGGATACTCTCCGGAAATAACCCGATTGAACAAAGAATTGTCCTCTTGGCCCAATATTTCCTGGTATTGCTCCGAGGAGATCCCCTGGGCAAAAACATTGTTATTGTATCCCGGAGTACTGGCCAAGGACAGAACCTCGCCGTTCCGGGGGTCCATTACCACTACCGCCGCTTTCTTAACTTCCTTGTCCGCCAACTGCTTCTTGAGAATGCCCTCCACTTGAGCTTGCAGAGAAAAATCCAGGGATAAAACCAAATTATTCCCGTCTCGAGCCCCCTCTTTGCTTATAACCCGCTTCTCCTTGCCTAAGGCGTTAACCTCTACCTGTTTCTTGCCCTTTTTACCCTTTAACTGCTCCTCCCAAGTGTACTCCAGTCCGGTTTTACCGATATAATCAATAGAAGAATAATCAGAGCGCTCCTGTAGCTCCTTTTGATCGATCTTGCCGGTATAACCCAAAATATGGGAAAGAGTCTTGATCCGAAGTCGATCCTTTGCGGCCGGAAGCACCTCCTTTTCCCGCAACTCCCGTTGAGTAGAGGAGGCAAAAATCCGATCCAGAGGCACCTGATTCAAATATTGCCGCCGGCTCTTATTGGAAAGGATAACTCCGGGCATGTCTTGAGTTTCCAAATACAGAGAAATGGCCTTTTCATATTCAATATTATCAGTTAAAAACAAGGGCTGATAAGCCAACAAGGGGTCATCCTCCACTTCCTGTATCTTTTTTTGGATACTTTCCCGGGTTATCTCTTTCTCCTGGACCGGATCGGATCCCAAAATATCGGTAATACGGGATAAAATGGCCTTCTTTTTCTCCGGATCCTCGGGCAGGTCTCCGGGAACTAAATAAAGCATAAAGTTGGCCACATTATGGACCAACTCCCGGCCGTCACGATCATAGATAATACCCCGGGGCGACTCTATGGATTTTACCCTGATCCTGTTGCCCTGGGCCATGGACCGATAATGATCGCCCCGAGCCACCTGAAGCCAGCCGGCCCGACCCAAAAGGATCAGGATCATCAAAGCCAAAAAGATCGCTATCTTTCTGAGATAGGAAAAATCAAAGGTTAATCTCATGCTATCCTTGTCGCCTTGGTCCGCGATATAGGAATTCTCCGTCCATTCCAATTTATAGGAAGTGTCCTGCAATTTGTTGGATACCGGTGTTTCCGAATCTATAAAAAAAGGGTCCGGATTTTTTTTGTATTTTTTCCTGTTCATGATTCCTAATTAATGTTTCAAAAAAACCGCATTCAAACGATTGCTGACAAAATTGAAAAAATAAAAAAATACAAAAGCAGCAACCGAATTCCAAAGAACGCCCTGGAAAAACATTAACCAAAATTCCTTTTGGATCAAAAATAGGGCTATATCCCGGGAATACCAACTGACAACATAAGTCCCGGAATAAAAAAGGAACTCAAAAACAAAGGCCACGAAAAAAGTAAGCGCCAACAGGGAATACAAGGATTTATCCGTAAAAAAATTCCTTAACAAAAACTCGGCTATGATCACTGTAACCAAAAAACAGATCATAAAAAAACCAAAGGGAAGAAAATTGTAAATATCGTAACCAAAACCGAGGGTCAAAGCCCAGATCAAGGCCTTGTC
>Ga0102938_10002689_pt1 | contig 13415 bp, 9 predicted proteins | sample SalPonR2_B_D2_MG_FD_84516 | JGI IMG/M metagenome (GOLD analysis project Ga0102938, IMG submission 84516) | Salt pond soil microbial communities from South San Francisco under conditions of wetland restoration - Salt Pond MetaG R2_B_D2_MG | ecosystem: Environmental > Aquatic > Marine > Intertidal... | reverse complement strand
CGCCTGCCATGACCATCAGGGAGAACAGCGCATGAACCCATGCACCGCGCGAAAAGGTCGACACCAACGAAATGAGCAACATCCCCAGCACGCCAAGGGCAAGAAACCGGTGCCGTTTGGATTCGACCAAGACCCAGGTCACGAACAATATACTGGGCACCAGGAAGGGGCCAAAGACATTGGGGTCCTTGAAGGTCGCCTTGACCCGATTGCGAACGCCCTCGCCGCGATAGAAGATGTCACTGTTCGGGATCAGGTCCAGAAGGGCGACAACCGTGACGATGCTCGCCAGAACGCCCCCGATGACCAATGCCAGCAGGATTGCCCGAAAGGCCTCGTCGCCTCTGGTTCGGGCGTAGTAGGCGGTCATCACGAAAAGGCCGATCATGTAGAATTCGATCAGCACGGCGCGATAGGCACCGATCGGATTGTACTGGACGAAAAACAGGCTGATCACGGAGAAGATCAGGTAAAGAAGCACCCCTGTCGTCGCCGCGCCACTCAGGAAACTGGTTGTCTTGGGCCGGGAAAAGCCGAACACGACCAGGCCGATCATGAAAATCAGGTCGCACAGCGCGGGTTCGATCACGACAAGAAAGCTGGTCGTGATGGACAACAGATAAAGACGCCATGCCAATTGCTGCATCCCGTCAGAGCGGCTTTGCGCGCTGCTGAAGATACCTGCAGAGCTCACGGCCGTCTGCGCCAATCCGACAGATCCCGATCAAGCAGCGTCTCGAGCCGCGCGATTTCGCCGGCATGCCGATCCGCGAGGATCGTCCAGTCTTCCGGGGTGTCGTAAAGCTTGGGCACGCGGCTTGGGCTGAACAGCAACCGGTCCATGAGCGGGTTGTTCTTCAGCTTGCTGAGCGCACCGCTCATTCCGGCGGCACGCATCGTGATCGCGCCCCTTTTCAACAATCCGTTCAGCCTGGGATTCCGGGCCGCCCTGGCAATGTTCTTGGCGTTGCTGTCGTCCGTGGATATCTGGCGCCGGCTCACGCCAAGGAAATCGTGCAGCATGTCCGCCGCCTTCTGCGGCTCCGAGCGGATGTCGTCGAACCACAGGATCAGCGTGTTTTCCCGTCCGAAAAGGCGCCATGACCGTTCGATCGCGTCCGAATAGGCACTGCATTTCGTGAGCAGGTGATGCGCGAACATCAACTCGTCCTTGAGCGCGCCCGTCGATTGGCCCGTCCGCAACAGGTGCTGGTAGGCCGACCAATCCCGATCGACCGGATTGCGCAGCGAAAAGAACACCTTGGCGTCCGGAATATGCTGGGCGAGCCGGTCAGCCGGTTCAGGCAGGAACAGGTAATCCGTGGTCAGGTCGACGCGGGCTACATGCTGCGCTTGCGCCTTCGAATACAGACGCTCGTACCACTCGATACCGCGGTCATAATAGTCGGTGAAAAACTGGACATATTTGCCCTCGGGCACAAAGACTTCGGGATGCCTGTCGAGCAGGTCATATATCCAGGACGATCCCGCCTTGGGAGGGCCACCGTAAATATAATTGGGCAAGGTCATGGGTCATCGTTCCCCTGCAAATGGCTAGGCAATAAATTAGTCAACACAATGTCGGTCTCTTCATACTATGGAACTCGCGAACAATCACAGCGCATGGTCGATGGGGTGGTCTCGTTCTCCTTTCAACGGGCGTTTGTGTCGCCCCACATTGTCGTCAGCAAAAAAGCGCAAGTGGGATGTGTCTCAATTCCGGCAGACTGTTCGTTCAAAATCGGTCCAAATCCGGACCCTGTTGAAATCAGTAACTTATCCACAAGGAAAATTCAAATCCGAACATCGTTTCTCGAAGTGTTATGACCGGATATCGCATGAAATTCAGGCAGTCATTGTCGGCTCCGTGAAAACGCCGATCCATGTGGCACAACGGCCATGCCGTGACGGGCGCGCAACATGTGTCATCGTTTCCCGCGCAGCCGCGAAACCGTTCTCAGAAACAGTCTCGGAAGCCAGGCGATTTCGTCGAATTTCCGTTTGAGTTCGGCATGTTCCGCTTCGAGGTTCTCGAAACACGTCCCGAGATGCTGATGCGCATCGTGCAGTTCTTGCCAGGCTTCGCCAAGGCGTTTGATTTCCGCCGCATCCTTGGAATGTTTCGCAAGAAGTTCGGGATGTGCGAGATCCAGGATCGGACGTAACTTCTGTTTCAAAGGGCCTGCAAATGTCGGCTTTTGTGCAAGACATGCGCGATCCACGAAAAGCAGGATGTTCTGGCGATACCAGGGCTCGACTTGGGGAATATCCCAAATCCGCCCGCGCAAGACGTCAAGGCAGGTGTATCCTTTCGCCTCGAAATGACGACACCAATAGCTTGGGAGGGCCTCGTTGACGTGCCCCTCGCCACCCTGGCCGGGCAGGGCGGCGGAAAAGAGAATGACCGGGCTCAGCGCGGTGAGATTTCCGACAAGCGTTTCCGCGGCGCTTTCGGGCAGGTGTTCGGCGGCTTCGAGACAGAGCGCCAGATCGAAGCGGCGGCCAAGGCCCAGCGGTTGCCCGATATCCGCGGCAACGAAGTTTTCGACCGGGATCCGCAGCGTTTCTTGAGCAACCCACGGCCCATCAATCCCGAGGACATCGTCTGTGCCCCAGTCACTCGCCGCCTTTGCCCAGGCACCTGACCCGCATCCGACATCGACGAGGCTCTTGGGGTCAAGCGCATCGAGAACCATCGGCAGAACGATTTCCGCGGAACGTCGGCTGCCTTCTTCGAGCGCGGCGTGATACTCGGTATCGTAGACGCCCGTCTGCGGCACATCGGGAGGATCAGCGGGGCTCATTTTGCGTCACACGTCCCTGTGTCGGTGGGCGTACCAGCGCCCAACCAAGGTATGTCAGACCGAAAAGATACCCCCGGACCACGTCCCCGGACAAAACCGCGTAGTGGAACATGTCCTCGCCGGTATATCGCCAGAGGGCGCGGGAGATCAGCCTGCCGATGATCCATTTCGGAAGGTCGAAGAACGCCTGTCGCAGGTTGCGCCAATCCCGATCATACGCGAATTGTGCAAAAAGCGCGACGAGATGGCCTTTGAAATAGCCACGCGCCTGTTGCCGAAGGTCTGTCCAATCCGCGCGATGCACATGGCGGACAACGGAAAGCGGCTCGTAACGCGCTTCGTGGCCGGAACTAAGCGCGCGGTACCAGAATTCGGAATCGTCGCCACAGCCGCCGGCCGCGCCCGGCCCGATGCGTTCGTCAAACCCGCCAAGCTTGAGGGCCGTACTGCGCCGGATCGCCATGTTCGCACCCGCGCCGATGTCCCAGACCGGAATGGCCGTGCGTGCAAAGTGGCAAAACTCCCGGTCAAAGCGCAACGGGACGACGCCCATTCCGCCGAAGCCGAAACAGAACTCGAATCCGACCTGCGCATCGGTTTCCAGTTTGAGAGGCAGGACCAGCCCGCAGACGACCGCCACCCGGTCCGTTTCGAAGGCTGCCAGCAGCGGGTCGATCCAGCCCGGTTCCGGGCGCACGTCGTCATCGACAAAGACCACGATCTCTGCCGTCGCCTCGGCAAGCGCCGTGTTTCGTGCGTTGCTCAGTCCGCGTTTCGGTTCGGGCACGTATCGCGTCCCGCCGAATTCCGCGACAATGGCCTGGGTCCGGGGCGAAGGGGCGTTGTCGATCACGAGGATCTCTCGCCCGGCATCGATCTCGGCCTCCAGGGATTTCAGGCAGGCCCGAAGCGGCCCGGGACGGTTGGCGGTACAGATCGCAATTGTGGCCGACAGGTTGGACCGCCGCGCAGTCCGCCAGTCCATCATCCGCTCGATGCGCTGTGACACGTCGTTGGTACTGACCGACCGGATGTCCTCTGGAAAGGTGCGGGCCGCGTGCACCGAGACCGCGGAAAGGTAGGTTTCCCCGGACGAAACAAGCGCGGGCAGGGCGGGTTGAACCGCCTGCACGGCCAGTTTCAGGAATTCGCGCCTGTGCAACGGAAATTCGCCCGCCGACAGTTCCAACCGGCCAAGATACGCCCCCTTGAACCACAAGAGCACCAGCACGGCGCGACACGCATCCGGCCGATCGATCATGTCCGGAGCGGCGTCCAGGGATACGTTCATAATCTTCCAGGGGGCTTTCGGGATCATGCGTCTTTCTCCGCCTTGCGCAGAGAAACGCGTTTCTGGCTTCGTTCATATTCACCCAAGCAGCCTGCAAGCGCCCCGGCCAGTTCAGCCCAGTTCAGACGCGGCGTCAAAGGGCCGCGCCCGGCCAGCGAAAAGACAAGGCGTTTTGCCCGCTGCACGACATAGGTCGCGAGGGTGCGTCGCTGAAGCTTGAACATCTGCGGGTCGCGTGCCTTCGTTTTTCCCAACAGGGCCCCGTTGGACAGGCCCCAGGAATAATACTGCTTGCGAAGCCCCGGCATGTCGCGACGGTGTTCGTGATGCACCATCAGACCCGGCAGATAGATCACCGGATGACCGGCCCTGATGACGCGGTAGAAGCTGTCGCTGTCGCCTCCGCCCGGCAAGGGCGGGCCGGTATCGAGCGCCTCGTCGAAACCGCCGATCTCGCGCATGACATGCGCCGAAAAGACCATAGACGCGCCGGTTCCGAAATTTCCCTGACCCGTCGGATGAAACGGATCGCCATACCGTTCCCGGGCGAAGCGCTTGAACTGAAAGCCTTTGCCAAACCCGCCGCTGCGCTCGAACCGCATTTGCGCTTCGGTCTCAAGCATCATGGGCATGATCGGACCGGCAAAACCGCCCGCAGTGGGGCTGTCGGCGATGCCCTCGATCAGCGCGTCAAGCCATCCGCGATCCGGTATCGCATCGTCGTCGATAAACCCCAGCCAGTCGCCCTTTGCCTCGACAAGCGCGCGATTGCGGCCGAAATTCAGACCGGGCACGGGTTCGACGACATATCGGACCGATGGAAAGTCGGCGACGGCATCGCGGGTGCCGCTGTCGCTCGGTGCGTTATCGACCACGACGAGGTCGACCGCCGCTCGGGTGGCCTGGTCACGGCGTTCGACAAGCGCCTCGAGACAGCGGCGCAAGAGGGCAGGGCGGTCGCGTGTGCAGATCGCGATTGTAATCGCAGGAGCCGGTTCGGGTGTCCGGGCGGGGGCAAGATCATCCAGGAAGGCCGCGCCGAAACCGGCGTCGAAGACGTGATCCACATGGGTTTGCAAAGTGTCGATGGGCACGACGTCCCCATGCAGGGCTCGGGACAGCCAGAACCGTCCCACCGGGCGATCCCGAAACCGGACAAGCACATGCGCCCCGTTGATCCCTTCGGCAAAGGCCAAAGGCTCCAGCGGGGTGTCCAGCGCGATTTCGACCATTGCAAAGGGTGGCGTCGTGAAATGTCTGTCCCACATAAACTCATCCGTCCTGCGCGATGCGGCTCTCTTCGTTGAACAGGGCCGCGTACACGCCGTCCCGTGCCGCAAGGTCGGAGGGCGTGCCCTGTTCGATCACGCGGCCTGCGTCCAGGATGACGATATGATCCGCCGTCTCGATGGTTTCCCGGCGATGTGAAATGACCAGCGTCACACGGTCTGCCCGCGTCTTGCGGATCGCGTTGCGCAACGCCAGGTCGGTCGGACGATCCAGTGCGTTCGTGGCTTCGTCGAGGATTAGCAAGGCCGGGTTCCGCAACAGCGCGCGGGCAAGTGCGATGCGTTGCCGTTGACCGTGGCTGAGCTGCACACCGGTATCCCCGATGCGGGTCTCGTAGCCGTGCGGCAGGTCGCGGATGAAATCGTCGGCTTCAGCGGCGCAGGCCGCGGCTTCGATCGCGGACCGGCTTGCCGAAAGGTCTCCGTACCGTATGCACTCGTAAGCCGAGGCGTCGAACAGAAACGCGTTTTGCTCAACGACCGCGATACGGTCATGCCACGCGGTCGGATCGATCTTGTCGAGATCGACTCCATCGACACGAACCCGCCCCTCGCTGGGCGGCGTGAACCGCATCAGGACCGAGGCCAGGGTCGATTTCCCCGCGCCTGACCGCCCCAGCACCGCCGTCACCTCTCCGCGCTTGATCGTGCAAGTCACATCGCTCAGGGACGGCGCAGCCGCGTCCGGATAGCGGACAGTGACATCCTCGAAGACGATCCCGTCCGTGATCTGCCTTATCGCCATCCCATTCCGGCCTTCCCGCCGGCGCGGTGACGGTTCGAGCGCGCGTACCATTTCCTCGATCGGAGCGGCAAATCCCTGAAGCGCGGTTCGGGCGCCCAGCACCTCTGCCACGCGGGGTTGCAGGCGATAGGCAATCGCAAGGAAACCGATCAGCAGGCTGATCGAATCGCCCTGACCAAGCGCGATGGCCAGAAGGACTCCGACAACCAGTATGTTCATTGTCTGCGAGATCGGCGCGACCAGGCCAGACCGGATCTTGAACCGCAGCAATATGTTCGAAAGACGGCTTGAGCTATCGGAAAACCGCGTTCCCTCGTAACCTTCACGCCCGAAAGCGCGGATGGTGCGCAATCCCCCGATCACCTCCCAGGTCAATGACAGGAAGCTTTCGTTGGCGTTTTTCGACTCCAGCCCCAGCGCGTGGACGGCGCGCGTGGCAAGATGCACCAGGCTTGCCGTGACGAGTGTCAACAGCACGAGGGCAAGCGTGTAGATCGTCGACAGCGACAGAAGAAAGCTGAGGAATACAAGGCAGAAGACCAGGTTCACCAGGGCTCCGATTATAACGAAGACCGCGTCACAGACCTGCCAGGGAATCTCCCAGATATTGTTGATGAGCTTGCCGCGCGACGCGCCTTCGACGTCCGATAGCGGTCGCGTCAAGACCTGGTCGAAAACGGAAAGGCGCAGATTGTGGGCCAGTCGGATCGCAAGCACGTTCGAAACGATCATGTTGACGAAGCTGATAAGAATTCCGGCAACAAACGCCCCGAGGATCACCGCGACCACCATGACAGGGTCCGGCTCATCCGTTCCGCCGAACCAAGCCAAGAGCGTCCCGACAAATGCAATGTCGGTCCCGTTCGTTTCCCCTGTGACCACTTCGACCAATGGGATCAAGAGCGACAGACCCAACCCCTCGAAGAAGGCCGACATCATGGCAAGCATGATGATCAGGCCGATCAACGCCTTCTCGCTCCCGGCAAGACCGAGAACCCGCCTGAGATTGCGAATTTCGGCTGACACGGACATCCCTGTCAATTTCGCGCCGGGTGGTACAGCGTCGATAGATGCAGGATCGGTCACATCACGCTTGGGTTTCCGGCCAAGGCGAACCGAGCGGCGGTCGTTTCTCAGGGCTGAAAACGCATCCAACCAGACCCCCAGTCGGCCCGCCGCCAGATCACGCGTTCCGTACCTTGTCGACCTGCGCCATGTTCTCACGGAACCACTCAAGTGTCATGCGGACGCCATCTTCGTACCGAACCTCACACTCCCATCCGGGAAGTATCTTTCGAGCGAGAGTAAGGTCGGGACAACGATTGGTCGGATCCTGTGGCGGCGAGGGTTCATGAACGATCTTGCACCCCCCCATAATATCGGAAATGTATTTTGCGACGTCGAGCACCGGAATTTCCCGGTCATTGCCGATATTCAAGGGACCCGCATAGTCGATCGGATCGCGCCAGAAATACCGTGCGAGGCCTTCGACGATGTCGTCCACATATCCCCAGCTGCGTGTCTGCAGTCCGTCACCGTACACGGTCAGCGGTTCGCCGTTCAGGGCTTGGGAAATGAAATTGGACACCGCGCGGCCGTCATCGACACGGGTTCTGGGGCCGTAGACGTTGAAAAGACGCGTGACGCGAAGATCCAGACCGTTCACCCGACGCTCTTCGAAAAGCAGCGATTCGGTTACACGCTTCGACTCGTCGTAAGATGACCGTGGACCCGTGCAATCCACGGAACCGCGATAGCTCTCGGGCTGCGGCGAGACTTTTGGATCTCCGTAGACTTCCGATGTCGAGAAAAAGCAGAACCGGCCTCCTTTGGACAGCAGGTCAAGAAGACGCAAGGCGCCACCCAAATTCGCCGATATCGTACGTCGGGGTGCTGCCATATACCAGGGAGGGGACGCAGGCGAAGCCAAGTGGTATACTTCGTCAAACCGTTCCGACGTCTGGAATGTCTCGATGTCGGACAGTTCAAACTTGAATCGCGGGTCAGAGATATGTGCGATATTGTCGGCCAAGCCGGTCCAAAGGTTGTCGACACAGACAAGAAGCGAAACGTCACGCCGTTCAAGCAGCCGATCGCAAAGTTGGGAGCCTATGAAACCGGCTCCTCCTGCCACAAGAATGCGCTTTCCAATTTTATCGTGTAACACCATGTTGATCTCACTAAAATAAGTTTCGAGATAATCCTGTGTGATTTTGCACACAATCGTTAACGTGTCTACAGTAGAGAAGAGACCTGCGTCATCAAAGATCTTTGAGTCGAAACCCAACTCTATCTGCCGAATTGCCCGAAGCGGTACCTGTTCTGCAAAAAAAATAGCCGCTTCCTTGACGAAAAATGAAAGCAGCGCATGGAATCAGTGTGTTGGAAACAATAGGGACCCTTCGCAATGCAACCGGTCTGAATTGCTTTCGCGATCACGCGGTCAATTGGTCATTGGGGCCATTGAATGTCGCTGGCAAGAGCACGTCGTCATGAACCTCAAGACACCAGCTTGTCTGCAAGGGGCACGACAATCCCGCCGGGGGCAAGCCGGCGGGATACTTGACGTGAGTGGCGAATCGTACGGAAAGATAAGCGCGATTTTTGTAAGTTGAATCAAGTCAGCACTTATCAACCCAAAGGTGCATACAGGCTGACGCCGTTTATTCTTTTCCGTCTATTTTGATTTGACGTGAAAATCCTGGTGAGACGTGATCACAAGAATGACACCGAATAAGACTGTCGGTGTCACTCTCGATTTCCAAGGCCACGTTTACGAGAATGCTCCCGCAGCGACAGGTTCGGATCTTGAATTTCCAGCAGCATCAAACCGGAAGATACCATTTGCAAACTCCGCCGATACGGATCGGGCAGGAGAGTCTGATCTCACTCTGAAATCCTGGGCGTCTGGATCCAGAAATAACGGGTCGACATCCACCAGGTTATCCGCAATCAGGAACGCGTTTCTTCCCCTGAACTCGTTTACGTAACCGGCAGCGCCATCACTTTTGAAGATGATGTTTCCGATAAAGTCGAAATTTCGAACAATTCCGTTTGCCTGCCAATCATCATCGGCCCAAGTGTCCAGGCGAACCGAATTGGCATAGCCCAGCTGGTTACAATTGTAGACCGTGTTGAACCTTATGCTCACATTCGTGATCTCTCCGTTCGGCCCGTCTCCCGGATGCCCCTGGCAATAGATCCCGGACTTCTGCATGTCGCGAAGAAGATTGTTGTAAACATTGATGTTTATCAATGATTGCGCAAGCGTCACCGGATCCGGATCACTCGTGTCGGATTCTCGCGCCAGCGTGATTCCAATCGCACATTCCCACACGTGATTGTTGTAGATGTCGATATTCTCGATCGTGTTTCGGCCGGTATCCAGATAAATACCATAGCGTTCAATGTTCCATACGCGGTTGCCATGGATCGCACCACCCGACACTCCTGCCTTGTAGTCGATGCCATATTGGCGGCTGTCGTGAACGTCATTGTAGCGCGTAATGATGTCTCCACAGCTGGAAGAAACCGTAATGCACTCGTTTACGCCGCCACCGGGCCGACCGGTCGCGTCATTTGACAGGTTCTGATTGAAATCAGACAGCATATTGGTGCTTGAAACGTCATTGTATTCGATGACGACATCTCTGGTGCGGGGCATGGGTTCCGACTCCTTGCGCCCCATCCAGGGTGGAAAGCCGACGACCATGATTCCGGGATTTCCCGTGCGTCGAATAAGGTTGCCGGAAATGACATGGTGGCCATAGCTGGTGCCTTGCTCACGGCCCAGTATGTAAATGCCCTCATACGAGCAGTCCTGGATGGTGAGATTGCGGATATGGATATGGTTCTGTGCCTCGATCCGTACGCCGCTCCGCCAGGCCATGCCCGATCTCGCCCCGGTCCCGCCATACACCGCATGATTCTGGAGATCGCCCTGGATCACCGCTTGGCGTTCTTCACCCGGCAGGGTCGTGATGGTGATGGGTTTTCCGGGCAAGCCGGAGGTCTGGACGATAAACGGGTCGTAGCTCCCCGCGCGCAGGTATACCGTGTCTCCCGGAAGCGCGGCAGCAAGCGCCGCGGTGGGTGTCCGGAACGGCGACGCAATCCCTCCGTTGCCGCTCGAATCATTGCCGCCGGGCGATACGTGAATCGATCGCGAGCCGCCAAGATCAAGCTGCCCTTGACGTCGCAAAGCCTGGTCCGAGACTTCCCAGCTGACCGCGACATTTCCGTCTTCGCTCGCAAGACGTAAAGAGACGAACCCGAATGTCAGGTCGCCATTCACGTTCAAGAATGCATTGGTGTCATTGTCTGCCGCGACCAGATCGACACTGTGCACGCCCGGGGCATAGGGCAGCTGTTGGAACGCGAAGGGGCCGGAATTGTTCGTGAACAACCCCGTCGTCCCGTCGTTTCGCAGGATGCTGTAGGCCAGAACATAGCGCGCCCCCGGCGTAAGCGGGCCCAAGGCCCGCGATACAATCGACCCGCTGCCGGCAACGCGACCGGGCTCTGTCGTCTCCGCCAGTTCCGGCCCCTCGGCGAAAGACGGAAGGTCGATATTCCATTGCGCCTTGCGGCACGAGACGAATCCGAAGGTCACTGACCCATCAAGATGCATCAGGCTGGACGACGACACGTTTTCGGCGCGAACCAGGATGTTGTGAATGCCCAGATTTGTGGGAAGCGACTGCGGTGCAAACGGGCTGTCCTCAGCTGCAAACCGCAAATCGTCGCTCCCGCCGGACCCGGTAATCTCGTAAGACACCAGGTAGGCGATGCCGATTTCCAATGGCTGCGCCAGATCCGAGACGTTCAGGTTCGATCCCGAGACCAGCCCCGGATTTGGCGTCTCCGCCAGTTCCGGGCTCGTCAGGTCCAAAGCCGGAACCTGCTCGCGCATCGAAATGCCATCAATTACAAGCTGCGAAACCGTCAGGTCATCGGGCCGATAGGCGCTGGCCTCGGTCAGGCGCAGTGTCATCCGGGATTGCGTGCGATCGAAATCCGACGCAACCGTGAATGCCGCTATTTGCCGTTGCTCGGCGCCGATTCTCCTGAATCCGAGTCCGATCTTATTCATGGCTGACGGAGGCATGTATTTGGGTTTCGCTGTAGCCCCAGACGCGACTGCCAGAGCCGCCAGGCCACAGATCGCTGATCGTCTCGAAAAAGATGTCATAGGGTTTCAGCCGGATACTGCCGTCTATTGTCATCGGCGCGGCAATCGTACCGCGTTTCACGAAAAGATCATAGCTGCTCAGGTTTTGGACTCTGAGGCTGGTGACATCGTTCTCCGTCAATTCCACCCAGGAATCTGCATTCCCTTGGATATTTCGCTCACTCATGGCTAAGCTCCTGTTTGAATGGAAGATACGCGATCACAGGCGCGCCGTGATCGCTCACGCCGTGTCGGTATCTGTCGGGCAGCGTTCTGCAACGCGTTGCGGAAGACCTGCGAATTGGAAAGGCACACGGGGTCGCGCTTCCGCCTCGGCTCTTCTCCGACGCGGCGAATTCCGGTCGAAGCCGTCGCCCCGATTTTTGAAATAGTCCTTGCATCGCACATCCTGCGCAAAGGGTCGGCTTTGAAGCAAAGCGTGAGGTAAAAGTCTTTACCGGCGGTTAGACGGGCAGGCGGCTCAGCAACCGCTTGTTAACTATTTCGAAAATGGAAACGAAGAGTTGCGATTCGATGCTGGCGAGACAGGCGCGGCTGATGTAGCAATGCAAAATGGCTTCAATGTATGTTGCGACATTCCTGATCCGTCCGGCCGCGCAGCTTGTGATTTCAGCCGACAGCGACCGATTGCCCGAATTCTGGGGGAGCCGTTAAATTGATCGATCCGCATTTGGCTTCCGGTGACGTCCGTTTGCAGATTCTGCTCGCCAAGGTCAGCCTGAGCGCCGAGGAACGCGTTGCCGCGGCAAGCCTTGCGCGACAGGTCGAAGACTGGGACGCTTTGCTCGAGACCGCGGCGCGAAACTTCAGCCTGCCGATGATGCGCCTTCATCTCGGTCAGATGCCGGCAGAGGTCGTTCCGGAAGACGTTCTTTCCCGGCTGAACGAAGCGGCCAATGCATCGGCAATCCGAAACATACAGCTGATTTCGGCTCAGGCCGAATTCGTCGAAAAATGTCTTCAACCGCTCGGGATTGATGGGATATTCTTCAAGGGCGTCAATATTGCCCAGCAGTTCTATCCCGATCTGGGTCTCCGCCCCTGCCGTGACATCGACATCTTGCTGCCGCCAGGTTCGATACGCGCTGTGACGATGAAAGCGATCGACCTCGGCTACGAATTCGTCATACCAAGGCGCTCTGGGAAGCCCCTGAAGACCAAGGACGAATTTGAGGCAGCACTTTACTATCGTGGGGACGCCAACCTGATTTCCCCGGGCGGCGCGGCCATTGATCTTCAGGAAAAGCTCGACAAGCATTCCGGTATCTTCAGTGGGCTGGACGTATTCGCCCAAGCTGTTCCGATGAGCGTCGGCGGAAGAAAATTCCTGACCATGCCTCCGGCCTTGCTGTTCAATTACATCTGTCATCACCATGCGCGACACACCTGGTCGCATCTTCATTGGCTCAGCGATATCGACGCGATGGTCAATTCCCCGACATTCGATCGCGCCGATGTCCTGTCCCTGGCCGATCAACTCGGACAGCGGGGAACCGTGGAGGCCAGCCTTGAAATGCAGCAGTTGATGTCGCCTCTGGCCTCCTGGGACCGGACACCGGAAACGAAGCGAGGATTGCAGTTCCTCGAACTGTGCTTGCTCAATCTTCCGGGGCGACTGGATCTGGAAAAACGCATCGCCATCAAGATGACCGGCGGCGAGTTCATGTTCGATTGGCAGGCGAACCCGGAACTGATCCGTCGGGCCCGTTGGCGTCAGATGCTGCACATCTTCAAACCGACGGTGCAGCAATATGACAGGTTCCCGCTGCCGCGCGGCCTGCGCTGGGTGTATGTCGTCCCGCGACTGGTCGACGTTCTCTATCAAGCCCGCGTGCGCACACGAAAACGCCCGCGCTAGTGTTCGACACCTGACATAGGATTCCCATCGGGGGCTTGATGTGCCACATTCCTGGCATGAGACGCTCCGACATCTGCCTTTACCTTGGCCCCGCCGACCGTGCTGAGCTTGAAGCTCTGACCACCAACCGCAACACGCCGCGCAAGTTTGTTTGGCGGGCCGAGATCGTGCTGGCGACAGCGGATGGTCATGGCACCTTCGAGATCATGCGGCGCGCGAAGACGTCGAAACCCACGG
>Ga0102938_10002687_pt1 | contig 13418 bp, 13 predicted proteins | sample SalPonR2_B_D2_MG_FD_84516 | JGI IMG/M metagenome (GOLD analysis project Ga0102938, IMG submission 84516) | Salt pond soil microbial communities from South San Francisco under conditions of wetland restoration - Salt Pond MetaG R2_B_D2_MG | ecosystem: Environmental > Aquatic > Marine >... | reverse complement strand
TGGCTGCAGGGCGCGGTTCTGGCGCAGGCTCAGGCTCAGGTTCTGGCGCAGGCTCAGGTTTAGGGGCCGGCGCGGGTTCGGGGGCGGGCGCGGGTGCAGGTTCGGGCGCTGTCCGGGCCTTGGCCTCAGGCTCAGGTCCGGGTTCTGGTTGCTGTTGGTCATCAGGCATCAAAGCAGGATCAGCGGCCGCAACAGACTGCGCCGCGTCCTCGCTGTCGGCCGGGGGCAAATCCCGAACGGCGCCGTCTTCGATGATCGCGTCCAGCCCCTCGTCGATCCGCGACGAGGATTTGAACATCCGGTCCTTCAGTTTCTTGAAAAAGGACATGGGTCTTGCGGCCTTTCGCCTGATTTTCCTGCTGGTCTTCACCTAATACGCTCGGGACCTGAAAGGAAGGCCATGGTTTTGCCCAAAACCGTTGGCATCATGTATCATACGTCAAAGACCGGATAAGGCAGTCACCATGCCCGTTATCGCCCGATACGCCACCGTGACGCTGATCCCCTTCGTGCTGATCGTGATCGGCGCGACCCTATGGGGCGGGGCGGCGGCGCTGGCCTTGCTGTGGCTGACGCTGATCGCGGCAGGGATGGACACGCTTCTGGACCCGCCGAAACCATCGGAAAACCCATCGGATCCTTGGGCAGATCGCCTGTCGGTGGTGCTCGGAATTGCGCATCTGACGCTGTTGCCGGTTGTTCTGGTCGCTTTGGCCGGAGGCGGGTTGAGCCTTGGCGCATGGCTGGCCCTGTTCCTGGCCACGGCATCGTTCTTTGGGCAGGTCAGCCACCCCAATGCGCACGAGCTGATACACCGCCAGAATCGCGGGCTGCGGGCCCTGGGCGCCACGGTCTATACCTCGGTCGGCTTCGGCCATCACGTGTCGGCGCACAGGCTGGTCCATCACCGGTTTGTCGGGACCGAAGATGATCCCAACACCCCCCTGCCCGGCGAAAGCTTCTGGGCCTATCTTCCGCGCGCCTGGGTCGGGTCGTTCCAGTCCGGACTTGCGCGAGAGGAAGAAAGGCTGGACCGAAAAGACCTGCCCGCGCACAGCGTGCAGAACCCCTACCTGTTGTGGGTCGGCGGCGCTGCGCTTTCCTTGGGTCTTGCAATGTGGGCGGCGGGTTTCGTCGGTGGCGTGTTGCTGATCTTGCTTGCACTGCTGACCGGCGCGCAGATCCTGATGAGCGATTACATCCAGCACTACGGCCTGCAACGGCTTGAACTGGATAACGGCCGGATGGAACCGGTCGGCGCGCATCACAGCTGGAACGCGCCCAAGGGGTTTTCAAGCTACCTGATGCTGAACGCCCCGGCCCATTCCGAACACCACATGCATCCCGACCGCCCCTATGACAGGCTGGATCCCGGCGCCGATGTCCCCACGCTGCCCTATTCCATGCCGGTCATGGCAATGCTGGCCACGATCCCCGCGGCCTGGCAGCGGGTGATGGACCGTCGCGCCCTGCGCGTGATGGAGGCCGCCCAACATCGTTTGAAACACGCCCCCCCGATCAGGCCGCGACGGCCAGTGCGCGCCGAACCTGCCGCCGAAACGCCCCCGGAACCCGTGCAGGAGGTGGTCCAGGATGACACGGACTCCAAGGTCGTAAAGGGCCCGTTCAAGGGCGCGCCACCCCCGGCCCCCACGCCCGATGACGTCGACGCCCTTCTGGCCCGGGTTGCCCGCGCCTCGGATTGATGGCGGGTTGGCCGTCTAGATACGGATGCCGTGCCGCCCTGCCAGGTCGCTGAAGAACTGCCAGGCCACGCGGCCTGATCGTGACCCCCGTGTCGCCTGCCATTCGATCGCCTCGGCATACAGCACGTCTTCGGCCACGTTCAGATCGTAGGCTGCGCAATAGCCCCGGATCATGTCGAGATATTCGTCCTGCCCGCAGGCATGGAACCCGAGCCACAAACCGAACCGGTCGCTCAGCGAGACCTTTTCCTCGACCGCCTCGGACGGGTTGATGGCGCTGCCGCGTTCGTTCTCGATCATGTCGCGCGGCATCAGGTGGCGTCGGTTCGATGTCGCGTAGAAGATCACGTTGTCTGGCCGCCCTTCGACCCCGCCATCCAGAACCGCCTTGAGCGATTTGTAATGCTGGTCGTCATGGGAAAACGACAGATCATCGCAAAACAGGATGACGCGCACGGGTGCCGCGCGCAGCAGCGTCAGAAGGCGGCTGATGCTCGGCAGATCCTCGCGCTGGACCTCGACCAGTTTGAGATCGGGAATGTCGGGATGAATCGCAGCATGCACCGCCTTGACCAGCGACGATTTTCCCATGCCGCGCGCGCCCCACAACAGTGCGTTGTTCGCGGGCAGGCCTTCGGCGAACTGGCGCGTGTTGGCCATCAGCGTGTCGCGCGACCGGTCGATCCCCAACAGCAGGCTCAGATCAACCCGGTTGACCGCGTCCACCGGTTCCAGCCGGTCTGGATCGGCGTGCCACACAAAGGCGCCTGCCCCCGACCAGTCGGGTGCGCGGGCCGGCGGTGGGCGCAGCCGTTCCAGAGCCTCGGCAATGCGGATAAGTTCGTCTGAAGTCGATATGTTCACGGGTGGTCCGGCCTTACAGTTCTTCGTCTTCGTCAAGAATGCCCTCGGCCCGCAAGCGGCGGAGCCGTTTGCGTTCGACGATGCGCACAAGCTGGATAGAGATCTCGTAAAGACCATAAACCACCGTGAACAAGATCACCTGGGTGACGACGTCGGGCGGGGTGACCAACGCGGCAAGCGTCAAGATGCCGACAACGGCCCACTTGCGCACGTTGCCCAGGCCTTCGGCCGTGACCAGTCCGGCCTTGCCCAGAAGCGTCAGAAGCACCGGCAACTGAAAGCACAGTCCAAAGGCAAAGATGAATTTCAGCGCCAGGTCGAGCGATTCCTTGACCGACCCCAGGAACACCGTCTGGATCCCGCTTTCGGGATCGGCAGCGGGGTTCTGGAACGTGCCATCGCCTGCGATCAGGTTCGCAAGCGCCGGGATCGCGTCGGAAAACCCGATGAAGAAATTCATCGCCAGGGGCGTCACGACGTAGTGGGCAAAGCTTGCCCCGATAAAGAACAGGACCGGCGAGGCCACCAGAAACGGCAAGATCGCCCCCTTTTCGGAGGCGTAAAGGCCCGGCGCCACAAAGCGCCACAGCTGATGCGCGATCACCGGGAACGACACGGCGAACCCCATCATGATCGAGATCCGGATCAGGACAAAGAATTTTTCCTGCGGCGCGGTGAAGATCAGGCGCGCGTCTTCGCCGCGATCGCGCAGCACATTGGCCAGCGGCTGCGAGATGAATTCCAGGATCGGCTCGGCCACGGTGAACATCAGCACCATGCCGACCACGAAGGCCATGACAGACCGGATCAGGCGCGTGCGCAGTTCGGCCAGGTGTTCGATCAACGGTGCGGCGCTGTCTTCAATCGAATCGTCGGCGCTCATGATTGTTGGGTTCCGGTGCGTGCGGGCGGCAAATCGGCCTCGATTTCGGGCTGAGGCGTCTCGGGTGCCGCGGCTGCGGGTGCAGTCTGCTCGGCTGCGGGCGCGGTGCGGGCGGCTGCGGCGGCCTCCTTGTCCGCGATCGTCTGGTCGATTTTCGCCTGCCGGCGGGCCTCGACCTCTTCGCGCATCTTTGCGGTCGCCTGAACCTTTTCCTCGGCCATCTTCCGGGTTTCGCTGCCTTCGGGATAATCGGCCGGGTCGATCCCCAGATCGCCGATGGTTTCCTTGAGCGCGTTCATCCCGGCTTTCTTGGGGTTGGTGGTGTATTGCGCAGCCTTGCGCAGGTCGCGGTTCAACTCGGTCATACCGGATTCATCGGCGGCCTCGTCCATGGCGCGCTGAAAATCCTTGGCCATGCCGCGCACACGCCCTGTGAATTGCCCCAATCTGCGGAACATCACGGGCAGGTCCTTTGGCCCGACGACGATCAACGCCACCACGCCGATAACAAGCAATTCCATCCAGCCAATGTCAGGCATGAACGTTCCTTCGCGCTTGGCTCTGCAGCACCCGGATCATCCGGGCGCGACCTTAGCGGGTCTCGCGGTCCGCCTCGGGGGTCACGTCACGCGCGGTGGCGCCATCCGCGTCGGCGGTCGAGGCATTCTCGATTTCTTCGGTGGAATCCTTCACACCGCGCTTGAACGCCGTGATTCCCTTGCCGACCTCGCCCATCAGGCCTGCGATCTTGCCGCGGCCAAACAAAACCAGGACAACAACGGCAATAAGCAAGAGGCCTGCCGGTCCAATATTGTTAAGCATCGTTTTCTCCCTCCGCTGCCCGCCGCGCTGAACGCCTGCAAGGGCAGCCATGTCGTCATCTGTAGCATAGGTATGGTGTCAGAGCGGCAGATCAAAGCCCAAAAACACACTTCCGCGTGCGTCAGGTCAGGCTTTTCGGGGGAAAACGAAACAGCGATCTCGCCTTATGGTCAGCCAAAGTGGTGTTCCGGGCTTGGGCAGAAATACCGCAGGGACCGTTGCCTTGACGATGCCGCCGTCGAAATCCATGCGGAACTCCACCAGGCTTTCATGGCCCATGAACCGCGCGCGCTCCACGACCCCGCGCGCGGGCGTGCCGTCTTGCGGTGTGGGATTCGGCCCGCGCCCGCCCCGGTCGAAATCGATCTTGACATGCTGCGGACGGAACACGATTTCCACCGGCGTGCCGTCGGGCACCCCGGGGGCAAGGAACTGGCCAAAGGCGCTGTCGGTCAGCGCGCCTTGCACTGTTCCACGTATAACGTTGATATCGCTAAAAAACGCGGCGGCCGCCTTGTCGCAAGGCGCGTTGTAGATATTGTAGGGCGCGCCCTTCTGCACGATCTGCCCGTCGCGCATCAGGGCGATCTGGTCGGCCATGCGCATGGCTTCCTCGGGTTCGTGCGTGACAAGAACGACGGCGGTGCCCTCTTCCTTGAGAAGCTGCAGCGTTTCATCGCGGATGCCATCACGCAGGCGATTGTCCAGGCCTGAAAACGGCTCGTCCATCAGCATGATCCGCGGGCGCGGCGCCAGCGCGCGGGCCAGTGCCACACGCTGCTGTTCGCCACCCGATAGCAAATGGGGCGGTTTGTCGCCATATCCCGTCAGATCGACCCGATCGAGCAACTCGTCGACCCGTGCGCGGTTTTCCGCCTTGCTGCCCTTCAGGCCAAAGCCGATGTTCTGAGCGACACTCAGATGCGGGAACAACGCGAAATCCTGAAAGATGAGGCCCACCCCCCGTGCTTCCGGCGGCAGGTGGGTGGTCTCGTCCGACAAAATGTCGCCATCTGCGCGAATTGCCCCCGCAGACTGACGTTCGATGCCCGCGATGACACGCAGCGTCGTGGATTTCCCGCAGCCCGACGGCCCCAGAAGGCACAGGATCTCGCCCGGCTGCACCTCAAAACTGACGTCACGCACCACTTCGAGCCCGTCGAAACGGCAAGCGATCTGATCGACCTGAAGGCGGGGAAGTGCCGGCATCGTGCGGAAAGCCCGATTATTTCTATCGGAAACGAGCTAACAGCCGCCCGCCCCGGTTTCAAGAGACACCCGGCACCAGATCCTTGCAAGGATCTGGCCAGTCTTTTGCAAAAGACTGGTCCGGCTCAGCCGGCAAGCAGGTCGAACGTGGTTTCCGCGAGGATGCGGCCATTGACCTGTACGGCCAGGCGATGGGCGCCGGCCACCAGCGTGTAGGTGGTCGCATCGGCCTTGAAGACATGCGTCTTCGTAAGGATCAGCGGCGCGTCCGGCGCGATCACGGCCTGCTTGATCTTGTGCACCTTGGCGATTTCCGATCCGCCCGGGCGTTTGAACCAGATGATGTAGTCGACCAGCACCGGCGTCGGCTCGGCTGCGCCGAGGGTGACGGTCAGGCTGGTCCGTCCGCCGATCCGGGGGGCCGGGGGATCAAGGCTGAGTTTGGCCAGCGTCACCGGCGCATCGGGTCGATAGCCAAGGGCCCGCATCGCACGGGGATGGCCTTGTTTGACCAGGGTGCGCAGGGCGTGGCGCGTCATCCAGTCCAGTTCTCTCGGGTCCTGACGCCCGGCCCGTTTCCACGATGCCAGCCGGTCGAGCACCAGGTCGGCATCGATCTTGGCGAGGTCGTTCAAATGGTTCGCAACCGACCGGGTGACATAGCGCGTGGGATCGGCGTGTAGCGCATCCAGCAGCGGCAGCATCGACAGGGGGTCGGCCTCGATCTTGCGGGCCCAGGGCAGCCGCGCGCGGGTGCCTTCGCTGACCAGGCGGCGCACGTGATAGTTGTCGTGGCCCGCCCAGTCCCGCAACCGGGCCATGACCGCATCCGGAAAGGCATTCAGGAAGGGACGGATGTAGAATTCCATCGAAAAGCGCTGCGTCGCGGCCTCGATCAGATCCAGGGCGCGCGGCAGATGCGCAGCGTCGCGACCGTGTCGCACCGCAAGGATGCCCGGCACGGCATGGATGAACCGCCCGAAATCATCGTCGCGCAGGGTCGGGTCGAGGGGGGGCGGCATCGCCGCTTCCAACTGATCGGCCATCGTCGGAAAATCATCGGCCAATTGCACCGCGACCCTGTCGGCGATCCATTCCAAGCGGTCTTTCAGTTCGCGCGCCGGCAAGCCCGGCAGGACTTCGGACAGGAAAAGCGCGGCATCGAAGCCCGGCACGCCGGCGGCGAATTCCGCTGCAAGCGTGCCAAGGCTGTCCGCGTTGAACAGGTGGTCCTTCAGCGAAAAACGCCCGTCCTCGGCCATGTCAGATCGTGGCGTTGGTCTGGCCCCCGTCGAGCAGGATATTCTGCCCCACGATGAATCCCGCATGCTGCGAACACAGGAACGCGCAGGTCGCGCCGAATTCCTCGATCGTGCCGTAGCGGCCGGCAGGGATCGCCTTCCAACGGATCTTGCGGGCCTCTTCCAGCGACACATTCTGCGCCTTGGCCACGCCGTCCTCGAGTGCGAAGATCCGGTCGGTGTGATGCGAACCCGGCAAGAGGTTGTTGATGTTCACCCCCTTTGCCGCGACCTGCCGCGCCGTACCTGCCACGAACCCCGTCAGGCCCGCGCGCGCGGAATTCGACAGGCCCAGCGCCGGGATCGGCGCCTTGACAGATTGCGAGGTGATGTTGACCACCCGCCCCCAACCCCGGTCGATCATCCCCGGCAGCAGCGCCGTCATCAGCGCAATGGGCGTCAGCATGTTGGCATCCAGCGCCTTGATGAAATCGTCCCGCGACCAGTCCGACCACAATCCCGGAGGCGGACCGCCCGCATTCGTCACGAGGATATCCAGATCCCCTGCGGCGGCCAGAACTTCGGCCCTGCCCTGCTCGCTGGTGATGTCGGCCGCGACAGCCGTCACGGACACGCCGTGGGCCGTGCGAATCGCGGCGGCTGCCGCCTCCAGCGCCTCGGCGCCCCGGGCGTTGAGGACCAGATCGACCCCTGCGGCGGCCAGGGCCTGGGCACAGCCGAGTCCAAGCCCCTTCGACGACGCGCACACAAGCGCGCGTTTTCCAGAAATCCCGAGATCCATGTTAATCCTCCTTCAGGCAAATGCTGTTTCAACAGACCTCTACCAGCCGTCCCGCACCGCTGCCAGCCTTGACCGAACGGCCTCACCGCCCTACCCACGATCCATCCGCCATAAGTTCGGGACACCATGGCCGACCTGACCCCGCTGTTTCGTTTCCTCACCTACCCGGCCGACGCCTTGCGCGCCCTGAGCGGTGCGAACCAGGGCGATCCCATCGGGCTTGGCGACGCGGCCCTGCCGGGTGACATCTACAAATTGGCGCGCCAGGCCGTGCTGCAGAAGCTGACGATCTGCGACGGTCCGGACGGGGGGCAGGTGGTCGCGAACGGCAGCTTGGCCGGCAATCCCGGCGATGCGCTTTCGATTGCCGATTGCCATTCCCTGATGGGGTCGAACGGGCAGATGGTGGACATCCTGGTGATCCGGCGCAGCACCCCGGATGGGGTCAGGCTGCATCTTCTGCCACTGGCCCCCCTGGCCGAAGGGCAGGAATACGAGCTGATCGGATCGTCCACTGCAACAGCGCCGGAACGCTTTGCCGATATCGCGTCGGTGTCGTTCCTGGCGGGAACGCGGCTGACGCTGGCGGGCGGTGAACAGCGCAAGGTCGAGGAGGTGCAGGTCGGCGACATGCTGATGACCCGCGATCACGGCCCGCAACCGGTGCGCTGGATCGGCCAGCAGACCCGCCGCGCGCTTGGAGTTGCGGCACCCATCCGGATCTTGCAGGGCACCCTCAACGCCGCCCATGACCTGCGGCTGAGCCCGCAGCACCGCCTGTTCATCTGGCAGCGCAGTGACGAACTAGGCACCGGCCGGGCCGAGGTCATGGTCAAGGCCGATCTCCTGGTTAACGGGGATACCGTGATCCGCGAAGAGGGCGGCCATGTGGACAGCTATCAACTGCTGCTGGACGGACACGAGATCATCTATGCCGAGGGGATCGCCGTCGAAAGCCTGCTGGTCACGTCGGAAACGCGCGCCCGCCTGCCCTCGGATCTGTCGCTGGACCGGGCGAACAGCGAACAACGCGACGCCGCCGGGTTCGAGGTCGACGAAGCAGCGCTCGGGGATGCGGCCAATGCCGCCGATCGCCTGACGCGGGCGTCGCAGGGGCGGCTGAAACCCAAGGGCTGACCAGACAGGGGTGCCCCTAGCCGGTGCCAAAGAACTCCTCGCGGACAATCTTTCCGTCGGCCACGTGATAGACTGCAACCTCTTGCATCTGAACACGTTCTCCGGTTTGCCGGTTTGTGGCATCAATCCCGAAGATCACGGCAAAACGGTCATCGCCATGCACGAACGGGCCCTGCACCTGCGTCCCGTGCGTCTCGAATGTCTCGGCCCACCAGGCGTGTTTGCCGCGTATGCCCTCAAGGCCAACGGTTTCTCGGCCCGTACCGGAATAATCGGCGGGCTCAACGGATACCGCGTCGCGATCGTAAAGCGCCGTCAGGTTGGCGTCCTCCCCACCGGTTCTGCAGCCTTCGACCAGTTGGTCAGCTATATCTTGCAATGTCATGATTGGGGTGCCTCTGGGTGGTTGGGTCCGAATGCATGTCACGCACACTATGGGCCATTGGGACGGTGGCATAGGGCAAACCATGACGGTGCGCCCCTGCCGGCGGTTTGCCCGGCCCGTACCGGGTTGCCACCCCAAGCCAGTCGTTGCCCCCGCCCGCGCCCTCGCCTATATCCCGCCCATGCTGGACACCGCCCCCACGAACCGCCCCGACCTGCCGCCCGAGATCGCGCGACGCCGGACATTCGCAATCATCTCGCATCCCGATGCGGGCAAGACGACGCTGACCGAAAAGTTCCTGCTGTACGGCGGCGCGATCCAGATGGCCGGTCAGGTGCGCGCCAAGGGCGAGGCACGCCGCACGCGGTCGGATTTCATGCAGATGGAAAAGGATCGGGGCATCTCCGTCAGCGCCTCGGCCATGTCCTTTGACTTCGGCAGGTATCGCTTCAACCTGGTCGACACGCCCGGCCACAGCGATTTTTCCGAAGACACCTATCGCACCATCACCGCCGTGGATGCCGCCGTCATGGTCATCGACGGGGCAAAGGGCGTCGAAAGCCAGACCCGCAAGCTGTTCGAGGTCTGCCGCCTGCGCGATCTGCCGATCCTGACCTTCTGCAACAAGATGGACCGCGAAAGCCGCGACACCTTCGAGATCATCGACGAGATCCAGGAAAACCTGGCCATCGACGTCACGCCGGCCTCGTGGCCCATCGGGGTCGGGCGCGATTTCCTGGGCTGTTATGACCTGATCCATGACCGGCTGGAGCTCATGGACCGGGCCGATCGCAACAAGGTCGCGGAATCGATCAAGATCGAAGGGCTGGATGATCCCAAACTGACCGACTACGTGCCGGCCGCACTGCTGTCGCAGTTGCGCGAAGAGATCGAGATGGCGCGCGAATTGCTTCCGCCGATGGATCACCAGGCCTTTCTCGAAGGCACGTTGACGCCGATCTGGTTCGGTTCCGCCATCAATTCGTTCGGGGTCAAGGAACTGATGGACGGGATCGCCGAATACGGCCCCCAGCCCCAGGTTCAATCCGCCGAACCCAGGCAGGTCGCGCCCGAGGAAAAGAAGGTGTCGGGATTTGTCTTCAAGGTGCAGGCCAACATGGACCCCAAGCACCGCGACCGCGTGGCCTTTGTGCGGCTGGTCTCGGGGCACTTCGAACGCGGGATGAAACTGACCCATGTGCGTTCGAAGAAACCCATGGCGATCACCAATCCGGTGATGTTCCTGGCCGCCGACCGTGAATTGGCGGAAGAGGCATGGGCCGGCGACATCATCGGCATTCCCAACCACGGGCAATTGCGCATCGGCGACGCCCTGACCGAGGGCGAGGGGTTGCGGTTCACCGGGATCCCGAGTTTCGCGCCCGAGCTTTTGCAATCGGTGCGCGCGGGCGATCCGATGAAGGCCAAGCACATGGAAAAGGCGCTGATGCAATTCGCCGAGGAAGGGGCCGCCAAGGTCTTCAAGCCGACCTTCGGCTCGGGGTTCATCGTAGGCGTCGTGGGCGCGCTGCAATTCGAGGTCCTGGCCAGCCGGATCGAACTGGAATACGGCCTGCCCGTCCGGTTCGAGGCGTCGCAATTCACCTCGGCGCGGTGGGTTCATGGCCCCAAGGAGGCGGTCGAGACATTCGGGGCCGCCAACAAGCAGCACATGGCCACCGACAATGACGGCGACCCGGTCTACCTGACGCGCCTGCAATGGGACATCGACAGGGTGGAACGCGACTATCCCGACATCACGCTGAGCGCGACGAAGGAGTTGATGGCCTGAAGCATCCGCTTCGAAACCGGGTGCTGCCCACGGGCGAGATCGTCGCCATCCCCGCGCGCGGCACCCTGACCGGAAACCGGGGTATTCTGGTGGATGCGCACGGGCGGCGGACCAACCGGCGCTGGACCCACAAGGCATGGATCTGTTGCGTGCTCGACTGGCAGGGGCGCACGCGAAAGGTGATGTCGCCCGGTCAATGGACCGAGTTGTTCTTTTTGGATGAAGCGGTGGCCATGGCTGCCGGGCATCGGCCCTGCGGATACTGCCGCCGCCCGGCCTATACCGCGTTCCGTGACGCCTGGGCCCGCGCCCACGGCGGCCGTGCAAAAGCCCCCGAAATGGATGCGGTGATGCATATGCAAAGGGTGGACGGCAAAGCACAAAGGCGCGAACAGGCCGAAGTCTCCGCCCTGCCAGATGGCAGCATGTGTCTGTGGCACGATCAGCCGCATCTCGTGATGGGGAATTGCCTGCTGCCCTGGACGCCGGACGGATACGGGGCTGCCTTGCCTCGCCCCGCCACAGGCGCGGTGACTGCGCTGACCCCGACCAGTTTGCGGGCCTGTCTTGCTGCGGGGTATCGCCCGCTGCTTCATCCCACGGCAGGCATCTCGCGTTAACCTTTGCTTAACCAAATGTGGCGCAGAGTGCGCGCCATGTTCAGATCCGCTGCGCTTTGTCTTTACGTCTTTTTGCTCACCGCCTCCCAAGGTCTCGCCGAAGGGGGCGCGGTATCCATCCCCGAAACCGGGATCGAAGGCGTTTACAGCGATCAGGTGGTGATCTCGGACCATCGGCATCACGTGCTTGTCGGCCATGTGATCGTGGTGACCCGCGACACCGACACGGTGCGCGCGCTGGTGATCCACCATCGCCGCGACGGTGTGCACCGCCTGCGCTATGCGGAAGCATGGGACAGCGGCGTGGAACTGCCGTATCGATCGACCGCACGTAACGGAATCGGCTGCACCCACGGTCATTGTCGCGACAACCAGGTCGGCATGATCTTTCTGAGCAGCGCCATGTTCGACCGTGCCCGGACCCAGGGCCTGACCGCGCATTTGACGGGTCCCGCGGGAACCATCGACATCGCCGCGCCACCCGACTTGTTTGTCGAGGCCGCGACCCTTGCGGCAGGGATATGACGCAGCACGGGCTTTCGCACCTGCAGATTTGACCGCACCGTGCTTTTGTCCTATGTCCCCGTGAGCCCCGCGATCCGCGCGCGGGCCAATCTCCGTGGGGCGCGACGGTATCAAGCGCTCCTTTCATCTTCTGCCGGGCATGGCCCGGCCCGATTGGACGCATATGACGACGTTTTCCGAGCTAAACCTCAATCCGAAGGTTCTCAAGGCCGTATCCGAAGCCGGCTACGAAAATCCCACCCCCATTCAGGAAGGCGCGATTCCTCCCGCGCTCGAAGGCCGCGACGTTCTGGGCATCGCCCAGACCGGCACCGGCAAGACGGCCAGCTTCACGCTGCCGCTGATCACGATGCTGGCCCGTGGCCGCGCCCGTGCGCGCATGCCGCGCAGCCTCGTGTTGTGCCCGACCCGCGAACTGGCCGCGCAGGTGGCCGAGAATTTCGACACCTACGCCAAACATGTGAAACTGACCAAGGCGCTTCTGATCGGCGGCGTAAGCTTCAAGGAACAAGATACCCTGATCGACAAGGGCGTCGACGTTCTGATCGCAACGCCCGGTCGTCTTCTGGATCATTTCGAACGCGGCAAACTGATCCTGAACGACGTGAAGGTCATGGTCGTGGACGAAGCGGACCGGATGCTGGACATGGGGTTCATCCCCGATATCGAACGCATCTTCGGTCTTGTGCCCTTCACCCGCCAGACGCTGTTCTTTTCCGCCACCATGGCGCCCGAGATCGAGCGGATCACCAATACCTTCCTGTCGAACCCGGCCCGGATCGAGGTTGCGCGTCAATCCACGACCTCGGACACGATCGAACAGCGCCTGCTGGAATTCAAACCGACCCGCCGCGACATGACGGCCAAGCAAAAACGCGAAATGCTGCGCGCCGCGATCGAGGCAGACGGCGCGGCCTTCACCAACGCGATCATCTTCTGCAACCGCAAGGTCGATGTGGATATCGTCGCGAAATCCCTGAAATCGCACGGTCTGAACGCCGAACCGATCCACGGCGACCTCGATCAATCGCACCGCACGCGGACACTGGACGGGTTCCGCGATGGGTCGATCAGGCTGCTCGTGGCGTCCGACGTGGCTGCGCGCGGGCTTGATATTCCCAATGTCAGCCACGTGGTCAATTACGACGTTCCCAGCCATGCCGAGGATTACGTTCACCGCATCGGTCGCACCGGGCGTGCCGGGCGCAGCGGGGTCGCGATCACGATATCCGTCCCCTCGGACGAGAAATACCTCACTGCCATCGAATCCCTGATCGGGCAGCCGATCCCGAGGGCAGACCTGCCATGGTCACCCGAGGGTGTGTCCACGCAAGGCAAGGCATCCGACGACGCTTCCGAAGCCCGCGAAGACAGGGGCCCGCGCAAATCCTCGCGCAGCCGCAGCCGTCGGAAAAAGGACGATGCGGCCTCT
>Ga0102938_10002686_pt1 | contig 13423 bp, 10 predicted proteins | sample SalPonR2_B_D2_MG_FD_84516 | JGI IMG/M metagenome (GOLD analysis project Ga0102938, IMG submission 84516) | Salt pond soil microbial communities from South San Francisco under conditions of wetland restoration - Salt Pond MetaG R2_B_D2_MG | ecosystem: Environmental > Aquatic > Marine >... | reverse complement strand
GGTCGCACATCAAGGTCGAGATCGCGGCACATTCGATGCGTTTCAGGGGTCACGATGCACGCGTGGTGACGGCGCTCGACGTTACACGGCAGCTCGAAGCCGACCGCCGCGAGCTCGCGCAGTTGCGCCGCATCGAAGAGGCGATGCAAGGCACCGTCACTGCGATGACCCGTGTCGTCGAGTTGCGCGATCCCTATATCGCAGGGCACGAGCGACGAGTGGCGGCGTTGTCGGTGGCGATTGCCGACGAATTCGGCTTCGACGTGGAACGTCGTGAGGGTATGTTGCTCGGCGCGTCAGTGCACGATATCGGCAAGATCGCGATTCCCGCGGACATGCTCTCCAAGCCGGGCCGATTGACGGACGTCGAGTACGAGTACATCAAGTCGCACGCCACCGCGGGCTACGAGCTGCTCAAGGACATCGTCTTCCCCTGGCCACTGGCCGAGATGACCTATCAACATCATGAACGCATGGACGGCAGCGGCTATCCGCGCGGGCTGAAGGGCGACGAAATCCTGCTCGAGGCGCGGATTCTCGCCGTGGCCGATACGGTTGAGGCCATGGCGTCCCATAGGCCTTATCGGCCCGCACATGAAATCGCGGCCGCCCTGGAAGAAATCGAGCGGCATGCCGGGACGCGTTACGATCCGGATGTGGCCGCCGCATGTCTGCGGCTATTCAGGGAAAGGGGCTACCAGTTCCCTGATTGACCGGCTGCTTCGACGCTAAGTGTTTCGCCGTTCACTTGCCGGTTTCCTCGGCGAGATGCGCGCCCAGCTCCCTGGCGAACTCTCCGAGCGCCACGCTCAGCGCGCGGACCCGTGCAGCGGTTCCTGCATTCGCGGCACGCGCCCGGTACTCTGCGGTCTGCGGCGGCATGAGCAATTCCCCATCGGCATCCTTCAGCTGCCACTGGGCCCTCAATACCGCGACGCCTTCGGGGTCCGTGTCGAAACGCAGTATCTGTCCTGTGATGCGCAAATCCGCCGCGGCGCGCCCCGGTGTGGGGTAGGCCAGTACCTGCTCTGAGCCCGTCAGTTGCATAAGATTGTCGGCGAGCGTCTGCATCAGCATCTCTTCCAGCGGTGCGGCCCAGCGATCGAGTTCATGCAGTATTAGTTCCCCATCCGAGCGGCGGGTCATGAGCTGTGGCCGGTCGAGGTAGCCCGCCACGCGCAGCGGGCCTATCAATAGACGGCGGTCATCGAGCACGGCAGGCGAGGGTTTTTCCGCCTCGATGGGCGTGAGCACGAAAAACCGCATGGGCGGTGAAGTCGGAACGCATCCCCCGACCAGCAGCGCGCCGAGCAGGGCAAGCGTAACGAAGGGAACAGGGCGTCTGGAGTGAAACATGGCGTTATGGCTCCCGTGGGGGCGGGCGACCGCGCAACAGGGCTTCTGGATTACGTTCCAGGAACTCGACGAGCTGTCGCAGGCTGCGAGCCGCCGCGCGCGATTCGTCGAGCGTTTCACGGAGTTGGTAACCGAGTTCCGAATCCCCTCCGAGTTCTGCCGAGAGCGTATCGAGGAGCGTGCTGACGTCACGCAGCGTGTCGCCAAGCGCCGCTACACTGCTTTCGGCGCCCTGCAGCACGGGCTGGAGATTCTGGTCCGTGGTGCCGACCAGCGCCCGGATCTCTTCCAGGGTGCGATCTACGGATTCCAGGGTCTTCGCCACGGCGGCCGGCAGGGCCTGGAAATCCTCGGTGTTGGACAGGCGATTCAGGCCGCTCAGGGTCCCATGGAGCTGATCCGATCGCACCAGCGCATCGATACCTTCGAGCACATTGTCGATACGCGTGACCAGCTCCTCGACATCGACGGTTTCCTGCAGATCGCTGATGAAATTCTGGATGGCCCGCAGCACGCGCTGGATATTCGAGGGCACACTGGGAATTTCCGGAAAGTCATAGGGACTGCCATAGAGCTTGATTGGCGTATCCGGATAGAAATCCAGTTCGAGAACGAGCTGCCCGGTGACGAAGCTTTCGGTTTCCAGGCGGGTGCGCAATCCGCGCTCGATCAGTTCATCGAGGCTGGGGGAATCGTCGTCGCGCAGCAGGAGCCCCCCGTCGGGCCCCACGAGCGCAATGGCCTCGGGCAGGATCTGGAATATCACCGGCACAAGGAATTCGCTGTGATCATCATCGACCTGGACCTGGATGTCGCTGACAAAGCCCACCCGCACGCCGCGGAACAGGACGTCGGACCCCACCCGCAGTCCCTGGAGTGAGCCCTCGAAATAGGTGACAAAACTTCTTCGTTCCTCGAGAAACCGGCCACCACCGAAGATCATCAAAGCCAGCGCAAGCAGCACGATGCCGCCCAGCACGAAAGCGCCGACCACGGTCGGATTCGCCCTGGCGCTCAAGGCGATTCACCCGGTTCGCGTGTCAGCCCGTTCACGCGCCGGCTCCATCAATGACCGCTTCCCGCCGCGGCGCCTCGCGACGCAGGAAACGGCGCACGGTCTCGTGCTCGGTGTGATCCCGCATCTCCTTGGGCGCGCCTACGGCCAGCTGGGTGCGCGCCTCGGTGTCGAGGAACACCGCGGTGTTGCCTATGGCGAAGATGCTGGCGAGTTCGTGGGTAACGACAACGATAGTGGTGCCCAGGCTGTCGCGAAGCTCGAGAATCAGTTCGTCGAGCAAGCGTGCGCTGACCGGGTCGAGCCCCGCGGAAGGTTCGTCGAAGAACAGGATCTCCGGGTCCATGGCCATGGCGCGGGCGAGACCGGCACGTTTGCGCATCCCGCCGGACAACTCGTTCGGGTAATAGTCTTCGAAGCCGCTGAGGCCGACCAGCGCGAGATTCCACGCGCAGACCTCGGCGATGCGTGCCGCACTCAGCGCCGTCCGCTGCCGCAGCGGCAGAGACACGTTTTCGGCCAGCGTCATGGAACTCCACAGGGCGCCCGACTGGAACAGCACGCCCATGTGCCGGGCGAGGCCGCGCCGCGATTCCTCGTCGCAGGACCAGAAGGGCTCGCCCCCGTACCACACATCGCCGCTGGCCGGTTGCAGCAGGCCGATCATGGCCTTCATGAGACTGCTCTTGCCGCAGCCGCTTGGGCCCATGATGATGAAGACCTCGCCACGGTCGATGCTGAACTCGAGATCGCGTTGCACGACGAAATCGCCGTAGGCGATCGTCAGGTCCCGGACCTCGATCAGTTTTTCGCGTTCGCTCATACGCCGTATACCGTATAGATCACGGTCAGGGCTGAAGCCGTCACCACGATCAGCAGGATCGCCATGACCACCGCGGCCGTGGTGGCCTTGCCGACGGCCATCGCGCTGCCGCCGCATGCCATGCCCTGGTAGCAGCCGGACAACGCGATCACCCCGCCGAACACCACGGCCTTCAACAGGCCGCCGAGCACGGCATGCAGGTCGATCGCATTGCGGGTCTGCTCCATGTACTGCATCACGTTCACATCCAGCATGGCCAGGGCCACGAGACCCCCGCCGATGATGCCGAGCAGGCCCGCGTAAACGGACAGCAGCGGCATCATCAGGACCAGCGCGATCGTGCGCGGCAGCACCAGGTAATCCATGGCGGGTATGCCGAGCGTGGTCAATGCGTCGATCTCCTCGTTCACTTTCATCGTGCCGATCTGTGCGGCAAAGGCGGCGCCGGAACGCCCGGCCATGATGATCCCCGTCATGATCGCGGCCATTTCTCGGACCATCGCGATGGCCACCAGGTCCGCGACGTAGATCCCCGCGCCGAACTGCTCGAGTTGGCGCACCCCGACGAAAGCAAGGATCACACCCACCAGGAAAGCGATCAGACTGACGATGGGCAGGGCCCGGGCACCGGTCTGTTCGATGTAGAGCAACAGGTCGCGCGGGTCAAAGACCGCTTTCCCGCGCACCAAGCGTAGCATCGAGAAGACCAGTTCACCGGTGAAGCGAAGCAGCTCGGTCGCCGTGGTACGCAGACGCAATGTCGCGTCGCCGAGTGAGGCGAGCAGTCCGCTCGGGGGCGCCGTGCGGTGGGCATCCTCGCGCACTGCCACGGCCCGCGCCAGCTGCAGGAGCCGCTGCGCGCCGTCCGGCAGTCCCCGGGCATCGACTTCGACGTCCCGCGCCTGGGCCGCGCGGGTCAGTGCGTCCAGTCCGATCAGCAGCGAGGCGTCCCAGCGCCCGAGCTGTTCGCTATCGAAGGCCAGGATCTGCGTCCCGGGAAACTCGTCCAGCAGGTTCAGAAACGCCCCGCGAGACGGCGTCTCTGCACCTTGCAACAGCCAGTCGCCACGCAGCCGGATGCACAGGCGCTGCGTTTCATCCATTTCCGCCTGCAGTGCATCGGTGGCGCTCGCATCGTCCATGCAAATGATTCTAGACGGCCTGGCCGAGGTCAACGGCGCAGGATGGCCCACCAGCGGGCGACGTTGAGCAGGCTCATGAGCGAGGCTGCCACGTAGGTCAGTGCGGCGGCAGTGAGGATGCGTCGCGCATGCGGCCGATCGCTATCGACAAGTATTTCGTTCTCGTCGAGCATCGGCAGAGCCCGGCGAAAACTGGCGTCGAGCTCGGTCGGCAGCGTGACGAGATGGACGAGCGTGGCGGTGCCGAGGGTCAACAGCCCGCCGAAAAACATCAGCAGACCGAGCGACGGAATGCGCGTGAGCGCGCCGATGAATGGCGACACCATGAGGATACCGGCGCCGAGTCGCTGCACGGGATTCAACAGGCTCACCAGGTGATGCCGCAGACGCAGAGGCACATAGTTGGTATGGTCCTGCACTGCATGGCCCACCTCGTGTGCGGCCACCGTAACGGCGGTGAGCGAGCGGCCGTGATACTTGTCGGCGGTGAGGCGGACCACCTTGTCCACCGGGTCGTAGTGATCGCCTTGTTCGGTTTCTTCTACGCGAACCGAATGCAGGCCGTGGCGGTCCAGCAGATGTCGTGCCAGCTGGGCGCCGCTGCCCTTGTAGCGATCGGCAGGACTGGAATATTTCTCCAGCACCCGCTTGACCCACAGGCCGGGACCGAACACGACAGCGAGCAGAATGAGACCCAGGACGAGAAAATGCATGAGACGATGATATGTGAATTCATTGCTCGTGCACGAGTTTTCCCGCATGACAGCGGACCAGTGAGCCGAAGCGCTGGATTCGCGCTCTCATCCCGCGCAGAATCCCGCCTGGCACGGATCACCCGGGCCGCGATCCGGGGATGCTCCTTGCTCCGATGACGGCAACTACATCAACCCGCTGGCCCGGGCTGCTCGTCGCCGCGACAATCGCCGCGTTGGCGACCGGCGTCCCGGTGCTGCTCGACCATCTTCCGGGACCCTTCGCACGCCTGCCCGTCAGCCCGATACTCGTCGCGATCCTGCTCGGATTGCTGTGCTCGGGGCGCGCGCGCATCCATCGCGAATGGCACAGCGGAATGGCGTTTGCGGCCGGGCCTTTGCTGAAACTCGCGGTGATGTTGATCGGCTTGAGACTGTCGCTTGCCGAAGTCGCCCAACTCGGCATGAAAGCGGCGCCGATGGTGATCGGGGCGGTCGCCACGGGCCTGTTCCTGGCCTGGCTGCTGGGACGACTGCTGGGCACCGGCGACCGCCTCACCGCATTGCTGGCCGTGGGCTCCGCGATCTGCGGCGCTTCGGCCATCGCTGCAACGGCACCGGCGCTGAAGTCCCCGCCGGAGGAAACCGCCTACGCGCTGGCCTGCGTGGCCTTGTTCGGCCTGGCCGCGACGATCGCCTATCCGTGGCTGCTCGGCGCCTGGCTCGCGGAACCGGCCCACGTGGGACTGGTGCTTGGCGCGGCGATTCACGACACCTCGCAAGTCACTGCCGCGGCGCTGCTTTTCGAACAGTCGTTCGGTACACCGGAGGTGGTGGCCGCGGCGACGGTGACCAAGCTGCTGCGCAACCTGTCCATGCTGATCGTCATTCCCGCCGTCGTGTGGTGGGCGACCCGCGCCGCCCGGGAAGACCTCCGCCGACCCGCCTTCCCGATGTTCATCCTGGGGTTTCTTGCCTTGGCGGCACTGCGCACGGCAGGCGACCACTGGTTCGCGGGCCATGCGGGATGGTCTGCCGTGTTATACGCGGCGGCCGCCCTCAGCGCCTACCTCTTTGCCGTGGCGATGGCGGCCATCGGCATGGCGATCAGCCTGACCGCTCTCAGGCAGCTGGGCATGCGTCCGGCGCTAGTTGCGCTGTTGACGGCTCTCGGCATGGGTGCCGTGGCGCTGGCCCTGGTGAATTTCGCCGGGGCGTGATGCGACGGCGCAGGGTCGATCGACCGACAGTCTGGCCCGGTTCGGCCATACTCAACGTAGACGGTCGAGCCCTGCCTGGCGTTCGAGTGGTTCCGGAGTGTTGCCGTAGACTGCGCTGACATAACAACTGCGCCCCGTCGAGAACCAGCGCGCCACGACCACCACCGGTCCGGCACGCGCCATGAATTCCCGCGACACCGGCTTGAGCACCTCCCAGTGCTCCGTGGCGCTGCCGAAATGTTCGACGAACGTCGCGGCGAACCGGTCGCGCAGGGCCAGGCATGCGGCCTGATCGTCCGCCCGCAACGGCGCATCCAGCCCCAGCTCGATCGCTACCAGCCGGCCGTCCACGGCCATTCCCATGGCGCTCACGGGTGAGGCGCCGAGCATGCCGCTGAAACGGACTTCGTCCAGCCCACCGCAGCCCGGGCCGGCGAAGGCGCTGTCCGGCGCGGCGCGCTGCGCCGCAGCAACCGCGGTCGCGTAGTCGCCGCCGAGCACCAGCGGACCGATACCCTCGGCATGAATCGCCATCGGCTCTGCATCTGGAGTGAAAAACCGCTCGAGCAGAGCGCCCGCCGCCACGGCGGCGAGCGCTCCCACGAGAACAACGTGACGGCGGCGAATCATTCGGCCTTGATGACGCCGCAGGCGATGCGCGGACCCGCGCCGCCGATCGGCTGCGTGATGTGGTCGTCGCGGTTCTGGTGAATGACGAACGCGGCCGCGTCCTCGTCGAGGATCTTCGGCCGCCCACCGGCGCCAGTGAGCGATGCCAGCGTGGTGAACATCTCCACCTGCACCGTGCCGTCTTCGCGCACGATCAGATTCGGCAGGTCGCCGCCGTCCGGGCCATCGGCATTCATCAGGCCGTGCTTTTTACCGTCCGGATTGAGATGCCCTGTCGAGGCCACGAAACCGGCTTCAGGGTCTTCGCAGGTGCCCACACTGTGAATATGGATCGCCTTGGGTGCAGGCGGTAAACCCTTGAGGTCCAGGTAGATCAGCACGCCATGAGGGCTTTCGGTGAGCGTCGCCGTCCCGAGAGCGTTGCCCTCGCGATCGATGAACTCCGCCTTCGCCTGGGTGACGATCTCGATGGCTTCATCGGCGGCGGCCGGGATGGCGAACGTGGCCACGCCGAGCACGGCGCACAGGGAAAGAGCGGTGGATTTTTTCATTTGTTGATCCTCGCGGGGTGACGGTTTGATTGTTCGGTGCAGCACTCGTGGCGTGCGCCTTGCGAGAGCGTCACTCGCCGAATCATAGCCCAGCATCGGGAGAAACGCCGCTCCGGCAGGCATCAGGCCGGTGCATCTGAAGGTATACTCCGCCGCTGGCCGGCTCGGGTGAACCGGCGAAGGAGTACGAATGAATCCCGAGGACCCGGAAAAGAGCCAGTCATTCAGCCGATGGGTGGAGCGGGTAGGGCACAAGATCCCCGACCCGGTGATCATATTCATGTCGTTCTATCCGATCGCTTTCATCGCGACGATCCTGCTCGGCGGCCACACTTTCGAGACCATGGGGGCCGGCGGCGAGGCGATCAGCTACCAGATCCTGCCCATGTACGAAGCCGAGCACGTCCGCTGGATCTTCGACAATGCCTTGCTGCGGAACTGGCTGGCGTTCGGCAATGGCGTACTCGCGGTCATCCTGGTGGTCATGCTGGCGATCGGCGTGGCGGAGAACTCCGGGCTGTTCGCTGCTCTGATCAAGCGCGTCGGCACCCATATTCCCCAGGCCTGGCTGCCGTTGCTGTTGATGTTTCTCGGCATCACCAGTTCCGTGGCGACCGACGCCGGTTACCTGGTGCTGATTCCGCTGGCCGGACTGCTTTACGCGGGACTCGGGCGCAATCCGTTGATCGGCATGGCCACGGCGTTCGCGGGCGTCTCCGCAGGCTTCAGCGCGAATCTGATTCCCGGCACACCGATCGACGTGATCATAGGCATGAACGCTCAGGTGTTCGCCGAGTCCCAGGGCGTCCCTTTCACCACTGCGGAGGGCGTGCCGTTGCGCCCCGCCACCATGCATTACTGGTTCATCGCCACCTCGACGATCGTGCTGGCGTTCACCGGTGCGTGGGTAACCCGACGCTTCGTCGAACCGAAACTCGACGGCCAGCCTTTCGAGCTTCCTCCCGAAATCGGGCTGGACCAGTTCGAGGCCAGTGCCGCGGAGCGCAAGGGGCTGCGCGCGGCGGGTTTCGGACTACTCGTGGCTGCGGCGGCGATCGGCGGCCTTGCGCTCGGGCCGCTCGGCGCCTACACGGACGCGGAGGGCAATCGCGTCCTGCCGTTTCTGAACAACATCATCCTGCTGATTTCGCTGTTCTTCATCATCGAGGGCCTGTTCTTCGGTTACGCCTCCGGCAACTTCCGCCGGGTGGGCGACGTGGTCAAGGCCATGGTGAAACAGATGAACACCATGGGATACATCCTGGTTCTGACCTTCTTCAGCTACAACTTCCTGGGGCTGCTCAGTTACAGCGGGCTGGGCTCCTACATCACCTACCTGGGCGCAGAAGGCCTGGTGGCGCTGGGGTTGCAGCAATTCCCGGTGCTGCTCTTGATCGGCTTCGTGCTGACCACGGCGGTCATCAACCTGTTCATCGGCGGGCTCACGTCCAAGTGGATGCTGCTCGGACCGATTTTCGTGCCGATGCTGTACTTCGTGAATCCGGCCATGACGCCCGACCTGGTGGCGGCGGCGTTCCGCGTCGCGGATTCGGCCACTAACATCATCACGCCGATGATGGTCTACTCCGGCGTGATCCTGGCATTCATGCGAAAGTACCGGCCCGGCCTCGGGTTCGGCGACATGCTGCTCATCATGTTGCCGTACTCCATCGTGTTCATGATCGTCTGGACGATCTTGCTGGTGACTTTCTTCGTGTTCTCGATTCCGCTCGGGTTCTAAGGAAGAGCGCGACGGAATCGACCGCCCGCAGCAACGGACGTGCTGTCAATGCATGGCTCAGGAGCCCGACGCAGCGGCGGATTCCAGCGCCTCTGACAGCTGGAGCCATTCTGCCTCGAGCACGCCGATCTCGGCGGCGAGACGGGCATGGCGTGCCGTGAGCTCCGCCACTTTCCCGCTGTCGTCTTCCGAATACAGTGCCGGGTCCGCCAGTTCGGCCTCGAGCGCCGCGCGTGCCCCGAGCAGCTTGTCCAGCGAACCCTCGAGAGTCTGCAGGCGCCGCTGGCGACGCGTTTCCTCCCGGGCTTGCGCATTGTCCCTGCGACGCGTCCTGGCCGCGCTGAGCGCTTTCTCCTGGCCCTCGGCCTTGCCGCCGGCACCGGACAACCGTGTCCTGAGCCAGGCCGCGTAGCCGTCCAGGTCGCCCTCGAAATGCTCCACGCCGCCGTCGGCGACCCGCCAGAAGCTGTCGCACACCAGGCCGATCAAGTGCCGGTCGTGTGACACGAGGACGATGGCGCCGTCGTAATCCGCCAGGGCTTCGGCGAGTGCCTCGCGCATGTCGAGATCCAGGTGATTCGTGGGCTCATCGAGCAGCAACACGTTCGGCTTGCGCCAGGCCAGCAGGGCAAGTGCGAGACGGGCGCGCTCTCCCCCGGAAAAGTGGTCCACCACCTCGAAGGCGCGATCACCCGAGAAATACCAGCGCCCGAGAAAATTGCGCATCTCCTGGGGCGTGGCCCTCGGGGCAATGTCACGCAAGTGATCGATCGGACTGGCGCCGGCCTTGAGGCTTTCCACGGTGTGCTGGGCGAAATACCCGATCCGTACGTCCCCGTGCACCCGGTACTCGCCGGACAGAGGAGGCAGTTCGCCCACCAGGGTCTTCACCAGCGTGGACTTGCCGGCCCCGTTCGGGCCGAGCAGGGCGATCCGGTCGCCGGCCTCGAGCGCGAAGCCGACATTGCACAACACCTCCACGGCATCGCTGGACGCACGTTCTTCAGGAAGATGCTCATGGGATTGCTGCGCGTCGGCCGCCCGGTAACCCGCTGTGACGTCGTCCAGGGTGATCAATGAAAACGGCAGCCGGGCGGGTTGCTCGAAAGCGATCCGTATTGCGCGCTCGGCCCGCACGGCCTCGGTCCCGGCAAGCTTCTCGAGACGCTTGATGCGCGACTGCGCCTGAGTGGCCTTGGTCGCCTTCGCGCGAAAGCGGTCGATGAATCGCTGGAGATGCTCGCGCTCGGCCTGCTCCTTTTCGAAAGCGATGTTCTGCTGGCGCAGATGCTCCTCGCGTTGCCGCTCGAAGGCCGTGTAATTCCCCACGTAGAGTTTCGCGTGACCATCGTGCAAGTGCAGGATATGAGTGCACACGCCGTCGAGAAATTCGCGGTCGTGCGAGATCAGCAAAAGCGTGCCGGCGTACTTGAGCAGCCACTGCTCGAGCCACAACACGGCATCCAGGTCAAGATGATTGGTCGGCTCGTCGAGCAGCAACAGTTCCGAAGGAGTCATCAGTGCGCGCGCCAGGTTGAGACGCACCCGCCACCCCCCGGAGAACTCCGCCACGGCACGGCCTTGCGTGGCGGCAGGGAAACCCAGGCCGTGCAGCAGCCGCGCAGCACGCGCCTCCGCGTCGTAGCCCTGCAACTCCGCGAGATCGTGATGCGCCAGCGCCGCAGCCTCGAAATCGCCCGCCCTCATGGCTTCGCGCTCAGCGCTGAACGCGCTCCACAGCGGCGCATCGCCCGCAATGACGAATTCAACCGCCGGATCCGGCAGGGAAGGGGTCTCCTGGGCCACGCCGGCGATGCGGATTTTCGGCGAAAGGCCGATCTCGCCCGCATCAGGTTCGAGTTCACCGTGGATAGCCGCGAACAGGCTGCTCTTGCCGCAGCCGTTTCTTCCGATCACCCCAACGCGCCACCCTGCATGCAGGCTGAGATCCATCCCGGAGAGCAGCAACTGCGGGCCGCGGCGGAGGGCAAAGTTGGAAAAGCTGAGCATCAGGTCGCAAATTGTAAGGCATAAAAAGGGCCGGGGGAGTTGCCTCCCCCGGCCAGTTCGGTCGCAGCTTGATGCTGCTTGTTGGTTAGTCGTCGTGTCCCGGAACGATCTGCCCTTCACCATGACACACGGCGCAGGACTCGGCGTCTTCCGTCGTGTTCAGCTCGAAGTGAGCCTTGGCTGCGGGCGTGTTGTGGCAACCGTAACAGGATGCCGCGGTCGGCGCCATCCGACCGGTCAGACCCGGATTGTGCGGCGCAGTCTCGGTGGCCCCTGGGAAGCCGTCAACCACGCTCCAGAGCGCTTCCTCGACGATCGGCAGCTTGTAGGTGTCGGGCAGATGGCAGGTTTCGCAGTCCGCCAGCGCCGCCGGATAGCCGATGTCGCTGAAGTCGTACGGGCCCTGGCCACGGCCGCCCTCGACCGTGCCGCGGATGAAGGAGAAGGGCACGGTGCGGATAGGCTCGCCACCCACCGGCTTGCCGGCGTGCAGGCCATGCAGAAGGTCCTTCAGGTTCTGCGGCTTCTCGCCGTCGATCGCCATGCCGGCGCCGTTCACACCTTCCGGAATGACTCCCGAGAAGATGTTGCTGCTGGACATTTCCGGGTTATGGCATGCGACACACCAGTTCGGTCCATTGACGCGGGAACCGCCATGGAAGACCAGCGTCTCGTGGCAGGCCAGGCAGTTGTCCTCGGCGACGATGGTACGCCGCGGTTCACTGGCGAACCCGATGACGGCAGACGTGTCGATACGCGTCTCCTGGCTCTCCGGACGACCTTCGATACCGAAGGCCATCAGAGTCGCATCCGGCGGGAAGGCGAACGGCGTGGTCGGGTCGATGCCGGCAACGGTCGTAAAGTAACCGTCAGCAGCCGGCGTCAGGCTGTCCACGAAGCCTGAAAGCTCGCCGATGCTCTGCGGCTGATCCCAGGAACGTACGCCGAGCGACACGTCCAGATCCCACCACAGGCGACCGCCACCAGGCTCCACCGGAAGGTTATCAACGAGGTTGTTGAAATCCTGAGGCGCGCCCTCGAAGGGGCCGGCATCGGCGCCACCCGGATGGGCCACGCTCCATGCCGTGTAGAAACGCATGTTGCCAAGACCAACGCCGGCCGGCAGGTTCTGCACATCCACCGGCGCACCATCGGCCAACAGGCGGAAAGTGACGATCGGCTGGTTGTCCGCATCAACCGTAACCGAGTCGATCTCGTACTCGAACTGCACGAAGCCCTCAGGCTGCTGCGGGTTGTTCGGCGTGGAAGAGGGGCTGATATGGAAATTGTCGACACTCGCGAAAGCGCCGTCGCCGTGGCAGAGCAGGCAGGCGGCCGTTTGGCTCCCCGCACTGAAATGCGCATCAAAGTCCAAGTCGGTGTGGCAGGTGCCGCAGGCATCCGCGCTCGGGCGTGTCTGGAACGCCACGGCATCAGCAGCACTTCGGTCTTCCGGCTTCGGCATGCGGTTGTTGTCGTGGCAGGTCAGACAGTTCGCCAGCGACTGCGGGTAGTGCACATGGCTGTAATCGGTGTTGCCAGCGAAATAGTCGCCGCTGTCCGCATGCAGCTTGTGGATGATAGTGACCTGGTCGAGATCGACCCACTCCGTATCCGTCGATTCATACCCGTCATAGAAATTCGGGTTATGGCAGGCGACGCAGAAATCGGCATCGAAACGGGTGTTGCCGTGCAGGTTCGGGAAGGCCAGGGCACTCCGGTCGGCGGAATTCCCGTGGCAGGCGCCGCAGGACTCGTCCGTGACGACCCGATTGACCAGTTCGGGAATCAGGGTCGGCAGATCATTCGGCACAAAATCGATCACCGCATTGAAGCGGTTCTCACTGTCCCGGCTGGCGATGCCGATACGATGCGGCACCGTCGGATCAAAAGCGAGATCAAGGTTGGAAATGATCTCGAGACCGATGGCCGAGGTGATATCAGGGAACTCGACGTCCGCGGCGGTATCGAGGTCCAGTTCGAAAGTGTACTCGTAGACACCCGGCTCGAGTTCAGTCGGCGTGCCACGCTCGCTGCTGGCCCAGATCACGGTGGTCGGACGCGAACCGGGGCTCTGGCGATTGATGTAGCTCTGCCAGTAGGGATGATCCCCCGCGGGCGTGATGAGCTTGTTGATAGTGAACTCGAATTCCTCGAGGCCGGCAATCGGTCCGCCGGCGCCGTCTCGGACCTCGAAGGTCACGGTGACGATGGCGCTCGCGGAGGTATCGATCTCGACACCC
>Ga0102938_10002685_pt1 | contig 13425 bp, 10 predicted proteins | sample SalPonR2_B_D2_MG_FD_84516 | JGI IMG/M metagenome (GOLD analysis project Ga0102938, IMG submission 84516) | Salt pond soil microbial communities from South San Francisco under conditions of wetland restoration - Salt Pond MetaG R2_B_D2_MG | ecosystem: Environmental > Aquatic > Marine >... | reverse complement strand
TTTCGCGAAGCTTCGAATAGACCTTCGGCTTGTAGCTTCGCCGCCAATTGTTCGAACGCCAACTGAAGGGCACCGACGCCCTGGGGCTGAATCTTGCGGACGACGATCTGGTACGAACCCCGCGCGGCGTACACTTCCAGGCCGCCGAAACACAGCACGCTTTGGCCGTCGTCGAGATCGAATTTCAGCCGATCGGCCACGCTGCGCCACATCACGCCGCGGATCTGGGCGTTGTCGTCTTTCAAAGTGAAGTAGATGTGGCCGCTGCGGGGCCGTGCCAAGTCGCTGATCTCGCCGGACACCCACAGCGGCGGAAACGTGCCTTCGACGACCGCCTTGAGGTGTCCCGTCAGCTCGCCGACCGTCAGGATTTGATCAGGTCTTTCGGCGGTCATGATTTCGCATCGTCGGGGGCGGAAACGAAGCGTGCCGACGCGTTGGGCTGGTATCCGTTGACGAAAGCTTCGCCCGACATCGGTTTCTTGCCGGCCGGTTGCAAGGCGTCGATTCGGACGACGCCGTCACCGGTCGCGACGAGCAGTCCGTCGCCAAGGATCAGTTGCCCCGGGGCGGCGTGCCCGACGGCATCGGCCGTCGCGGTGTCGGCTGCCACGGAATCCGGATCGACGATCGTAACGGCTTTGATTTGCACACGCACCGGAGACGCACCGCCGGACCCGCCGGGGGACGCGTCGTAGAACGTGTACGCGACGGGCCAAGGCTGCATGCCGCGGACGTGACAATCGATCAGTCGACTGCTGCGAGACCAGTCGATCTGCGCTTCGGACTTCGATAATCGTGGCGCCTTGCTGACCCGCGTGGCGTCTTGGATTTCGCCGATCGGTGACGTCTCGTCCCAGGTTCGCAAAACCTCGATGGAATCCAGCACGGCATCGACGCCCAATTCGGAAAGCCGTTGTTCCAATTCTCCGGCGGTCTCTCGGGGGCGGATCGGCGTGACGCGAGTCGCCAGCGAGGGCCCGCCGTCGAGTTTCGGCGTCATGTGAATCACCGTGACGCCGGTTTCGTTGTCACCGGACAATACAGCACGTTGCACCGGAGCGGCGCCGCGATAGGCGGGCAGCAGCGAACCGTGCAGGTTGATTCCGCCGAGTCGTGCCGTCGACAGGGCCGCGGGTTTTAAGATTTGGCCGTAGTCGCACACGACCAGCAAGTCCGGCCGGAGCCGTGCCAACGCGTCGACCGTGGCGTCGTCGTTGATGCTGTCGGGCCGCAGGACGGGCAACGGATGGGCGGCCGCCCAATCGGCGACGGGTTGCGGCGGCGGTCCGCCGCGGCTTTTCACCGGCGGCAGGGGGCGGGTGACGACCGCGGCGATGGAATGGGGGCCGTTACGGATCGCTTCGAACGACGGAACCGCGAACGGTCCGGTACCCATGACGACGATCCGCAGCGGAGTGGACAATTCTGGTGTTTGGTTCACGCGTATCGGTCTTCCCATTTTTTCAGGCCGGCGAGCAATTCTTCGTCCGCCGCCAAGCCGCCGGACTTTTGACGCGACTGATGTTCGGTTTCGAATTCGCCGAGTTGCTGTTCGAACTCTCGCTTGGATTCCTCGGTCATGCGGTCGAAGAAAAGGACTCCGTCGAGGTGATCGTTTTCGTGTTGCAGGACGCGGGAGAGAAAGCCGTCGACGTCACGGCGAATTTCGTTGCCTTGCAAGTCGTACGCACTCAAGCGGATCGTCTTGGGACGTTTGACTTGACCGTACATGCCCGGCAGACTCAAACAGCCTTCCTGGCCGGCTTCGTTGCCCCGCGGCCGCTGGAGAACGGGGTTGATCAGCACCATTTCTTCGCCTTCGCCGCGAATCCCACTCGGGTTGCAGACGAAAAGTCGCAGCGGAAGGTCGACTTGGTTGGCCGCCAGCCCGACGCCTTCGCTGGCGTACATCAGGTCCAGCATTTCGGCGACGATGTCCTTGAGCGCCTGATCGACGCGGCGAATCGGCTTGCTGGGATACCGCAGCGTCGGGTGCGGGTATCGAATGACTTCGAGGGGCATGAATCAACCATCCATCGGGGCGTGTACGAGTCCTTCAGGATGATCGATTCACCGGTTTCTGACGAGGGCGGAGCGGGAGAGCCGGCGACGGACGTCGCCGGCCGGTCAGCCGATCGCACCGCGGTCGCCGGTTTCGGCGTTGGCGATGTCGGCGGCGAAGCATTCGACCAGCGTCGCCTGGTTGGCGCTGCGGTCGACTTCCCGCACCGCCCGCAAGCACCGATCCAGTCGGTCGATGGTCTTATCGACCCTGATTTCCGCGTCGGCGGCCCCGCGGCGAAGCTGTCCGCGATAATGTTGGATCGCGACCGAGAAAATGTCGCGTAGCGCGTCACGACGTTTGCTGGCGTCTTTGCCCGCCTGTTCGACGACGGCGTTGATTTGGCGGGTCAGGGCGACCGGATCGATGTTGGGGCGGGAGAGCTGTTCGGCCAGTCCGCCACGCCACTGGTCGTCTTCGCTGAGCATTCGCCTGGCGACGCGGAGATCGCCCGCGGCCATCTCGACGGCTCGGTCGATCCGCTCGTCGCTCGCTTCGATGCCATGGCCGCGACGCAACAACTCCGCGGCTTGGGCGCCGACGGGGCTGGCGAAACGGATGATGCGGCAACGTGATCGTATCGTCGGCAATTGACGTTGCTCGCTGGTGCCGACGAGGATCACCAGAGCCCCCGAGGGCGGTTCCTCCAGCGTCTTGAGCAAACAGTTCGCGCCTTCTTCGTTCAAAAAATCGGCATCGACCAACATCGCGACTTTGCGGCGACCCCGCGACGGCCGCAGCCGGACGTCTCGGCAGAATCCGGCCTGCATCCGCGCCTCCGGCGGTCCGATCAACAAATCCAGCGGGATGAACGAGCGATCGGCCGGTTTGGCAACGAGGATCAGGTCGGGGTGCGTCCCCGCGTCGACTTGTTGGCAAGCCGGGCAGACCCCGCAAGGGGCCATTCGGGCGGGCGGGACCGTTTCACAAAGCAAGGTCCGCGCCAGCAAGCGGGCGACGGATTTCTTGCCGACGCCGTGGGGGCCGACGAACAGCAGACTGCCGGTCAGCTTGCCCGTTTCGATGGCGCGGGCGAACCACGTCGACAGGTGGCGGTTGCCGATCAATTCGGACCAGGACCGCAGGGCGGGGCGTCGGGCGGCGTCGGCGGCCATGGGGCGATCGGTGGATTCGGAAATCAGTTGGCGGGCGAATTTTGGGCTGAACCGCTAGGGGTTTTTTCGATCGTCGTGATCTTTTGCAGTCGGCCTTCGTGGCGTCCGCCGTCGAACTCGGTCCGCAGCCACATCAACACCAAATCATCGATCTGACGGTCGCCGATCAGATCGCCGGGCAAACACAGCACGTTGACGTCGTTGTGTCGGCGGCTGAACTCGACCAAGACTTCGTCGTAACACGAAGCGGCGCGGACACCGGGGAACTTATTGGCGACGATCGACATGCCGATGCCCGTGCCGCAGATCAAGATGCCCCGATCGGCTTGACCGTTGCTGATTTTGAGGGCGACGGTTTTGGCGTAATCGGGGTAGTCGACGGGACGATCGTTGTGCGTGCCTTCGTCGATGACGGTGTAGCCGTTTTCGTTCAACGCCTGAATCAAACGGCTCTTGACCTGATAGCCGCGATGATCGCTGGCGAGGCAAACTTTTAACATCGGTGGGATCGCCTCAATTTTCGACGGGAAAAAAATCGTCACCCAAACTATCCAGCCATGCCGACAACTCGTGTTCGATCTGTTCGGCACATTGCCGGTAGACGTCCTCCGGCATTCCGACCGGATCGGTGATGTCGCCGCCGTCCCGCCGCAGCGTGAAGACGCGATCGTGCAGGTCCGGCCAGGCCGCCAAAATGGCCGCCCTGTGACCTCGGGTCATCGTCAGGATCAGGTCGGCCGAGGCCACCACGGAATCGTCCAGCATTCGGCTGCTGTGTCCGCTGAGGTCCAATCCGCGGGCTTCCATCACGTCGACGGCTTGCGGACTGGCCATGCTGCCGTTGCCCGCCGCGACGCCGGCCGAAACGACATCCACGCGATCGCCGTCCCCCAGACGCTTGCGAATGAGCTCGCGCAGCAGGACTTCGGCCATCGGGCTTCGGCACGTGTTGCCCGTACAAACCACGGCAATCGACGGCTTGACAAACTGATTCATGGCGGCTCGTTCGATCACTCCCTGACGGATCATCTGCCATCGATGGCCCGTCACGTGGACCACCGTACAACCTCCACCATAACGAGTCGGACCGTCATCGAGCAGGAGCGGCAGGTTGCCGTGGAACCGCTGGTCCATCGACGCCGCATTGGTCGGAAACTCCTCCCCGCCGTGGTCCGCCGGCCAAGATTCGCTGGTCGCGATCACCAGCGGTGCGGCCAAATAACGATGGACCTGGCTGAGCACGCGTTGATCGACGACGCGAAAGCCGATTTCGCCACCGGCACCGGTCAATCGGTCCACGCACGCCGGGGGCAGCCGCGACAAAGCCGAATGCTGCAAATCACAAGCCACCTGAACGATCAACGGACCCGGCCAACAACGATGGGTCAGACGACGCACCAGCGGAGACGTGCCGAACAAAAAATCGTCCGCGGCTTCCCGGCTTCGCAACGAAAGGGTCAGGGGCCGAGCCGGCGACGGCTCCGGCTGCGGCGATGCCACCAACTGCTCCAGTCGCTCGATCGCCTCGACGTTGAGCGCGTGGGCGGCCAACACGTAAACGGTCTCGGTGGGAAAGCCGACGACTTGACCTTCGGCCAACGCCTGGACCGTGCGATGCACCATGTCGCGGATGTCGTCGGTCGATCGCAAATCAAGCAGCATCACAGAAGCCGGTGCCGGCCAGTTAGAAGAAAAGCGATCGGACAAACCGAGGGCAACAAAACATCAGAAACGTCGGGCTCGTCGGAGGCAAAAAGCGGCCGGACCGTCGGCGTCGCGTCACCAAGTGTAATGCTTTCCCGCCCGACGTCGATTCGGGGGTCCGGCGGCCGATCGAAAGCCACAGCGACCGCGAATCCCGCTAGTCGCATTTCGTCGATCGTCACGAAGCTTTACTCTTGCGGGTCTGGACCCGATCGATCGCCGACGTTTTTGCTGGGAAGCCCCGATGGACGATGCCGCCCGAGATTTTTTCCGCCAAGCCATCCTGACGCCCAGCCCGTCGGGCTACGAAGAACCGATCCAACGGTTGATCGCCGGGTACATCCGGCCCCACGCCGACGACGTCCGCACCGACGTCCACGGCAACCTGATCGCCTCGCTGGGCGGCCCGCCGGCCTCGCCGAGTCCCCCAGGAACTTCGCCCGACGGTCCGGCCGCCGGCCGATCCATCGCGGCCAATGACGGTGTCCCGCGTTTGATGTATGCCGGCCACTGTGACCAGATCGGCATGCTGGTTTCGCACATCGATGAAAACGGATTCGTCTACGGCCAAACCGTCGGCGGCTGGGACCCCCAACAATTGATCGGCCAGTCGATGACCATCTGGACCGAAAACGGCGGCGTCGCGGCGGTCATCAGTCGCAAGCCGATTCACTTGCTGAACCAAGAGGAACGCAATCAAGTCGTCAAGTTGGAACAGATGTGGCTGGACATCGGCGCCAAGGATGAACAAGACGCGCGGGAAAAAGTCCGCATCGGCGACTGCGTGACCTTGGACCTTCGACTGAGGAACCTGCTGGGCGACTTGGTCAGCGGGCCGGGCATGGACAACAAATCCGGCATGTGGACGGTAATCGAATCGCTCCGCCGCGTCGCCCAAGGCGACACGCCGCTTTCGTGTCACCTGCATAGCGTCGCGACGGTCCAAGAGGAGATCGGGCTTCGCGGCGCCAAGACCGCCGCGGGCAGCATCAATCCCGACGTCGCGATCGCCGTCGACGTCACCCACGCGTCGGACTGTCCGACGATCGACAAACAACAGCAAGGCGATATCGCCGTGGGACGCGGACCGGTCATTTTCCGCGGCCCCAACATCAATCCCAAAGTCTCCCGGCGGCTGGTCGAGCTTTGCGAGACGCACGGCATCCCCTACCAGCTCGCCGCCTTGGGCCGCGCCGCGCCGAACGATTCCAACGCCCTGCAGCTTCACGGCGGCGGCGTCGCGACCGGCTTGGTCGCGATCCCCAATCGTTACATGCACTCGGCCGTCGAGGTCGTCTCGATGTCCGACCTCGACGCGATCGCCGAACTGCTCAAACACTTCGCCTTGTCGCTATCCCCCGACGACAGCTTCATTCCCGGCTAGAATCAACCGGCGTGATCCCCACCGTGTACGCTGGAATGCAATGAGTGAGCCAGGGTCGACCGCCGACTTTCCCGATCCTCCGCCGACGAGCGGCGACGCCGGCGGTGATCCCCAAGCCGGCGGCGATCCGAAACCGTCTGTCATCGAAGACGGCGACCTGCTCGGTGCGTTGCTGGAAAATCTGCCCGATTCGATCTATTTCAAAGATCGCGAAAGCCGCTTCCTAAAAATCAGTGTCGCCTTGGCCGCCAAGTTCGGCATGACGTCCCCCGGCGACATCACCGGGCGGACCGACGCCGATTTGTTCAGCGCCGAACACGCCGAAGCGGCGCGTCGCGATGAACTGCGAATCATGCGGTCGGGTAAACCCGTCGTCGATCAAGTCGAACGCGAAACCTGGACCGATCGCGACGACACGTGGTGCTTGACGACCAAGATGCCGCTCCGGTCGAAGTCCGGCGAAATCATCGGCACCTTCGGCATCTCCCGCGACATCACGGAACTGAAACAGTCGCAAGACGCGCTCCGCCAAGCTTTGGAGGCCGCCGACACGGCCAACCGAGCCAAGAGCGATTTCTTGGCCAACATGTCACACGAGATTCGCACACCGATGAATGCCATCATCGGACTCAGCGAACTGTTAACGCAAACGCCGCTGTTGCCCGAACAACAGGATCACTTGCGTCTGGTTCGCCAGTCGGCTTCGTCGCTCTTGAACTTGATCAATGACATTCTCGATTTCAGCAAGATCGAAGCCCGCAAGCTGGAATTGGAGTCCATCGACTTTTCGATCCGCGAAGTCGTCGGCCGATGCTGCCAAACGTTGGCGATCAAAGCCGACGACAAAGGCCTCGAACTGGCTTGCCGCATCGCGCCCGACGTTCCCGACGCCCTGCGAGGCGACCCCGGACGCGTGCGGCAAGTCTTGACCAACTTGATCGGCAACGCGATCAAGTTCACCGAACAAGGCGAAATCGTTGTCGACGTGACTCGCGACACCGAATCGCCTCAACCACTCGTCGCCGGGCCGGGGCCGCCGACGGTCCCGATTCGCATCGCGGTTCGTGACACCGGCATCGGCATTCCCTCGGAAAAACAACACGACGTGCTGAAAGCCTTTACGCAAGCCGACGCGTCGACCACACGTCGATACGGCGGTACCGGATTGGGGCTGGCGATTTCGCGGCAACTGGTCGAATTGATGTCCGGACACATGACGCTGGAAAGTCGACCCGGCGTCGGCACGACGTTTACGTTTTTCCTGCCGCTCCGATCCGCCGCGACGGACCAGTTTTCCGACACGTCCGCCCAATGCATCGACAGCTCGGCTTTCCGTCGGGCCGCCGATCGTCTTTCCGCTTTGGCCGGCTTTCGCGTGTTGGTCGTCGACGACAATCAAACCAATCTTCGGATCTTGGACGAGATCTTGGCGTCTTGGCGGGTCGCTTGCGACTGCGTGGCAAGCGGTCCCGAAGCCGTCGAGCGAATCTTCGCCGCGATCGACGGAGGTCGGCCGTATCGATTGGTCCTGTTGGACTGCATGATGCCCGACATGGACGGATTCGGGGTCGCCGAAGCGATCCGGAAAGGCCGGGCCGATGCCGCGGTCAAGCTGATCATGCTTTCATCCGCCGCCCGCGCCGACGGTGCGAAGCGGTGCCGTGAATTGGGTGTCGCACGCCTGTTGACCAAGCCCGTTTTACAATCCGAGTTGTTGGAAACGATCTTACAAGTCATGGACCTGGGTTCGATCGACAAAAGGCCGCCGGATTCAGGGGACGCTGTCGCTTCGGACACCGGTGATGCCGCCGCGAATCGATCCTTGAACGTTCTCGTGGCCGAAGACGGCGCGGCGAATCAACAAGTCGCGTTGGGCTTGCTATCGGCCGCCGGCCATCGGGCCACGCTGGCGGTCGACGGACGTGACGCCATCAAGAAATGGTCGGAACAAGATTTCGACTTGATCCTGATGGACATGCACATGCCCGAAATGGACGGCTTGGAAGCCACGCGACACATTCGCCACCGTGAATCCGCCTCTGGCGCCCACATCCCGATCATTGCTCTGACCGCCGCGGCGATGAATGACGACGCCCACGCTTGCTTGCAAGCCGGCATGGACGCCCACGTCGCCAAACCGATCGTTCCGAACGTCCTGGAAAGCACGATTCAGCAATGGTGCTGCCCAGAAAGCCCGCCGGTCGGCTCGGCCGGTGAAACGAATCCGCCGTCCTCCCAAGGGACGCAACAAGCGGTCGCACCGGAGTCGCTGATCGACTTTGAACAGGCTAGGCGGAACATTCCCGGCGGCGATGAGACGGTCCGTCGCATCGCCGAAGTCTTTCGCATCGAGGCGTCCGACTTGATCGATCAGATTCGCACCGCCAGCGAACAAAAAGACGTCAAGACGATCAAGCGATGCGCCCACACGGTCAAAAGTTCGGCATCACTGTTCGGTGCGGGCGAACTGAAGCATGCGGCGGAGCGAGTGGAATCCCTGCGCGAAGACGGCGACGATCTTGACCTACGTCGTCGCATCGAAGAACTCGAGGCCGCCTTTCGTCGCATCGCTCCTTGGCTCGACCGTTTCGCCAACCAATGAACGGCGGTTCTCGATGAACTCTCCGGCCAACGGTCCGAACCGAGACGTCGGCGGGACGCACTTGCCCGCCTCGGCCTGCTCGTTGTCCCGTCCGCTGAAATCAGTCCTCGGGCGCTCGTCCGGACCTTTCATGAAATCGAGCGTCTGCTGAACTCGAGTCCTTTTTTCAATCGAGCAATCGGACGCCGTCATCGACTCGCATGACGGCGACGGCGCGTTTGCCATCGGCCGCCTGCGTCGGCAAGCCGATGCGTGAATCGGCGGCACCGACAAGAAACCATCGCCCCAGCGGTGCCCTGGCAGTCGTGTCGATCGTTACCGGAAACTGGTTCTTCATTTGCAATTGGATTTTGATCCCGACTTCGCTCTTCTCCGTCGTGTTCAGCATCGAAGTCGATACGGACAATTGACCGTAACGCGAGCTTCCGGTCACGCTCGAACGCTGGCCGATCGTCACCATGGCCGTCGCCGATCCCGCGACGACCAGGCGACCGTAGCCTGCCGCCGCCAAGCCTTTTCCTGCCGGGCCGTCATACGGGTCGCGATTGTGATCGTCCGATTCCATCAGCAGGACGACATGGTAAGTGACATCTTTGACGGGCCCGGCGAATTCGACCCGCTCTTCCTCGCTCTTTTCTCGGGCGAATCCTGCTGTCGCGGTGAAGGTTGCGGTCAACAGCACGACGGTCAGCCAGTGGCGCATCAGATTTCCTCGAAGATGGTCTACGGTAGGCAGAACGATAGGACGACCAACGCCGGCCTCGGGTTCCTTCAAAACCGATCCCAGCCGAACTGTTCTTTCAGATCGTTTCGCATCGTCGAATCGACCGTCCGGTCCGCATGACCCATTTCCGGGTGAAGGAACCGCTGCCGGGGAGGCCTCCCGGCAACCTGATGCTTCGGGATCGAAGCCCGCCGGAGGACGACGGGACTGTTCGGGACGCGAAGCTGGCAATTTCCGCTTCTCGTTCCACGCAAAAAAACGCTCGGCCGCTCGTGTCTTGTGATAAGCTTGTAGGGTCCAAACGGTTGCCGGCACAGCCCCCCCCGAATCGTTCCCGTGCAAGGCGACCTGACCGTTCCGATCCCGCCTGCATCAAGATTGACCGACTCCGCTTGGTCGACCCGCCCCATGCAATTCATTCCGCGACCCGCCATCGGCCTGCTGTTGCTGTGCGCAAAACTTGTCGCTCTCTCGGCATCGGCGGAAGATTCTCGCGATCCGCCGACGCCCAAAGCCGTCGTCCAACAGCGACCCACTTTGGCGGCGTTGAAAGCGACCGGGCTGGAACGTTCCCGTTTCAAGACCTTTAGGTTCAACGACGTTGCGGATGCGAGTGATCGGCAAAGTGCGGATTCGGCGGCGGAAGCACCGCAAGCCGACCTGTCGACCTTCGGATCGATCGTCCAGCCGCTGTTGCAGCAGAACTGCATCGACTGTCACGGACCCGACACCACCGAGGGAAACATCCGGATCGATACGCTTGATCCGGATCTGGTGACCGGTGCCGATACCGATTGGTGGGCCGAGATCTTTGCGGTGATCACCAAGGGCGAGATGCCGCCGCCGGGGGAAGGCGACCTGAATGACGAAGATCGCCAACGGCTGGTCGATTGGCTGTCGGCCGAATTGCAAACCGCTTCGGTCGTGCGGCGGCGATCGGGCGGGCATTCCGCATTCCGGCGGATGACACGTTACGAATACAACTACGCGTTGCAGGATTTGCTCGGCTTGCCGTGGGACTTCGCCAGCGATCTGCCGCCCGAAGCGGACTCCGAGGAAGGGTTTCAAAACAGTTCGGATCTGTTGCACCTGTCCGTGTCGCAGTTCGAAACCTACCACCGGATCGCCCGCACCGCGCTCCGGCGGGCGACCGTCACAGGCGACAAGCCGCCGACCCGCTACTGGGGCATCTCGATGAAAGATGCCGCGGAGCGAGAATGGTCAAAGCAAGATCAACAGATCGAAAAGCTCGAACAGGACCTGAAAGACGATCCGGAAAAACTGGCCACGGAACTGGCGAAGCTTCACGATCGTTTTCGTGCGACCGGAGGTGCGGCTTACTACAAAAACTTGACCACCGACCGGACGGCCAAGGCGGACTGGAATTATCGGGGCGCCAAATTCGCGTTTGCACCGACGCGGCAACCCCCGGTGATCTCCGATGACGACGATTGCGTTGCGATTTTGCCTCATGGAAACCGGCCGCGGTTGATCGTCGAACTGGGGAACCAGTTGCCCGACGAAGGCACGATGCGGGTGACGGCGCGGGTGTCACGGGTCAACACCCCAGAAGATTATTTCCCCAGCCTGCAATTGCTGTTCGGATGGCAAGCCAGTAACGAAGGCCGCGCCTTGTTGCGGGTCAGCGATGCCGACACGCCCGTCACGGCCGAGCCGGATCATCCACAGATCATTCAGTGGGACGTACCGCTCGGCGAACTCTATCCTCGTAACTCGGTCCGCAAGACGTCGCCGATGGGCTCGATACCCAGTCCTTCCGAATACATCCGATTGGTGAATAACTCGGTGTCGGCATCGGAGGTCCGACTCGATTCTGTCCATGTTGCTGCGCCGGTCTACGACCAATGGCCACCGGAATCGCATCGACGCATCTTTTTTGAAAGCGAACAAACGACCGACGAACAAGCTTATGCCCGCGAAACCATCACGCGGTTCATGACGCGTGCCTGGCGACGCCCCATCGGCGAACAGGAGATTCGCGACAAGCTACAGCTGTTCGCCACGATGCGACCGCAATGCGATTCCTTCGAAGAGGCGGTCGTCGAAGTTCTCGCCACCGTTCTTTGCTCGCCTCAGTTTCTGTACATCGCCAGTTCCTCCGGCGATGCTCCGCCAGACGACCCCGCTTCCGATTCCGCCGAGAACCGGCGAACTCGTCTCTCGGCACACGCGTTGGCCGGCCGTTTGTCGATGTTTTTGTGGTGCAGCCTTCCCGACCAAGAACTGCTGACGCTGGCCGACATCGGCCGGCTTGCCGATCCGGATGTGCTGGCGTCGCAGGTGCAGCGGATGCTGAACGATCCGCGCGGCGAGCGATTCGCCCGGCACTTTGTGCATCAGTGGCTCGACTTGCAATTACTCGAGTTCCAGAATTTCAAACAGAACGTGCGCGGGTTTGATCCACTGTTGAAAGAGGCGATGCTGGACGAGCCGGTTGCCTTGTTCGGCGAGATCCTTCGGCAAGACGCGTCGGTCCTGGATTTCATTCATTGCGATTACGTGATGGTCAACGAACGCTTGGCGCGGCACTACGGGTTACCGCCAGTGGCCGGCAATCACTTTCGACGCGTTCCGCACATCGATGGCTTCCGCCGCGGCGGCTTGCTGACTCAAGCCGGTGTGTTGGCGATGAATTCGGATTGGCCCGATTCTCATCCGCTGAAGCGTGCGATTTGGCTGCTCGAAAGCGTTCTCGCCGATCCGCCCCCGCCGCCTCCGCCCGCCGTGCCCCAGATCGACTTGGCCGATCCAGAGATCGCCAAGATGACGCTGAAGGAGCGTATCGAGGATCACCGAAATCATGCCGCTTGCATGTCGTGTCATATCAAGATCGATCCGTGGGGCATCGCCTTTGAAAACTATGACGCCCTGGGAAAATGGCGTGACGAAATCAAAGGCAAACCGATCGATGCGTCGAGCGAACTGTTCAATCACCAAACGCTCGATGGCATGGAGGGCTTGAAGCGATTCCTGTTACACGGTCGCCAGGATCAGTTCGTGCGAGCGACGGTGTCTAAGCTGACCACCTATGCCTTGGGCCGCCCGTTGTCGTTTGCCGATCAAGCCGAGATCGATACGATCACCGCTCGAGTTCGACGTGACGGTGACGGCTTGAAAACGATCATCGCCGCGATCGTCGATAGCGATCTGTTTCAATCGCGATGACAGAACGACGCCGACGCCACGTCGAAACACACGACAGCATGAAGGAAGGAAAACGAGATGACATTGAAGATGAATGCGATGGATCGTCGCCGCTTTCTGCGCGGCAGCGGGCTTGCCTTGGCGGTGCCGATGTTCGGTTCTTTGGCAAGCCGAGTCGCTCTCGGCGCGGCTCCCAAGCCGAACCCGAAACGTCTGGGCTGCTTTTACTTTCCCGACGGAGTGCCGATGCCGTTGCCGGAAGATCCGGCCTATAAGGAATGGGCTTGGTTTCCGCATGGCGACGACAGCGAATTCCAGTTCACCAAGTGCATGGAACCGCTGGAGCCCGTCCGAGACGAAATCACCGTGCTGTCGGGGTTGTCGCATCCCAAGTCGCGGAGTGTCCACGGGCACAACAACGCCGACCAGTTTCTGACCGCCGCGCTGGTCGCCGGCGGCGACAAAACGTACGAGAACACGATTTCGTTGGATCAAGAGTACGTCAAGCACGTCGGCGACCAGACCCGTTTTGCATCGCTGGTGATGTCGACCGATGGGGGAACCGGGACCGCGCGGGGAACGCACACGATTTCCTTTGACCACAACGGACGGCCGATCCCCGCCGAGCATCGTCCGAAACAGATCTTTGACCGGCTGTTCGTCAAG
>Ga0102938_10002684_pt1 | contig 13428 bp, 14 predicted proteins | sample SalPonR2_B_D2_MG_FD_84516 | JGI IMG/M metagenome (GOLD analysis project Ga0102938, IMG submission 84516) | Salt pond soil microbial communities from South San Francisco under conditions of wetland restoration - Salt Pond MetaG R2_B_D2_MG | ecosystem: Environmental > Aquatic > Marine >... | reverse complement strand
TCTCCCAGCTGAGCTAACGGCCCAAAAGTAAAAAAAATATAATACGTCCGGCAGGATTCGAACCTGCGACCTACGGATTCGAAGTCCGGCGCTCTATCCAGCTGAGCTACGGACGCATATACGTCAGCGCCCATGGACGCTTAGGGGTGGATAACGGGACTTGAACCCGCAACAACCAGAACCACAATCTGGTGCTCTACCTTTGAACTATATCCACCACATTTGTGTGCAAGTAATGTGTATAATTTTCAGTATTTTGTCAAGCCGGGAATCTTAATTTTTCGAAAACAGTATGAACTTAGGTGGAACTACGCTGTGCCTGCAGAAAGCAGACAGTCGAACGCCAATCTACCGTGAGTTCGCCTAGTTCGTGTTGGAGGGCTGCTATTAGATGTTCTGCGGTTTCGGCAGAATAGTTTTGTTGCAGATATGAACCCAGGGTGTCGGGGGATGTGCTATTTGCCAGCCAGCGCTGGATATCAGCCTTACGGATATAGCGCTGCTCCCGTATTTCCTCCGCTTCGGTGGTGATATTGATAAACCCGGCGGACTCTGCGCCGGCTTCCAGATCGGGTATATCCCAGGCCAGTAGTTCCCCCCGGCGGGCACAGTAGAGTTGTTCTTCAATTTCCATTAACACCCTCTGCAGCTCCAGATCGATTTTTCTTCCGGCTTGTGTAAGAAGTTCGGATAAGCGTTGAGCCCGGAGAGGGACGGCCTCCGCCAGCAGCAGGGTCCCTCCGGGGCTCAGGGAGCGAAAGAGGGGCTGTAGCAGTGAAATTTTATCCTTTCTCCGGCTGGTGTAGTTCCTCCCCAGAATAAACTCGAACTGTTTGGAAGGCTCCAGACACTCTTGGACTGTGCCCTGATATAGGTACGGCTGCTCGACTTGTTCAAGCTGAGCAGCATAATGCTGCAGTAGCTTAAGCTTTCCAGGGTTTGATACCAGCCCGGTTACTCCGCCTTCGGGAACGCTGCGCAGGGCCTCCCACAGTATAATCCCGTCGTCGGCGGTAACTACGCAGATGCGGTCGTGCCGGGCAGGTTTAATGCGCGAGAAAATGGCTGCACGTACCGCCTCCAGCGTTGCACTGCGGTTTGCCACTACCCGGTTAAGCCACTGCTCCCGGCCTTGATCGGGAGGGGAGTAGCTGAGCACCTCTGTATGCTCCTGGGTAAGTGATGCGGACAGCTGTGCTTCACGCTGACGGGCTACTTGCAGCTGCATACTCTGTTCATACCCCTGGTTTGAAGGACGGTAAAATATCTTTCCCTGCAGACTGGTCGGCAGATACTGCTGGGCAACCCAGTGGTCGCGATAGGCGTGGGGGTATAAATATCCTTCGCCATGGCCGAAACTCTTTGCATCGCGGTTGGCATCTTTCAAGTGGTTGGGCACATCCTGGGTGCCTTCACGTGTTACTTCGGTGAGGGCGTCGAAAAAACCAAGGGCGGAGTTGCTTTTAGGAGCAGTTGCCAGATACAGGGCGGCATGGGCCAGATGGTACCGCCCCTCGGGCATACCCACCCGGTCAAAGGTAGCTGCTGCCGCTTCAACTACTCCCAAGGCGTAGGGATCGGCCATTCCGACATCCTCGGAGGCGGAGATGAGCATACGCCGGAAGATAAAGTGAGGATCCTCTCCTGCGTGTACCATCCTGGACAGCCAGTAGAGGGCTGCATCGGGGTCGCTGCCCCGTAGGGATTTGATGAAGGCGCTGATAATATCAAAATGGTAGTCCCCCTCCTTGTCATACAGAACGGCCTTTTTTTGAATACTCTGCTCGGCGGCGTCCATGCTGATGTAGATATGCTCCCCGGCGGGGGGAGGGAATCTGTCGGGGGTTGTTTCGATGGCCAGCTCCATTGCATTCAGTAGACTGCGGGCATCTCCATCGGCTATCTGTACCAAATGCTCCAGAGCCCCCTCTTCGAACTCTATTCGATAGTTCCCATACCCCCGTTCATGGTCCTGCAGTGCCTGTTGAGCTATCTTTAAGAGGTCCTCCGTCTTTAGGGGCTTAAGTTGAAAAATGCGGCTGCGGCTTACCAGTGCCGAATTCACTTCAAAGTAGGGGTTTTGGGTAGTGGCTCCGATTAGTACCACCGTACCATTTTCGACCCACGGCAGCAGGGCATCCTGCTGGGCTTTATTCCAGCGGTGCACCTCGTCAATAAACAGTATGGTCCGCTTTCCGTAGAGATCACGTTTTTCACGGGCGGATTTAATTGCCTCACGTAGATCCTTTACTCCGGTAAGCACGGCATTTAAGGCGGTGAAGGAGCTTTTGGAGGTCCGCGCGATAACCTTTGCAAGGGCGGTTTTACCGGTACCGGGAGGTCCGTAGAAAATCAGGGAAGAGAGACGGTCGGCCTGGATTACACGCCGCAGAAGCCGGCCGGGGCCGACTATATGATCTTGCCCTATGTATTCGTCCAGCGAACGCGGGCTCATTCGATAGGCAAGTGGTTGATTACGCTGGTCGGTATGCGAAGAAAACAGATCGTCACTCATAATATTGATGTAGTATACAGGAGAGTATGGAGTTTATGAAATACTAATATGGCTTGACCTTTTGGTACTTAAGTGCGATTTTTTAGAAACTATAGACACTTTAAGGAGAGTTCAATGGCACAAAGCAGAGCGGAGTTTTTAAGTATCCCCCGTGCACGGGAGCGAAATATATTACGGAACGTTTATCTATGGATGACCGGTGGTTTAGCGCTAACCGGTGTCATTGCAGTGGGAGTAGCCGGGAATGAGACAATGGTCAGAGCCTTAGCCGGCAACCCGATCCTCTTTTTCGGTCTAATTTTGGGCGAACTTGGTTTGGTTTTTTATCTGAGTGCCCGAATTATGAAAATGTCGGCATCCACGGCAACGCTGTCGTTTACCGCCTATTCGGTGCTGAACGGTATTACCTTGTCGGTGATTTTTTTGGCCTACACCGGAGCCGAGATATCTCTGGCTTTTTTTACCGCCGCCGGTACATTTGCCGCTATGAGCCTGTATGCGATGACCACCAAGCGAGATCTGTCTGGCTTCGGCCATTACTTGATTATGGGTCTCTTCGGGATCATCATCGCCAGCGTCATTAATATATTTCTACAAAGTTCCGGATTATATTATTTGATCAGCTATCTGGGGGTGTTTATTTTTCTCGGTCTTACTGCTTACGATACCCAGATGATCAAGCAGTGGAACCAGCAGTTCGGTTCTTCTGTAAGTGAAGAGCAGTACGTTAAGCTTTCAATTATGGGAGCTTTGAAACTGTATCTTGATTTTATCAATATTTTTCTGTTTCTGCTGAGGATTTTCGGCAGCCGGAACTAAATCTGGAACTAAATCTGGAACTAAATCTGGAACTAAATCTGGAACTAAATCTGGAATTTAATTTAGGATTAAATCCTCCCAGAGCGGTCATGGCGGGTGATTTTACGCTGCAGGTCCGGATCTGCATGGCGGGTCAGCTGCGGCGTTTTGCCGGCCATCGCCAGCTTGTCCCCTTTAATGGCAACTGCACCTTCAATTTTACTGATACCGACGGCCGTTTCTACCGCCGATTGTAAATCATGCTGAGTATGAATACGGTTACAGAAGGCTGTAGCGGCTGCATCGGCAAGGGAAGCATCCCTTGAAAATACACTAAATAGATCACACTGACCAAAACTCATGGAGTGTCCAAGGCTTGACGAGGAAGAGCAGACGGCCAGTGGGCTGTCTGCCGGTTCAATCATAAAGGCTAACCGAGTAAAAGGTGATTTCGGGCCTACCCATAAGCCGAGGCTGAGGGGTTGCTGAATGAACAAAAACACATCGCCCCCGTTTTCGATAATTGTTTCCCCATTAGTTTCCCTATCGCCGGATTCCTGCCCGGCTTGCGCGGCTAACTGAGCAAAGGTGCCGGCTACAGCTGCCATCGGGCCTACATTTGTAGCTTGAGAGGCCGCGATCATCCGCTGTACGCTTTCCGGCGGGTTGTCGGTAATTATGGAGAGGGGTTGGAGCGCATGGGCAAACTGGGGGTTAAGAGCGATAAACTGTTCGAGTTCGTTCCATAATCTGCGAATTGTACGGCTGACCGCCGGAAAATGAGTAGAATGGACTCTATAGACCGCATCTCTGAATTGAAAACTGCGGAACTCTCGCCGGCTGCGCTTATTCTGCTGCATACTCATAGCCCTTATAATTCTAAAAGACCGAAGTGACCGCTCCATAGGGACAGTTTGGGATGCAGTTGAGGCATTCCACACATTTGTCGGAATCGAAGGCAATTTCACGGGTGGCCGCATTTACAATGTAGAGTGCATCAACTGGGCAGTGGGGCAGACAGTTTCCGCAGTGGGTACAGACTTCTCGGTCCCAGCGAAGGCCTTTTTCCGCGGCATTGACGGTAACGCCATTGTTGCGAATAAAATCTATGCCCTGTGCGATATGCTCATCTGTTCCGGACACTTCCAGCACCATAAAACCTTCCTCGTCTGCGGTGATACGTGCTCGAAAAATGTTTATAACCAGGTCGTACTCTTTTACAAGGTGATAGACAATAGGTTTTTCCGCCAGCTGTTTGTTAAAGCTTAATAAGAACTTTTGATTTTTCATTTCACGGTTCCTCCTTCACCCTCACGCAGCACCATCGACTTAGATTTGTTATTTCGTGGTAACTTCTGCATTGGTTCGCTGAGGAGAAAGCTGCCGCTTTGTATTTCGGCTTTCAAAAGTTCGGCAATGTGCAGGGCTTTGGAATAACTCGACATAGAGGAGACTTCAATTTGTTTTCCGTTTACTTCAACCTCTCCGCGCTTCATTTGCCCATAGGTAAGATGCGCTATAACTTTGCCGCTTTTCATAGGGTAGTCGTAGGAGTAGTCAATAAGTTCAGCCTTTATTTCATCGTCCCGAACTGTGGTGTAGTGCAGAATCTGTTCGTTTAGAATTGGGATAGGAACTCCCACGCCCAGAGCCAGGGACACGCCGTAGCCCTTCAGGCTTACTCCCCGCACAAATTCGGGGTGCATCTGCTTCATATCGGCAGTAAGTGCCAAGGTGCCTGCCCCTTCTGCGGGAACCCCGTTCTCGGTGCGTTCCACGCTGCCGGTGTGCTGGGTGCCTTCGGAATATACATGGCCGCGGGCTCCGGCCAGCCATACCGCCGATCCCACTCCAATGGTATCGTAATACGGGTCGTTTAAGAGGGGCGAAAGCTGTCCCGCTGAACTGTAGGTCAGATTCTGCATGCGGGGTTTTAATAAGCCCATATAGGTGTAAATAGGCCTATCCGATGAATTGGTCGCTACATTGTAATTTTGATAACAGTTTCTCGGATTTACCATAACTGCCTGGTTTAAGTCGTCGATAGTGAACATGGTGCGCAGCTCCCGCCGCGGGTATTCATCGGTACCGTAGGAGAGAGCAAACAGCTGCAGCTCTTCACGAGCTACAAGTTTCTCAATTATATGCCCGCCGCCAAAGCGGAACTCTCCCGGGTAATACATATTGGCCGAGTCATTGTGTCGCAGCTGGGAGGCACCCATGAACAGGTCAACCGCAGCGAGGCCCGAATATGTAAGAACATCATCGATCCAGGCTTCAGTAATGCGAATTTTGGGTATACTGTGGCCAAAGTTAAGAAAGCAGCCGGAGGAACACATCGGGCCGAAGGTAGCGGTTGTTACCACATCAATTTCTTCGGCAGCTGCTGATAAGCCCTTGCGGTCGACGTAATCACTTACCTCCTCCGCATTCAATACCACCGCTGAACCAGAGGCGATTTTCTCGTTTATTTCTGCATAGCTTTTCATGTTCTCCCCCTTCAAGCGAAGTAATGGTAGAGTAACCGATAAATATATTCAAGAGAGTTTCAATTTTTCCAACAAAGCTAAGTTTTTAAAAGAGCTGTGTTGAAATTGAATTAAAAACCCATAAGAATAGAAGTAGTCTAAAAAAGGGGGACAATTTGAAAACCACAGGGGATTATCCTGAAATCAATAATCGTACTCCCGATGGGCAGAAGCCGGATGGGTCTGCGTATCGGGTATTGCTGGTAGATGACTCGATTTTTGTAAAAAAACAACTCAATCAAATACTCACCAGTGAAGGGTATACTATAGCTGATACCGCCGGCGATGGGGGGGAGGCTGTAGATAAATATAAAGCTCTTTTTCCGAAGGTCGATTTAGTGACAATGGACATTACTATGCCCGGAATGGATGGAGTCACAGCGCTGGAAAAAATTGTGGAGTTTGATTCCAATGCCAGGGTAGTTATGATCAGCGCGCTCGGACGCCCGGATTTAGTGAAAAAATCGTTTATGCTGGGGGCCAAAAATTATATAATAAAACCGCTTGAAAGAAAAAAGGTGTTAGAACGTCTGAAAAATGTGCTCAACGAATAACACTCAACGATTAAGTTATTAATTGAATTACGGGCTGCGTTGTCGGCTTAGGGCCGTTCTCAGGCCATTGAATGAGGGCGTGTCCATTTGGTATTCGCTTGGGCGGCTTGCAATATCCTCGGGGTAATGGGCATCAGAATTGGTGATAATTGGAAGACCAAGGGTATCGATGTTGCAGTTGGGGTTTACGCACTCAATTGCATCATAGAGAAGATCGGGCAGAAAACCTAACTGCATAACAATACTGAAGGCAGGACGGTCGATATGTGCGGGAAATACAATCCCTCCCCGCTCATGGACCATTGTAACTATCTGGTCAATTGAGATATCCGTTGCAGCAATTAAAAGTTTGTTTACCTGGCCCAGTATGTTTTCTTCGGCATCGACATATACCTGGTCGTCTCCCATACGAGAGCTGCCCCTCACCTCCGGAAGCCGCGATTCTATATACTCGCCAAAATCCAGTGCCTCAGGGGTACCTTCAAATATACAGACCACATGGGCCTCCTCAATAGAGGTAACCTCCATACCGAATACAGGAACAATACCCTGCCTGTTACAGCACTCGTTAAAGGCGGGGGCGTTACGGCATGAATTATGATCGGTGATGGCCATCATTTCGATATGCCGGGCGGCAGCCTCTGCAGCTATTCGTTTAGGTGACATTTCTAAACTTCCGCAGGGGCTGAGGCAGGAATGGATATGCAGATCGGCGGTAATGTGCATGGAGCTCTAAATTTTTCCCAGGGCTTGGGCAATTTTATACGATGCGGTAAATTGGTCAAATTTTGTTGTGTATAAAGCTATGCCCTCTTGCTCCGCACTTTCCTGCATGTCCTGGGGTACGCTGCGACCATTACAGAGAATAATGGCCGGCATACCGACCAAATTCGCAACTGCCACGGTGTTTTTATGCCCTTGAACCGTGATAAGCACACTGTTGGCAGGGGCATTACCCATAACATCGCTCAGAAGATCCGAGGTATAAGCGTTTTGTATTTCCGCCGCCGGGTCTCCCTGGGCTTTAGCCTCTCCAGCTATGCAGTCTTGTATCTCCTGTACCTTCATTTGTTACTCCTTCTGTGCAGTTTAATATGTCTGTTTTTGTTCAGGATGCGGTAGTAGAATAATCGATTTGGCATGGGTTCCACGGGAAGGTTCGGAGGTTAGAGAAAATTCATCGGAAACCCGTTGTACATTGGGCAGACCCATTCCTGCTCCAAACCCTAAACTACGAATCCATTCAGTTGCCGTGGTGTAACCTTCGGTAAGGGCTGCTTCAACATTCTCTATTCCAGGTCCTGTATCATCGGCCTGTACTAAGACCCGGCTATCATCCATTAAAAAGTGGATCGAACCTCCGTTTGAATGGACAACCAAATTCATCTCGAGTTCGTATGCAGTAATTGCTATCCGGCGGGCTGTTTGACTGTTGATACTTCGTCCCTTTAGTATTTTTTTGATCTCCGTTGAAGCGAAGCCGGCATTCTCAAAATCGTATCGCTGTACTTTAAACCAGCGTTCAACTTGGCCGGTATACACGTCCTGGGGCGCTTCGCTCTCCTTCTCCAAGCGCTCAATTTCGTGGTTGGCTTCAACCAGAAGCTTGGTGGTTATATCCCGGGAGGTTACGATGCCGACTAATTCATTGGCTCTGTTGATTACCGGAAAGCGGCGATATGAGTAGCGCCCGAAATAAGAGATGGCAAAGAAGATCGGCATATCCTCTTCGAGGACGATCAGTTTTTTACTCATATATTGTCCCACCGGCGCATTACTACCACCTTTATCAATGGCTTGCAACACATCTTCCATGCTGACGATTCCAAGTATTTGATTGTTCTCTATCACCGGAAGACCGGTGATGCTATTGTCTTTGAGAATCGTACGGATTTGGCCCATAGTAGCTTCGGGTTTGCTGGTATGGATGTCCTTAGTCATTACATCCTTAACTTTTAATTTATAGATGAGTTCAAGGACGGCAGTGGGCGAGTCATATGTATTTATAGGTATACTCTGCATTCCTGTAGTATAGATGTTTTTAGGCTTTAGGTGTAGCCGTCAAGTTATCCGCAACGTAGAAATGTTTGTTCAAGGTCTGTGAAATCTCTTCGTCTATTTTTCCGACTAATTCGGTCTGCACACAGCGCAGTTTAGAGAGGGGACAGTTTAGATGAGAGGCGTGGATATCAATAAACAGCTCAAAGGGTTGTATATCCAGCGAATCTACAATCTTTTGTATTGAATTGGCAGAAGGAAATTTTTTACCTGATTCAATATCGCCAATAAAACCCAGAGATAAACTAGCTCCTTCAGCCAGCTTCATCTGAGAGATACCTTTGTTGTAACGGGCACGCTTTAGATTCACTACTAGTAATTCTTGCACTTTTGTCATAATATCACCTTCTTGTTTACCTAAGACTAACATAATATACTGGTAATGAGAAACAACATTTCTTTTGCGAGCAGGAATTTTCATTTTGGAAGTTATAAGACTTCCAAAATGAGAATTCCCACAACAACTTTAAGATAAACTACTTCAGACGATTTCAAAAATCAAAAAATTTTTGAAACGCCGTAACAAAATGTGAGCATTCACAATTTGAAAATTTTTTAAAAATTTTCAAATTGCAAATTGTTGTTTTGCGAGTAAAATACTCTCCACAAGAGACTTAAGGAGGGGGAACCCTATGGATTTCTCAGAGCAGTACCGGCATAGAATGGTGGAAGATCAGATTGCTGCCCGCGGTATCAGTGACGCTCGACTCTTGCGGGCTTTCAAACAGGTCCCGCGTCACCGGTTTGTGCCTGAAATTGATCCTGCAACTGCTTACGCAGATTCGCCCCTATCAATTGGGTCCGGTCAGACCATCAGCCAGCCGTATATTGTAGCTAAAATGTGTGAGCTTGCCGAATTTCGGGGCACTGAAAGAGCTCTTGAAATTGGAACTGGTTCCGGCTATGCGGCGGCAATTCTTTCTCTCTTAGCTGAAGAGGTGTATAGCATTGAGCGTATTGGCACACTGTATGAAAGGGCCCAGAAATATCTCAAAGAAAATGGGTATTCTTCGGTCCATTGTATCCAGGGAAACGGCTACGAGGGATATCCGGATGCAGCCCCCTATGATGTAATCCTGTTATCGGCAGCTCCGGGGAAAATTCCTTCCGAGCTCTTAGGGCAGCTGAAGATAGGTGGTCGAATGGTGGGGCCGGTTGGAACAATGGAGCAATACTTGCTTCGAATACTCCGCACTTCTACGGGATATGAACAGAGTGAGCATGGAGCTGTTCGATTTGTACCGATGAGATAGGATGAAATTGAAGAAATATATTTTCTTGACGTATTACCTGAATAGTGATACGGTTTACTACGCTATTTGCACAGGCGATAAAATTACCCCACAACTTAAGGTAAGAGCATGGAAATTGGTTTCAGAAGATACAAAGATGTATATATTGTAGATGTCCAAGGTGATATGGATCTGTATAATGCGCACGAGCTAAAGGATATTATTAACAAGCTTCTTGATAAGAAAATTACAAAAATAGTAATAAATCTCGAGAATGTCGATTACATCGACAGTAGTGGGGTAGGTGCCCTTATCCACATTTTTACCTCGGTTAAACGAAATGGTTATAGTTTGCGGATTACCAATGTCCATGGCTCGGTTGCAAAAGTCATCAAGCTCACCAAATTGATGGGTTATTTTCCAATTGTTGAAGATGTAAAAACAGCTCTGCAAGAATTGAGTGTATAGGGTAAGGGGATAAGAATATGTCACATACTAAAGAGATACTCGTTGACGGAAAAAATCCTTTATTCAATAAGAGCGGTATGTTTTATAAGGAGTTTCCAAGCGACTATCGTCAGGTACGCTTCTTTTCAATGTTGATTGTTCAAAAGGCACCCGCCGAGATCAAGGAGATTAACCTGCTGGAGCAGCAGATAAGCGAACTTATTAAAAACGCGGTTCGCCATGGGAATAAGAAGGATCCGGCCAAAAAGGTGAGAGTGTGGGCCTCCTTCAGTACCGGCCATGCCCATTTGATTGTCGAGGATGAGGGTGAAGGATTTCAACAGGTCGAAGAATGGAATAAATTCAATAGTAAGCGTAATGAATGCTTTGAAAATCATAATTTTGAAGAACTTGAAAACTATTTTTCTTATCGAACCTCTGATAGTACCGAGGATGACGGTGGAAACGCCCTATTTGCCGCGGTTGAGTACTGGGATGGCGGGGTTGTGTTTAATGATAAGAAAAACGCTATTGCAGTATATAAAAATTTTAACGAAAAAAAACGACCTGGAATTGAGATCTCAAGCTCTTAAGCATGGGAAGAGATACTAAGTCGTCTATAATTGAACTGCCCGTACAACTCACCCTTACCGACGAGGGGGAGTACTTTTTTAACCAGCGGCATCGAACGAACGAATATATGCAGGGGCGGTCGCAGGTAGACCCGGGTGCGGTGGTTCTGCACCGCTATTCCGCCAAAACCTTACAGCGACTCGTATATGCTGGGTATATCTCACGTCTTGAAGTGTCCCGTAGTGACTTTACCTCTAAACGAACAGAAATAATGGATCTGGCCAAGTTGATTGCGTACGGAGTGCTGTATAAGGAGTATTCCGGTAAGCTGGCTAAAGCAATAAAAGAGGCCCCGATGGTGGTGTTATGGAACCGCAAAAATCCCGGAGGGGCTCTGAATATCCAGACTATTTTGCAGCAGAACAAGAATAAAGAGTACACTCAGCAGATTGAAAAGGTGAGGCCGGTTTTTAAAGAGGCGGTTGAAGAGATTTTTAGGCTTCACTCGCCGGAATTAGAAGAAATGTCGCAGGAGGAAGATCAGCAGCTGCGGCTAAAAGGACAAAATTTTTTAGAACAGTTAAATCCGCTTATTTGGGCATTGCTTGCCCGTGAACGGGGTGAGACCCATAACTTTTCCAGCACAATTAAGGCCTTGGAGGGAGTAGTCTGGAGCTATCTGACAAAGACCAATATCGCCGATTACCTGAGTCTCTTAGTCCTAGAGTTGGCAACTTTATCTGAAAAAAGTTTGATGCAGAAAGCGGTTGACAATTATCTACAGGGGAAAGTTGATTTAGAGCACTTCATGAAAAATAGAAACGACAGGCTTAAAGTACTGGAGAGTATGGAAGCTCACAATGAGAAAGCTACCATCTCTTGGAGAATTCAGGGGCGACATGGCACGGTAACCGAAACTAACCCTTTTCAGATAATGTTCTTTAATCAGTCGACGGAAGCAGACAGCATTCGCAGGGATATTGAGGATAAAAAACATCTACAAACCCAAGGCAAAGACCTGTCGGAGTTTTACAGCCACCTTACCGCTGACCACGACGATCAACTTGGCTTGTATTATCTTACCTATTTGCAGGAGGAATGCCGCCGGCAGGGAACCCTATTCGACAGCTATGTAAACCGCTTTGAACAGCATGACATCTCATTTATCACCCTGGCCATGCGCTTCTAAATACCTCACTTAATTTTCATTACAAATAAAGTCTGGTCGTCATGTTGTTCGGCCGCCTCGGTAAATCGGTCCAAATCGTCTTGTATATGCTTCGAAATTGCTTTAGCCGTTTTTCCCTTCACTTGCTTCAAGGAACTTTTCATGGTTTCAGTTGAGTACTCACGACCATCTGGTGAACGGGTCTCCGGAATACCATCTGTAAAGAGAATTACAATATCGCCGGATTGGACAGTGAATTTTCGTTGTTGGTACTGTTCCTTCTGTTCAATTCCGATTGGCAGTCCCGGAGTATCTATCTCCAGGAACTCATCCTCTGAGGAGCGGTAGAGCAAGAGGGGCGGGTGGGCTGCATTCGAATAGGTGATCTCCTTTTTCTCTTCGTTGTAGCTGAACATGCACAGAGTAGCAAAGTGCTCGGTACCGATTCTTCCGATTATACCCCGGTTGAGCAGAGTCAACAGCTGAGCAGGAGTTCGTTGGGGCGATGATATAAGTCTGATTACTGTACGTATCATTACCATCAGAAGCGATGCCGGTACTCCTTTTCCTACTACATCACATACAACGACACCAAGAATACCCTTCTCAATCAAAAAAGCATCGTAATAGTCACCACTTATTCCCCTCGCAGCTCGGGAAAAGGCCGCCATTTGTGTCGAGGTAAGTTCTGGTATTTCCCGCGGCAGCAGGCCCTTCTGGATATTCGCGGCTATCTCGATTTCCCTGTGCATCTCACGTTTTTCAATCAGCTCTTCGTAGTTAAAAATGTTGTCAATAGTAAGTGCGGCATAGTCTGCAAAAGTCTGCATATGGGTAAAGTCGAGGTCAGTGAAATTTCCACCACCGGCTTTTTTTGTCATTACAATGGTCCCTAACACACGTTGTGAGATCATCAGCGGGCTTATGATCATTGATTCAATGTACAGGGGATCATCCTTTTCTCTGTGAACCCCAAGCGTACCATTACTCAGTTCGGAGGCGGAACGAATAAAGAGGGGTTTTACGTTTTCAACCGCTGTTCCAATTGCGTGCTCCCCAATTGTAAGTTGAGTCTCACGGGCGTATTCCAGAGCGTTTTTTTGTGATTTAGCTGCCTCTTCCGGAACCGGGAAGGGCGGGATAAAATCACCGGAAAAAGTCTGAGGAACCAGCTTTTTCTGCTCGCTGTCTACCAGGTAAAGGGCTGCTCCGTCGGCATCGGTGTTTTCTACAGCTGAACTGGTGATGATATGCATGATACGTTGCAGCTGAGGGCCTTCAGCCAGGGAATTACTAATATCGACCATAAAGCCCAGCACGGAGTTTAGTTTTTCCTGAAGCTGGGTTTTCAATATATTGTAGTTTTCCGACAGTTCCTGAAACTCATCTTTCGATTGGATATCTAACTGAGTAGAGAAATCGCCCCGTGCCAAATGCCGCATCGCCTGTTCAACCTTTCGAATTCTTGAGCCCATCAAGTGAGCAAAGCGCGTGGTAATGAAGATGGTGAGCACTACTGTCAGTACAATCAGGGCAATAACAATTCGGTAACTCT
>Ga0102938_10002683_pt1 | contig 13434 bp, 9 predicted proteins | sample SalPonR2_B_D2_MG_FD_84516 | JGI IMG/M metagenome (GOLD analysis project Ga0102938, IMG submission 84516) | Salt pond soil microbial communities from South San Francisco under conditions of wetland restoration - Salt Pond MetaG R2_B_D2_MG | ecosystem: Environmental > Aquatic > Marine > Intertidal... | reverse complement strand
TTCGGGGGAGTTGGACCCGGGCCAAAATAGCTTCTCTTCTTCTCAATGGTTATTTTCTTAGATTCATCTCCGTCCCAGGGAAATACTTCTGTTACCGGTGGTACAGTTGATAAAGCTTCAAGTATAACCTCCGGTGGAAAATAAACTCTTATTCCATCTACTTTGCATCCAGCTTTTTTAAACAACTCACGGGCGCCTTCATGATGTACGTTAGCACCAGTATATTGTAAAGTTCTCATCATTCCGTTAAATATCTTTTCCTTTTGATCTTCAGAAAGAATTTCGAAATGGGGACTTTCTTGTATTGTATAATTTGTTCTGTTAACCATATTCAAATTTTTTATGATTCGATTATTCATGAATCAATTAGGAATGCCTCTTATCGGCATCTTCAATGATTTTATGTAATTCCTGCTTCAACTTATCTTCAATTGGTTCAGGCTTATGAGTTTCAAGCAACTCATCAGTTCGTTCTTTCACTCTGTCAGACATGGTTTTAGAACCATTTTTCTTCCAGGTTTCATAATCACTTCTGTCCTGGAGTGTTGGTAAATACCACTCTTTCCAGTGTTCAAAAGTGTGATCAGTGGTTACATATTCTCCCCCCGGACCTTGTTTTTCAATCAGATCCAGTGCCAGGTGGTCGTCATCAGTATTGATACCTTTACCAAACTGACGAACCATACCCATCATTTCTTCGTTAAGTACAAGCGATTCAAGTGAAGCATTTGTTCCGTGGTCAATATAGCCTACATCGTGAATAAGGTTTGCACCAGAGAGATATGAATAAAATAAGTTCATCATTTGTTCGGCTGCAGCTTGTTCATCAAGTATTTTTGAATCTGTACAACCACCTGTTGAGAACATAATCAAATTCAGCCATTTGGAAATATCTGTGTTAGCTGCCGAAGCCAGAGAAAGTTCCGGCGCTCCATATGAATATGTGGCTTTCTTCATATCCAGCAGTGTTGTAACGCCACCCATAATTAGCGGCATACCCGGATTCTTCAAATGACACAATACAGTTGCCAGTAATGTTTCTGCCAGAGACTGTACAAGCATACCTGCAATTGTAGCTGGCGCCGTAGCGCATGAGCTTGGGTATGGAGTGTACATGGCAGGAATTTTCTTTTCAGCAGCAAAAAGAAGTTTTTCTACAGCTGTTCTGTCGTTTTTTAAAGGTGAAATAGGCTCAATATAAGCCACGAACATAGGATTAAGCCTGAATTCTTCTTCACCCCCCTGTATCAAACATCCCATTTTCCATAGATCCTCAAGTCCTTCTCCATCCACACTTGTCAGCACCATAGGCTTGGTACACTGATCAAGCATAGCCATAAACTGGTGGCGATCATATGTCTGTGGATTAGGTGCGTCGCTAACAATTCCATGCGACATAAAAAAATCATAATTCGGAAGTGCATCCACTAATTTAGCGGCATTGTTTACATCCTTATAGGTTGTCCTTCTTCTTACTCCTGTTTCTCTGTCATAAGTAAACGGTAAATCGGAGCCAGTTCCAAAACCTACTGTATCCTTTTGCAGTTGTAAAGAACGTTTACCACTTCTCCCCTTCAGTGTAATTTTCCGGGGATAGAAATTTAAAGCCTCGCGAACCATTGTATTGGGAATTCGAACATTATTTCCACGTACAACAGCATTGCTATTTTTAAACAGCTCGATGGCTTCATCATGATAAATATTTCCACCTGTTTCTTCCAGTACTTCCAGGGCAGCAAAAAAAATCTGTTCAATCTGGTCCTCAGACAAAACCCTGAATTGGGTGGACTTATTTATTTTTTGATTCATTTTCATAAGAAAATCCTTTCTAATCTTTACTTCAGTTAATAATTTAATAGTTTATCAGATACATAAAGCATCATTTATAACACCTACTTCTTACCAGAGATGTATATCAGAGCATAATCCATTCATCCTGAAAAAAGTTTCGTTATTAATTCAAAATGAACTTGTAATAAACTAAGCAATCATTCTGAGTAACTGTAGATCACTCAGAATGATATCTGGATATTGTGCTTATTAATTCTTTTTCTTTTCAAAGTATTCATTGGTAATATCCACAGCACTTCCAGCATTTGGTGCATAAAGATCAGCACCAATCTCATTGGCAAATTCTTCTGTAACAGGAGCACCGCCAACAATAACAGCAACCTGATCACGGATACCAGCTTCCTTAAGAGAGTTAATAATCTCACCCATTCTTGGCATTGTGGTAGTAAGCAGTGCAGACATTCCTAATAAACTAGGTTTATGTTCTTTTACAGCTTTAACAAATTCTTCATTGGGCTGATCGATTCCGATATTTATTACTTTATATCCGGCACCTTCAAACATCATAGCAGCAAGATCTTTTCCAATATCATGCAAGTCGCCTGCTACAGTCCCGATCACCAAGGTTCCGGCATTTCCCATATCGCTTTCGGATAACTTTGGCCGTAAAATATCCATAGCACCGCTCATTGCCTTTGCACATCGAAGTACTTCTGGCATGAACATATCGCCATCTTTCCATTTCTGACCTACAGCATCCATTCCGGGTAATAAACCCTGGTTTAATAAATCAGCAGCCTCACTACCTGAACTAAGGGCCTCCTCGGTTAAATTCTTTAATTCATCAACTTTACCTGCAATTAAAGTTTCAGAAATTTTACTTAAATCCATACTCATAATTCCTCCTAAATATTTTTATGTTAATATAAATATTCTATACAATAAATAATTACTATTTTTTATTAATTAATATAGATAAGGGTATAGCTAGTTTTTATCAATAGAACTAACAAATGGGTTATACAGACAAATTCGGAGTATAATCGTTCCGACATTATAAGGGGTCAAAGGTGTTTTTTTAATTCTATACAACATTTTTTTAGCAATAATATAAAATATTGAATTACAATTCATTAATAATATTTGTCTATAATTTTCAATGCAAATATTAAGAATAAATCCGTAAGATCAAAATTATTTGGCAATTATTCTGTTAAATATAGGTTAAATATAATTAAGAATCAATATTAATAGCTCACATACAATTCATTATAGAAACAACTGATTTTAATCATATTTTGCTACAGAAAATATTTTTTTTATTCAACCTCTATTCATATAATTTACTACATTTTAGACATTTAAAATTATTTTTCTTTTTTTATTCTACACAAACAAATATTAAAAAAAACATTTGTCACATCAATATTATCCGCTTTCAATGGGCATTTCAACACACAAAAAACATTCCCTTATAATTGATTCAAACAATATATCTGCAAAATGTTTGCATTAATAATTTTTATTACATAGTTTTGCAACGAACAAAAATTTTGGTGAAAGGCAACTCATTCAGACTGCCTTTTTAAAAGGGAATTCCGGTGAGAATCCGGAGCAGTACCCGCTACTGTAACCCCACGAGAAACATCTTTGAAACACTCTATCCACTGTGCTGTGTCAAACAGCATGGGAAGGGCTCAAAGATAGGGGAAGCCAGGAAACCTGCCAAAAAACCTTGTTTTAACATGGCTTTCGGGTTAAAAGCTATGAGAAATAACATCAAACGTTTCTATCCCGAGTTAAGCCATTACTATTGAAAACTGAAAGCACTATTGAATCTGGCTTATATGAAAAGGAACTTGTTTATACTAACTTTTTTATTGTTATCATTTTTCTTGAGGGGAAACTGTCAGCAACCTGTCAAAGAATATGAGATAAAAGAGGTCTCTGTCGTGAGATCAAGAAATGATTATTTCTCCACTGATCACCATTCAACCATACTCGATTCTTCGATCATACATGACTATCAAAGTGAAAACATAGATAAACTGTTATCAGCAGTTTCTCCTGTTTATATCGTCTCCTACGGAACCAGTGGAGCTGTGGCAACCTCCAGATTAAGAGGAACTACCGGAAACCACACTTCTGTAACCTGGAACGGTTTTCCTCTTAATTCTATTACATTAGGACAGGCTGATCTTTCATTTGCTCCCGCTCAATTTATCGATAAAGTAAAAATCACTCATGGCGCTTCCGGCTCACTTTATGGCAGCGGTACTTTTGGAGGAAATATTGATCTGAAAAATAATGCAGAATGGAAACGGGAAAATAACCTTAGCATTTTTACTGAATACGGAAGCTGGGAATCTAAGAAAGTTGGTTTTAAAGGAGGAATAGGAAATAATAAATTCAAGTACAAGATCAAAGGTTTATATCATGATGCTGTAAACGATTATGAATTCGTAGACTACCAGAAGTTCGGAAACCCAGCAGAGAAAAGAAAAAACAATGAGCTCCTTAATTATGGATTAATGCAAAACTTGTACTGGAATTTCAATAAAAGAAACAAGTTTGAAGCTGGTGTATGGTACCAGGTAAAAGAAAAAAACATACCTGAGATAATGGGAGTTTATGGAGAAGGTACCGCCAGGCAAAAAGACAGTACATTAAGGGGGTACCTCCAGTATACAAGATTACAGGGTCAATCTTCTATTAAAATAAAAACCGGATATTTTAAAGACTTTCAGCTTTATACGGAAAAAAATAATCCAACCGACGATTCATACTCAATTTATTCTCCTATAAATGCAGACAGATGGATATCCAACCTGAATTACAGAAACTATGTAAACCACCATTTAACCCTTGACATTGGTGGTCAATACTCTTTATTAAAGGCCAATGGGAATGCTTACGATAAAGAAGTGATTAAGGAATACAGAGCCAGTATAACAGGCGCGCTGCAATTTAAATACAACAGGATAACCTCAAATGTCTCCTTACGTCAACAATTCAATACATTTACAAATCCCAAACCCCAGGTAAGTGTTGGGTTAAATTATAAATTAATCCCTGACCTATTGGCTTTGAAGGGAAATTTCTCCACGAAATACCGATTACCGACATTCAACGATAAATACTGGCAACCCGGAGGTAACAAAAATATCAAGCCAGAACATGGGTATAGCGGAGAAAGTGGTTTAATTTTCAAGGTTCATCCAAACAACCTTATACACCTTTTTTCAATAGAATCAACAGCTTATACTTCAAGAATTAAAAACCTGATCCAATGGATTCCAAGCGGAAGTGGATATTGGGAATCAACGAACCAGGAAGATGTGCAAAGTTACGGATTTGAGAACTCCGTGAAATTTATTCTGAAGACAGGATCTTTCCAGGCAAATATTTTAGGAAATTATAATTATTCAAGATCCTATAATATTTCTGACAATAAACATATTGACAATAAGCAGCTTATGTACATCCCATACAATACTGTTTCATCTTATGGTAATTTTCAGTATAGATCATATAGCCTGGGAGTTAACTGGAGTTATACAAGCAAACGATTCAATACCAATGACCATCAGGATTACATGTTAGATCCTTACCACATATTCAATCTACAAGTTTCGAAAAGGTTTCATTTTAAACATTTCAAGCCAAAAATACAGTTTAAAATAAAAAACCTTTTTGACCATGAATACCAGGTGGTAAAAAATTATCCAATGCCAGGACGAGCTTACTATATCAACATATCAATTCAAATAGAAAATCTAAACTAAAAAAAAGAACTATGAAAATTAAAAAAACAATCAATCTAAAACGCTTTACTTATCTAACTGCAGGTTTAATGGCTTTAATGGCCGTGTCTGTTTCCTGTGAAGAAGAAGACATCACGGATGATGGCAATAACGAAAATCCGGAAGACCTTGCAGGTATTTATATTGCCAACGAAGGTAATTTTGGAAACAGCGATGCTTCAATCAGTTTTATTAACCCTGAGAGCTATGAAATAACAAATAAAGTTTTCCAGAATGCCAATGGAAGAGAATTGGGAGATATCCTTCAAGATGTTTACTTTACAGATAACCAAAAAGCATATCTTGTTGTCAACAACTCAAAGAAAGTTGAAGTAGTAGATTCTGAAACGTTTGAATCAATTGGCGTATTAACAGGCGTAGACTATCCCAGAAAGTTTGAACAAGTTTCGCCTGACAAAGGATATTTAACAAATGGAAGTTCTGCTACAGGCGAAGCAGGCAAAGTATACATTATTAATCTTATAAAAAATGAGATTACTGATTCAATTATGGTAGGAGAAGGCCCTGAAAGCATGGCAGTTGGTGAAGATTATGTCTATGTGGCAAATTCAGGTGGCTACAACCAGGACAGTACTGTTTTTGTAATAGATAAAAGCATGCATCAAACTGTTGACACAATTAAAGTTGGAAATATACCTTTTGATATTGAAATAGATAATCAAGGCGACATCTGGGTATTTTGCAAAGGCCTTGGATCATGGCAAACAGGAGGACCAACAAATTCAAAACTGGTAAAAATAAATCAAAACGATTTTTCAACCACTTTTTATGATATAGGAAAAACCGGTAGTTACGGTTACTATCTTATGGCAACAGATAAAAACAAGGATAATATTTACTATGTCGGAGCTGATGGTGTTTATAAAATGGGTATTAGCGACAACCAGGTTCCTGCATCACCAGTTATCAATAAAGTTCCTTATGGAATTGATGTGAATCCTGACAATGATGAAATTTTCCTTACAGTAAGCAATTATTCATCAAAAGGTTTTGTTTTCCGTTATGATACAGACCATTCAATAATTGACTCTACTGAGGTAGGTTATAATCCGAATGCCGTAGTTTTTAATTAATAAAAAAAATAAGTTGCGGAAATTCATACTCATAATTTCTCCTGTACTCAATTTTCCTGATATTTCCGCAACTTTTTCTATATGATTAAAATTTGTCCAAAATGCCGAGCGGCTTTTGAGTGTAAAGAAGAAGATGTCATAAATTGCGATTGTATGAACATTAAACTTTCACCAGAAACCAGAAAGAAAATAAGCGCTCTTTACAACGATTGCCTTTGCATCGATTGTTTAATAAAACTTGAAAAACAAACAACAAATTCTGGTAAAACCTGAAAAAATGAAAAGAGAATGGAACATATTTTTAACGGCTCTAATGTTTTTCACCAGAATACCTGTTCCCAAAAAACTCCCTTATTCAGAAGAATTACTCAATAGCAGCACCAAATATTTACCTGTTATTGGCTGGATCGTTGGTGGACTTGCTGCTTTTTTCTTTTTTTGTTTTAACCAGCTCCTGCCTGTATCTGTTTCAATTCTTTTGAGTATGGGTTTTTCAATATTATTAACAGGTGGATTTCATGAAGATGGCTTCTCTGATGTATGCGATGGTTTTGGCGGAGGGTATTCTAAATTAAAAATTCTTGAGATAATGAAAGACTCAAGAATTGGCGTTTATGGAGGTATAGGATTAATCCTGATGCTCTTTACCAAATTCTTTGCAATTTATGAATTAAAAACAAACATAATTCCATTAATGCTGATATTGGGTCATACATCCAGTAGGTTTGCACCGGTTTTATTTATGTACTCTCATGAATATGTTCGTGAAGATGCTACCAGTAAAGTAAAACCAGTGGGAAAAAAAATTAATACAACAGAATTTATTTTCGCCGGTATTACAATGCTTGCTCCATTTATTTTTTTGTTCACCTCCAATCTTTTATATTTATTTGCAATTGGGGCAGTAATTATTTTTACATTTGTATTCAGTAATTATTGTTATAGGAAAATCGGAGGATATACAGGCGATTGCCTGGGTGCTGCCCAGCAAATTACAGAAACCGGTTTTTATATTGTTGTATTAATTTTGTCAGGATTTTTATGACTATTTATTTAATAAGACATACACAAACTGTTATGGGAAAAGGAGTTTGTTACGGACAAGCGGATGTGGAAGTAGACTATAAAATGTTTCACCCAACTGCAGAATACATCAAAGCAACACTCCCGGCTAACTCAATTGACGAAGTAATTAGCAGTCCTGCAAAAAGATGCAAAGTGCTGGCTAAAGAAATTGCCAATGGAAATGATTATAAAATTGAAAAAAAAATTCATGAACTAAACTTTGGTGAATGGGAATTAAAGAGATGGGAAGAAATAAATGGCGAAGAATTTAACAAATGGTGTGATGACTATATAACAAACGCACCACCCAAAGGTGAAAATTATCAGAGCATGTTAAAAAGAGTGAAATCATTTTGGGACAACCTACAAAAAAATAAAAACAGGGGGAAAAAGATAGCAATTGTAACACATGCAGGAGTTATCCGTGCTCTTCTCTCTCTGCTGCTTGATATTCCATTAGATAAAAGTTTTTACATCAAGGTAGATTTTGGTAAGATTGTTCAGGTTAACATCATAGATATAAAATACAACGAGATTATTTTTATCTGAAAAAATGGCAAAAATCACACTTATTACTGGAGGACAGAGAAGCGGAAAAAGCTCTTATGCCCAAAAGTTAACGCTTGAAAAAAACAACCAACCGATATACTTGGCCACATCGAGAGTATGGGATCAGGATCATAAAAAAAGAATTGAGAAACATCGGAAAGACAGATCAAAAGAGAACTGGACAACTATTGAAGAAGAAAAGTATTTGAGTAACCATACATTTAATAAGCAGGTAGTGCTAATAGATTGTATTACGCTTTGGCTTACAAATTTTTATTACGACAACAATAACGATGTAGAAAAATCATATCAAGAAGCAGTTGCAGAAATTGATAAATTGAATACAATGAATGCAGAATTTATCATTGTAACAAACGAAATAGGAATGGGCGCCCATCCTGATAACTTAATACAAATGAAATTTGGAGATCTGCAGGGCTGGGTAAATCAATATATCGCCAAAAAGGCAGAAAAAGTATTGCTTATGGTATCAGGTATACCTTTAACAGTGAAATAACTCCAAGAAAAATACAAAACAATGAACCGAGCCATGATAAAAAAATTGACACACACGGAAATGATTGCACTACAGCCAAAAACAATGTGTGTTACTTATTTTACTTATCATGGCGAGCTACATCTGACCGATAATAATAAAATTATAAACAGATGAAAATCTATACAAAGAAAGGTGATAAAGGCCAGACTTCACTCTTTAGTGGGGAAAAGGTAGATAAAGATGATCAAAGAATAGAAGCCAACGGAACGCTTGATGAAGTTAATTCAACCATTGGACTGCTGCGAGTTAAATTAGATCAAAACCATAAATGGCAGGAAAAACTTCACCAAATACAGGCTGAAGTAATGCAATTAATGTCTTTTATTGCTTCTCCCGGAAAAAAAATAAATATCAGACCAATAAGTGAAGGTATAAAAAATACAGAGGAATGGATAGATGAAATCTGTGCAAAAACAGAAAAAATGAATGCACTTATACTCCCCGGAGGAAATGAAATCTCTGCCTTATCTCACGTAGTCAGAACGCAGGTAAGAAGAGCCGAAAGAGAGGTTTATCACCTTCACAAAAAGCAACCCGTAGATGAAGCTTGCCTGTCATATTTGAACAGACTTTCCGACTTATTTTTCATGCTTGCCCAGCTTGAAATGCAAGAGAGTGAAATTCCGGTTGAAAAGTTTAAATTTTATAACCCTCAAAAAAAGTAATAAACAAGTATGCTAAAATATAACATTGAAAACCCAAGTAAAACAATAGAAAACAAAATCATCAAAAAAATAAATCAAAAAACAAAACCACCAGGTTCTCTGGGAAAACTGGAAGAAATAGCCCACCAGGTAAGCCTTATTCAGCAAACAACAGAACCAACCATAAATAATCCAGCAATTCTTGTTTTTTCTTCCGATCATGGCATTGCAAAAGAGGGAGTTAGCCCTTTTCCACAGGAAGTAACCAAACAGATGGTACTGAATTTTGCCGGTGAAGGGGCTGCAATTAATGTTTTTGCCAAACAACATGGTCTGGCTGTTTCAATTATTGATGCAGGCGTTATCGGAGAATTTCCTGAAGAATATAAATCCAAAATTCTGAATTATAAAATGGCAGAAGGAACCCAAAATTTCCTGGAAGAGCCAGCCATGACAAAAATTCAATGCGAAGAAGCCATAAAAAAAGGAGCTGAGATCACTCATCAGTGCTACGAAAAAGGTTGTAACCTGATTGGGTTTGGAGAAATGGGTATTGCCAATACCTCCTCTTCTGCCCTTCTTATGCATTTCCTTACAGGAGAACCTCTTGACATTTGCGTAGGCAAAGGAACGGGGCTTGACGACAAAGGGGTTTTAAAAAAGAAGCAAATTCTGGCAAAAGCAGCAGCCAACTATACCGGTAAAGATGATGGTTTCTCTGTGCTTCAGCAATTCGGCGGTTTCGAACATGCCATGATGGTTGGCGGTTTTTTAAAGGCTGCCGAAAATAAAATGACTGTAATGGTAGATGGTTTTAACGTTACAGCAGCATTCCTGACTGCTTACCAGATACAACCCGAAATAAAAGATTATTGTTTGTTTGCCCACATGTCTGATGAAAAAGGTCACCGAAAAATGCTGGAATACCTCAAGGCAAAACCTCTTCTCCAGCTTGGAATGAGACTGGGCGAAGGAACCGGGGCTGCTGTTGCATTTCCTTTGGTCCAATCTGCCGTAAACTTTCTTAACCAGATGACTTCTTTTGAGGATGCGGGGGTTAGTAAAAGCGATTAAAATTATCCTACTACTGCTTAACAATTAAACACTTCCAATAATTTATATTGATTTTAAATAAAAAAATCAATAATTTACTTTAAAATTGAAAGTGCCGGAAATTTCTTTCTCTCTCCATAAAACGGAGCAGAACTTGTTTATTATTTGTCCTAATCATCTAAGTTTAAATTCAATCTTTCAAAATGAAAAAGTTAATCTTTACTCTATTGTTTTTTCTGATTACAACAATGACTTATCCGCAGACAGCAACACAGCCCTCAGTTGGTGATGGATCAGAAGGAAATCCTTACCAAATTGAAAATCTGGAAAATTTATACTGGATTGCAGATGATAACAGCCGGTGGAATTATCATTATCTTCAAACGTCCAATATTGATGCTTCTGCAACTTCCGGTTGGAATGGAGGCGAAGGCTGGATTCCGATAGGTAACAATACTACACAATTTGAAGGTTCCTATGATGGCGGGGGCCATACCATAAGTAATTTGTATATCAATCGATCCGATGGAGAAAAACAAGGACTTTTTGGATATATAAAATATGCAGAAATTGCCAACCTGGGTTTCATAAATACAAATATAACTTGCCTGGAAGATGCTGGAGCATTAGCCGGATGGAGTTTATCACGTTCAACTATTGACAGTTGCTATAGCCAGGGAGGTACTATTACAGCTGAAACAGTGGGAAGCCTAATTGGTTATGCAGGCTATTCAACCATTAGAAAATGTTATGGCAGTTCCGAGGTTAATGGTAGAAGCTCAGGCGGATTAATTGGTAGTATTTCTAGTACAACTCTTTCAAATTCTTTTGCAACAGGAAATATATCAGTTGATGTAAGATATTCAGGAGGTCTTGTAAGTTATGCCAACAATAGCAGCATTTCCAACTGTTACAGCACCGGTTCTGTTGAAGACCAATACAGATGTGGAGGGTTGATAGGTTATAATTATAATTCAACAATTACGAATAGCTTCTGGGATAAAGAAACCTCCGGTTTAACTCATAGCAGCGGAGGAACAGGAAAAAGTTCGGCAGAAATGAAAGATATTTCCACTTACCTGGAGGTCAATTGGGATTTTAAAAATTTAGGTTCCAGGGAAATTTGGAACATAGGAAATGGACGTAATAGCGGATATCCTTACCTGGCTTGGAGATATCCCGGAGACCCGGGCCCCTCCGGACCTATCAAACCTTACGTTACAACCGACAGTGTTACAGGTATCACAGAAACCGATGCAATAATACATGCCAATATTACCACTTTGGGTATTCCATCAGCTTCTCAACACGGAGTGTGCTGGAATAACATTGGAAATCCTACAACTGCCGATAATAAGACAGAAGAGGGAGCTGCTTCATCGGCTGGTTATTTTTCTTCAACCATAAATGGATTATCAACCAATACAACATATTATATAAAAGCCTATGCCACAAATTCAGAAGGCACTCAGTATGGCGAGGAAATTACCATTATTACATGTAATACTCCAGAAGGGGTCGGAAATGAAGCAAATCCTTATCAGATTGCAAGTCTGGCTGATCTATATTGGATTTCAAACCATAAATCCAAATGGGATAAACACTATATTCAAACAGACGATATAGATGCTTCTGAAACCAGCAACTGGAACGGAGGAAAAGGATTTGTCCCTGTTGGAACAGATCAATGTTTCTCAGGCTCATATAATGGTAATTTTTATTCAATAAACGATCTCTACATCAACCGTCCTCAGGTTGATTACGTTGGAATGTTTAGCTATATTCAATATGCAGTAATAAAAAAAGTAAAACTAAAAAACGCTGATATTACCGGTAAGCGACGGACAGGCATTCTTTCCGGATCAAACTTCGATTCGAATGTAGATTCGTGTCATGTGAGTGGTCAGGTTACCGGAACGAATTACACTGGAGGGCTAATTGGCAATAACCGGGGAACCATCAAATATTCTTCATCCGATGTAAATGTAACTGGTAATGATTATGTAGGTGGGATGGCCGGGCAAAACTTCCAAAATCATGCTAAGCTTTCTTCTAGCTTTAGCTATGGTATCGTCAATGGTAATAGTTATGTTGGAGGGTTGGTCGGACGAAATTCATCTTCGTCGGTGATAGAAAACAGTTTCAGCAGGGCGGAGATAAACGGAAATTCTTTTTACATAGGAGGATTTGTTGGAGAAAACTATGCTGCAGAGATTTATAATTCATATAGTGCAGGAAGTGCTACCGGGAACAGCAATGTCGGAGGATTTGCCGGATCTAATTACTATAATACCATTGTCAAAAACTGTTTCTGGGACAAAGAGACTTCTGGCCTAACTTCCAGCGCTGTTGGTACAGGCAAAACAACCAATGAAATGAAAGAGATTGTTACCTTTACGGATACTACCTCATCCGATCTTGAGTATTCCTGGGATTTTATCGGAAATGAAAATCATGATACTTGTAATATTGATATATGGGGGTTTGCAGACACCCTAAACAATAGCTACCCATTGTTTAACTGGCAATATGTGACTTTAAATTACGATGCAGCGAATCATGGAAGTCTTTCAGGTACGTCCCTTCAGTATATTTATTATGGTGAAAACGGGGAGCCAATTGAAGCACTACCTGATGAGGGTTATCACTTTACCCAATGGAGCGATGGATGCTCTGACAATCCAAGAACCGAAACAAATGTCACTGCAGACACATCGGTAACAGCCAACTTTGATATCAATACTTATACACTCACTTACACGGCAGGGGAACATGGCAGTATTTCTGGAACTTCTCCGCAAAATGTTAATCATGGCAGTGACGGAACAGCTGTGGAAGCTATACCGGATGAAGGTTATCACTTTACCCAATGGAGC
>Ga0102938_10002681_pt1 | contig 13443 bp, 12 predicted proteins | sample SalPonR2_B_D2_MG_FD_84516 | JGI IMG/M metagenome (GOLD analysis project Ga0102938, IMG submission 84516) | Salt pond soil microbial communities from South San Francisco under conditions of wetland restoration - Salt Pond MetaG R2_B_D2_MG | ecosystem: Environmental > Aquatic > Marine >... | reverse complement strand
TGGTCTGGCTGGCCGATGCGGAACGAGAGTTGAAGAAGATCCCCTTCTTCGTGCGCGGCAAGGCCAAGCGCAACACCGAGAAATTCGCCGCTGAACAGGGTGTCACCGAGATCAGCGTAGAAACGCTTTATGAAGCAAAGGCCCATTATGCGCGGTGACGGCGACCATATCCCCGGCTACCGGGTCGTGATCGTCACGCTGGACAGCCATGCGGCTGGTCCCGCGGCGCGCGTCAGTGAGCGCCTGGCCGGAGAGTTTCCGGGTCTGAACGTCAGTGTCCACGCGTCTGCCGAGTGGGCCGAAAACCCCGCGGCGCTGGAAGAGGCCAAGATCGCCGTGCGCCATGGCGACATCGTCGTGTCCAACCTCCTGTTCATCGAGGAACACATCACGGCCATCCTGCCGGAGTTGCAGGCACGCCGGGATCACTGCGATGCGATGATCGGCATGATCTCGGCGAAAGAAGTCGTCCAGCTGACCCGGATGGGTGACCTGGACATGATGAAGCCGGCCACAGGGCCGATGAAACTGCTCAAAAAGCTGCGCGGATCGAAGGAGCCTTCCGCGAATTCAGGCGAAAAGCAGATGAAGATGCTGCGTCGCCTGCCGAAGATGCTGAAATTCATACCGGGCAAGGCGCAGGATCTGCGCGCGTGGTTCCTGACCATGCAATACTGGCTGGGCGGATCCGACGACAATGTCGAACAGATGATCCGCTTCCTGATCGGCACCTATGCCCATGACAAGGCGTTCAAGGGCGCCAAGGCCGCCGCGCCCATCGATTACCCTGATGTGGGTTTGTATCATCCCGATCTGCCGGGCCATCACATCACCACGGATGTGGCCGACCTGCCGAACCCGGAAAACCCGATCGCGACCGTGGGTCTGTTGATGATGCGCAGCTACGTGCTGGCCTCTGACGCGGCCCACTACGACGGCGTCATCCGCAAGATGCAGGACGCCGGTCTGGCGGTGATCCCGGCCTTTGCCGGCGGTCTGGACGGGCGTCCGGCCATCACGGCGTATTTCACCAATGATCGCGTCGATGCGTTGGTGTCGCTGACCGGGTTCAGCCTGGTTGGCGGACCTGCCTACAATGACAGCAAGGCCGCGGTCGAGATCCTCAAGGATCTCGATGTGCCCTATATCACCGCGCACCCGATCGAGTTTCAGACACTGGGCCAGTGGGCCGCGTCCGGCGGTGGGCTGGGCCCTGTCGAAACCACGATCCTCGTGGCGCTTCCCGAAATCGACGGCGGCACGAACCCCACGGTCTTTGGCGGCCGGCACGGGGTCGAAGGGTGCCAGGGATGTGCGTATTCCTGCCTGCAATCGTCCGATACCAGGGCCATGGCCCCTTGCCTTGAGCGCATCGACAGCCTGGTCGAGAAAACCCGCCGGCTTGCCGTTCTGCGCCGCAAGAAGAATGCGGACAAGAAGATCAGCATCGTCCTGTTCGGTTTCCCGCCCAATGCGGGGGCGATCGGGACGGCCGCGTATCTGAGCGTGTTCGAAAGCCTTCACAACACGCTGCATGCGATGAAGGCCGATGGCTATGACGTCGAGCCGCCGGACACGGTCGACGATCTGCGCCATGCGATCTTGCACGGCAATGCCAAGCAATACGGCCAAGAGGCCAACGTCGCAGCCCATGTGGATGCAGACACAATCGTCCGCAATACCCCGCCGCTGAAAGCCATCGAAGCCGTCTGGGGCCCCGCGCCCGGCAAGATCCAGTCCGATGGCCGCGGTGTGTTCGTTCTGGGTGCGCAGTTCGGCAATGTGTTCGTGGGCGTGCAACCGGCCTTTGGCTACGAAGGCGACCCGATGCGGTTGCTGTTCGAACACGGGTTTGCCCCCACCCATGCCTTCATCACCTTCTACCTCTGGATGCGCAACACGTTCAAAACCGACGCGATCGTGCATTTCGGCATGCACGGCGCATTGGAATTCATGCCGGGCAAACAAGCCGGGCTTGGCGCGCGCGACTGGCCTGACCGGCTGATCGGCGAGGTTCCGAACATCTATCTCTACGCGTCCAACAACCCGTCCGAAGCAACGCTGGCCAAGCGTCGTTCGGGCGCCGTCACGATCACGCACCTGACCCCGCCCCTGGCGGCATCGGGCCTGTACAAGGGCCTGGCGGATCTGAAGGATTCGCTGACCCGTTGGCGGGCGCTGGCCCCCGATTCCCCGGAACGTGAAGACCTGACCAACCTTATCGAGACCCAGGCCGAAGCCGTCGATCTGGACGGAACCGACCCGGCCACCCTGTGGCTGAAGCTGTTGGAAACCGAAGAGGCGCTGATCCCCGATGGTCTGCATGTCGTCGGCAGGGGCATGTCCGAGGCGGAACTTCAGGAACACCTGAACGTCATGGCCGAAACCGACCCCGAGACCCGCGAAAAGATCGCTCATTTGCTGCGCCAGCAGACGGAAATTCCCGCACTGATGCGTGCCTTGTCGGGTCATTACATAGAACCGGTGCCCGGCGGCGACCTGATCCGCTCGCCCGAGGTCTTGCCAACGGGCCGCAATATCCACGCGTTCGACCCGTACCGCATGCCCACGGCCTTCGCCCTGAAAGAGGGCGCCAAGCAGGCGCAGAAACTGATCGAGGCCGCGGGCGATTTTCCGCGGTCGGTTGCGCTGGTGCTTTGGGGATCGGACAACATCAAGTCCGATGGCGGGCCGGTGTCGCAGGCGCTTGCCCTGATGGGGGCAAAGCCCCGTTTCGACGGATACGGTCGCCTGTGCGGTGCCGATCTCATCTCGCTCGAGGATCTGGGGCGCCCGCGCATCGACGTGGTGATGACGCTATCGGGCATCTTCCGCGACCTGTTGCCATTGCAGACCCGGATGCTGGCCGAGGCGGCGTTCAAGGCCGCCAATGCAGATGAACCGGCCGAGATGAATTTCGTGCGCGCCCATGCGCTGGACTACGCCGCCACGATGGGTGTCGACATGGAAGAAGCCAGCCTGCGGGTCTTTTCCAACGCCGAGGGCGCGTATGGGTCCAACGTCAATCAGTTGATCGACAGTGGCGCCTGGAACGAAGAGGACGAATTGGCCGATGCCTACGAGGCGCGCAAATCTTTTGCCTATGGCCGGGACGGCAAGGCCAAGAAGAATGCCGGCCTGCTGCAAAGCGCGTTGAAAGATGTCGATCTGGCCTATCAGAACCTTGAATCGGTCGAATTGGGTGTGACCACCGTCGACCATTACTTCGATACGTTGGGCGGCATCTCGCGCGCGGTGAAACGCGCCAAGGGTGGTGTCGAGGCCCCGGTTTTCATCGGCGACCAGACCCGCGGCGAAGGCAAGGTGCGCACGCTGCAGGAACAGGTCGCGCTGGAAACCCGGTCACGCAGCCTGAACCCGAAATGGTTCGAAGGCTTGCTGAAGCATGGCCACGAAGGCGTGCGCCAGATCGAGGCGCAGGTCACCAACACGTTGGGCTGGTCCGCGACGACGGGGCAGGTCGATCCATGGATCTACCAACGCCTGTCCGAGACCTTTGTACTTGATGAAACCATGCGCCGCCGCCTGGCGGAACTGAACCCTCAGGCCTCCGCCCGGATGGCGAACCGCCTGATCGAAGCGTTTGAACGTGACTATTGGCAACCCGACGAGGCCACGCTCGCCGCCCTTCAGGCCGGTGCGGACGAGCTGGAAGACACCCTCGAAGGTTTGACTGTAGCTGCGGAATAGGAAGGAAGACCGATGCTTGATGAGAAAAGTCCCCCCGCTGCCCGTGCCGCGATGCGTGAGGCCGCTGGCCTTGCCGCCAAGACAATTGGCGCACCGCCGATCCTGCCGCGCGGTCAGGATGGCGAAGGGTCGTTGCAGGTGCATCAGGATGCATCGATGAAGATCGAAGGCGCAACGGTTTTTGCCGTCTACGGCAAGGGCGGGATCGGAAAATCCACCACGTCCTCCAACCTGTCGGCTGCGTTTTCCAAGTTGGGCAAGAAGGTTCTGCAAATCGGGTGTGATCCCAAGCATGACAGCACCTTTACCCTGACGGGCCATTTGCAGCCGACCGTCATCGACATCCTGAAAGACGTCGATTTCCATGCCGAGGAACTGCGCCCCGAGGATTTCGTCACCGAAGGCTACAACGGCGTCATGTGTATCGAGGCCGGCGGCCCACCCGCAGGCACCGGCTGCGGCGGATATGTCGTGGGTCAGACAGTGAAACTCCTGAAGCAGCACCACCTGTTGGAAGACACCGATGTGGTCCTGTTCGATGTGCTGGGCGATGTGGTTTGCGGTGGTTTTGCCGCGCCGTTGCAGCATGCCGACCGCGCGATGATCGTCACGGCCAATGATTTCGACAGCATCTACGCGATGAACCGCATCATCGCCGCGGTGCAGGCCAAGTCGAAGAACTACAATGTCCGTCTGGCGGGCTGCGTTGCGAACCGGTCGAAAGATACCGACGAGGTGGATCGCTATTGCGACGTCGTGGGTTTCAAGCGCATCGGCCACATGCCCGATGTCGACGCCATCCGCCGGTCGCGGCTGAAGAAGAAGACGCTGTTCGAAATGCCCGATGACGAAGACATCGTGCAATGCCGCGCCGAATATATCCGTCTGGCCCAACTTCTGTATGCCGGCACCGATCCGCTGGCGCCGGCGCCGCTGGAAGATCGCGACATCTTTGAATTGCTGGGTTTCGATTGATGGTGGGCACGCCCACATACGGCGCCACGCGCGACCGGGTCGAAGAATATTTCGACCGCACCGCAACCACGGCGTGGGAACGGTTGACCTCTGACGCGCCGGTTTCGGGTATCCGTCAGACGGTCCGCGAAGGCCGCGACCGGATGCGGGACATCATGTTGAGCCGTCTGCCCGAAGATCTGACCGGTCGGCGTGTTCTGGATGCGGGCTGTGGCACCGGCGCCATGGCGGAAATCCTTGCCGAGCGCGGGGCCGAGGTGGTCGCCATCGACATTTCCCCGCAGCTGGTCTCGATCGCCGAAAGCCGGATCCCTGCCGATCTGACCCACAAGATCACCTTTGCCTCGGGCGACATGCTGTCGACCCATCTTGGGGAATTCGACCACATCCTGGCGATGGATTCGATGATCTATTATTCCGCCGAAGATCTGGGCCGGGCCATCGCCGGACTGTCGGAACGGTCCCGCCACTCCATCGTGTTCACTGTCGCCCCGCGCACGCCTTTCCTGATGGCGTTCTTCGGGATGGGAAAGCTTTTCCCGCGCTCTGACCGGTCGCCCACGATGGTTCCCCACGCCCCGCGCACGATCGCCAGGGAAACGACCCGAAGCGGCGGAACCGGTGTCTTGAACGAGGTGGAGCGCGTCAGCCGCGGTTTCTACATCTCGACCTGCCTGGAATACCGCATATGAGCATGCTCAAACGCATATCGATCAAGTATCTGCCCTTTGCAGATGCCGCCAGCGAAGAGCTGCCCCTGGGGCAGCTTCTGCGCCTGAGCCTGTTTCAGGTGTCGGTCGGTATGGCAGCCGTGTTGCTGCTGGGCACCCTGAACCGCGTGATGATCGTAGAGCTTCAGGTGCCGGCGTTTCTCGTGGCGGCGATGGTCGCGCTGCCGGTTCTGATCGCGCCGTTCCGGGCGCTTCTGGGCTTCAAATCCGATACCTACAAATCCGCCATCGGGTGGAAACGCATTCCCTACCTGTGGTTCGGCACCCTGTGGCAGTTCGGCGGCCTCGCCATCATGCCCGCATCGCTTCTGGTGCTGGGCGGCGATGTCACGCAGGTGACCTATGACCTGCCATATGCCGGGGAAATCCTGGCCGGGCTTGCCTTCCTGATGACCGGCCTCGGCATGCACATGACCCAGACCGCCGGTCTGGCGCTGGCAGCGGACCGTGCAACCGATGAGACCCGGCCGCGGGTCGTGGCCTTGCTGTATGTCATGTTCCTTGTGGGCATGGGCGGCAGCGCCATCGTGATCGGCTGGCTCTTGCGTCAGTTCACCCCGCTCGAGCTGATCCAGGTGATCCAGGGCTGTGCGGTCCTTACCGTTGTTCTGAACGTGACCGCCTTGTGGAAGCAGGAACGCGTGCGCCCGATGACCAAGGCCGAGCGCAACGAGGCCACGCCATCGTTCAAGGACGCCTGGGCCGATTATGCCAGCGGTGGCACTGCTGGCAGGCTGCTGGTTGTGGTGTTCCTGGGAACAATGGCCTTCAACATGCAAGACGTGTTGCTGGAACCCTATGGCGGCGAGATCCTGGGTCTGTCGGTATCATCCACCACCCTTTTGACGGCAACCTGGGCCGTGGGCGCCCTGTTCGGTTTCGCACTGGCCGCGAAATGGCTGGGTGAGGGGATCAATCCCTACCGCATGGCCGCGCGGGGCATCCTTGCGGGGCTTATCGCGTTCTGCGCCGTGATCTTCTCGAACCCGTGGGACTCCCAGCCGCTGTTCTTTACCGGGGCCGCGTGCATCGGATTTGGCGGCGGCCTGTTTTCGGTCGCCACGCTGACTGCCGCGATGACCATGCCTTCGGGCAAGGCGGGCCGTGGCCTTGCGCTTGGCGCCTGGGGCGCGGCGCAGGCCACGGCCGCCGGCGTGTCGATCGCCATGGGCGGCGGTATCCGCGACGTCGTCAATGGAATGGCCAATTCGGGCCAGTTGGGCGAAGCGCTGTCCAACCCCGCGACGGGCTATTCCGTCGTCTACCACATCGAAATTCTGCTTCTCTTCGCGACACTGGTGGCCCTCGGGCCGCTCGTGCGCACCGTTACAACAGCCTCAAGGGACCGGGGGACCAGAATCGGCCTCGCCGAGCTCCCCACCTGACCGCCGACCTGAAAGGACCCATCCATGGAAAACGCATTCTTCGGCAACTTCGATCTGGCAAGCCTGTCGATCTGGATGTTCTGGATCTTCTTTGCGCTGCTGATCTATTACCTGCAGACCGAAAACATGCGCGAAGGCTATCCGCTCGAGAACGAGGATGGCACCGCCGCGCCGAACCAGGGCCCGTTCCCTGTGCCGGATGCCAAGACCTTCAAACTGATGCATGGCCGGGGGGAGGTGACTGTTCCCTCACCCGAAAACGAGGCTTCGCATCGCCGCGACAGTCTTGCGCTGGAACGCAACGGGCCCGGCAACGGCTTTCCGTTCGATCCCACCGGCAATCCGATGGTGGACGGCGTGGGCCCCGCATCCTGGGTGCCGCGCCGTGACATGCCCGAACTGGATGGCCACGGTCACCCCAAGATCGTGCCGATGGGCTACACCGATGGATTCCGCGTCAGCGCCGGTTTCGATCCGCGGGGCAAACCGGTTGTGGCCGGCGATGGCGCCGAAGTGGGAACGATCAGCGACATGTGGATCGACGTGCCGGAACAACTGGTTCGGTATCTGGCGATCGACCTGGCCGCTGAGCACGGTGGCGGCACGCGCCTTGTGCCCATCCAGTTCTGCCGCATCTGGCCATCGCGTGTGAAGATCAACGCGATCTTCGGCGAACACTTTGCCGATGTGCCGCTGACCAAATCGGCCACGCAAGTGACCATGCTCGAGGAAGAGAAGATCTCCGCCTACTACGGCGGTGGCATTCTTTACGCCTCGCAGGCGCGGACAGACCCGCTTCTGTGACGACCAAGACGGGCTCTCGGACCGGGCCCGGATGACGATCGAGGAAGGAGAAACGACCGATGGCTCATACCCACGACGACTTTGCGACCGAACCGGTTCGCGGATTGCCCGAAAACCTGCCAGAGGGGGAACATATCCTCTGGCAAGGCCAGCCATACTGGTGGGCGTTGGCCCGTGAGGCATTGAGCTTCTGGTGGGTCGCAGGGTATTTCACCTTCCTCTTCGCATGGCGCACGATTGGCGGCGCAGCGACCGAATCCTGGACCCAGGCGGCCACGGCCGCGTCGTTCTTCCTGGCCTTGGGGGCCATTGTTTGCCTCATCTTGCTGGTGATCTCGGTCCTGCAAGCCAAGGCCACGGTCTATACGATCACCAACAAACGCGTGGCCTTGCGGATCGGCGCGGCGCTGACGATGACGCTCAATGTGCCGTTCCGTCAGGTGAAGAACGCCGACCTGCGGATGCGCAAGGACGGGTCAGGGTCGATCTCGCTCGAACTGCTCGATGAAGACACCCGCCTGTCCTACGTGCTGACCTGGCCCCATGTGCGGCCATGGAAGCTCAAGCACACGCAGCCTGCGCTGCGCTGCATTCCCGATGCGCGTTCGGTGGCGGCGATCCTGTCGGATGCGGCTGAAACCGCGGTCAGCGAACCGGTGATCGAACGCATGCCGGCCGCAGCGCCGGTCGCGGCGGAGTAGTGGCCATGGAATTTACCCGCACCTACACCAAGGCGGAACAGAAGCTGGTCGAACGTGACAAGGAAATGGTTCCGACCGTTCTTGTCCGGGCCATGTTCGTTCTGTGTGTCTGTATCCTGATCATCGTGTCCTATGCGCGGCTGACCGATCGCCCGCTCGAGGCGATGCCGCCCTCGCTTGAAGAAGCGCCGATCGTGCAGGAACGCATCATACGTATCTATGGCCAGATGGATGGCTCTGCCCGGGTTCTCGACCTGGACGGCAACGTTGTTGCCAATCTTTCCAATACAGAAGGCGGCTTTGTCGCCGGTATATCCCGCGTGCTGGAGCGGGAACGTGGGGCCGTTGGCCTTTCTGCGTCCGAACCTATCCGGCTAATCCGCTTTTCAGACGGGCGGATTGGACTTCGTGACGACTACACCGACTTCAGGGCCGAACTTGTGGGCTTTGGGGCGGACAACGAGGCGGTCTTTGCCCGCCTTCTGGAGGAATGACCAAATGGGATGGCTCACAAAAGAGTTTGAAACAGCGCCCTGCGAGGTTGAAGTCAGCCACTGCTTCGACAGCTTGCATGCGCATGTGAAATTTCTGAACGGCGCCGTAATCAACCCCGGCGACGAAGTGACGGTGCAGGGTCCGCCGGTGATGGCGCCCTACGGCGAGGTCGTGCGCGAACAGCGCGTCGCCCGCATCGCGCGCGCCAGCAAGCTGGAACAGATGTGGACGCGGATGACCGGCGATTTCGAGTTCATGGAACTGTGCGAATTCTCGTTCTCCGAGGAGGTTTCGGTATGAAAGACCATGGTGACTATACCCACTCGGCCGATGCCGCCACCGTGGAAGAGGCGCTGGCCGCCGACAACCATCAGGGCATCGTCGACAGCGAAGGCGCAACCGCGCTGGCCATGCAGAATACCCTTCTGACGCCGCGCTTTTACACCACTGATTTCGACGAGATGGACGCGATCGATGTGTCTTCTGTCCGTGCGGATTGGGACAAGCTGATCGACCAGATGAAAAGCGACCCCAACAAGGGCCACTTCAAGAAGAACGAGACCTGGGACAAGGTTGATTGGGACAATATGGAGCCCAAGCTGAAGGCCGAGTTCATCGATTTCCTGGTGTCGTCATGCACTGCCGAATTTTCGGGCTGCGTGCTGTACAAGGAAATGAAGCGGCGCGGCAACAACGAAGATATCGTCACCCTGTTCCAGCTGATGGCCCGTGACGAGGCCCGCCATGCCGGTTTTATCAACGACGCCCTTCGCGAGGCCGGCATTGCCGTGAACCTGGGTTTCCTGACCCAGGCCAAGAAGTACACCTATTTCCGGCCCAAGTTCATCTACTACGCCACCTACCTGTCGGAAAAGATCGGCTACGCCCGCTACATCACCATCTACCGCCACCTGGAAGCGCATCCCGAACATCGGTTCCACCCGATCTTCAAGTGGTTCAAGGAATGGTGCAACGACGAGTTCAGCCATGGCGAAGCCTTTGCCCTGCTGATGAAGACCGACCCCAAGCTGACCGAAAGCTGGCAGAACAAGCTGTGGATCAAGTTCTTCCTCACGGCGGTCTATTCCACCATGTATGTCCGCGATCACCAGCGCCCTGCCTTCCATGCGGCGCTTGGCGTTGATCCCGATTGGTACGCGCATGAGGTCTTTACCAAGACGTCCGAAATCTCCAAGCAGGTGTTCCCGCTGACGCTGGATATCGAACATCCGCGTTGGGAAAAGGGCCTGAAGGCGCTTCAAAAGGCGAATGCCGATCTGGCCCAGGCCAAGAAGACCGGCAACATCTTCAAACGCACAGGTGCCTCCGTGCGGGCAGGGGCGGCTTTCATCAGCCTGTTCATGATCCCGGCCGTGAAACACCAGGTTCCCGTCTCTACCCGACTGGAGCCAGCTTACTGATGATGCATTCGCCCTGGATAGCGGCCGTCGTGGCCCTGTTTCTTTGGTGGCTTTCCACCGGGGCGATTCTGATGGCCGTGCGGCGCGCAGACAAGGGTGGCGCGCATGCACGGCTTTGGGCGGTATTGTGGAACCTGCCCTTCCTGCTTTTGGGTGGGGTGGGTTTCCTTGATACGCTGAATGACGGCTCGACCACGGCGGTTTACGTTGCGTTCCTGTCGGCACTGGCGCTTTGGGGCTGGATCGAATTGGCCTTTCTGACCGGTGTCATCACCGGCCCCGTGCGCACCGATAGCGTGCCCGGCGTGCCGGAATGGGAACGTTTCATCCGCGCCTGGGGCACGATTGCCTATCACGAAACGCTTTTGGCACTGACGCTGATAGCGATGATCTATGTGAGTTACGGCGCCGAGAATACCTTTGGCATGTGGACCTTTGCGGTTCTGTTTGCAGCGCGGGTTTCCGCGAAGCTCAACCTCTATCTCGGCGTGCGCAAGATCAACGTGGAGTTCATTCCCGATCCGCTGCGCCACCTCCCGAGCCATTTCCGCACCGCGCGGATGAACTGGCTGTTCCCGATCTCCATCACCGCATTGTCGTTTGCGGCGGCCTGCTGGCTTGAACGGGTCTGGACGGCTGAAACGACGGGTGACGTTGTCGGCTTTGCCTTGCTGGCGGCCCTGACGGCGCTTGCCCTGCTGGAACACTGGTTCATGGTGCTCCCGCTCCCCGATGAAAAACTGTGGCGTTGGATGCTGCCCGAGCGTTCCTTACCCACCAAAGCGACACTACCAAGCGAGGAAGCCCGATGAATTTTGATAAGCTGTTCCAGGCACAATTGGACGCACTGAAGGAAGAGGGCAACTATCGCATCTTCGCTGAACTGCAACGTCAATGCGGGGCGTTCCCGCGGGTGAAGAACCATTCCGACGGCCAGGACGAAGTCACCGTCTGGTGCTCGAACGACTACCTTGGCATGGGTCAGCACCCCAAGGTGATCGAAGCCATGGTCAACACGGTCAAGGAATGCGGAACCGGTGCGGGTGGTACACGCAACATCTCGGGCAATGCCTATCATCACAAACGGCTGGAGGAAGAACTGGCCGATCTGCACGGCAAGGAAGACGCGCTTCTGTTCACCTCGGGCTATGTGTCGAACTGGGCTGCTCTGTCGACACTTGGGTCGCGCCTGCCGAACGCGGTGATCCTGAGCGATGCGTTGAACCACGCGTCGATGATCGAGGGCATTCGTCACGCACGCTGCGACAAGGTCATCTGGAAACATAACGATCCCGAAGACCTGGATCGCAAGCTGGCGGCACTTCCCGCCAACGCGACCAAGATCGTGGCGTTCGAATCCGTCTACTCGATGGATGGCGATATCGCCCCGATCAAGGAGATCCTCGATGTCTGCGACAAACACGGCGCGATGAGCTACATCGATGAGGTGCACGCCGTTGGCATGTACGGCCCGCGCGGCGGCGGTGTGGCCGAACGCGAAGGCCTGATGGACCGGATCACCCTGATCGAAGGCACGCTTGGCAAGGCCTTTGGCGTCGTCGGAGGGTACATCACCGGGTCAGAGGCGCTGTGCGATTTCATCCGCTCATTCGCCTCCGGTTTCATCTTCACGACCGCGCTGCCGCCGGCCGTGGCCGCGGCCGCCACGGCATCGATCCAGCACCTCAAGCAATCCAGCGTCGAACGCGACATGCAAAGACGCCAGGTTGCGCGCCTGCGCGCGCGTCTGGATGCCGAAGGTATCCCGCATGAGCACAATTCCTCCCACATCATCCCCGTGATGGTGAAGGATCCGAACAAATGCCGGATGCTGAGCGATATCCTGATGGATCAATTCGGCATCTACGTGCAGCCGATCAACTACCCGACCGTGCCCAAGGGGACCGAGCGCCTGCGCTTTACCCCGGGCCCGCTGCACACCGATGAAGATATCGAATACCTGGTGATGGCACTGAAAACACTGTGGAAGCAGTGTGCAATTGCGCACGCCGTGGCGTAATTTTCATAAAAGCACTGGACCCCGCTAGTTCCGACATAGTTATAGTCCCCAGGGACCATTCTGAAGGGAGACTACATGATGAGTCGCAAACTAATGCTCGCAGCGGCGGCAACGCTGTTCTCCGCACCGATGGCGATGGCAGATGCCCACGCCGCGTCCGGGGATGCCGCCGCCGGTGAGGCCGCGTTTCGCCAGTGCATTGCATGCCACGTCGTCGTAAACGACGCGGGTGAAACCCTTGCCGGCCGCAATGGCCGCCAGGGGCCGAACCTTTACGGCAGTGCCGGTGGACCATTCGGCCATGTCGAGGACTTCAACTATTCACCCGGCCTGACCGCCCTGAACGAGGCGGGTGTTCTGATCACCGAAGAAACATTCGCCGCCTATGTTCAGGATCCGACCGGCTACATTCGTGAAGCCACGGGTGACAACAGCCTGCGCGGTGCGATGGCGTTCCGCGTCCGGTCCGAAGAGGACGCGATCAACCTCTACGCCTACCTGGTGTCGCTGGCCGCTGAATGATCCATGCTTGACGGCCATGGACAAAGAACAGGGCGGCCCTTGTGGCCGCCCTTTTTCGTTTGCGAAACGCGTCAAGGTTGGAGTGGATGAAACGCCGTTTGCATTGCATCGAACACTACCTGGGGCGCTTCTTCATGGGCCAGATGGCCGACACCGGGTAACATCACCAACTGCGCATGTGGCATTGCCTGTGATGCATGTTCCGCCACGCGCGGCGGAACCGCCCCGTCATTGGCCCCGTGGATGAAAAGAGCCGGGGTCGGGATCCGTGGCAAGGCGCGGTTGAGGTCGTCCAGTTTCCATTGCGCCATCATCGCCAGCGTTCCGTCCACATGGGCGCGGCGCGCGATCAGGGCGGCGTAGCGGGCAAGGCTGTCTTCATCCAGTTCTGTCCCGGCCGAGGCAAGGATCGACCGCACCTGCGCCACGGACCTGCTGCCTTGCGAAATCAGCAGGCCGGTCAGCGGGTTCAGCGCCAGAACCTTGGCCATGATCGGGAAAAGCCACCCGGCAGCCCCCCGGAAGTTTTCCAGCGCGCCGTTGACGACGACCAGTTGATCGGGACTCAATCGACCCTGATGTGCCATTTCGAGAGCGACAGCGCCACCGGCCGAATGCCCGACGATCGTCCGGGGGGTCCATCCTTCCTGCTCGCATAGCCGCGCTATGTCGCTTGCC
>Ga0102938_10002680_pt1 | contig 13447 bp, 14 predicted proteins | sample SalPonR2_B_D2_MG_FD_84516 | JGI IMG/M metagenome (GOLD analysis project Ga0102938, IMG submission 84516) | Salt pond soil microbial communities from South San Francisco under conditions of wetland restoration - Salt Pond MetaG R2_B_D2_MG | ecosystem: Environmental > Aquatic > Marine >... | reverse complement strand
GGAGAGCGGAAGTTCGCTGCGGATGATAAAAAACGGAAGCGCAACAGTCATAAACGGACACTCAGATTCCGTTCTTTACGAGTTCCGGTTTCGCTTCGTCCTCGCTCGCGAGCCGATTTGGCTGCGTGGCTCCTAAATGTTTGGTTCTGAGGTGTTTGGGACTCGAGTCCTGTCCACCCGTCACAGAATTCAGCCGGCCAATTCCGTAGCGGTGCACGACGAGTGCATCCTCGTGCTGGAATGTTTTGCGATCGCAAAGATACTGAGCGACTACAGTTGATTGGGAAACAGCCTCGTGTCTGTTTGAGGAATGATCGCGATCCGGATCGATTGGTCTGACGCACGCACAAGCCACGCTCGGATTGATCCAAGTCATGGTTGCAAATTCCCGACCGGAGATAGAACACGCAGGACCTCTGAGAGGGCCCTGCCGGAATGAAGCTCATCGTCGCAGCTCTTGTCGCGTTTTGTCTCGGTCTGGCGGCCCTGGCGTTTCTTCTGCTGCTTGACCGGCGGGCGGATCGCGCGGAGTGGAACAGGCTTGCATCCATGCAGCCCACCGCGCCCGAGCGTTTCTCGCCGGAGATGGTGGCCGATCTGCCCGAGCCCGCAAGGCGGTATTTCACCTACATGATCGAACCAGGGACGCCCCTTTTGCCGGTGGCCGAAATCGACATGACCGGCCAGTTCAGCCTCGGGACAAGAGACGACCCGCGCTACCAGCCGATGGAGGCGCAACAGATCCTCGCCGCACCCGAGGGGTTCGTCTGGTCGATGCGCACGCGCGGTGGCCTGCCGCTTTCGGGCTCGGATTCGGCGCAATGGACCCGGTTCCGGATATTCGGCCTGATCCCGGTGGCGCGATTGGGCGGGGATCCCGACCACACCCGCTCCGCCTTCGGGCGCTATGCGGCCGAGGCCGCGATCTGGGCACCTGCCGCTCTGATGCCCGGACCGGCGATCAGATGGTCCGCCGTCGACCACGACACGGCGCGCGTCACCGTCCGCCATGGCGATCTTGTCCAGGCGGTGGATGTGACCGTCGATGACGAGGGCAAGCCCGTCGTCGTGTCGTTTCAGCGCTGGAGCGATGCCAATCCCGACAAGGTACACCGGTTGCAGCCCTTCGGCGCCGTCATGTCGGATTTTCGGGAGGTTGGCGGCTATCGACTGCCGTTCCGGGTCGAGGCGGGCAACATGTTCGGCACCGAGGAATATCATCCCTTCTTTCTCGCCGACGTCATCGAGATAAGGTTTCCGGGTATGCAGTCATGACACTGATGATCCTCGCCCTACAGGTCGCGCTGCCCCTGACGCTGATCGCGTGGCTGGCCTTCCTGCCCGCTGGCAGTCTTGCGGGCTTCGCGCTGCAGGCGGCGGGCACGGGTGCGTTCCTCTTCGCGCTGGCGCGGGTCGCGCAATGGGCGGTGCCGGCCTGGTGGCTGCCGTGGGTCTATGGCGCGCTGTGGCTGGGGGCGGTTGTGGCCTGGCTTCTGCGCAGGGGTTTCGCGGGCGCGCCGCTTGTTCCGAAGACGGCGTCAGGATGGGTCGGGCTGACCCTTTCGCTTGTCCTGCTCGCCCTCGGCGGCTGGTACGGCGCGCGGGCGCTCGTGGGGCAGCGCCTGCCGCCGGTCGAGATCGTCGATATCGCCAATCCCTTCGGACCGGGGCAGTACCTTGTCGGACTCGGCGGCTCGAACACGCTGGTCAACGGGCACATGCGCACCCTCGATCCCAGCGTCGAGCGATACCGCAAATGGCGCGGGCAATCCTATGCGGTCGATTTCTTCGGGTTGGGACCGTGGGGCCTTCGCGCGAGCGGGTGGCGGCCCGCCGACCCCGCGGCCTATGCGATCTTCGGCGCCGAGTTGCACGCGCCCTGCGAGGGAACCGTGGTTGCGGCCGAGGGCACCATGCCGGATTTCGATGTGCCGAAAGCGGACATGGTCAACCGTCTCGGCAACCATGTGATCCTGCGCTGCGACGCGGCCGAGATCGTGTTCGCCCATATGCGCCAAGGCAGCGTGACGGTCGCGCCGGGCGACTGGGTGGCTACGGGCGACAGGCTGGGGGAAGTCGGCAATTCCGGCGCCTCGACGGAGCCGCACTTGCATATCCACGCGCAGCGCCCGGCGGCCGAGGACGCGCCGCCGATCTCGGGCGAGCCTCTGGCGCTGCGCATCGACGGGCGTTTCCTGGTGCGGGGCGACCGGCTGAACGGGGCCTCGGGCGGGTGACGCAAGCGGCGGGCCGGCACGTCGCCGTCGCCTTTGGTTACCCACTCTCTGCGCTGATCCTCGCGGGCGTCTGGGGGCGACGGGAGCTTCGCCACCTATTATGCGGCGTCGCTCCCTGGCGGTCGTCGGGCTGGATCTGGGCCCTCGAGCTGGTCTCAACGGCAACGGTCAAGAGCGCTGCGCTCGGGCTCGACACGCTTCGTCCACTCTCGACCGCCGTGTGGTTTCTTGCTCCATAGCTGCCGCTGTCACCGTACGGCTCGCCAGTCCCGTTGCAGCGACCGCGGGACTGTAAAGATGCCAGCGGCGCCCTCATCCGCCGCTTCATCTGGTCAGTCCAATGCCGAAGCTGCGTACCGCTTCAATGTAGCGTGATGTTTCCGTCAGAAACGGCGCGTGGCCCGACGCGTTGAACACGACCAGCCGCTTGCCTTGCGGCGCTTCGAGCGCATCGACCCATTCCCGCACCAACAGCACCGGCGTGTTCATGTCCTGCGCGCCAGAGATGAGCAGCATCGGCACGGGAATGCGCGGCACGTCTGCAATCAGGTCGCGCCGCAGATACTCGGGCCACATTGGCCCGCTGCCACGGTTCGCGCCGTCGAACCAGCGCGGATAATCCGGCAGCCGGTACTCTGGGGCGGCCAGCGCCCGGGGGAGCAGGGACAGCAGCGAGACGTTCATCCCGCCACCATGCTCCTCGACGGTCTGCTTGAGCCGGACGTAGAGGTCGTGATCCCGGAACGCCTCGGGCGTCATACCGACAAAGTTGGAGCCCGGCGCGACCTCGCGCAGCCATTCCAGCGCCAGTGCCACGGCACGCATCTCGTCCACCTGCTGCCCGACACCGATATATCCAGCGTACTCCTGCGGCCACCGCGCCACGAGCCGCGCGCCCAGCATCGTGCCCCAGGAATGGCCGAGCAAGATCAGCGGCTGGTCTCCCACCCGCTCCCGCAACATTGCCGTGACCTGGCGCGCGTCGGACAGGAACCGCTCGAAGGTCATGGTCGCGGGATCGAAGCCGGGCGGGTTCGACTTGCCCGCGCCGCGCTGGTCCCAATGGACGACGACGAAATCGCGTTCCAGCGCCGCAGTGGCCGAGTGGATCGGCATCTGCGCCGCGCCCGGCCCTCCGTGCAGCCACAGCAGGATCGGGGCCTCGCGGTCCGCGCCCCGAATCAGCAGCCACTGGGTCATCCCGCCGGTCTCGGCCGGGATGAGCTCCGCGATCGGGTCGCGGCCGTCGATGAAACCGGTCCGTGCCGGCAGGCTCTTCCAGATGAGCCCACCCGCAAGCATGGCCAGCACGAGCACGGCGGCCAGACGCAGCCAGCTCATCGTCGGCGCTCCGGGATGAGCGCGACCGCTGCGAGGCAGAGACCCGCGAGTCCAGAGGCCACCCCCAGCCACGGCCAGAGGCCCGGCAGGACCGAGAACACGAACAGGTACTCCTGCATCGATGCCCATATCGGCCAGAGGAGCAGCGTCGTGGTGACCCCGCCGGCGCCAATCCTGATGCGGCGGGCGCGCGGCCGGCCACGAAAGGCGATCCAGAGAAAACCTGCCGCTGCAGCCCCGAGGGCTGCGATCGTGATGCGCGCCGCCGTCCCGGCCCAGAGCACGCGCACCATGCCCACCGGCGCCACGCCGAGGCTGCTCGACCATTCCCGCAAGATCACGGCGAACAGCGGCCAGGCCCTCTGGCTGTTCGACAGGATCACGATGCCATCGCCGGTTTTCGGCACCATGTGCAGATGGCTCATCCAGCCATAGCCCTGCCCGCCGTGCCAGACCACCGCGCGCCCGTAGCCGTCGGCGGCGACGCCAAAAAGACCGCCGACGTTGACGACGGGCCGATGCATCTCGGCGACGGCGTCCGGGGGCAGAACGTCCTGCTCGGCCCCTGCCATGCCGGCGGCCGCGAAGCGGGCGATGTCGCCTGCGGTGGCGTGCAGGCCGCCCGAGGCGCGGCCGGGATAGATGTAAGGCGCCACCGGCCGCCCGCGCAAATCATGGCCCACGGGCATCTCGGCCCCCGTCCAGTCGAAGCTCGCGCGCGTCATGCCGAGCGGGGTGAGGACCTCGCGATCCATCAGTGCCGCGAACTCTGTGCCCGTGCAGTTCTCGATCACGAGTTCCAGCAGGTTGAAACCGGTGTCGGAATAGGCGAACTGGGCGCTCGGCGACCCGATCACCGTGAAATCATCGGACAGATGCGCTTCCAGCCCGGCCGCGGTTGGTCCGGCGCGTAGCGGTCCGCGTAATCGCCGAGGCCGATCCCTGCAGTGTGGGAGAGAAGCTGGCGCGGGGTGATCGGCGGCCGGCCGCCGGGCGGGCGCCAGGCGCCCAGGCAGCGGGTCACCGGCGCGTCGAGGTCGAGCCGCCCGGTCCGCGCGAGGCGCATCGCGCCCCAGGCGGTCACGGGCTTGGAGATCGATTCCACCCGGAACTGCGCGTCCGGATTCATCGCGCGTCCCGTTTCCGGGTCGGCGAGGCCAAAGGCCGCCGTCCAGACCGGCGTGCCGTCCGCGATCAGCACCACGACCGCACCCGCCACCCCGTCAGCGGCCATGCGCGCCGGGATCGCGGCTGTCAGCTGATCCTGCAACGCCGTGTCCTGTGCGAAAAGCGAGGCTGGCGCGAAAGCCGTGACGGCAAGGCAGACGCCGACGGCCCGGCGCCACCCGCTGTCGGGCATGGTCAATCGGCCTCCGCGCCCGCGGCGAGCAGCGCCGCTTCCATCGCGTCGAGGGTGGCCCTGTCCAGCACCCGGCCGTTCACGATAACCGCGCGGGGGCGGCGCAGGGTCGCGAGACTTTCCAGCGGGTTCGCGTCAAGTAGAACCAGATCGGCGCGGCGCCCGGGCGCGATGCTGCCGTCTTGGTCTTCAAGGCCGAAGAACCGCGGCGGCGCAACTGTGGCGGTATAAAGCGCCTCGCGCGGGGTCAGGCCGATCTCAACATATAGATGCAGTTCATCGAGCAGAGAAAAACCGTGAAAGAGGTAAGGATTTGCGAAGGACGCATCGGATGAGGTGAGGATCGGAACGCCGGCCTCATGCGCCATCAGGAAGGTTCGGCGGTTAAGCGCGATGCTGTCCTCGGCCAGCGCGCGCACCTCGTCGGTTATCGCCTCCAGCCGGAAGTCCGGTTGCCCCCAGGCCGTACGCACCTCTGCCGGGATCATCCGCATCCGCGGCGCGTCCGGGCCGGGCCAGTTGCCGGTGTAGAAATCTGCCACCACAAGCGTCGGGCTGACGCGCATGCCGGACGCGGCAAGGTCCTCGAGCACATTCGTGCACAGTTCCTCGTCCCACGTGTCGAGGATTATCTTGTTGCGAGCCGCCATCAGGGCGAAGATACCTGCCTGATCGGCGCCCTCGGCCATCGCTTCCCGCAGATCGGCGATCATCCGCGCCTCGGCGATAGAACACGCCATGGTGACCCGACCGAAATGCTCCATGCCGTCCTGTCCGGCAGCGATCGCTGTGCCGAGCGCGACACGTTCGGGGATGTGACCGACAAGCGGCAGGACGGCGTTGTGGGCGGCCTCGGCCAGTGCCAGATAGGTCGGCTCATTCAGCATCGAGTAGGCCTTCACTGCTGCCCAGTTCTCGGCGGCAATCCCGTCCACGACCGCTCGCGCCTCCGCGGGCGTGTCGGCAAGAAACATGCCCGGCCACGATCCAGGCGTGGCATCGACCCAAGCGCCTGAAAGGATCAGCCGGGGGCCGAGCACATCGCCCGCCTCGATCCGGGATTGCAACGCCTGCTGTTCTGCGATCGGCCAGAGCGCGCCCATGTCGCGGATGCCGGTCACGCCATGCAGTAGATAGAGCGGCAGCGCGGTGTCGGGTTCCTCGGGTGTCGAGAAGATGTGCACATGGCTGTCCCAGAGACCCGGGATCATATAACCACCCGCGCCATCGACGACCTCCGCATCTTCGCTCGGCGCGATTCCGGGGCCGACCTCGGCAATCATACCGTCGCGGATCAGAACCGATTGGTCGTTCGTGAGGGTACCCTTGTCGATATCGACCAGCGTCACATCCGCGAGAAGTGTGTCGGCAAAAGCCGCCGGGGCGACGGCGACAAGACAGGCAGCAAGAGCGAAATTTCGGAAAGTATGTCTCATGCCTCGGTCACCCGCATGACGAGCTTGCCCTGCACCTCACCGGCCTCGACGCGTTCATGTGCTTGGCGGACGTCCGACAGGGGGACCACTTCGGCCACCGCCGGGTCGATGCGCCCATCGACGAGCAGGGCGAAGAGCTTGCCCAGATCCTCTCTGAACCAGTCGGGGTGCAGGCGCCGCATCGCTCCGATGGAATAGAACGCGGTCGCATGACCGTTGGGCAGCCAGTCCCAGAGCTTGAGCTTCACAAAATCCAGCGGGATCGACCCGCCGCGCCCCAGCACCTCGTTCTGGAATCCGAAGGCAACAAGCATGCCGCCGGGCCGCAACGCGTGCATCGAGCGCGAGAAGCTCTCGCCCCCGAGCGGGTCGAAGACGAAATCCACACCCTCGCCCACGGCATCGGTGATGGCCGCTTCGACATCCGCAGCACCTGCGTCGATGGGCGTCGCACCAAGGCTGCGGATCATCTCGTGCTTGGCGGCGACATCGGTGCCATAGGCCGTGATCCCGGCCTCGCGAGCGAGTTGAAGCATCGAGGTGCCGACCGCACCGCCCGCCCCGTGAATGAGGATGCTTTGCCCCTTATCGGCCTTCGCGACACGATGCAGCATCTGGTAAGGCGTGACCGCCGACAGGATCATCGCCAGCGCGTCCTCTTCGGCCACGTCCTCGGGCACCCTGGTCAATCGCTCGGCCGGCAGGCAGACATACTCGGAATAGGCGCCGATGGTCGTGAGGTCCGCCACCCGATCGCCCGGCGCGAACCCCTCGACACCAGCGCCGAGCGCGTCTACCACGCCGACAAGGTCATAGCCGGGCACGAAGGGCGGCTTTTCCTTCACGTCCGGATACATTCCCTTGCGGATCATCACGTCGGTGAAGGCCGCGCTGGTGACGAGGACGCGGACGCGCACCTCGCCCGATTGCGGTTCGGCCAGGTCCTCGACGCTGCGCAATTCGAGTTCTTCGGGGTCGCCGAAGTTCTTCAGGACAACTTGGGTATACGACATGGTCAGTTCCTTTCGTTAACCGAGAGGGGCAGCCGCATGCGACCCGATGAAGTCCGAAATCGTGTCGGCAACTTCGGCATCGTGGCCAAGCCAGATGTGTCCGCCCGTTGGAAAGATCGTCAACTCGGCACCTGGAATGCGGTCGGCCAGGAGGCGCGCGGTCTTGGCGGTGCCGAACAGATCGTCTTCGCAGGACAGGATCAGCGTCGGCACCGTGATCCGATCATAGTCCGTCGGTGAGGGCGTGCCGGCCCAGAACCCATCCGCCCCGAGACCCCGCACCCTGCGGCTGATCGGAAAAATCCGGGAAAGGATGACCTCGGCACGCCGCCGCTCTTCAGGTGATACGCTGTCCAGAAGCGCCGGATCGGTGGCAAGCAGCGCGCGGATCATCTGGCCCGGGGCCATGCCCGACAGCGCCCAGAACCAGAAATCAGACCCGAGGACCGCGCTGACGGCAAGCCGTTGCAGGGCGGAGAACTCGACAGGATCGCGGCCCGTCAGGTTCGCCGCCGGCACCAACAGAACCAGGTGCGAACAGCGGTCGGGATGGCGTCGCGCGAACTCGGCGGCGCTGAGTGCGCCAGCAGACCCGCCAACCACGGCAAGCCGGTCGATGCCGAGCTGGTCGAGCAGTTCGACCAGCACATCCGCTTGATGAACGGGCGAGGCATTGTCGGGAAAGGCGCTGCCGAGATAACCAAAGCGAGAGGGCGCGACGATCTGAAACCCGCCTCGCCTGAGCGCCGAGGCAAACAGCAGCCCCTGATCGAAGCCGCCTCCGGTGCCGTGGATCATCATCAGCGACGGCCCAACGCCAGCGACCGCGTATTCCAGCGCGCCGGCGCTGGTGTCGATCGTTGAGCCGTGGCCGGAAAGCCGGGTGCCGGCCTGCCTCCGCGCCTCGCGGAACGCGCCGGCGGCATAGCCCCCACCCGCCAGCAAAAGCCCCGCGAGCCCGAGAAGGACCGCGCGCCGCCCGGTCATGGCTCCGCCCCATCGCCGCCGACATGCGCGATGGCGAGATCGGCAAGTGCGGCCTCCAGCGCGGGCACGAGGTCCGTGCTGTCGTCCACGATCCCGACATCGCTGTTGATCTGGAACGCGACCGTCACGCCGTGATCGGCGTAGTGGCGCAGGCTGGAGACGTAGCCGGGGAGCCAGCCGCCATGCCCCCAGACGGGTCCGCGCGGCGTGTCGTCATGGATTGCGATGCCCGCGCCGTAGCGGATGCCGGGCGCGTCCGGCGAAACCGCGACGCCGTCGAGCAGCCGGTCGAGATACGGGCCCGACATGGCCACGCCCCCGAACAGAACGTGGCCCCAGCGCGCGAGGTCGGGCGCGGTGGAGACAAGGCCGCCGCCCGACCACTCCATCGCCGGGTCCCAGACGAGCCGACCGGCCTCATCCATCGTTTGGGGCGGCATGCCAAACGGATTGTCCGGGGCGGTGTAGCCGACCGCCAGGCCCGGGATATCGCGCCGGTCGGAGGGCGCGGTCGCATCGAGGCCGAGCGGGTCCAGAAATCGCGCCTCGACCAGATCGTACCAGGATCGCCCGGTCGCCTCCTCGATTACCAGACCCAGCAGCAGATAGCCGGTGTCGGAATAGCTCCATGCGGACCCCGCCGGGAACAGTGGCTCGGTATCGAGGACGAAGGCAATCGCCGCTTCGGGCGACAGCGCATCGGCACCGCTGGCCACGCGCGACGCCATCTCCGCCGCGAACGTTTCCATGTGAACATGATCGGGAAGGCCGGCGGTGTGGCGCATGAGGTCGCCGACGGTGATCCTGTCGTGGTTTGGCAGGCGCGCGAACCAGTCGCGATCGCCCAGATATGCCGCCACGCGGTCGTCGCGGGCGAGCATGCCGTCCGCTTCGAGCGCCAGAGCCGTTGTGGCGACAAAGCTCTTGCCGATGCTCGCGGCCAGCATCGGGGTGTCCGCCGTCATCACCCGGCCGCTCTCTGCATCGGCGCGGCCGGTCGCCGCAGTGGCCAGCGTTCCGTAGGGCAAGACCGCCGCTGCCGTTGCGCCCGGAAAGCCGTAGCGCGCGCGGAACTCGTCGAGCGTCGCCTCAAGCCGGGCGGGTAGACCGGCGGCCTCCTGTGCCATCGTGGGTGCGTCTGCGCCGAAAGCTGCGAGGATGCCGACCGCGATGAGGGACCTGCGCATGGCTCTACACCGCCACTCTGGGCGCACTGGCGTGGTCTTTCGGCACGACCTCCGTCACCGCCCCCTCGCGGGTGAACATCGTGCCGCGGTTCCACCAGACGACCAAGACTGCCACAGTGACGAGGATGATCGTGTCCCACGGTTGCGCATCGGGCCAGAACGGGTTGATGAGCTGCCAGTGGAACAGCATCGGCCAGAGCAGGCTGCCCCGCGCGCTGTTGAAGATCGGCGTGACCAGCACCGCCAGCGTCACGTTGCCGATGAAGAAGGGAAGGAAGTTCCAGTCGGCGTAGACCGTGCTCGACAGGAAGAATGCCGGCAGGTGCCAGAACCCCCATGTCGCTCCGATGATAAGGCCTGCCCAGATCGGCGCCATGTGCCGCTGGAGCAGGGGTTGCATGACCCCGCGCCAGCCGAATTCCTCGATCGGGCCCAGCATCAGCATCATGAACAGGACCGCCACGAGCGGGCCCGGGCCCTCGGGCGGCAACGGCGCCAGCACCGGACCGCCCTTGATCAGCGAGCCCGCCACGAAGACCAGCGGAAGAAAGAGCAGGATGAACGCTGCCCAGCCCCCGGAGACCCGCCAAAGCAGGAGACGGGACAGAAAGGCGCGGAGGCCGGTGATGCCCGAATGGAGAAGCACGACCACCAAGGCGGCAATACCCGGCGACCAGGTTGCGAGAAAGAAGAACGGATGCGACCCGCTGATCTCTCCGAACGTCGCAGATGCCAGGCCCGGTGCGACGAGATAGATCCCGATCAGCCCCCAGGTGAGCAGGAAGGTGATGGCGAGAAACGCGATCAGCGCCGAAGACGGGATTGTGCTATCGGAAATCGAATGGCGCGTGGCCGACATCAGGAAACCTCCAGGGACCGAAGGGGTCCGAGGGTCCTAATACCAGCTGGCGATCCACGCTTCGCTGATGTGGATCAAGGAGGGAGCAGATCGCAGTTGCGCGCGGTCGAACCCGTGGTCAGTAAACGCAGTATGGAGACCTTTGTCTTCCAATCCCGCCCGCTGAGGAGAATGAACGCCATCCCTCGCAGAGCCAACGGCAACCGCAGGGCGCATACCGGAGGTTCTGCCTGCCTCAACTATACCAAGACCCGGGACGCGAGCCTGTGGAGCTTCGCAGGCGCGGCAAAGGACCGGTCCGGCTAATCTGCGCCGCAGCACGAACCGTTGCAGAAAAAGCCCGCAACTGGCAGAACAAGAGCGCAGACGGGCAACGGGCTGATCGGATTCCGCGACGTTACGCTGGACCTGCAGCGTGGCGGCCGGCGGAGCATGTGCCACAACCCGGGCAGCCTCCATCCCGAGCCCGATGTCGCGAAGGCGGGCGGCAAGGTCGCCGGCACCGAAATCGAAGCGGCCGGCCTACCGGAGAAGAGTCATGCCGATGTCGAACATGGTGTGCCGATGCCTTGCCAGGATGTCCGGATATCGCATTTTCACGGTGGGCTCTCACCCGTCCTTCGTGCGCGCCGGTGGACCTGACCGATTGAGGCCGCCGCAAAGGGGCGGACGTCGGAGCTCTCGAACCAGTGCATCCAGTCGCGGCCCCATCCGGCATCGAGCACGTCGCGTAGCTGGCGCGGCGGCATCGGATCGGCGTCGGCGCGCAGGCGGCCCAGGATCTCCAAGATCTCGTCCGGCAGCACGTTGCCGGCATCTATGGATATCAGCTAACCAATCTTAATCGCGGCCCCGCGCATCCGCGACAGCCCGGTGGCGACGCGCGGGGCGTTGGCAGGGGTCAGCAGCAAGGCCCCGACCCGCGGCCTCACGCCCGGCATGTCCGCTCCCCAGCTCTGATCTGCAAAACGAAATTCGCTATTCTCCCTGCCCGGGGTAACAAGAGCGTGCCATAAAATTTGGAGGTTTTTGCCCGCGTCATAGCCTTACCTATTGATACCTTTGAGCTTCTTGACGTCGCGGACCATCTTTCCAAAGGTCTTGTCCCGCGACCTGCGTTCGGCGAGACTGGCCGAGTTAAATGCGTCTTCAGCTATAAGCTTGCGCCATCTGCCGAGGCGCGAGGCGTCGAGGGCACCTTCTTCTATGGCCGCCAAAACGTGGCAACCCGGTTCCGTCTCATGCCGACAATCGTTGAAGCGGCAGCGCGCCGCGAAGTCCTGGATATCGGCGAACAGGTCCTGGATCCCCTCCGCCGCATCGGCGAGCTGCAATTCCCGCATGCCGGGTGTGTCGAGGATAAGACACCCATTCTGCATTGCATGAAGCTCGCGCCGCGTCGTGGTGTGCCGACCTTTCGCATCATCCTCGCGAATGGCCCGGGTCTCGATGGACTGGCTATCGAGCAACGCATTGGTCAGCGTCGATTTCCCGACGCCGGACGAGCCCAGGAACGCCACCGTCTTGCCCGGCCTGCACCAATCGGCAAGCTCCGTTCCCGGGGCAGTGCTGCGGGCGTCGAGAGCAATTACATCGATCAAATCCGACACAGCGCGGGCAGCGTCGACATAGCCTTGCGGGTCCGTCGCGAGATCTTTCTTCGTGAGGACGATGACCGGGGTTATCCGCGCCTCGTACGCCAAGGCGACGTAGCGTTCGAGCCGGGCAATGTTGAAGTCCTGATTGCAGGACGTGACGATGAAGGCCGTATCGATGTTTGCAGCGATCAATTGCTCCTGCCGGTCCGTGCCGGGCGCGCGCCGCTTGATGACGCTCGCGCGCTCGAGCACCTGGCTGGATCTCAAGCGTGCCTGATCCAGTAGCAGCCAGTCACCCACGGTCACATCCTGTCTGGGGGGAAGCGTCGTATCGATGTTGTCGCCGACGACGTGCAACGCATTGCGATGCACTTCGACCACGCGGACGGGAGGTGTCGCAGTCAATTCGTCAGCGCTGATCTGCTGGGCGAAGAAGGGTTGCCAGCCAAGAGCCTGAAGAGGGCTGAGTTCAGAGTGTGATCCGGTGTCGCGAGGGCGCGGTGGAAGGAAGTGGGAGTAATCTCGTGTCATGGAAGGTCGACTTTCATGTCTCTGCCTCAAGCGGGGCTTGAGCCTTGATGATAAGAAAAGTGCGCGCAGATCATGTGCCGCCGTCATCTACAGAGTGACGGAGGTGATCTCATACGTTGGATTTGCACCGGGAGGCACGCTGCCTCCCTTCCTTACCGGGACATGAAATCTCCATTTCGAACACCACGTATCTTAGATGAAGTGGCGCCCAACACAACCTCTGAAGACTGGTATTGACCACTCTTTCAATTATTCAATGCAGCCATTCAAAAGAAGGCATAGCAAGTTCGGTTTGTCCGCTCTGCCCACATCCGAGCCCTGGAAATGACGCACGATGCATGAATGGCCGGTCTGGTGAAACTACGCTGCGGCATTAACCCGCCCAACGGAGGTCCGCTCTGGGCCGTTCGTGACTGACTTGACCCGCAGACTTGAGGGGCGGAGAGACACAACTTTTCCCTTCGTCTCTTGGCAAACTGGCCAATCTCATCTTCGACGCAGCGTACATGGGCATCGCGGCGGCGTTCTGACGCCGGTCCACAGGAGACCGGCCCTGATGAGAAGGACCATTTGGAATGCCCAAGGATATCGCCAGCCCCTCGCCCTGCGCGGGATTCATCGTTGCCAACTGCGCCGCACTGGCCTGTGCCGCCCGTCTGCTCGGAGGACAAGCAGCTCTCAAGCGCGCCCAGCGTCTGATCGAGGACTTCTCTCTCGCACCGCCATTGTCACGGCGGCTGAACCGGGAACTCGACGCGCTGGAGGACCTGTTGGCCCTGCGCCATGTCCACAATTTCGATCGCATTGAGGCCGCGCAATTCAGCAAGATCGATCCGCTCGATCCGGCCGTCGAGGAGATCTGTCAGTTGCTCGACGGCTTGCGTGCGGCCCGGGCGGC
>Ga0102938_10002678_pt1 | contig 13450 bp, 9 predicted proteins | sample SalPonR2_B_D2_MG_FD_84516 | JGI IMG/M metagenome (GOLD analysis project Ga0102938, IMG submission 84516) | Salt pond soil microbial communities from South San Francisco under conditions of wetland restoration - Salt Pond MetaG R2_B_D2_MG | ecosystem: Environmental > Aquatic > Marine > Intertidal... | reverse complement strand
ATCTTTTTGGCTTTTACCTTCGTGTTCTTCGTGCTCTTCGTGGTTCCAAGCGAATTAGGTTTGATCACTGATTATGGCAACGATTGAAGACAAAGACACCGAGCTTGTGACCATCGAGGTCGATGGACGCGAGATCGAGGCGCGCAAGGGCGAGATGGTCATTCAGGCCACCGATCGCGCCGATATCGAGATTCCGCGCTTCTGTTATCACCACAAGCTTTCGATTGCGGCCAACTGCCGCATGTGCCTGGTGGACGTGGAGAAGGCGCCCAAGCCGCTGCCGGCCTGCGCCACGCCGGTGGCCGATGGCATGAAAGTCTTTACCCGGTCGCGTCGTGCCGTGGACGCGCAGCGCGGCGTAATGGAATTCCTGCTGATCAATCATCCGCTGGATTGCCCCATTTGCGACCAGGGCGGAGAGTGTGAGCTCCAGGATCTGGCCATGGGCTACGGGCGCTCCATTTCGCGCTTTACCGAACGCAAGCGAGTGGTCAAGGACAAAAACCTCGGCCCGCTCGTGTCGACCGACATGACGCGCTGCATTCACTGCACGCGCTGTGTGCGATTCCTCGAGGAAATCGCCGGCACGGCCGAACTCGGCGGGGTGGGGCGTGGCGAACACACCGAGATTTCGACGTTCATCGAGCGCAATATCGAGTCCGAGCTGTCGGGCAACATCATCGACCTGTGCCCGGTTGGCGCTTTGACCAACAAGCCGTTCAGGTTTTCGGCGCGTGCATGGGAAATGTCGGCGCGCCCCTACATCGGCACCCATGATTGCGTTGGATCGAACCTTTACTACCATGTGCGCGCCGGAAAGATCATGCGCGCCGTTCCGCGTGAGAACGAAGACATCAACGAATGCTGGCTGGCCGACCGCGACCGCTATGGCCACTTCGGCCTGGCCGCCGACGACCGCGTCACCGTGCCGCGGATCAAGGTGGACGGGCAGTGGCAGGATACCGACTGGGATACGGCGCTCGCGCACGCAGCGGCGCTGCTGGGCAAGACCGTCGAAAGCCACGGCGCCGACCAGGTGGGCGTGCTGGCCTCGCCGCGCGCGACATCCGAAGAGCACTTCCTGCTGCGTCGATTCGCCGACGGCCTGGGCACGCCGCACCGTGATCACAGGCTGCGGATTGTGGACGCTCGCGATGCAAGTCTCGGCAAGGCTGGACTGGATCGGCCGCTGCGCGACCTCTCCGGCGCCGACGCGGTATTCATGGTGGGCAGTCACCTGCGCCACGACCAGCCGATCCTCAACCATAGGGTGCGAACGGCGTGGCGCAGCAACCAGGCTGCGGTCATGGATCTCAACCCGGTTGCGTGGAATTTCCCGTTCGACATGAGCGAGCGGATGATTGTTGCGCCGCAGCACATGACCGAAACGCTTGCCCGGGTTGCAAAGGCGGCCTTCGAGGCGACCGGGCAGACCCCGCCGGATTCGGCACTGGGACGGTTCATCGCCGATCGCAGCCCCGAGCCCGCGGCCGAGGCGATTGCGCGTCGCCTTGCCGATTCGGATAACGGCTTTCTGCTGGTCGGCGATCAGGCCCTGTTCCACCCCGAAGCCGGTTTCCTGCGCGCGATCGCGGCAGAGATCGCCCGCCTGACCGAAACGGCGCTGATGGTGCTGCCCGGGCCTGCCAACAGCGAAGGCGCCTGGCGCGCCGGCATGGTGCCTGCACAAGGCGGTATGTCGGCCGCCGAACAGCTGGCAAAGGGACGCAAGGCCTTCCTGCTTTTCGATCTCGAGCCGGAGTTCGACCTGGCCGACCCTGCGTCGGCCCGCGCCGGCCTTGCCGATGCCGGCGCGGTGATCGCGATTGCCGGGTTTGCCGGCACCGATCTGCTTGAGGCCGCCGACGTTCTCTTGCCGCTTGCGCCGGTCCCCGAGACCGAAGGCAGCTACATCAACGCCGACGGCACCCGGCAGTGGCTCAAGCCGGCGGCCCGGCCCGTTGGCGGGGCTCACGCCGGCTGGAAGATCCTGCGGCTGTTCGGGGAGCACATGAAGCTCGACGGCTTCGATTTCTCGCTGCTCGCTGAAGTCAACCGCGATCTCGATGAAACCGATGCGCCGCTCGTTGCGCCGTTCGAGGTCGAGGCAATCGAAACCGCCGGCGAGGAAGGCCTGTGGCGCACCGGGCCGGTTCCGATGTACAGCGCCGATGCTCTGCTTCGCCGTGCGCCGGCTCTGCAGCAGACCGATCACGCAAAGAACGGTTTCGTCGCGCTCAATCCGGCCACTGCGCAGTCGCTGGGCTTGAGCGATGGTGACGAGGCGGTTGTGCGTCAGGCCGGGCGCGAAGTGCGCGCGCCGGTGCGGGTGGACGACGCGATACCGCCGTCCTCGGTATGGATGGCCGCAGCCACGTGTCTGGCAAGCCAGGCAGGCCCGGCATGGGGTCCGATCGAACTGGAGCAAGCCCGATGATCGAGCAACTCACGGTGCTGGCCTGGACGATGGCCAAGATCACCGCAATCGTGTTTCCCCTGACCATCGCGGTGGCTTATTTCACATTCGCCGAGCGCAAGGTCATCGGCTACATGCAGTCGCGCGTGGGTCCCAACCGTGTTGGCCCATGGGGCCTGTTCCAGCCGTTCGCCGACGTATTCAAGCTGCTGCTCAAGGAGATCATCGTTCCGGCCAACGCCAACAAGGTGCTGTTCGTTATTGCGCCGATGCTGACGCTGATTCCGGCCTTCGCCGCCTGGGCCGTGGTGCCGTTCTCCGACTGGCTTGTGCTGGCCGATATCGACGCAGGCCTGTTGTACATCCTGGCCATGACCTCCATGGGCGTCTACGGCGTGATCGTCGGCGGCTGGGCGTCGAATTCCAAGTACGCATTCCTGGGCGCCTTGCGTTCCGCGGCCCAGATCGTCAGCTACGAAATCGCGATGGGCTTCGCCCTGGTCGGCGTCATCATTCTTTCCGGATCGCTGAACATAAGCAACATCGTCGAGGCGCAGTCGGGTGGCGTCTTCAGCTGGTTCTGGCTGCCGCTTTTCCCGCTTTTCATCATCTATTTCATCTCGGGTGTGGCCGAGACCAACCGTGCGCCATTCGACGTCGCCGAGGGCGAGTCCGAGATCGTCGCCGGCTTCCACGTCGACTATTCCGGCGCGGCGTTCTCGCTCTACTTTCTTGCCGAATACGCCAACATGATCCTGATTTGCGCCCTGGCGTCGCTGCTGTTCCTGGGCGGCTGGATGAGCCCGGTGGCCGGGGTGCCGATCATCGGTGAACCGGGCGTGCACTGGTTCCTGATCAAGATGTTCGGATTCATGTTCCTGTACCTGTGGTTCCGGGCAACCTTTCCGCGCTATCGCTACGACCAGATCATGCGGCTGGGCTGGAAAGTATTCATACCAATTACCATTGTCTGGATCCTGGTCGCCGGCGTTTTCCGCGTGACCGGACTTTATCCCGGATGAGCCGGGGTTACGGAGTTATATGATGCAAGCCATTCGCCAGTACTTTCACTCGCTGATGCTGCTCGAGCTCTTCAAGGGGCTGAACGTGACGTTTCGCTATTTTCATCAGCCGAAATTCACGCTGAGCTATCCCGAGGAAAAGACGCCGAAATCGCCGCGTTACCGCGGGCTGCACGCCTTGCGCCGATACCCCAACGGCGAGGAACGGTGCATCGCCTGCAAGCTGTGCGAAGCGGTCTGTCCGGCGCTGGCCATCACCATCGATTCGACCCAGCGAGAGGACGGAACCCGGCGTACGACGCGCTACGACATCGACATGTTCAAGTGCATCTATTGCGGGTTCTGCGAAGAATCGTGCCCGGTGGATTCGATCGTAGAAACCAGTTTTACCGAGTATCACTTCGAAGAGCGCGGCGAGCACATCGTCGACAAGCAGCAGTTGCTGGCTCTCGGCGACCGGTTCGAGGCGCAGATTGCCGCGGATCGGGCCAAGGATGCACCTTATCGCTAGGCCCCGGAATCCCGAGGGCTGCCGTGAAGTTTTTGCGCAGATCAAGAGCCGAATTCAATGCCGAATGAAATCTCGATAATCGAACCTGTCTTTTACCTGTTCAGCGGCGTTGCCACGCTTGCCGCTCTCGGTGTCATCACGTCGCGAAATCCGGTTTACTCGGTGCTGTTTCTGGTGCTGGCATTCTTTTCGAGTGCCTGTATCTGGCTGCTGCTGGAAGCGGAGTTTCTGGCCATCACGCTGGTGCTGGTCTATGTGGGCGCGGTCATGGTGCTTTTCCTGTTCGTGGTCATGATGCTCGACATCAACCTGGCCAAGCTCAGGAGCGGCTTTGCGAGCTACCTGCCGGTTGGCATCCTGGTCGCGATTGCGATGGCGGCCCAGCTGTTCATCCTGATCTGGGCCCGCGGCGCCGGGTCGCAGGTGCTGGAATACGGCGATTCGGATGTCAGCAATACCCGGATGCTCGGTGAATGGCTGTACACGCAGTACCTGTATCCGTTCGAAATTGCCGGATTCATACTTCTGGTTGCCATTGTTGCAGCCATCTCGCTGACCCACCGTCGCAGACCCGAGACCAAGTACCAGGACCCGTCGCGCCAGGTGAGGGTCACCCGAGACGAACGCGTGCGGCTGGTCAAGATGGACGCGGAGGAGGACTGATCATGCTGACACTTGCCCATTTTCTGACGCTGGGTGCGATCCTGTTTTCGATAGGGGTCGCGGGAATCTTTCTGAACCGGAAGAACATCATCATCCTGCTCATGTCCATCGAGCTCCTCCTGCTGGCCGTGAACATGAATTTCGTCGCATTTTCGAGGTTTCTCGACAACATGGACGGGCAGGTGTTCGTGTTCTTCATCCTCACCGTTGCCGCGGCCGAGGCGGCGATTGGACTGGCGATCCTGGTGGTGCTGTTCCGCAATCGCCAGACCATCAACGTCGAGGACATCGAGGAGCTGAAGGGCTAGCTTTTTGAAGATTTGAACATACCGGGATTCTCGTGGACATAAAAACAATCTTATTGCTGATACCGCTGCTGCCGCTGGCCGGAAGTGCCATAGCGGGTCTTTTGCGGCATCAGGTCGGCCGGGCCGGTTCGCACACCGTCACGATTCTTGCCGTGGCGGGTTCGTTCGCGCTTTCGGCCTGGGTAGCGCTGCAGGTTTTCACCACCGACTGGCAGGTGCTGAACTACACCGTCTACGAATGGGCCGTGCTCGACGGCATCACCTTCGAAATCGGATTCCTTGTCGATTCGCTGACCGCCCTGATGATGGTGGTGGTGACGTTCGTCTCTTTCATGGTGCACGTCTACACCATCGGCTACATGAAGGACGATCCGGGATACCAGCGGTTCTTCTCCTACATCAACCTGTTCACCTTCGCGATGCTGATGCTGGTGATGGCGAACAACTTTCTTCAGCTGTTCTTCGGCTGGGAAGCGGTGGGTCTTGTTTCCTACCTGCTGATCGGTTTCTGGTTCAAGAAGGAATCGGCGGTGCGGGCCAACCTCAAGGCGTTCCTGGTCAACCGGGGCGGGGATTTCGGTTTGCTGCTGGGGGTGGCGGCGGTGCTGATGTACATGGGGTCGCTCGATTACGCCGAGGTCTTCGCGGCCGCACCCGCGGTGGCAGGGGAGACGATGTCGGTGTTCGGCGGTGTCGAATGGTCGGTAATGACCTTTATCTGCATCTGCCTTTTCATTGGTGCCATGGGCAAGTCGGCGCAGGTGCCGCTGCACGTCTGGCTGCCCGATTCCATGGAGGGTCCGACCCCGATTTCAGCGCTGATTCACGCGGCGACCATGGTCACGGCCGGAATCTTCATGGTGGCGCGTCTGTCGCCGCTCTACGAGCTTTCCACGACCGCGCTGAGCTTCATCCTGATCATCGGCGCGATCACGGCGCTGTTCATGGGGCTGGTCGGGATCGTCCAGAACGACATCAAGCGCGTCGTTGCCTATTCCACGCTGTCGCAGCTGGGTTACATGACCGTGGCGCTGGGGGCATCGGCCTACTCGGTGGCCATATTTCACCTGATGACGCACGCTTTCTTCAAGGCGCTGCTGTTCCTCGGCGCCGGATCGGTGATTATCGCCATGCACCACAAGCAGGACATGCGCGAGATGGGCGGGCTCGGGAAAATCATGCCGATTACCGCGGTTACCGCGTGGATAGGCTCCCTTGCGCTCATCGGCTTCCCGTTCACGTCCGGCTTTTTCTCCAAGGACCTGATCATCGAGTCGGTGAAGCTGGCCGATCGTACCGGCGCCGGCTTTGCGACTTTCGCGGTGTACGCCGGCGTGGTCGTGACCGCGCTGTATACCTTCCGGATGCTGTACCTGACGTTCCACGGCAAGTCGCGCGCCGACGCCGAGACGCTTTCCCACGCCCAGGAATCTCCGTGGGTGGTGACCGTGCCGCTGATTCTGCTGGCGATTCCATCGATGTTTATCGGCTGGGTGACGGTCGAGCCCATCCTGTTCGGGGGTGCGCTGTCGGATGCAATCAACGTGGCGCCGGCCCGTGACCCGCTGACCCATATCGGCGAGCATTTCCACGGGGCAACTGCATTCGCGTTGCACGGCTTCATGACGCCGGTTTTCTGGCTGGCGATGCTGGGCGTTGCGCTTGCCACCTGGATTTATCTTTTCCAGCCATCTGTTGCAGTAACACTCAAGCAGCGTCTGCATCCGTTCTGGACCGTTCTTGATCGCAAGTACGGTTTCGATGAGTTCTACCAGCGGGTGGTGGCTGGTGGCGGCCTCAAGCTTGCGGGCTTCTTTTCCGAGCGCGGTGACCGGACGCTGATCGACGGCTGGATCGTTCATGGATCGGCGAAGCTGGTTGGCGCATTTTCTTCGCGCCTGCGGTCGGTCCAGACCGGTTTCCTGTACCACTATGCGTTTGCCATGATTATCGGGCTGGTTGCGCTCGTGTTTGCATTCGTGCTGCTGAAGGGGTGACAAGATGAATGCAATGACCTGGCCAATCCTCAGTCTGATCGTCTGGCTTCCCATCGTGACCGGCGTCGCCATTCTGTTCTTGTCGGAAACGCGGGCGGCAATGGGTAAAGTGGTCGCGCTGGCGGCGGCTGTTGCCGCACTCGTGCTGGCCGTTGTCGCCGTGGCGGGTTTCGATACCACCACGGCCGCCATGCAGTTTCAGGAAAAGACGGTGTGGATCGATGCGTTCTCGATCAACTATCACCTCGGCGTCGACGGTCTGTCGCTGCCGCTGATTGCGCTGACGGCGCTGACGACCGTCATCGTCGTGATCGCCGGGTGGACCATTCGGGACCGCGTCAGCCAGTACATGGGTGCTTTTCTGATTCTTTCGGGGCTTATGTCCGGCATGTTTGCGGCGCTCGACGCCATGCTGTTCTATGTCTTCTTCGAAGCGATGCTGGTGCCGATGTTCCTCATCATCGGGATCTGGGGCGGACCTAACCGCATCTTCGCGACCATCAAATTCTTCCTGTTCACGTTTTTCGGCTCCGTGTTCATGCTGGTCGGCCTGATCTGGCTTTATCTTCAGGCCGGAAGCTTTGCCGTGGCCGACCTGCATCAGCTGCCACTCTCGCTCAACGCCCAGGTCTGGATTTTCCTGGCGTTCCTGATCGCGTTTGCAGTCAAGGTGCCGATGTGGCCGGTGCATACCTGGCTGCCCGACGCGCACGTCGAGGCCCCGACCGGTGGCTCGGTGGTGCTGGCGGCCGTCATGCTCAAGATCGGTGGCTACGGACTGGTTCGGTTCTCGCTGCCCATCGCGCCGGATGGTGCGGCGGCCCTGGACTGGCTGGTCATCGGCTTGTCGCTTGTCGCGATTGTCTACATCGGCTTCGTTGCGCTGGCCCAGCGCGACATGAAGAAACTCATTGCATACAGCTCGATCTCCCACATGGGATTCGCGACGCTGGGCTTGTTTCTCACGTTTGCCATCGTGCAGAACACCGGCCAGACGGACGGCGCGGTGCTGGGCATCAGCGGCGCAATGGTTCAGATGATTTCGCACGGCTTCATTTCAGGCGCCATGTTCCTCGCCGTGGGCGTGCTTTACGATCGGGTTCACAGCCGCGAGATCTCCGCTTACGGCGGTGTGGCCAACACCATGCCGTGGTTCGCGATGTTCGCCGTGTTTTTCTTCATGGCCAACTCCGGTCTTCCCGGTACCAGCGGTTTCGTCGGCGAGTTCATGGTCATCCTGGCCGCGTTCAAGGCCGATTTCTGGTTCGCGTTCTTTGCCGCCATGACGCTGATACTTGGCGCGTCCTACAGCCTGTGGCTGGTCAAACGGGTGTTCTACGGCGAGATCGCCAACGACAACGTGGCTTCGCTTTCCGACCTGGACGGCCGCGAATGGACCGTGATGGTCGTGCTGGCAATCCTCGTGCTGGGCCTCGGCTTGTGGCCGTATCCGCTGATCGAGATGATGGAACCTTCCGTGGCCAACCTGGTTGACCACATCACGAACTCGAAGATCAACCCATGAAGAATAAGCGATGATACTTTCCGAACTTCAACTCGCGTTGCCCGAGATATTCGTTGCAGCCATGGCATGCGTGGTGCTGGTGGCCGACCTGTTCGTCACCGAGCAGAGGAGAGGCCTCACGCACACGCTTGCGGTTCTGGTGCTGGTATTCGCCGCCATCATCACGCTCAGGGTCATGATGCCGGTCGGAGAATCGGTGCTCGCGTTCAGCGAGACGTTCGTGCGCGACCGCTTCGGCGACGTGCTCAAGCTTTTTGCGTACCTTGTTCTGGCCGCCGTATTCGTATACGCCAAGCACTTTCTGCGCGCAGCCGGGCTTTTCCGGGGCGAGTTCTATTCCCTGAGCCTGTTCGCGCTGCTGGGCGTGATGATCATGGTGTCGGCCGCCAGCATGCTGACCGTCTACCTTGGCCTGGAACTGCTGGCGCTTTCCAGCTACGCACTGGTGGCGCTGAACAGGGATTCGGCTTCGGGATCCGAAGCCGCGATGAAGTATTTCATTCTCGGCTCGCTGGCCTCGGGCATTCTGCTTTACGGGATCAGCCTGGTTTACGGCGCGACCGGATCGATACAGCTGGGCGAAGTTTCCGATGCGCTTGCCGCCGGCATGTCGGACGACCTGATGCTTTCCTTCGGTCTTGCCTTCATGGTCGTTGGAATCGCCTTCAAGCTCGGCGCGGTGCCTTTTCACATGTGGTTGCCCGACGTTTACCAGGGTGCCCCCGCAGCCGTGACGCTGCTTGTATCCTCGCTCCCCAAGCTTGGCTACCTCGCGCTTGCCATCCGGCTGCTGGCCGACGGCATGGGCAATATGCACGCCGACTGGCAGGCCATGCTGGCCATTCTGGCCGCACTCTCGCTGATCCTCGGCAATGTCGTCGCGATTGCACAGACCAACATCAAGCGGATGCTGGCGTACTCGACGATTTCGCACGTGGGCTTCATTCTTATGGGCATTCTCTCCGCGTCGCCTGCGGGTTATTCGGCGGCCATGTTCTACACCATCGTCTACGCCATGATGTCGGCCGGGGCCTTCGCGGTCATGATCCTGCTGTCCTCCAACGGCGTCGAGGCCGAGAACCTTGATGATTTCAAGGGCCTGGCCAAGCGCAGTCCGTGGTATGCGCTGATGATGTTGATGATCATGTTCTCGCTGGCCGGCATTCCGGTATTCGTCGGATTCTTCGCCAAGTGGCAGGTGATCGCTGCGGCCATCCAGTCGGGTTTCGTCGGGCTTTCGGTATTGGCAGTCATCACCGCGGTGATCGGTGCGTTTTATTACCTTCGCGTGGTCAAGCTGATGTATTTCGACGAGCCGGAAAATACCGCGCCGGTGACCGCCCCGATCGATTTTCGTGCAGTGCTTTCGGTGAATGGCCTCGCCATGCTGGGGCTAGGCGTGTTCTCGGGCGGGCTGATCGGGGTTTGTGTCAGGGCGTTTGCGTAGGATATCCGGAGGCGTCCGGCCTGCGCCGGGCGAGGGGAGGAGATTTTGAATTCCAAGGTTTAAGGTTTAAGGTTTAAGGTTTAGGTTAAAACCTAACACCTGAACCCTAAACCCTAAACCCTAAACCCCGGCACTTGTCCCGCCCGTAACCCGCTCGATGCCCGCCAGGTCGCGGCGCGATTCGATGTTTTCGTAACCATGGTCGTGCAGTAACTGGCGTACCGCGCCAGCCTGGTCGTAGCCGTGCTCCATCAACAGCCAGCCACCTTCGGTCAGCACGCCGCGCGCAGCCTCGACCAGCTTCCTGATATGTCCCAACCCGTCTGGACCCGAGGAAAGAGCCACTTCCGGTTCGAAGCGTACGTCGCCGTCCTCGAGATGCGGGTCGCCCGCGGCCACGTACGGCGGGTTGCTCACGATCAGATCGAAGTCGGTTTCGCCGACCGGTTCGAACAGGTCGCCATGCAGCAATCGAACCGAGGGCAGTTGGAGCCGCTCGCGATTGATCGCGGCGACGGCCAGCGCCTCGTTGCTGATGTCGGTGGCCGTGCAGCGCCAGCCTGCCCGTTCCGCGGCCAGGCTCAGGATGATGCAACCGGAGCCGGTGCCTACATCCAGAACCCGGGCGTCGTCGGGCAGCGGAAGTTCGAGGCTCCACTCCACCAGGTGTTCGGTTTCCGGCCTCGGAATGAGGACCGCGGGACTCACGGAGAAGTCACGCCCGAAGAATCCACGCCGGCCGGCAATGTAGGCAAAGGGTACGCCCTGCGCCCGCCGGTCCACCATCTCGGCGAAGCGCTGGACCAGTCGCGGATCCAGCGGTTCGTCGCCGTGAGCGAAGATCCAGCCGAGCGGCTGCTCGAGCGCCAGCGCCGCCAGCCGTGCGGCCTCGTTGCGGTCGCCCAACGCCCGGCCCGCGGCACGAATGCGGTCGCTCAGGGTTTCAGCGGGCGCGTCAGACATCACGGATCGATTCGTCCCCCGGCGGCGATCGTCACGTCAGGAGCGCGCGTGCGCGCCCATGCCGGCCGGATTTCGGTGGCCGAGCAGCCTCTGGACGATACGGGTCAGGTCGTCTCCGACCAGGTACAGCGTCGGAATCAACGCCAGCGTGATGACCGTGGCGAACAGGATGCCGAATGCAAGCGACGCGGCCATCGGCACGACCAGCTGAGCCTGCAGGCTTTTTTCGAAGAACACGATGGGCGCGAGACCGAGGAAGGTGGTCGCCGAGGTCAGGATGATCGGCCGGAACCTGGCCTTGGCACCCTTGAGCGCTGCGTCGATGCGCGCCTCGCCCTTCTTGCGGTGATGGTTCACGAAATCGACCAGGATCAGGCTGTCGTTGACCACCACGCCTGCCAGCGCGATGATGCCGAACATGCTCAGCAGGCTGACCGGAATTCCGAGGATCCAGTGCCCGAAGACCGCACCGATGGTACCGAACGGTATCACCGACATGATCAACAGCGGCTGCAGGTAGGAGCGCAGCGGGATCGCGATAAGCGCGTAAATCAGGAACAGCGCGAAGATGGTGCCGGCGAGCAGTTCCTGCGACAGTTCCTGGTTGCTGCGGGTCTGGCCCGAAAGGCGATAGCTCACGCCCGAATGCCCGGCCAGTATCTCGGGCAGGATTTCGGTCTGGAGCTGACGCGTGATCTCGCCCGGTTCAGCCACATCCTTGTCGATTCTCGCGGTAATACTGATCGAGCGCTCGCGGTTGTAGCGGCGAATCGAGGACGGGCTTGAACCCATTTCGAGGTCGGCCACAGCGTTGAACGGCACTTCTTCGCCGGACGGCGTGCGAATCCGCATGTTTTCGAGATAGCCCTGCGACGTGCGCTGCTCGCGCGGATAGCGGACCATGACGCGCACGTCGTCCTGGCCGCGCTGGATCCGCTGGACCTCCTCGCCGAAAAACGCCTGGCGAATCTGGCGGGCCAGGTCCTGCTGGTTGAGCCCCAGCACCTCGGCCTCGGGTTTGATCCGGATCTGCAGCTCGCGGATGCCGCCGTCGTAGCTGTTGCGCACGTCATAGGTGCCCTGGAAGTTGCTCACCGCCTCCTCGAGTTCGGCCGAGGCCGACTCAAGCTGAGCCAGGTTGCGGCCCACCAGCTGGTAGGAGATGTCCGGACCGTCGCCGCCCGGGCCGCCGGCGCCGCCGATGCGCAGCCCTCGGGCGCCGGCGATCTGGCCGGCCTGTTCGCGCCAGCGACGCTCGATTTCCTTGGTGCCCAGGCGCGGGTCGTTGGTTCTATGCAGCTCGACCAGCATCCCGCCCGTGGTGTCGGAGCCCGACCATGCGAACACGGTGCGAATGACTTCGCCTTCAAGGTCGAAGTCGCGCTGCATGTTCTCGTCTACCTGCTCGAGCGATTCGCGCAGATGATCCATCGCGTTGTGGGTGACGTAGGCGGGCGTGCCCTCGTTCATCTCCAGGTCTACCCGCATGAAATCTCCGGCCACGTCCGGGAACAGCACCACGCGCAGGAACGGACCGAATATGAAACCGATCGAGAGCACCAGCACGCCGATGAAGCTCGCCAGCGTGATGTAGCGGTTGCGCAGCAATACCTTCAGCGACGGCAGGTAGAAACGGTCCACGAACTTGTGGATGCCCTCGGAAAAACGGCGCTGAAAGCGGACCAGGCCGTTGGCGGTTTCGGGCTCATAGGTCTTGATTCGCATGTGAGCCAGGTGAGCCGGGAGAATCAGCTTGGACTCGACCAGCGACATCGCCAGCGCGATCACCACCACCCAGCCGATCGCGGCGAAGAACTGGCCGGAAATTCCCGACACGAGCAGGATGGGCACGAATGCGGCAATGGTCGTGAGCACGCCGAAGGTGGCCGGAATGGCGACCTTCATGGTGCCGTTGACGACGTTTTCGGCCGAGTGGCCATGGGCTCTGATCTCGGTGTAGGCCGATTCCCCGATGACGATGGCGTCGTCGACCACGATGCCGAGCACCACCAGGAACCCGAACAGGCTGATCATGTTGATGGTCACGCCAACCAGGGGCAGCATGAACACCGTCCCTGCGAAAGCGACCAGCAGGCCGACCATGACCCAGAAGGCCAGCTTCAGCCGCAGGAACAGCGTCAGAATCAGGAACACCAGCAGCGCACCCATCGCCAGGTTCTTGGTCATCATTTGCAGGCGATCTTTCAGGTAGAAGGCGATGTCGGCCCACCAGGCGATGCTGATGCCCGCCGGCAGGACCTTCTGCCGCTCCTCGACGAACTGTCTCACGGCCTCGGATGCGGCCAGGGCATCCTGCTCGCCGACGCTCAGGATCCTGATCGCAACGGCCGGCTTGCCGTTGTGCTGGGCGTAGCGTTCGCGCTCGACGAATGCGTCCTGGATGTCGGCGATGTCCTTGAGCAGAATTCGCGAGCCGTCCGGGTTGGTGCGAATGACGATATCGGTAAAATCGCGGCCGATGTATGCCTGGCCCATGGTGCGCAGCAGGATGTCGCCGCCGGCCGCCTCGATGCGGCCGCCCGGGAGGTCCATGGACGAGCGGCGAACCGCCTGGGCGACTTCGGCCAGCGTCAGGTT
>Ga0102938_10002674_pt1 | contig 13463 bp, 16 predicted proteins | sample SalPonR2_B_D2_MG_FD_84516 | JGI IMG/M metagenome (GOLD analysis project Ga0102938, IMG submission 84516) | Salt pond soil microbial communities from South San Francisco under conditions of wetland restoration - Salt Pond MetaG R2_B_D2_MG | ecosystem: Environmental > Aquatic > Marine >... | reverse complement strand
GGAAGACGGCGGACATCCCAGGGCCGCGCGTGCGGATGCGCTCCTCGAAAGATGCGTCTCGATCGATCTCGAGATCGATCCCGGGACCAATCGCATCCAGAGCTTCGCCGGCGTGCGCCATGATGCCGAACGGTCTTTTGTCTTCAAGCGTGGACCCCTCGGCGATGCACTGGACGGGCTGGACCGTTTTTCGGCGGCTGCGGAGTTCGTGCTCGGCCACAACTTCATCACCTTCGATGCGCGTCACCTGGAAGCCGCGAAGCGCGATCTGCGTCTTCTGGGAAAGCCGATCATCGACACGCTCTGGCTCAACCCGCTCGCCTTCCCCCGAAACCCCTACCATCATCTGGTGAAACATTATCAGGACGGCCGCCTGCAGGCCGGCCACGTCAATGACCCCGAGCTGGATGCCAGGCTGGTGCTGACCATCCTCGGCAACCAGGTCGAGGCGCTCTGCGCGATCGATCACGCCGACCCGGAGACGACGCGGGCCTATCATTATCTGACGACGACGCGTCCTGACCCCGCCGGCTTTGACGAGGTCTTCACGCTTGTGCGGGGCGCGCGCCGTCCGGGTCCCGCGGAGGCGCAAACGGCGACACGCCGTCTTCTTTCGGGCGCCGCCTGCGTCCATCAGATCGAGACGGTCATCCCCGAAGCCGCGCGAAACGGCTGGCCGCTCGCCTATGCGCTGGCCTGGATCTCGGTGGCCGGCGGCGCGTCGGTGATGCCCCCCTGGGTGCGCCATCAGTTTCCGGAGGCCAGTCGCCTCGTGCGTCGTCTCCGGGATATGCCGTGCACGGATCCCCACTGCGACTGGTGTCGCACACAGAACGATCCCCGGGGGCTTCTGAAGCAATGGTTCGGGTTCGAGGGGTTCCGACCGAACCCCGTGGGGGCCGATGGCAAGCCTCTGCAGGAAACCATCGTCGCACATGCCCTGGCGAAGGCTCCGATCCTCGGCATCCTGCCCACCGGAACCGGCAAGTCTGTCTGCTACCAGTTGCCGGCGCTGTCGCAGTTCACCAAGACCGGTGCCCTGACCGTGGTGATTTCTCCCCTGGTTGCCCTGATGGCGGATCAGGCGGCTGGGATGCGCCGGCAGGGCATTACCTCCTGCGTGACGATCAACGGCATGCTCTCGATGCCGGAGCGCCAGGAGGCCCTGACCCAGGTGCGCCTCGGCGATGCGGCGATGCTGCTGATCTCTCCCGAGCAGCTCCGCAGCCCGTCAGTCCGCTCGGTCCTCAACCAGCGCGAAGTGGGCCTGTGGGTGCTCGACGAGGCACATTGCGTCTCCAAATGGGGGCACGACTTCCGCCCGGACTACCGATACGTCGGTCGCTTCATCAAGGAATATTCGGGCGCGGAGGACCCGGCGCCGATCCTCTGTCTGACGGCGACCGCGAAGCCCGATGTCATCGAGGACATCACGGCGCATTTCCAGTCGAGGCTCGGCGTCGCCCTCGAGCTGCTCGACGGTGGTGCCGTCCGCGAGAACCTCTCCTTCGAGATCATTCCGACCGACAAGGGCAAGAAGCTCGGAGATGTCGTCGGCGTCCTCGAGGAGGCTCTTCCGAAATCCGGCACCTCTGGCGCGATTGTCTACTGCTCGACGCGGTCCGCGACCGAGCGGGTCGCGGCGTTCCTCAAGGAGCGCGGCTTTGCCGCGGCGCATTATCACGCCGGCCTGAAGCCGGAAGAGAAGCACGACGTGCAGACGGCCTTTGCCGATGGCGAGCTGCGCGTCATCGCCGCCACCAATGCCTTCGGCATGGGGATCGACAAGCCCGACATCCGACTGGTTGTTCACGCCGACATTCCGGGCTCCCTCGAGAATTATCTGCAGGAGGCCGGCCGTGCCGGTCGGGACCGGGATCACGCCCGGTGCATCCTTCTGTTCAGCCGCGACGACATCGAGCGCCAGTTCAGTCTCTCGGCCCGGTCCCGGCTCGAAAAGCGCGAGATCGGCGCGGTCCTGAAGTCCCTCCGTCGCCTCGACCGACGGATGAAGCAGAAGGGCGAGGTGGTCGCCACGCCTGGTGAGATCGTCCGAGAGGAGAAGGATCTCGAGTTCGACCGGGACACTGCAACAGACGACACGCGCGTGAAGACGGCCGTGTCCTGGCTTGAAGAGGCCGTGCTCTTGAAGCGGGAGGAGAACCGTAGCCGCGTCTTCCCCGCCTGCCTCCGGGTCCGGAACCTCGAAGACGCCGAAAAGATCATCGCGAAGGCAGATCTGACCGGGGGCTACCGACTGAAGCTCAAGGCCCTCGTCCAGAGCCTCATCAGCGCGCCCCCGGACAAGGGCATCTCGACCGACGAGCTCTGCGGTATCGCGGGCCTCTCGCCGGGCCAGATGCGCAAGGCGCTGAGTGATCTCGAGACGCTTGGCATCGCGTCGAATGATACGGCGATCACGGTCTTCGTGCACCTCGGCGTCGAGGAGTCTTCGGAGAAGCGTCTTCTGGAGGCGAACAGCCTCGAGAACGACCTGATCGAGAAGCTGCGCGAGTTCGCGCCTGATCTCGAGCTCGGTGCGGCCTCGACGCTCAACCTGAAACTCGCCTCACAGGAGTTGCGAGACGCCGGTCATGCAGCCGTCCGGCCGGACATCGTGGACAAGCTTGTCCGCGGGATTGCGCGGGACGGGCGCGATGAGAGCGAAGGCGTCGGAAGCCTCGAGGTCCGCAAGATCGATCGGGAGACGCTATCGCTCCGGCTCCGCCGAACCTGGCAGGCGCTCTCGGTCACGGCGCAGATCCGGCGCCTGGCCGGGCGGGTCCTGCTGACGGCGCTCCAGACCGCCGCACCGGAGAAGGCGAGGGGCAAGGATATCCAGATCGAGACAACGCTCGGGGCCTTGATGGCGTCCCTGAACAGTGATTTCGAGCTCTCCAGTGCGGTCAACGATCCAACAAGGCTCCTCGACCGCGCGCTTCTCTGGCTTCACGAGCAGGGGGTCGTAACCCTCGGAAAAGGCCTGACGGTCTTCCGGCCTGCCATGACGGTTCATCTCGAACCCGGAACGCGGCACTTCACGGAAGCAGACTTCGAGCCCCTCAAGCTCCATTATCAGGAGCAGGCTCTCCAGACCCATATCATGGGGTCCTATGCCGAGCGTGGCCTGGGCTCCATGAGCGATGCGCTGAGGCTCGCAGAGGAGTACTTCACGCTCGATCGGGACGCCTTCGTTCACAAATGGCTGCCGGGCAGGGGCCCGGAGCTGCGTCGCCAGACCACGCCCGCATCCTGGCGCCGGATCGTCGAGGCTCTCGGCAATGCCAATCAATCACGGATCGTGGCGGACGACCGCGAGCAGACGAATGTCCTTGTTCTGGCGGGACCCGGGTCCGGCAAGACACGGGTGCTTGTCCACCGGATCGCCTACCTCATTCGTGTGAAGCGGGAAAACCCGCGCGGTATTCTGGCTCTCGTCTACAATCGCCATGCCGCGACAGAGATCCGGCGACGGCTCTTCGAGCTCATCGGGGACGATGCCCGCGGTGTGACCATCTCGACCTGTCATGGGCTCGCGATGCGGATGGTGGGGGCGAGTTTCGCGAAGCGCGCGGAAAAGGTCGAGAGCGTCGATTTCGACGAGATCATGGCGCAGGCCATTGCCCTTCTGAAGGGCGAGGGCCTGTCGCGCGACGAGGCAGAGGCCCAGCGCGAGACGCTCGTCGAGGGCTATCGTTGGATCCTCGTGGACGAGTATCAGGATATCGGTCCGGAAGAATATGAACTCATCGCCGCCGTTGCCGGGCGCTCCGCCGAGGACGAGGACCGGCGCCTGAGCCTCTTTGCGGTCGGCGATGACGACCAGAACATCTACGCCTTCACGGGCGCCTCCGTGGAGTTCATCCGTCGCTTCGAGGAGGACTACCGGGCCCAGCCCAGTCACCTGATCGAGAACTACCGCTCGACGGCCAACATCATCCACGCCGCGAACCATGTGATCGCGCCGGCTGCGGAACGCATGAAGGCGGGACACGACATCACCGTGAACCGGGCCCGCAAGGACGATCGCGCCGGCGGCGCACTGGAGCGCCTGGACAGCGTCGGGAGGGGACGTGTCCAGGTGCTGACGAAGGCCGGTGACCGGCTCACACAGGCCGTCATGGCGGTCGGGGAACTGGAGCGCCTCGCCAGGACCATTCCAGACTGGGACTGGGCGAAGGCTGCGATCATCGCGCGGGAATGGAGCTATCTGCAACCCGTGCGGAGTTTGTGCGAGGCACGCGGCATCCCGGTCCAGACCGCCAATGCCGACCTGCCGAACATGTGGCGGCTGCGGGAAACCCAGGCTCTCATCAACTGGCTCAGGGCCCGCGATCGATCCGGGTTTCATGTCTCGGAGCTTGCCGCCTGGATGGAGGCGCAGCCCGAGGGCCCCTGGTGGTCCATCCTTCGAGGCGGCGTCGAGGAGTTTGTCCGCGAGATCGGGGACCGCGAGACGGACCGGAAGGACGTCCTCGAATGGCTTGCCGAATGGGGGCGCGATGTCCGCAGGCGCCAGAATGGTCTGCTCCTTCTTTCCGCCCACCGCGCCAAGGGGCTCGAGTTCGACGACGTGGTGGTGCTCGATGGGGCGTGGGAGAAACGATCGAACGGCGAGGACCGGGACGCGGCGCGCAGGCTTTACTATGTGGCCATGACGCGGGCCCGGCGCAGCCTCGCGCTCGTGACCATGGGGGATGGGCATCCGATCCTCGACGGCCTGAACGATGAAGCCTTCCTGATCCGGGCGCGCCGGGAGGCTTGCCTCGATGTTTCGGAATGTCGGAAGCTCTACAGGACGCTGGGCCCGTCCGAGGTCGATCTGAGTTTTGCCGGGCGATTGCATGCGGGAAATCCGTCCTTGGCATCTCTGGAACGCCTCGAGCCGGAAGACCCCCTCACCTTGACCGAACGGGGCGGTCGATGGGTGATGGCGGACCGCGAGGGCAGGGTCGTCTGTCAACTCGCGAAGAAGTTTGCACCGCCAGCGGGAGCCCGGTTCCTTCACGCAAGTGTCTACGCGATCTCGACGCGGTTCCGCGAAGATTCTCTGGAGGCGTATCAGGCGCAGCTCAAACGCGACACATGGCGCGTGGTGCTGCCGGAGCTGGTGTTCGAGCCAATCTCCGGCACGCGTGGGGATGCGGCACCGGCAGGGGGACGAGGCAAGGCTCCCACCGGACGGGCGACGGGCAACGGGACGCTACCTGCCAGGTTCAAGGCGGCGGTGCGTGCCTCCTCCTCATGGGGCGAACTGCAGGAGGCTCTTCGTTCGGCAGACCTCGAACTCGCCCCCAAGGGCGGCGGCCTTGTCCTCAGATGCGTGTCGAACCCGGAGGAGGCCCACAGGGCTTCGGAACTGGGCTACGCCTATTCGACGCTCATCCGGAGATTTGGCGCCGGATTTCCTGGTCATCCGCATACCTGGCTCGTCGGGCGCGTGCTCGGCCGGGCAGATGACGATCGGCGGATCGAGTAGAGCTTCCTTTGTTCGGCACGGAACCCGGAGACCACAAGTGCCGCTCATGAGGTCGGAAGCTCTCGGCCGAGGCAGGGCATGACGCGGTTGCGCAGGCCCCGGGGGCATGCCCGGCTGTCCTGCGCGGAAGCGGTCGAGACAGGCGCGTGTCAGCCCCGTGGCCTGTCCCGGGCGGGCGGGTGTCGAGCGGTGGATGTGGTGTCGCGCGAGGGTGTCCTCTACGGCCACCGCCGTCCGGATGTGCCGCGCCGGGGGACCCCGCTCAATGACCCGTGGCGCAAAAACCACGAGATCTGGCGCGCAGGAGCCGCCACCGCACGCCATCTTGTGCGTCGGACGAAAATCGCTTAATCAGAGAATGTATCTTGAGTAGAGCAACAATGCTCTCGCCAACCTGCCGACCCGGCAAGGTGGCATCCCCTCGGGGAGATACGGTCTGGGGGTCAGGCAACGAAAGGGCAAGCAGGATGAACAGAACCGGAAGTCCATGCAGGCAAGTGTCGCCGTGCGGTGGCATTGGTGCAGGGCGCATGGCGGCACGCAGGCGGCGGGAGAGGCCGCAATGACCAAGCAGAAGAGACGCGCAGCGGCGGGCGAGCGGCGCCTTGGGTCACCGACGATGAGCCTCGCCTCGCTCGAGGACCAATTGTCCGAGCCGGTCCTGTTGCCGGGGGAGGACAGGTGCCTTTACGCGGCGATGGCGCAGGCAATCCGGCAGCGGCTTGCGCCGAGTGATCTCGTGCAGGCCATGGCCTGCGCGGACATCGTCACTCTGCGCTGGGAGATACTTCGGCACAGACGGCTCAGGCAGAAGAGCGTCGAGCGCTGGTTCGCGGCCGAAATCTTCAAGATCTATCGCGAGGGAGACGTGTCTGATCCCGAAGGTCGGAGACTCACCGAGGATGACCAGGTCCGCTTGGCGATGGCCACGGTTTCGCGCGATCCGGGACAGCGTGATGCGGCCCTCGCGTATTTCGATCGGAAGGTCGGTATAGACCGGGACCAGATCCTCGCCGAGGCCTATGCGGCCTCGCCCAACGTCAAGGTGCATGACGCCAGGCTGACCCAGCTGATGCGCCAGCATCGGCAGGCCATGCGGGACTACGATGACCTGGAGGACAGGGAGGCCATGCGGGACATCCCGGATGCCGAGATCGTGCGGGACGCGCCGTGACGAGCGCGCGGCAGCAGACGGCAAACCGCGTCAATGCCGCACTGAGCACGGGGCCACGCTCGGAAGACGGGCGCCGGAGAGCGGCGGTCAATGCCACGCGGCATGGTCTCGACGCCCGTCTCGCCCGGGACGAACTCGACACGGCGCTCGTGGACATCCTCGCGCGTCTGGGGCGCACTGCTGACAGCCTCACGTCGGATGAGCGCGCGGCGGCCGAGGCGCTGGCAGGCGCGGCGCTTTTTCGTGCGCGCGTTCAGCAAGCCGAGCATGCGCGTCTCGTTGAAATCGACACCGGGAACGATCCGGCGCGCGATGGGGCGGCCGCGACCGAACGCCAGATCGAGGCGCTCCTCGCGGCGTTCCGCAACGAGGGTGTCGACGCGCGGCATCTGAGCGGGTTTGCCGGCGCCGAACAGCGGAACGTCGAAGCGCTCGAACGTCTCTTGCGATACCAGAGCCGGGCCGAACGGCGCTGGCGGCAGGCCTTGCGGCAATGGGCGCGGGCCAGCCGCGCGCCAGATCGCGCCGGCCGAGCCGCCGGTGCGGGATGATGCGGGCGATCAGTAAGGCCGTGCTAGTGGATTTGCGGAACGAAGCCAATTTCCCGTATAGGTTGTGTGCGGCTTTCTCAAACGGCGGGCACCAGGCAATGGAATGATCGCGCAAACGCCCGATAACGCAGCCTCCAGGCCTCAAGCAGCGAAGCGATAGGCCGATAACGCAGCGACGCGCCAGCCCCCGGCCTCGGGGCAGAGACCGGAGAGCGTCTCCCCGCGATCGTGGCGATGCCCCGTGAAGAACGAGGCGGCCCATCTCGCCGCCTGCGTCGCGCGCCTCGGACGCTTCGCCGAAATCGCGGGAGGCTTCGGTGCCCGCGTCGTCGAGTTTGCCTGGGACGGACGCTCCCCCGGGAAGCGCAACTGGTTTCTTCTCAACGCCCCGCCCACGCAGCGCCGGGTCCTGTTTCTCGATGCCGACGAGGTCGACGACGCCGCCTTCTGCGAGGCGCCGGCCGACGCCGTGATGCGCCTCGCGTGCATGAGACATCGCGCGGAGGAGATCACGCCCGGTCCGACGGCCGGCCGTCGCCGAAGGCCAGGGGCCGATAACGCCTGCTCAAGCGTGTGGGCATCACGCCGATGACGCGACGTTCCATTGGCGTCCCTTTTTAGTCATGCTGCCCAGTTTTCGAGACGCAGTCCTTCGACCCGCGCAAACTCGCCATGATTGTTCGTGACGAGGCTGAGCCCGGTTGAACGGGCGTGGCCGGCGATCATCACGTCGAAGGGACCGATCGGGGTTCCGTTGGATGCAAGAGCGGCACGGATCTGGCCTGTCTGTTCTGCCGCCGCCAGGTCGAAATCAAGTATGTCGAGGCGCGCGAGCAGTCCCTCGACGGCATCGAGATTGCGGCGAACGGCCTGCGACTTGTGCGCGCCATAGAGGAGCTCCATCGCCGTGACACTTGATGCACAGATCTCTCCCTCATGCGCCTCGAAGTGCCGCCGAACTTCCTCAGGCCGGTTCCGTATCGTGTAGATGAGGATGTTCGTGTCGAGCATGTAGCGCAGCATCAAAACTCTGCGCGCTCCTGCTGCGATGGCTGGTCCCTCTCCGCCATGAAGTCCTCGCTCACCCCACCCTCCTCGAACCATTCGGCCCAGCTCTGTGCGCTTGGCGTGATGACCCAGGACCGCCCTCGTCTGACAATGTCCACGCTGGTGACGCCTTCGGGCAGCCGCACGGATTTCGGGAAACGGACCGCTTGCGTCTTGTTCGTCATGAACACCGATCCACGCTCCATGGCCTACCACTCCTTCGCGACCCTGCACATCAGACTGTGCGTATACACATCTAGTATACACCTCCGCCAGCGTCAACCTGTAGACCGCTATCAGCCGCCTCCACTGCCATCGCTGTCAAGTCGCTTCTCACGGCCCGAACGCCCGATAGCGCAAAGCCTCAAGTAGCGAAGCGGTAGGCGTGATAACGAAAACTCTCATCCATGGCCTCGAGCAGCGAAGCGCAAGGCCGACGACAACAGTCGACAGTGGCGGAGCGATAGGCCGCGGAAAACCGCGCTCAAGAAGCGAAGCGGTAGCGCATGAGAAAGCGTCTCCCGGCAGCGCGACTGCGCAGCCCCCGTCAACGCGCGTCCCCCTCCTCGCCGATCTCTGCCTCGAGGGCGGAGATCTCGTCCTTCAGCGCCTCGTATTCCGCCATCCGACGGGCGAGAAAGGTGCGCGTCATCGCCACCCGCGTACCGATTCCCTGCGGCGTGAGGATGTAGGCATAGGCGAGCTTGTTGCGGCTGGTGCGGAAGTTCTGCACCTTCACGAGGCCCTTTTCCATCAGACCCTTCAGGCAGTAGTTCACACCGCCGAGACTGAGGCCGAGGGTGTCGGAGATCTCGCGCTGGGTGATCTCAGGATTGTCCTCGAGAAGGCGCAGCACCCGGAACCGCGCGTCCTCGGCGGAGCTCCTGCCGGACAGGGTCACGTCGCGAATGGGGGCTGCCACGGCTACCGCACCGGAGGTCGCAGCCGCGATCCGTTTGGGGACAGGGGATCTGGGATCGATATCGTCGACATCGTTCGAATTCGAACGCTAACAGGAAGCGCGGGAGGATCAAGGGGAGAACCGGTCGTCTCTACCGCATCAGGCAATGGCGTCGACGGTGGAAGGCCCGGAGGGCGGCGATCCTTCCCGGCTGCCGGATTTCGCGTCCGTAGTGGCCCCGGGCTGCCCGGTCGGTGAGCAGCCCGCGAAGGGAATGCGCCGCCCGGACCGGCCCGTCGCGCCGCCGGTCCCGCCGGGAGTATGCGCCAGGCCGATGTTTGCGGCACAGGCCAGAAAGCGCTGCGCCCGACGGGGACCCGTGTCGAGCACGATCCCGAGCTCGCCGATCGTCTTGATCGCATGGTGCACCTGCTGCCCGGATCTCCTGCCGCCACGACGAGACTGTTGCGGATCCCGGCCCAGAGCAGGATCGGCGCGGCAAAGACGTCGCAATGACCGGCAAGTGACTAAAGATCGCCGCCATTTTCGTCGGGCATCAGCCCCCCCGCCAGCCCGGAGGCGTCCAGGAACAACGTCAACGCCGGCTTTCGTCAAGTGCGGACAGGATCTCGTCCACCGTCATCCTTGCTCCCGCCCCGATCTGCCGAAGTCTGCGGAGCGCGTCAATGCGATCCGAACGGGTCGCCCCCACGGGCACGAGCTTCGCCACGGCCTTGCCGCGCCGCGTGATCGTCACGGTCTCGCCGGCTTCAACCGCGGCAAGGAGTTCCGACAGGTGGATCCTGGTTTCGATCGATCCGACCTCCCTCATGACACCGCTCGCTTCAACTGGTCGCCAGAGCCGATGATCATGCGTCGATGACCTCCAGCATGGCTCGCCGGTTCTGTCGGCCGCCAAGGATCCGAATCACGAGGATGATGTCTCCGTCGACAAGATAGATGATCAGATGCTCAGCCGTGGGATGGATGCGCACAAAGGGATCGAAGTCTGCGCGCTCGCCGGCGAGGGTGGGCATCGTGACGATGGTCTCGATTGTGGCGACGAGCGTGTCGAGGCAGGTGTCGGCCTGGGCGGCTGACCAGGTCTCGGCACTGTCGTACCAGATAGCCTCGAGGTCGTCTTCGGCCTTCGGGGTCAGCCGGTCTCCGGTGACCTCAACGGTTGTCACAGGGCTCCGGCATGCGCGCCTTCAAGGCGGTACGGTCGAAGGGTTGCGCTTCACCGCCTGCGAGACCGGCGGCGATCTCTTCCTGGAAGGCGGCAATCGCGGCCTGGCGTTCCTGGTCCTTGCGGATCAGGTGACGGACATAATCGCTCGCGTTGCTGAAGCGGCCGTCATGGGTTCTGCTCTCGACCCAGTCCTTCATCGGGTTGGGCAGCGATACATTCATCGTGGCCATAGGGTCGTTCTCCGGGTTTCTGACGGGATACCGAAAGTGCGGACATCTTTGGCCGAAGACCCCAGCCTTGAAAGGTCCGGTTTTCAGGGGGCCGGGCAGGTTTGTTTTCGGGTATTTGCTCGTGTGAGCCTCGGGCCTCGCGCCTCGAATGCCTGATAACGGGCGTCTGGCTGTGACGAGCAAGATGCAAACGCCGAGGCGTCACTTTGCCCAGTTCGCGAGACGCAGCCCGCTGACGCGAACAAACTCGCCTTCATTGTTCGTGACGAGGCACATGCCCCTGGAGCGGGCATGGCCCGCGATCATGACATCGTAGGACCCGAGCGGATTTCCAGCTGCAGCACGCTCGGCACGGATTTGTCCGGCATGCTCGGCAGCGCCGAGGTCGGAATCCAAAAGCTCGATGCGCCCGAGCAGACCCTCGATGACGTCAAGATTGCGACGGACGGCCCGTGACCTGTGCGCACCGTAGAGAAGCTCCATGGTGGTGACGCTCGATACGCAGATCTCACCGTCATGCGCCTCGAATTGTTGCCGACCCCCCTCAGGCTTGTTCTTGACGGTGTAGTTCAGGATCTTCGTATCCAGCATGTACCGCAGCATCAGTGCGCAGCGCGCTCCTGGTCTTCCGGCTTCTCACGATCCGTCATGAAATCGCGGCCGACACCGTCGTCATCGAACCAGGCCGCCCAGCTTTTCCCGGAGGGTGTGATGACCCAGCTGCAACCGCGGCGCTGAATATCCACACAGGTCACGCCGTCGGGCAGGCGCACCGACTTCGGGAAACGGACAGCTTGTGTCTTGTTCGTCATGAACACCGATCCACGTTCCATGTCACATCTCCCGCTTTGAACTCCGCGTGTACATACACTTAGTATACACCACGCGGCTCGTTAACCTGCCCGATGGCAGCTGGTACGAGCCCTCGCCTCCGGGCATCGCCGAGCCCTCAGGATCGAGGGCAAAGGTTTCGCGCTTCAGAGGCCCTTTAGAGGTTTTACCAACCGATCAAAATTCACGTCTCCATTTCTCTCTTTGAGACGCCCTGCCCTGCCCTGCCCGGAGGGCCCGGTATCGCAAGCTCGACAAGCCACTCGAACACCTGTCTCCAGCGCTCCGGGAAGGCCGATCCTCTCCCAGGAAAAGCCGCCGTCAGCCTCCGGCTGGCGGCCGAAATACCCACAGCTCGCCGTCCGCTGGTAGATCGGACTGCGCCAGAGATGCGTGCGGATGCCGCGGGGCGTGAGGTCCATCACCTCGTGGACCGCCTTCCCGATCTGAGCCTCCTCCACCGTCCCCGTGCCGTCGGTGTCGACATAGAGGAAAAGGGGCTCGGACACGCCAACGCGTAGGACATCTGCAAGGTGTATCGGCGCGCGAGCCCCGCAGCGACGATGTTCCTTGCGAGGTACCATGCGGCATAGGCCGCGGAGCGGTAGACGTTCCTCGGATCCTTGCCTGAGAAGGCGCGACCTCCGTGGGGGGCGCCCCCACCCGCAGCGGCCGACGGTGATCTTGCCGCCGGTGAGGCAGGCATCTCCATCCGGACCGTCTACGACCCCCCCTCGGCTTGTTCCACCACGTCGTCTCCTCGCCGGTCCACTCTCGGGGCAGAAGCTCCTCGATGTCGGGCTCGACGACGCTGCGGAGGCGGCTGAAGACCACAAGGAGGATCGGCGTTTTCATGGCTTCAGCTTGTAGAGGTGGTCATGATGGGAAAGGGTGGCCACGAGGTCATAGCGAGAACCGAGCAGGCTCTGGATGGCAACCGGATCGTTGGCCTCCACAACGATCCAGGAGGGTGAGTGCCGATCCCAATCCATCCCACCTAATGCCTGTTCCTCAAAACCTTCAACGTCGAGTGAGAGGAGATCAATATTCGACAGGTGATGCTTGTCGACAAGGGAGGAGAGGCTTGCGGTGGGCACAGTGACGGTCCGTGGCTCATCTCCCTTCTTGAGAAACTGCTTTCCAAGCTCGATGTGGTCGGCGTCCATTTCGGGGGATCCACGCGCCCCGTTCACGATCGACATCAGGTTGCAGTAGGTCATCGAGACGGTAGACGGCGCACCATCCTTCGAGACGAGGGCGGCTTGCTCCACAATGGATGCGGGGCGTCGTTGACTGCATTCTTCGGCAAGCTCGGGTATGGGCTCAACCAGGAGACCTTTCCAGCCGAGATAGAATTCAAGATAGGCAGTGTTCGACTGGCGCAATCCGTTGTTCGCGCCAGCCTCGATGTATATGCCATTACGCTTCCCGATATAGGGAAGAAGCTTCCGATCGAGCTGGTTTAACCCGAAGGAGGCCGGCTTTACCACTCGAAGACTTTCCAGAACCGGTCGGAGCCTTCGGACTGCTTGGAGGAGATTGCCCGCCACGATAGAACTGGACCTCATGAAAATTGAACTCTTGTGCGGATCTTCCGCTTGATCCCACTGACCAGCTTGTCAGCGGCGTCCTTCGATGCTCCGGATGTCTGTTTCATCTTCGCTCCTTGACGGCTTCGATGAACCAGGACCCTCCGTTCCTCGAACCTCTAATTCTGTCCGGTAGGTGCTGACGTCAGACACTGTTCGTCCTGCTCGATGAAAAGGCCGTTCAAGAGCCAGACGGGATGCGAGTAGACCTCCGACAACTTTTCCAGGTCGGGATTTCTGTTGTCGACGCCGATCTGGTCCCACACGAAATCCATCGCCGCCCAGATTTGCTGTAGCGACGGAGACTTCGTCGCGAAAAGTGTCAGAAAGGCATCGATCGTCTCTCTTGCATCATCCTCGCAGACCGACGTGTCGATGCCCGACGACCCCTGTGGCCCTGATGCATCTGTTATCATGCCGGCGTCCCTTCATGTCGGAGAGATCGGACCAGTCTGCGCAACCTGTTTCT
>Ga0102938_10002673_pt1 | contig 13465 bp, 11 predicted proteins | sample SalPonR2_B_D2_MG_FD_84516 | JGI IMG/M metagenome (GOLD analysis project Ga0102938, IMG submission 84516) | Salt pond soil microbial communities from South San Francisco under conditions of wetland restoration - Salt Pond MetaG R2_B_D2_MG | ecosystem: Environmental > Aquatic > Marine >... | reverse complement strand
GTTCGCTCATGCCATCTGGACACGCTAGCGGGGCCAGGCCGTGCGGTGCGCACGCAGCCGTCCAGCCCAAGTGACCAGCCCAACTCACCGGTCCAGGGACCGTGACAACGTCGCCGTGACCGCCGGAGCAGCCGACGAACCCTCGGCTGTGCACTGGACGCACGAAAGCGGTTGTGAGTGCAACCAAGATGGTACTGGTTGCATAGTCAATCATCCGCGCTCCCGGACCGCTGCCCGACGGCAGATCCCCTCGATGGGTCCGCGCACCAACGGAGGAACGTCATGTCCACCAGCACGATCACCACGCTCCCCAAGACCGGCACCTGGACGATCGATCCGTCGCACTCCGAGGTCGGCTTCGTGGCCAAACACCTCGTCGTCTCGAAGGTCCGCGGTCACTTCGCTGCCTTCTCCGGCGCGATCGAGGTCACCGATCCGATCGAGGCCTCCACCGTCGAGGTGTCCATCGAGTCCGCCTCCATCTCCACCGGCGACGAGGGCCGCGACGGTCACGTCAAGAGCCCCGACTTCCTCGACGTCGAGACCTACCCGCAGCTCACCTTCCGCTCCACCGGCGCTCACCACCGCAGCGGTGACACGTGGACGATCCCGGGCGAGTTGACGATCCGTGACGTCACCAGGGCCGTCGAGCTCAACGTCGACTACCTCGGTGTCTTCACCGACCCCTGGGGCAACGAGAAGGCCGCCTTCAGTGCCTCGACCGAAGTCGACCGCGAGGCCTTCGGCGTGACCTGGAACCAGGCGCTGGAGACCGGTGGTGTGCTCGTGGGTCGCACGGTCAAGGTCGAACTGGAGATCCAGCTCGCACGGGCCTGAGTCGCTCAGCTCTCCCGCCGGTTCGCCGCGACGACCTTGAGGAGCAGCCGTTCGAGGACGGCTGCCTCCTCGGCGTCCAGCAGCGAGGCGAAGTGTTCGGCGACCCCCCGAAGGTGCGTGGGCGCGGTCTCCCGCAGGCGCTGGCGACCCGCCGGTGTGAGCATGGCGAAGGTGCCGCGGCGGTCGTCGGTACAGCGCGCCCGATCGACGAGGCCGGCGCGCTCCATGCGGTCGACCAGTCGCGTGACCCCGCTCTTGGACAGCAGCACCGCGTCGGCCAGCTCCTGCATGCGCAGACGTCCGTCGGGGGACTCCTGGAGCTGCACGAGCACGTCGTACCACGCCAGCGGCAGGTCCTCGACCTCACGGAGCTCTCGGGCCAGGTTGTCGACGGTGAGGGCGTGGGCCTCGAGGAACGCGCGCCAGGCCGCCAGTTGGGCCGGCGGCACCTCAGCGAGCACAGGCAGGTTCGAGGACCGTGCGGCGGCCGCGTGCGAAGCTTCCATGTCCGCAGTCTAGCTCTGCCGGTAGGTCGTTGCTATGGCAGCGTTTGCCTCCGCAACCGTCAGGGCGCCGTCGTCGCGCGGCCTGCCTCGTCATGCGGCGTGGTCGGCACGCGGCATCCTCGTCAGGCCGATGCCCGGCCGTGGGAGGGCTGGCACCGGGGACACCGGTAGACGTAGCGGGCCTGCTCGCCGAGGCGGAGCACCTCGATCGGCGTGGCACAGCGCCGGCACGGTGCCCCGCCGCGGCCGTGCACCCACAGCGCCCCGGCCGGCGCGTTCGGCACGGTGGTGCGGGCGCCGCCGCCGAGGTTGGCGCGCAGCAGACGACCCGCGTCCTCGAGCAGCGCCCTCGCGGTGCTCGGGTCGACGCGGCGCAGCGGGGTGGCCGGATCGAGGCCGTGGAGGAACAGCACATCGCACCGGTAGACGTTGCCGATACCGCAGGCGACGCGCTGGTCGAGCAGTACCTCGCCGATCGTGAGGTCGCTCGCCCGCAGCCGGTCGAGCCGTCGGGTGGCTTCGTCGAGGTCAGCCTCGGGATCACACAGGTCGGGCCCGAGCGCCCGCAGGCTCGGGTGCCGTCTGAGCCCCGGTGTGTCCAGGACCTCGACGATCGGTGCGGAGAAGCACACCGCGACGGTCCCACCAACGGCCAGCACGACGCGGGCGGACCGAGCGGGCTTCCGCCACCTCTCGCCCGGCCCGTACCGGTGCCAGGAGCCCGTCATCCTGAGGTGAGTGTGGACCGTCAGGCCGTCATCGCTGTGGACCAGCAGATGCTTGCCCCGGGCCTCGACCCCGGTGATCGTGGCACCGACGCTCGGGTGCGGTGCTGGCACGCGTGGGAGTTCGACCCGGGTCAGCGTGCGACCGACCAGCGCCTGACGCAGCGTCAGTGCGACGCGGTGGATCGTGTCTCCCTCGGGCATGGCGCGAGGCTACTCGTGGCGAGGCGGGTGCCGGCGCTCGCGTCCTGGCCCTTCGTCGTGTCGCAGGGCCAGGACACGACGAAGGGCCGCCCACCGGCGGCCCCTGTCAGCGTTGCACGCCGGCAGCGTTGCGCTCCGGCGGTGTTGCGTCCGGGTCAGAGGTCGTAGGGACGCAGGGTCCCGCGGCCGTTCTCCTTCGCCCGCGCGGCAGCGTCGGAGAGGACCGCGGCGATCTTCTCGTTCAGCGCCTCGGGAAGGTTCGAGTCCATACGGAGCTCGAGACCCTTGACCGCTTCCTTCACCTTGCTCTGGACAACCAACGACTCGGCCATGCTGTGCCACTCCTGTGTTCGGTTACGCGAGGTGGTCCCTCGCGGACGGTGGACGTCGAGCCAACGCGACGGTGTCACCGTCCAGCGTCACGGGACCCGGGGTATCGGAGCCCGGCGGCTACGTCGGCCCGCACTCTATGGCGCTCCTCACGTCCATTGCGAACACCAGGGACCTTTTCCGGGCCACCAGCGCACACGTGTGCCGCCCCGCGCACGGGCAGCGCTTGTTAGGGTCCGGGCCCGCGAGCAGCACGTTGCCCCCCTCGTCGACCCCCGTTGAGGCCCGCGATGCGCCGAGCCAGGACCTCCGCACGCTGGGCTGCCGGCATCGCGGTGCTGGTGCTGGTCACCTCGTGTGGGGTGCTGGAACTCGGTGGCGGTGAGCACCGTGCGGTGGTCGTGGAGCCGGCCGAGAGCGGCGAAGCCGAGCGGTGGTCGTTGATCGCCGAGCTCCTGGCCACCGAGATCTCCGGCACCTCGGTGATCGAGCTGTCCTTCGCTGCTGACGAGGTGGTCTGTGAGGACGGCACCGCCGCCGATCCGAGCGAGCTGGTACTCGGCCGTGAGTTCCGCTTCGAGCAGCAGGGCAGCGTGACGGCCTCGGATCGACCGCTCGTCGTGGGTGTGAACCTCGTGGTGAGCTGCGACTGACGGTGCCGTCACCGGCGAGCGATGGGCGGGGTCGGCGCCCTACCCGCGCCGTCCCCGGTAGGTGAAGCCCCGGTAGCCGGCGCTGAATCCCGACGCCTCCAACACCGGTGGCCAGAGGGTGGCCTCGTGGACCGGTGTCCCGTCGACGCGGACGATCTCGAGCTTGCGCCATCCTCCGCCGTCGACCAGCTCCTGCAACGCGGCGAGCCACACCGATGGGTCCGACGGGTGGTCGAAGGTCACGAGGCCGCGACCCCCGCGCTCCAGGAGTGCGGCCGGCGTCCCGTCGACCAGCACGACCTGGGCCCCGGCTGCCCGCGCGGGCCGACCCGCGCTGTCGGGCCAGGCCAGCGCGGCACCGTAGGGCTGCGCCGGGTCGGTGGCCGCCAGCCGCACCACCGGACCGGCCGGCTCGTCCTCCCGGCGGTGTTCGCGCAAGCGGTCGACCGCCCCCGGCAGCGCGAACTGCGCGGCACCGAGCCCGGCGACCAGGTAGCCCCGGCGGACGGCACCGGCCTCCTCCGCCGCCTTCAACACCGGGTAGATCGCGCTGAAGCCGCCCGGTACCGCCTCGGCGCGCATCGACTCCCGGGTGAGGACCCCGTGGCGTTCCAGCAGCTGCTGGGCCAGCGCCGTGCGTGCCGTGGTGTCGGAGGATCGGACGGCCGACAGCAGCGACCACCGCCCCTGGGCCGCTGGTGGTCCGAGCCGACTCAGCCGCCCCGGACGCGGCCGGCCACCACGGCCACCACGGCCACCCGTGCCGGTCGTGCTGCGGGCCCGGCGGGCGCGTAGGCCACGGACCGGCGCGTAGGTGTCGTTGGTGACCTCTCCGGCCCAGACCAGGTCCCACAGCGCGTCCAACACCAGTTCCTGGTCGGCGACGCCCGATGCGCTGAACAGCTCCGGCCAGAACGAGGCCCCCCGGACGGCGAGGTGGTCCCGCAGCGCGGCGTGGACCTCGTCGTCCGGCGGGTCGCCCACGGGTAGCGGTGCCAGCCGGTCGAGCTGGTCGCGGAAGCACAGGGCGACGCGTCCGTCGGCGCGGCCAAGTGGCTCCACCCCGAGCCACACCACCTCGCCGGCTGCGATCAGCTGGTCCAGGTCGGCGCCGCGGTAGCCCTCCAGGCGGGCCGGCAGCACGTCGGCCTCCAGCACGCTGGCGGGGATCGGGGTGCCCTGGAGCTGGGAGACGGTCTCGAGCAGCGCCTCGAGCCCGCGACGTCGGGTCCCTGTCGCCGTCCGCACGTGCTGCCAAGCCGGGAGGAACCGGCCGAGCGCGGCGGCGTCCACCGGCTCCACCTCGGCGCGCAACGCCGCCAGGGAGCGACGCTTGAGCCGGCGCAGCACCTCGCTGTCGACCCACTCCCGCCCCGACCCGTCCGGCCGGAACGCTCCCTCCAGCACGCGGTCCTGCCGTGCCAGCCAGCTGAGCGTCGCCAGGACCCGGGCGACGGGCAGTGCCAGCTGGCGCGCGACCGCGTGCTCGTCGAAGGGGCCGTGCGTGCGGGCGTACCGGGCGACCAGGTCGGCGAGCGGATCGTCGACGGGGTCGGTGAACGCGGCGGGCAGGCCCGGCGGCAGTGCGACCCCGATCGCGTCCCGCAGTCGGGAGGCGTCCTCGGCGGCGGCGATGCGGTCCTCGCCAGCCACGCGCACCGCGATCGCCCGCCGCTCGGCGAGCAGCTGCTCGACCCAACCACCGGGGTCCTGGCGGGACCGCTCGCCGAGCTCGGCGAGCGTGAGTGGCCCGAGTTCCCGCAGCACATCGTGGAGTTCATCGAGGTCGCGGGCCCGGCGATCGGAACCGGTGGCCGTGGGCTCGCCATCGTGCTCCGAGGCAGGGGCCAGCCGCTGGAGCTCGCGCTCGAGCACCGCCAGCACCCCGGCATCGAGGAGGTCCCGCAGCTCGTCGCCGCCGAGGAGCTCACGGAGCAGGTCCCGGTCCAGGGCCAGCGCCTGGGCCCGCCGCTCGGCCAGGGGCGCGTCGTACTCGTACATGTACTGCCCGACCCAGCCGAACAGCAGTGACTGCGCGAAGGGCGAGGCAGAGGTGGTCTCCACCGGTACCAGCCGCACCCGTCGGGCATGCAGGTCCCGCAGCAGCTGCTCGAGCGCGGGGAGGTCGAACACGTCCTGCAGCGCCTCACGGGTGGTCTCCAGCAGCAACGGGAAGCTCGGGTAGCGGCTGGCCACCTGGAGCAGGTTCGCGGCCCGCTGGCGCTGCTGCCACAGCGCGGTCCGCTGACCGGGCATGCGCTTCGGCAGCAGCAGGGCCCGGCCGGCGGCCTCACGGAACAGGGTCGTGAACAGCGCGGTCCCGGCCAACTGGTCGACGACCAGGTCGCGGACCTCGTCCGCGGCCGGCAGCAGGTCCTCCGTCAGGGTCGCGTCGTCGAGGCCGTGGGTGGGGTCTCCGTCGTCCCCACCACCGTCGCCGCCACTGTCGCCGCCACCGTCGGCGCGGTCCCAGCCGCCCGCGCCGGGGATACCGAAGGTGGCGGTGGTGTCGGGGAGACGGAGCACGATGCCGTCGTCGGCCCACATCACCTCGGGGTCGTAGCCGGCGATGGTGAGCCGTCGCTCGATCGCCATCGCCCACGGGGCGTGGACCTGCGCGCCGAAGGGGGACAGCAGGCACACCCGCCAGTCGCCGAGCTCGTCACGGAACCGTTCGACGACGATGGTCCGGTCATCGGGTAGTGCGCTCGTGGCCTCCTGCTGCTCCTCGAGGTAGGCGATGAGGTTGTCGGCGGCCCAGGCATCCAGATCGTGCTCCGCGCGCAGCCGTGCCACCTCGGCGGCCCGGTCGCCTGCTGCCCGCTCGCTGACCTCACGGAGGAAGGCGCCGATCGCGGCCCCGAGCTCGAACGGCCGACCGGGGCCGTCGCCGTGCCAGAACGGCAGCTTGCCGGGCTCCCCCGGCGCCGGTGTCACCACGACCCGCTCGAAGGTGATGTCCTCGATCCGCCAGGTCGATGCTCCCAACACGAAGGTCTCGCCGGAGCGGGACTCGTGGACCATCTCCTCGTCCAGCTCGCCGACCCGGGTCCCGTCGGGCAGGAACACCCCGAACAGGCCACGGTCGGGGATGGTGCCGGGGTTGGTGACCGCCAGCCGTTGTGCGCCGCGCCGCGCCCGGATCGTGTCCTCGGTGCGGTCCCAGACCAGCCGGGCCCTGAGCTCGGCGAACTCCTGTGAGGGGTACCGGCCGCTCAGCAGATCGAGGACCGCGGCCAGCACCTCGTCGGCGAGCTCGTGGAACGGGGCGGCGCGTCGCAGCAGCCGGGCCGCGGCGGCGACCTCCCAGGTGTCCATCGCCGTCATGGCGACCAGGTGTTGGGCCAGGACGTCCAGCGGGTTGCGCGGGTAGCGGGTGGCCTCGATCGCGCCGTCGTGCATCCGTCGCGCCACGACCGCGGTCTCGACCAGGTCGCCGCGGTACTTCGGCATCAGCACGCCCCGGGAGGGCTCGCCGACCTGGTGACCGGCACGGCCGATGCGCTGCAGACCGCGACTGACCGCTCCCGGGGAGGCGACCTGGACGACCAGGTCCACCGCGCCCATGTCGATCCCGAGCTCGAGACTGGACGTGGCCACCAGGCCGCGGAGCCGGCCAGACTTGAGCTCGTCCTCGACCTGCAGCCGGCGTTCGCGGGACAGCGAGCCGTGGTGCGCCTTGACGAGCTCGGCCGGCGGCTCCTCCGGCGCCTCGCCCAGGGCCAGCTCCAGGTCGATCCCGTCCAGGCCCTCCGCGCGCAGGGCCCGTTCCCGCTGTTGCTCGGCGTGGAGCTCGTTCAGCTTGGCGGCCAGGCGCTCGGCCAGTCGACGGGCGTTGACGAAGATCAGCGTCGAGCGGTGGTCGAGCACGAGCTCGAGCAGGCGCGGGTGCACCGCGGGCCAGATCGAGCGTCGCGCGGGCCCGGCGGCAGCGGGTCCGGAGGCCAGCTCGACCTCGAGTCGCTGTTCGGCCGGCTGGCCGAGGTCGGACATGTCCTCGACGGGCACGACCACCTCGAGCTCCATCGGCTTGGTGCTGCCGGCGTCGATGATGGTGACCGGACGCGGTCGGTCGTCGTCGCCGTAGCCGCCCAGGAACCTGGCGATCTCCTCCAGTGGTCGCTGGGTCGCCGACAGCGCGATGCGCTGCGGAGCACGTCGTTGCGCCGGCAGCGAGGTGTCCGTGTTCGAGGTCTCCGCGCCACCGAACCGGACCTCGTGCTCCAGCCGTTCGAGCGACAGCGCGAGATGGCTGCCACGCTTGGTCGGTGCCAGCGCGTGGATCTCGTCGATGATCACGGCCTCGACCCCGCGCAGCGTCTCGCGGGCCTGCGAGGTCAGCAGCAGGTAGAGCGACTCGGGAGTGGTGATGAGCACGTCCGGTGGGTGCCGCTTCATGCGCTCGCGCTCCCGGGCGGGCGTGTCGCCGGTGCGCACGCCCACCTCGGGCCGGTGCACGTCGACGCCCAGCCGCTCCCCGGCCAGGCGGATGCCCTCGAGCGGCGCCCGGAGGTTGCGGTCGACGTCCACGGCGAGCGCTCTGAGTGGCGAGACGTACAGCACGCGCAGGCGCTGGGCACGGTCCTTTGGCGGCGGGCTGCTCGTCAGCCGGTCCAGGGCCCACAGGAACGCGGTCAGCGTCTTGCCCGAGCCCGTCGGCGCCAGGATCAACGTGTGGTCGCCGTCAGCGATCGCCGGCCAGCCGCGCGCTTGGGCAGCGGTCGGGACCGCGAAGGTGGTCGAGAACCACTCGCGGACCGGGGCGGAGAACCGCTGGAGCACCTCGTCGGCCATCGCGGGCGACGGTACCGCTCGCCTCCGACACGCCCGGCGGTGGAGGGCGCGTGCCGGTGGTGGAGGGCAGGTGCTGGCTGCGGTGGGGCGGCTGGCTGGGGTGGGGCGGCTGGCTGGGGCGGGCACCCTCTAGGGTGCGCTGCAGGACGTCTCGGCTACGAGACCCTCCTGAGGCGTGCGAAGAGCCTGCGCAACGCCGGTGCTGATGGAGGCACTCTCCGGTGGCGGTCGAGGTGCGCCCCCCGGCCGTTCGACGCCGCCGGTCCAGTCGCCGGTCCGGTCCGTAGCCTGGAGCAGCCAACGTCCATCCCCTGTCACCCGCTCGAGGAGCGCCGCCATGACCACGGCGATCGTGCTGTTCACCCGTGATCTGCGGGTGCACGACCACCCGGCCCTGACGGCGGCGTGCCAGCGTGCCGATCGGGTGGTCCCGCTGTTCGTGTTCGATCGCGAGATCCTGGCCTCGCGCTACGCCGCACCGAACCGCGTCGCCCAGCTGGTCGATGCCGTGCGCGACCTGCGGTCCAGCCTCAAGGACCTGGGCGGGGAGTTGGTGGTACGGCACGGTGACACCCGGGAAGAGGTCCACCGGCTGGCGCTCGAGGTGACCGCCGACGAGCTCCACCTCAGCGCGGACGTGAGCTCCCATGCACACCGGCGGGAGGAGTCACTGCGCACGTTGGCGACCAGGGAGCTCCGCGATCGTCTGCGCGTCCACAGCCATGACGGGGTCATGGTCGTCCCGGCGGGCGAGGTGCGCCCCACCGGGGGTGACCACTTCAAGGTGTTCACCCCCTACTGGCGACGGTGGGTGGACGTGCCACGACGTGATCCCCTGCCCGTGCCGAGCCGGGTGTCGACGCCGACGACGGTGGCCACCGGCCGGATCCCGGCGTTGGCGGATCTCACCGACGTTGATCGCCTCGCTGAGGAGTTGCCCTCCGGCGGGGAGAGCCAGGCGCGAGCCCGCGCCGAGTGGTGGTTCGCAGGGCCGGTGGACGCCTACGACGAGACCCGCAACCACCTCGCTGTCGACGGCACCTCGAAGCTGTCGCCCCACCTCCACCTCGGCGCCATCTCCGCCAACGAGCTGGCCGATCGGGTGGACCGCCGGCAGCCCGGACAGGAGGCCTTCCTCCAGGAGCTGTGCTGGCGGGACTTCAACCACCAGATGCTCGCTGCCCGGCCCGACCTGGTCCACACCGACATCCGGACCCAGGGGGACCGCTGGCGGGACGACGCCAAGGCAGCCGAGGACGCGGCGGCCTGGATGCAGGGCCGCACCGGCTACCCGGTCGTGGATGCCGGGATGCGCCAGCTGCAGCGCGAGGGATGGATGCACAACCGGGCCCGGATGATCGTGGCGTCCTTCCTGACCAAGCACCTCTACGTCGACTGGCGGGTCGGGGCGTGGCACTTCATGGACCACCTGGTGGACGGGGACCTCGCCAACAACTTCGGGCAGTGGCAGTGGACCGCCGGGACGGGCACCGATTCCCGGCCGAACCGGATGTTCAACCCCGTCACCCAGTCCGAGCGCTACGACCCCGGCGGGGTCTACCTCCGGCGCTACGTGCCGGAACTCACCGAGGTGGACGATGCCCACGTGCACGCGCCGTGGGAGGCCGCGGGAACGCTGCTGGCCACGGACACCTACCCGGCGCCGATCGTCGAGCACCGTGCAGCGCGGGAGCGGTTCCTGACCGCCCGCGGTGCGTAGGGTGCGTGGCTGCCACGGAGCCAACCACGAAGGTTCGACGGGATGGAGCTGAGCAGCGAGGACGTCGCGATCGTGACCGGTGCGGCGTCCGGCCTGGGCCGCGCCGCTGCCGCAGCCCTCGAGGCTGCAGGCGCAGCCGTGGTGCTGGTGGATCTGCCGACCGCCGACGGTGCCCATGCCGCCAAGCAGCTGGGTGCGCGGGCCCGGTTCGTCCCGACGGACGTCACCGATCCGGACGGGGTGGCGCAGGCGGTCGGCCAGGCCCGGGAGTTGGGACGGCTGCGGGTCGCCGTGAACGCTGCCGGCGTCGTGGGGGCGTCGCGGGTCCTGACACGGGAGGGTCCCCACGACCTCGGGTTGTTCCGATCCGTGGTCGAGGTGAACCTGATCGGCACCTTCAACGTGCTGCGGTTGGCGGCGGAGGCGATGGCTGCGCAGGAGCCGGTGAACGGCGAGCGTGGCGTGATCGTCAACACCGCGTCCGTGGCTGCCTTCGATGGTCAGGCCGGTATCGTCGCCGACAGCGCCTCGAAGGGCGCGATCGCTGCCATGACGCTCCCGGCTGCCCGGGATCTGGCACGCGACGGGATCCGGGTCGTGGCGATCGCGCCGGGCACCTTCGACACCCCGATGCTGGGCGGGCTTGGCGACGCCACCCGTGCGGCACTGGCGTCCGAGCTCAGTCATCCCCAACGGCCGGGTGCGCCGTCGGAGTACGGGTTGCTGGTCCGCCAGATCGTGGAGCAGCCCTACCTCAACGGCGAGGTGATCCGGCTCGACGCGGCGTTGCGGGTGTCGCCGCACTGACGCACCGCTCGATCGCTGCCCGGCGAGCGGCGTGGGCGCACGGGTAGGCTTCGGAGCCGGTCGTCAGCGCCGGCACGCCGGTGGGTTGGGAGACCAAGGTGGGAGAACACGTAGCGCAGCGCGATGACCAGCAGGGGTCGGTCGAGCCCTTCGCCGAGCGGCTGAGCTCGACCGACGTGGCCTTCCTCGAGATGGAGTCGCCGACCCGCCACATGCACGTCGGTGGGCTGTTCGTCTTCGAGCCGCCGGACGATGAGCCGCACTTCTCCTTCGCCTCGTTCCTGGAGCTGGTCAACTCCCGTCTGCACCTCATCCCGCGGTACCGGCAGAAGGTCCTGCAGCCGGCCTTCGGTCTGGCCGGGGCGGTCTGGGTCGACGACCCCGACTTCGACCTGTCGTACCACGTGCGGCACGCGGCGCTGCCGGCACCGGGGACGACCGACCAACTCACCGAGTACGCCACGCGCATCCTGTCGCGACAGCTCGATCGCGATCGTCCGCTGTGGGAGCTCTACGTCATCGAGGGTCTCGAGCACGGTCGGGTCGCGCTGCTGGGCAAGACCCACCACGCCATGATCGACGGGCTCGCCGGGATCGACATCGCGACCGTGATGCTGGACCTCGCACCGGACGCCAGTGACGAGCTGCCCGACCCCGAGCCGTGGACACCCCGCCCGGCACCGTCGGAGTCCGCCCTCACGGCCCGCACGCTCCGTCACCTGGCCCGCAGTCCCGCCGAGGTCGCCGAGTCCCTCGGTCGCCTGGCCAGGACCCCGAAGGTGGCCGCCGGCAAGGCCCTGGCCGTCGGCCGGGGGGTGGGTCGGGTCACCCGCGCGAACCTGCTGCGCCCGGCTCCGCGCTCGCCCCTGAACGTGCCACCCGGTCGGCACCGACGGCTCGCCCTCCAGCGTTTGCCGCTCGAGGAGGTCAAGGCCGTCAAGGACGCCTTCCACACCACGGTGAACGACGTGATCCTGGCGGTGATCGCGGATGCGACGGGACGGTTCCTGCGCCAGCGCGGCACCCGGACCGAGGGGATGTGGCTCAGGGCGATGGTCCCCGTCAGCACCCGCGACGCCTCCGAGACCCATGCGCTCGGCAACCGGGTGGTGGCGGTGTTCGTGGACCTGCCGATGTTCGAGATGGACCCGATCCAGCGGTTGCGGGTGTGCCACGAGGCCATGAGCGACGTGAAGTCCTCACACGCGGCCGTCGGTGCGGGCTTCCTCCTCGGCCTGGGGGAGTTCGCGCCACCGACGATCCACGCCATGGCCGCGCGCGTGGCCGTGAACGCCCGACTGTTCAACTTCCTCGTGACCAACGTTCCCGGCCCGCAGCTGCCGATCTACTGCCTGGGGTCCCGCCTGCTGGGGGCGTTCCCCTTCACGCCCCTGGCCGCCAACCACAGCTACAGCGTCGGTGTCACCTCGATGGATGGATGGGTCAACGTCGGTATCACCGCGGACTACGACGCGCTGCCGGATGTGCAGGAGGTCCCGGAGATGGTGGGTGCAGCCCTGGCCGAACTGGTGGCCAGCGCCGCAGCCGTGTCCGAGCGCGCACGGCGGCTCGAGGCGTCACGGGAGCGCTCGGCGACGCCGACCGACGCGCTGGACGGCGCTGGTGCTGCCGCTACGACGGTGACCGACACCGGCACGCAGGCCTGAGGGGTGGCGGTGCAGCCGGTGGGTGGCGACATCGAGGTGGCGGTCCGTCGGCTCCGACCCGACGCCGTGCTGCCGTCCTACGCGCACCCAGGTGACGCGGGGCTCGACCTCACCGCGGTCGAGGCGGTCACGCTCGCGCCGGGGGAGCGCACGGCGGTGCCGACGGGGCTGGCGGTGGCGATCCCCGTGGGATGGGTCGGGCTCGTGCACCCCAGGTCGGGGCTGGCTCGCCGGCACGGGCTGACGGTGGCCAACGCACCCGGCACGATCGATGCTGGCTACCGCGGCGAGGTGCAGGTCCTGCTGATCAACCTCGGTGCCGACACGGTGCAGCTGCCCGCTGGCGAGCGCGTCGCACAGCTGCTGTTGCAGTCCGTCGGGCGAGCCCGCGTGGTGGAGGCGGACGACCTCGGTGAGACCGCGAGAGGTGCCGGTGGCTTCGGCTCCACCGGCACGGCGCCACTGGTCTGACGTCATCGGTCAGCAGTGGCATACGGGGCGTACACTGGCGGCGTGTGCGGCCCGGCCGCGTGGTTTGCCGAGGTGTGCCCGACGCGTTACCGTTCGCCGCCGCACGCGGATGTAGCTCAGTTGGCTAGAGCGCCACCTTGCCAAGGTGGAGGTCGCGGGTTCGAATCCCGTCATCCGCTCCGCGTCGGGTGGACAGCCACCTACTCGATCCCGGCAGCGCGCTGTCGTTCGCGCACATAGTCGATGATGTGGTCGATGTCGGCGTTGCTGAGGCCGCTGACGGGGGGCATCGGACCGAAGTCCCAGTGGTGCGGGGTGACGCCCACACGAACCGCCCGGTGGAACGCGGCATCGCCGTGGTGCGACGGCTCGTAGATGATGTGCACCAGAGGTGGCCCGGAGGTCGTGCCGGTCCCGGACACGCCGTGGCAGGCCGCGCAGTTCGCTTCGAACAGTTCCCGACCCCGCGCGGTCATCGCCGATGCGTCGCTGTCCACGGCCTCGACGGAAGCGCCGTCCGTCGAGCTCGCGCAGGCGCTCAGGATCACGATGGGGAGAAGGGCGAGGGGCAGGGTGCGGGTCATCGAGCCTCCGAGCGGTACGAAAGCGGTCCCGGCCGGCCCGCCGCGCCCGTCGCAGCCACAAACGGGGCTCCGTCCGGACGGTCCTGACGCTGATGGGTGTGCAGCCTGGGAGCCTGCGTAGGTTCGGGTGGTCCTGTGTGAGGCCAGCGTGAGAGGTCGTCTCGGAT
>Ga0102938_10002669_pt1 | contig 13478 bp, 13 predicted proteins | sample SalPonR2_B_D2_MG_FD_84516 | JGI IMG/M metagenome (GOLD analysis project Ga0102938, IMG submission 84516) | Salt pond soil microbial communities from South San Francisco under conditions of wetland restoration - Salt Pond MetaG R2_B_D2_MG | ecosystem: Environmental > Aquatic > Marine >... | reverse complement strand
TGGTTCGGTCGCGGTGTAATGCGCCAGCCGCGCCAGTGAATAATCGACCCGCTGGGCGGTGAATGGCGCCAGCGGCATCGTGCCATCCGCGGCGGGCTGCGCCTCGCCGTTGACGATGTCGTCATTGGTTGTGGACAGGTCTGGCACGTCGAATACGTCGCGCAAAGCAAAGCTTGCCCCACCCTCCTGTGGCACGGTTACGCCCGGGAAATTGGCAACGGCAAAATGCACGGGCATGGGCGTGTCGGAAAGGCCGATACGCACCTTCACGCCGTGATTGTCCAGCAATAGACCGATCTGCTGCGCAAGGTAGTTGCGGAACAGATGCGGCCGCGTCACCGTCGTCGCGTAGGTTCCTGGCTGGGTTACGTGACCAAAGCTTAACCGGGTGTCTATCTTGTCGAAGCGCGTCGTCGTCAGGCGGATTTCAGGATAATAGGCGCGGATGCGCACGCCGGGATGGCCATCGGACATCGCCTTGAGAAAGCTGTCGCGCAAAAAGACCGCAGCCGCGTCGTAAAGTGCGCAGAGACGGTCCGCCGCCGCGATCGGATCCCCAAAGCTTGCCTGACCGGGAACATCCGGCATCACGATTTCAAGATTCTCTGCCGTATGTTGCATGCCGGACCTCAAGTTTTCGACCCAAGGTTGACAGCTACAGAGAGCAGGTTCAAGCTGCCCAAAAGGTCACAGGTGCTGACATGAATTATGAAACCGTGTCTCCTGCGGACTTTGGCGCATCGTTGACAGGCATCGGGCTGAACCTGCTGGTGCGCAATGTGCCCGGACATTGCGCGATGCTGACGGGTGTTTTCGGAATGACCGCGCATCGGGTCAGTCGCGACTTTGCCATCCTGCGCTACGGAACGGCACTGTTCCAACTGCATGCCGACGGAACCTATGCCGCCAACCCGTATCTTGGCCTCATGCCCGAAAACCCGCCGCGTGGCGCAGGGATCGAACTCCGACTGTATGACAGCGACCCGGACGAAGCCGCAAGTCGCGCGGAAGCGCAGGGCATGCAAATTCTCCAACCGCCGACGGACAAGCCGCATGGGCTGCGCGAATGCTATCTGATCTGCCCCGATGGCTATGCATGGGTGCCGTCGCGACCTGTTTGAGCCAATCGCCTCCGGCGTTTCCTGCTTCCTCGACCCGCTGGCATCCGCGAAATACACCGGCATGATTTGACGGATGGCCACAGGTCCTGATGCGCGGAAAAAGCTGCCGCTTTAAAGGGGCTGGAAATGACTGGGTTTTGACCTTTTCGATTGCGTTGGTCCGGCAGCTTCTCATGGGGGCGCTGCACATTCGCGTTCGGTTTGACAAGCGCACGCAGCCCCATCACTATTCGATGCAGGAGGACCTTGCCATGAACGCACCGCAGACCATTTCCAACATCGAACATTGGGAAGAACGCGTCGATCTTGCCGCGGCCTTCCGCTGGACCGTCCGCCTCAACATGCACGAGGCCGTGGCCAATCATTTCAGCCTGTCCATCAACGACGATGGCACGCGGTTCCTGATGAACCCCAACCAGATGCATTTCTCCCGGATCCGCGCATCTGACCTGATTATCGTCGACGCCAACGATCCGGACACGCTCAACCGACCCGGGGCGCCGGATCCCACGGCCTGGGGGTTGCACGGCGGCCTGCATCGCCATTGTCCTCACGCCCGTTGCGCGATGCATGTCCATTCCGTCCATGCCACCGTCCTCGCCTGCCTCAAGGACAAGCGCCTGCCGCCATTGGATCAGAATGCGGCCATGTTCCACAACCGGATCGCCATCGACGACAGTTACGGCGGTCTTGCCTTCGAGGAAGAAGGCGAACGCTGTGCCCATTTGCTCGCGGACCCAAAGGTCAAGACGCTGATCATGGGCAACCATGGCGTGATGATCATCGGCGACACGGTGGCCGAGACTTTCAATCGGCTCTATTACTTCGAGCGCGCGGCGCAGACCTATATCACGGCGCTTCAAACCGGGCGGCCTCTGGACATCCTGTCGGACGAGGTGGCCGAAAAAACCGCCAGCGAGATCGAGGAATACCCAGAGCAGGACATTCGTCATCTGGCGGAACTCAAGGCGATGCTCGACGACGAAGGGTCGAATTACGCCACCTGACCTGAAACGGTGACAGATGGCCACGCGACCCATGTCCTTCGCGTGGTCATTGGCAGGATGCGGCCCCCGGTGTCCGATCTCTTTGCCGCCCGCAGATTGGGCTTCACCGGGCCGAACCATCGCAATGGGCATCACAACATTATGCGCCCCCTTGGCAGAACTGACTGCACCGCCCGGGGCTCAGCTCGCCCTCGACGGGGTTTCGGCAGGGTGTGCAAGAAAAGTCGAACGCTATTCCCTTGTGGTGCGATACGGATAGCGCTGGTCTTGCAAAAATATCAGGGTCCCGCTGCAACGGCGCCCTCTAGCCGGACCGCAGACCGGTCTCAACCAGCAGATTCTTGCGCTTGGCTTCATAGTAATACCCGCGCGCATACCACATGATCGACCTGTCCCAGTCACCGTCCGCCACGAGGTAGGCGCCCCTCAGATACTTCAGCCCGTATTTCAGGTTGGTATCTGCATCCAGCAGATCATTGCTCCCACCCCGAAACCCCATGGTCCGGGCGGTTTGCGGCAAGATCTGCAAGAGGCCCCAGTAAGGGCCGTTGCGGGCCCAGGGCCGGTGGGTGCTTTCGCGGATCGCAAGCCGATGCACGAGGCCACGCGGCAAATCGTAGTGGTCGGCCCACTTGTTTATCTTTCCCCTCAGTTCCGGGGTCTCATTCGGGTGCAGCGGAAGCGCGGTGGGCGCCTGCGCCTCAGCCTTGACCCCGTGGGGGCGCAGGGCGCAACCGGTCAGTGCCAGAGCAGACGTCAGGATGAACAAGCGGCGGGTCAGCATGGGAACTCCGAAAAACCTAAGCTCTCCTAATCCGCAAATCCGCGTCAGGCGAGTCCGCCGATGCCGCATCGGCAAAAGGCCGCCAGAGGGGCGGATGCCCCGGTGACACCGCATTGCATTGAAACCTTCGGGACATGGCACAGACACTTGCAAAATACTGTTGGCCGCGCCACCTAGTCCTGATGACTGGCACCCTTCTCACCCTTGGCCACGGCTATTCCGCGCGCGCCCTGACCCGCCTGCTGCGTCCTGCGGGATGGCAGATCATCGGCACGACCCGCGATCCGGAGAAGCTTGAACCGCTGCGCGCGACCGGTATCTCCCCGATTCTGTGGGATGCGACAAGTGTCGGGCAGGCTCTGGAATCAGCGACGCATCTGTTGGTGTCCACTGCCCCCGACAAGGAGGGTGATCCGGCCCTGCGCTTGATCGGCCCCGACATCGCGCGCCGCGCCGCCACTCTCCAATGGGCCGGCTATCTTTCGACCACGGCAGTTTACGGCGATCATCAGGGGGGCTGGGTCGATGAGGACACAGACCTGAACCCGACCTCGCGCCGCGGACGCGCCCGGGTTCAAGCTGAACAGGACTGGGCCGATATCGAGGGCCTGCCCTTGCACATCTTTCGGCTGGCCGGAATCTACGGCCCGGGCCGCGGCCCGTTCTCGAAGATTCGCAACGGCACTGCCCGCCGGATCATAAAGCCGAACCAGGTTTTTTCCCGCATAAATGTCGAAGACATTGCCCGCATTTTGAAAAAGTCGATGGAACATCCGCAGCCCGGGGCTGTCTACAACCTGTGCGACGACGATCCTGCGCCACCGCAGGATGTAATCGCCTGCGCGGCCGACCTGCTGGACATGCCGGTCCCACCGGAAGTCCCCTTCGAGGAGGCCGATCTCAGCCCGATGGCGCGCAGTTTCTACGGTGAAAGCAAGCGTGTGTCCAACGCGCGGGTGAAGGAACAATTGGGTGTCGACCTGCTCTTTCCGGACTATCGCAGCGGACTTGCCGCCATTCTCGCCGCTGAAAAAGAAGCATGACGATGACAGTGGAGTCTGATGGCCTCGGTCCAGGACCCAAACAGATACGCAGCCCGCAGAGTCTGGGCGAGCTTCTCGAAGCGATGCGCCCGGAGGAGGGCGACCTGCGTGTCTCTGTCGGCGACGTTCTGAGACGGGTCGGGGACCAATCCTTTGCTCCGGTCATCCTTGTGCCTGCGATTGTCCTGGTCTCCCCCATATCGGGCATTCCCGGCAGTCCGACCATCGGCGCGTTGATCACGATCCTGGTTTCGATTCAAGCGTTGCTCGGGCGGCGGCAGCTCTGGCTGCCCGGGTTTCTGCGCCGTCGCAGCATCGGTGCGAGCAAGATGAACCGCGCAATCAACTGGCTGAGCAGACCCGCGGGCTGGATGGACCGTCACAGCAGCGGGCGCCTCAAACTGTTGAGTTCAAGGCCGTTGCAACCGGTCGCTTATGCGACCGTCACGTTGTGCGCCGTAGCCTGGCCCTTTTTCGAACTCCTGCCCTTTGTTACCTCGTTTTTCGCGGGGGCCGTGGCCATGATCATGTTCGGGATCATGACACGCGACGGGATCTATCTTGTCGCTGGCTACGCCCAGACCGCCGCATTGGCGCTGACAATCGCGTCGATCTGGTCAGGGCTGATCTGAGCGACGGCAAGGGTCGCGTGGGCGTCTAAGCCGAGTGAAACAGGGGGCGCTGCCCCCCTCGGCCTGGCGGCCTCACCCCCCGGAGTATTTCTGGAAAGAAGAAACCATATGGACGCGGCCACGCGTCTCCTTGGTCAAGCGCGCCTGTCCAGCATTTGCACACCCAGAACAGTCAGCACCTTCGTCTCTATATCCTCTGCATTCAGCTTGGCGACGGCATACATGTCGCGCGGGCTGGCCTGATCGATGAACGTATCCGGCAGCACCATGGAGCGGTATTTCAACCCGTTGTCAAAGATGCCTTCTTCGGCCAAGAGATGTGCCACGTGGCTGCCGAAACCGCCAACGGCCCCCTCTTCGATCGTGATCAGCGCCTCATGGTCGCGCGCGAGGCGCAGGATGAGGTCGCGGTCCAGTGGCTTGGCAAAGCGTGCGTCGGCCACGGTTGGCGTGATGCCCCGAAGGCCCAGCGACTCGCAGGCGGTCAGGACCTCCGACAGGCGCGTTCCGAACGAGAGGATCGCCACGCCCTTGCCTTCGCGGATCATGCGGCCCTTGCCAATCTCAAGAGGCTGACCACGTTCGGGCATTTCGACGCCAGAGCCTTCGCCACGGGGGTAGCGGAACGCGATAGGCCCGTCGTCATATGCTGCCGCCGTGGCGACCATGTGCTTCAATTCCGCCTCGTCCGCGGCGGCCATCACGACGAAGCCGGGCAGATTCGACAGGTAGGCCACGTCATAACTGCCCGCATGGGTCGCACCGTCAGCCCCGACAAGGCCGGCACGGTCGATGGCAAAGCGCACGGGCAGACGCTGGATCGCGACATCATGCACCACTTGATCGTAACCGCGTTGCAGGAATGTCGAATAAATCGCGCAGAAGGGACGCATTCCGCCCGCTGCAAGACCTGCGGCGAAGGTGACGCCGTGTTGTTCTGCGATCCCGACATCGAAGCATCGGCTGGGGTATCTTTCGGCGAAGAGATCCAGTCCGGTGCCATCGGGCATCGCCGCGGTGACCGCGCAGATCCGTGGATCATCGGCGGCCTGAGCCAGCAGCGCATCGGCAAAGACCTTGGTGTAGCTGGGAGCGTTGGAGGGAGCCTTGTTCTGCTTCCCGGTGACCACGTCGAATTTGGCGCGCGCGTGCCCCTTGTCGGCTGCGTGTTCGGCGTGGGAATACCCCTTGCCCTTGCGGGTGAGGGCGTGGATCAGGATCGGCCCGGTCGCCCGCTGGCGAACAGTGCGCAAAACCGGCAAGAGTTGCCCGAGGTCGTGGCCGTCCAATGGTCCGAGGTAGGAAAACCCGAGTTCCTCGAACAGCGTCCCACCAACGGTCATGCCCTTGAGCATTTCCTTGGCACGCTTTGCCCCCTCGCGGAACGGTTCCGGCAACATGCTGACGGCGCCCTTCGCGGCCGCCTTGAAATCCTGGAACGGCGCCTCTGCATAAAGGCGGCTGAGATAGGAGGACATCGCACCGGTAGGTGGCGCAATGCTCATTTCATTGTCGTTGAGGATGACGATCAGGCGTTTTTTCAGATGACCGGCATTGTTCAGCGCCTCAAAGGCCATGCCCGCGCTCATCGCGCCATCCCCGATCACGGCGATGGCGTCGCCGTGCCCCGTCTCGCTGAGGCCGCCCAGATCGCGCGCCACGGCGAAGCCCAAAGCCGCCGAGATCGAAGTGCTGGAATGCGCAGCGCCGAAGGGGTCATAGACACTTTCGGATCGTTTGGTGAAACCCGAGAGTCCGTCCTTTTGCCGCAATGTCCGCATGCGGTCGCGCCGGCCAGTCAGGATCTTGTGCGGATAGCTCTGGTGACTGACGTCCCAGATGATCTTGTCCCGGGGCGCATCGAAAACGCTATGGAGCGCAACACTCAATTCCACGACACCAAGGCCCGCGCCCAGATGACCGCCGGTTTCGGACACGGCCGAGATGGTTTCGGCGCGCAGTTCGTCTGCCAGTTGTTCCAGTTCGGGATCGGAAAACTGTTTGAGATCAGCCGGGCTGTTCACCAGGTCAAGCAAGGGGGTCTTGGGCCGGTCGCTCATGGGCGCCCTCCGTAAGGTCAGGTCCGGCGCGCAATAACGAACCGCGCCGCTTCCTGCAAGTTTGTCGCGTTGTCACCGTAAACAGATAGGCAATCGCACGCTTCGGTCACGAGAGCCTCAGCGCGACGTTTCGCCCCGTCCAGACCCAGCAAGGAAACGAAGGTCGCCTTGCCCCGGTCAGCGTCCTTGCCCACGGCCTTGCCCATGGCTCCCGCGTCGCCTTCGACGTCGAGGATGTCATCCGCGATCTGGAAGGCAAGACCGAGCCGGTCGGCATACCCCGAAAGCGCATCACTGTCGGCTTGGGCCAGACGGGCGCCCGCCTCTGCCGCCCAACGGATCAATGCGCCAGTCTTGCCCGCCTGCAAGTCGGTGATCTCTTCAAGCGTCAGCGGTGCCGCGGCCCGTTCCGCCGCCATGTCCAGTGCCTGCCCCAGCACCATGCCACGCGCACCGGAGGCACGCGCGAGACTGAGCGCGAGGTCCGCCCGAACCCCTGCATCGGCGTGGCATTCGGGTCGGGTCACCAATTCAAAGCCAAGCGTGTGCAGCGCATCGCCGGCCAGAACGGCTGTCGCCTCGTCCCATTTGCGATGCACCGTGGGCTGGCCCCGGCGCAGGTCATCATCATCCATGCAGGGCAGATCGTCATGCACGAGGCTGTAGGCATGGATGACCTCGATCGCCAAGGCAGGCCAAAGCGCCTGCGCCGGACGAACATCATGCAGCCGGGCCCCCTCCAGCACCAGATACCCTCGCAACCGTTTGCCACCGCTCGCCGCGTAGCGCATGGCAGAAACCACCGGCAGCGCAGCATGCTCGGACAGGACCGCGTTCAGATGCGCCTCGATCGCCTCCGCCGCGGCAGCACGGCCATCTGCGAAACCTCTCACAGCCCTTCGGTCGCCTTTGTTCCCGTCGGGGTCCCCTCGGCGTCCAGCGTGATCGTGGCGACCTTCTCCTCGGCATCCTTCAGCTTTTTGTCGCAGCGTTTGCGCAACGCCGCCCCGCGCTCATAGAGGGTGATTGACTCCTCAAGCGCCACATCTCCGCGTTCCAGCAGGCCGACCACACGCTCCAGCTCGGCCATGGCCTGTTCGAATGTCATTTCCTCGACAGGGATCTCGCTCATTTGCCCGCCTCCAATAGTTCTTCCACATGCGCCTTGCCGCTGTCGCTGAGCGCGTCAAGATCATAGCCGCCTTCGAGGCAAGACACCACGCGTCCCCCGCATACTTCATTCGCAAGATCGCAAAGCGACCGCGTGATCCAGCGGAAATCCTCCACGGTCCAGTTCAACTGTGCCAGAGGGTCATCCTGATGGGCGTCGAACCCCGCCGAAAGGATCAGCAGATCCGGGGCAAAGGCCCTCAGCCGCCTGAGCGCCGGACCCCATGCGGCGCGCATCTCTGCCGTCCCAGAACCCGGCGGCAGCGGCAGGTTCAGCACATTGTCATGGGCCCCACGCTCCTCCTTGCTGCCGGTGCCGGGCCAAAGCGGCATCTGGTGTGATCCGATGAAGAGCGCACGCCTTTCATTCCAAAGCAGGTCCTGCGTCCCGTTGCCGTGGTGCACATCGAAATCCACCACCGCGACGCGGCCCAAACCATGCGTTTCAAGCGCATGCCTTGCCGCAATCGACGCATTCCCGAAAAGACAGAAGCCCATGGCCGTCGCGTGTTCGGCGTGGTGTCCCGGAGGCCGCATAGCGCAAAAGGCATTGGTCAGCCGACCCTCCAGAACCGCGTCGACGGCAGCGACCCCTGCACCTGCCCCCCTGAGCGCCGCCGACATCGTGCCCGGTGACATCCATGTGTCGCCATCGACCTGCCGCATGCCACGTTCAGGCGCCATCTCACGAAGTGCGTCCAGATAGCTTTGTGGATGGCACAGCCGCAGGTGCGCCTCCGTGGCCTCCGGGGCAGCCTCACGCTTGAGATCCAGCCCCGCAAGCGCATGCAACAAATGTTCCAGCCGCGCCACACGCTCCGGGTGACCTTCCGGAGTCACATGGTTGAGGCCATCAGCATGGGTGAAAAGTGCCGTCGCCATCGCGCCTCCGACGTCTTCTTTCAAAATTCCCGGACTCCCCGGACATCATCAGGCGCCCTCATCCGGGGGGACAAAAGCCCGAAAGCCGGGCCACTGCAAGCCGTCAATCCGGTGCAAGCATATAGCCCGACCCACGGACCGTCTGCAGATACCGCGGTTGTTTCGGATCAGATTCCAGCTTGCGACGCAGACGGGTGATCTGCACGTCCACCGCACGTTCCTGTGCCTGCCCCTTGTCCCGGCCAAGCTCCTCGACCAGTTTGGCGCGGCTGAGCGCGTCACCCGGGCGCGCGGAAAAGATCCGCATGAGCTGGCTTTCCGTTGCGGTCAGCCGGACGAGATCCTCGCCCCGCCACATTTCCCCGCGCTCGATATCGTAACGGATGTCGCCAAGTGTCAGCAGCTTTGGCGCCGAATCCCCCGCTGCGCTTTCCGGCATTCGCCGCAGGATCGCGTTGATGCGCAAAAGCAGTTCCTTCGGCTCGAAAGGCTTGGCCAGATAGTCGTCCGCCCCCGCTTCAAGCCCCTTTATCCGGTCCTCGGTTTCCGCGCGCGCGGTCAGCAGCAAGATCGGCGTGTCGCGTGTTTCTCGAATACCCGTGGTCAGACTGACACCATCCTCCCCCGGCATCATCACGTCCAGCACGATCATATCGAAGTCCAGTCCGTCGAGGATCCGTCGCGCATGGGCCGCATCCCGCGCCGCGGTAACAAGAAAGCCGTTCCTGATCAGAAACTGCTGCAAGAGGCCGCGAATACGCTCATCGTCATCGACAATCAGAAGATGGGCATCGTTGTCGTTCATCCCCGACCCTCCTTCAACCTTTGGTATTGTCGGCGCATTTCAGGGTCCATCATTGCCTCCAGCACCCTGCGAAATCCGGCAACCGCTTCGGGACCGGCCTCGCGGTAGGCGGCACGCATGCGCATCCGCTGTGCATCGGACAATTGTCGATCCAGTGCTTCGCCCGCCTCGGTCAGGTAGAGATGGCGTTCGCGCTTGTCCGTGCGGCCCACTCTGCTGTCGACCAGACCATCCTTGATCAAGGTGCGCAAGACACGGTTCAGGGACTGTTTTGTCACCCCCAGGGTCGTCAGCAGGTTGTTCACCGTTGTGCCCGGCGCGCCATGAATGAAATGCAGCGCGCGATGATGCGCCCGCCCGTAGCTCAACCCGCTGAGGATGCGATCCGGGTCGGCAGTAAAGCCGCGGTAGGCAAAGAACATGGCCTCGGCCCCCTGCCGCAGTTGTTCGTCGGTGAGGTAGAGCAAGGTCTCGCCCTGTGATCCGCGCCCGTCTGACATCCCCGGTTACACCCTTTCCTGATTTTGGAGCATTTTAAGTCAGCCTTGTTGACATTCCAAGGGTGAACTGGTAGCGAACTAAGGATTTTTGGTAATTTTATGTCCACATCGGGTGTAATTTTAGCAACTTTACGAAAACTTGGCCCGCTGCATGTGAGGGAGAGACGCGATGGCTGATGGAGCATATGACGACCGCGACGGCAAGATCTGGCTGGATGGCCAGATGGTGGACTGGCGGGCGGCCAATGTACATGTGCTGACCCATGGTCTGCATTATGCCAGCTCGGTGTTCGAGGGAGAGCGGGCCTATAACGGCAAGATCTTCCTGTCGCGGGCGCATTCCGAGAGACTGCATTTTTCGGGCCGGCAGCTCGATTTCGAGATCCCCTTCACAGTCGATGAACTAGAGGCGGCCAAGCAATCAGTGCTGTCGGTCAACGGGTTGACCAATGCCTATGTGCGCGCTGTCGCATGGCGTGGGGCCGGCCCTGACATGGGTGTCGCCTCTGCCCGCAACCCTGTCCGAGTGGCCATCGCGGCCTGGGAATGGGGCAACTATTATGGAGACGCCAAGATGAAGGGCGCCAAACTGGATATTTCCAAGTGGAAGCGCCCCTCTCCCGAGACCATCCCGGTTCATGCCAAGGCAGCGGGTCTTTACATGATCTGCACGACCTCCAAGCATGCCGCCGAGGCCAAGGGGTGTTCGGATGCCCTTTTCATGGATTACCGAGGCTACGTGGCAGAGGCGACCGGGGCAAATATCTTCTTCGTCAAGGACGGGGAGGTGCATACACCTTTGCCGGACTGTTTTCTGAACGGTCTGACACGGCAGACCGTCATCGGCATGTTGAAGGACCGCCAGATCAAAGTACACGAACGGCATATCATGCCCGAGGAGATGGAAGGTTTCGAACAGTGCTGGCTGACCGGAACGGCGGCCGAAGTCACACCTGTCGGGCAAATCGGCGAATTTACCTTCGATGTCGGCGCTCTGACGCGCGATGTTTCGGACAGCTACGAAAAACTGGTGCGCAGCTGACCAATTGGGTGGGGCCCTGCCCCACCTTCCGCGCTCACAGCATCGACCGCAACATTGCCGTGTTGCTCTGAATGACAGAATTCAATTCGACCATGCGGGCAAGACGCTCCTCTATCTCATCCTGGCAAGCATCGAGCTGTTCGACGATCCCGACCAGCGCGGTCCCGGAATTGGACAGCGCGGCACTTTCGATCTTGCACATCATGCGGGTCGAACTCAGCCCTGTAACATACCGCTTCATATCCAGAACGCTGCGGGCAAAACGTTTGGCCTCGGCCTCGACGCTTTGGAGGGACCCCATGGTTTCATCAAGGAACTTCTTGCGATGGGCCGCCACCTCGGCAATCTCGGCTTCGACATCAATGCTTTTGGGATAGGTTGCCGCGGTGTTTCGAAAGACATCGATCATCTCGTGTTCCAGCGCAGTTGCAAAACTGAGGAACTGCCCGCGGAGAATCGCACTGCGGATTCGGGCGAAAACACAGGTATCCCCGTCCACGAAGGTTTTCACCCAGGTCGACATTTCCTCGAGCATCTGACTATAATTGACCGAGATGGCGCTGATCGGGCCGCCGGCACTCTCTAGTCTCGAGGCAATGATGCGCATGTTCATGGGCACCGTTCGGATCGCCTTGAAGGCTTCCGTCATCTCGTTTGTTTCCACTTGGACCTGACCAATGGCGCGCGCCATGTCGAGGAACCTTCGCTGGAGCGGGTCAATGTCCTGCCCGGTCTGGCGGGCGCGGGCTTCGAATTCGGTGGCCAGCGCGTGACTTTGAAAAGAATCGTAGTTTGAAAAACCCTGAGCCTTTATTGCAGCCAAAAGGACATCCGTGCTTTCCCTCGGCGTCAGACCTTCTGATTTCTCCCTTGAGAGCAAATCGGAATACAAGACTGAAACGGTTTCAAAAAGCTTCGAGGTAGGCTTGAGGCGGGTTGAAATATACCCTCCGTCGGCGGGGGAAACGAGCGCAAAAACCCAGTAGTAGCGACCATTTTTGCAGCGATTCTTTACATAGGCGCCGGTGGGTTTGCCCTCCTTCAGACGATCCCACATCAACTGGAAAACACCCTTTGGCATGTCGGGATGTCGGATGATCTTGTGCGGGGCCCGGATCAGATCCTCCCAATCGTAGGCGGCGACACGTTGGAACACGCTGTTGCCAGCCAAGATGACACCGCGCGGATCCGTGCGCGAATAAAACAATTCCGTAAGATGAAACGGCGCCTCGGATCCCGAATAGGACGTATCGGCGGTAAACTGCTGTGTGTGTTCCGTCATGGGAGGTCCCTGCAACGAGCGTCGGTATCGGCAATATCCGGGGGAAGGCTTGCCAAACTGTAAACGGGCATTGACCCGGCCTTCCGTGCCCGGAATTGCAGGGTCAGAGCATGGAGCGCAGCATCGAGGTGTTGCTCTGGATAATTGCGTTGAGTTCCATGATCCGGGCGAGACGTTTCTCGATTTCCGATTGGCACTCGTCCAACTGCTCTACGATCCCGTTCAGCGCGGTGCCGGCATCCGGTAGACTCGCACTTTCGATCTTGCACATCATCCGCGTCGAACTCAGGCCCGTCACAAAGCGCTTCATGTCGAGAACGCTTTGCGCGAAACGGCGCGCTTCACGTTCGACCGACACCAACTTTTCAGCCGCCTGTCGCCGAAACCGTGCCTCATGTTCGGACACCAGAGCCACTTCTCCGGGTATGTCCAGAGACGTGGGATAGCTTTGATCAGTCTGCCCAAAGGCCGCGACCATCTCGCTTTCGACGGCCGCGGCGAATGCGAGGAATTGACCTGTCAGTATGGCGTCACGAATGCGGGCAAAGACACAACTGTCGCCATCGACAAAGGTTTTCACCCATGTCGACATTTCCTCAAGCATCTGACTGTAATTTACCGAAATCGCACTGATCGGGCCGCCGACATTTTCCAGCCTGGATGCGATGATCCGCATATTCAATGGCACTGTGCGGATCGACTGGAATGTCTCTGTCATGCTCGACGTTTCGGCATGCACGCCGCCGATGGCGTTTGACATGTCTATGTAGCGCTTCAAATCAGCGGCCAATGGCTGGGTGATCTGGCGGGCCCGCGCCTCGAACTCCTGGGCGAGAGCATGGCTCTGGAACGTATCGTAGGATGCAAAACCCTGCGCACGCACCCAGGCCTCAAGCGCTTTGGCACTGTCTTGGGGACTTAGCCCTTCTTCCTTTTCTCGTTGCAAAAGGGCGGCATAGAATTCTTCCGCGGCCCCACGCATCGGCGATGTCGGCTTTATCCGGGTCGAGATATAGCCGTCCTCTGTCGGTGAGACGAGTGCAAACACCCAGTAGAAACGCCCGCAGATTCGTCGATTCTTGACATAGGCGCCTGTCGGTTTTCCTGATTTGATGCGATCCCACATCAATTGGAAAACACCTTTGGGCAT
>Ga0102938_10002666_pt1 | contig 13479 bp, 10 predicted proteins | sample SalPonR2_B_D2_MG_FD_84516 | JGI IMG/M metagenome (GOLD analysis project Ga0102938, IMG submission 84516) | Salt pond soil microbial communities from South San Francisco under conditions of wetland restoration - Salt Pond MetaG R2_B_D2_MG | ecosystem: Environmental > Aquatic > Marine >... | reverse complement strand
CGATTATCTATATTCGGCGCTGGAAGGCGATAACGACGTGTCCATCGACTACCAGATTCACCCCGCCCACAATCTTGTCTTGGCACGGTTTCGTGGTGAGGTAAGCACCGAAGACCATATCGTGGCCTTTCTGGAATATACACGGAATCCCGGTTTCAAAGCCCATCAACACGCGCTTGTGGATCTTTCCGAGTGCACCTTGGAAGAAAGCTATTTCAAGGATATGCAGCGACTGGCCTACCGGTTGAAGACGTATTACGCGGTGCGTGCGCCGTCGTCGCGGACATCGGTCTATGCACCCGGCGACGTGGTTTTTGGCATGTCCAGAATGTATCAATCCATTGCAGAAGGCACGAGCCCCTGGGAAATGGGTGTCTTTCGGACGAAGGTGGACTCCCTCGAATTTCTTGGCATTGCGCCGGGCAGTTACGAAGCACATGGGTTTTTGGCGGTCTGGTCGGATTGACGGCGATCGCCGATCCCGGGTCCGCATAGGGCCTATCCCGGCTGGCAGCCGCAAGCGGCGATGCCGCGCTGCTCCGCCGGAGTGGTTGCACACACTGCAACCCTTGCCACCGGGCCGTGGTCTCTGCTTCGGCAGGGTCCGGTTCCTCAATCGGTCACTGCTGGGACCGCGGTGGCCAATCCGGGAACGGGTCAGCCCTGTGCCCGTTCTGCCCCCGCCTCGATCGCCGCCCGCAATCTTTTCTCGATCACATCGCGCTTGACCTGCGAGTGCAATTTCAGCCCGAACATGTCCTTTACGTAGAAGGTATCGACCACCTGTTCCCCGTAGGTCGCGATGACCGCCGAGGCGATGTAGATGTTGAGATTGGCCAGTGTCCGCGCGAGGTCATACAACAGCCCCGGACGATCGCGGGTGTCGACCTCGATGATCGTGAAGATTTCGGAGCCGTCGTTGTCGAAGGTGAGGTGGGTCGGAACGCGAAAGGCCTTTTCCCGCTTCTTGAGCTTGTCTTTCGGCACCATCGCCTCGCGTGCGACGACTTCGCCTCTCAGGGTCTTCCGGATCGTTTCGCGCAGGCGGGGGATGCGGGTATCCTCATACGGGGACCCTTCGGCGTCCTGAATCCAGAAGGCGGCTGTCGCGTAACCATCCTTGGTTGTAAATGTCCGTGCATCGACGACATTGGCCCCGGCAAGGGCCAAGGCCCCGGTCAGACGCGAAAAGATGCCGGGGTGATCCTGCATGGCAAAGCAGGCCCGGGTCGCATCGCGATCCTCGTCGGGGTGGATGTCGATGGCGATTTCGTCCTGTTTGATATCCTTCAGAAGATTGGCGAAGACCACATGCGCCGTTACATGCAGGCCCTGCCAATAGGGATCGTAATGCCGTCCCGTTTCTTGGCGCAGGGCCTCGGTGTCCCAGTCGTCCAAGGCCTCGCGCAGGGCCTTGCGGGCCTCCGTGCCGCGATTTTCACGGGTCAGCGCCTCCATCCCGTCTTCGAGGGCGCGCCGGGTCTGGCGGTAAAGCGCGCGGATCAGCGCCGCTTTCCAGTTGTTCCAGGTGCCGGGACCGACGCCCCGAATATCGCAGACAGTAAGAACGCAAAGCAGGTCCAGCCGTTCCCTCGTCTTTACCGCCTTGGCAAAATCGCGGACCGTGCGCGGATCGGCGATGTCGCGTTTCTGTGCCATGTCCGACATCAGCAGGTGATAACGCACCAGCCATTCGACAGTCGCTGTCTCATCTTTTGACAAGCCCAGCCGGGGGGCGACGCCGCGGGCGATGCGTGCGCCAAGGATCGAATGATCCTCATCCCGGCCCTTCCCGATGTCATGCAGCAGAAGCGCCACGTAAAGCACACGCCGGTTCACGCCCTCCCTCAGGATGGTCGAGGCGACGGGCAATTCCTCGGTCAGGTGCCCGTGCTCTATCTCTGACAGGTTCCAGATGCATTGGATGGTGTGCTCGTCGACCGTGTAATGATGGTACATGTTGAATTGCATCATTGCCACGATGGGCGCAAATTCGGGGATGAAGGTCGACAACACGCCCAGTTCGTTCATCCGGCGCAGCGCACGATCCGGATTACCGTGTTTCAGCAGCAGGTCCAGAAAGAGGTGTCGCGCCTCGTCGTCCTCACGGAATTTGCCGTCGATCAGATGCAGGTTGGCCTTTACCAGCCGCATGGCTTCGGGATGGATCAGCAGGCCGGTGCGCAATCCTTCCTCGAACAGCCGAAGAAGATTGAGCTTTTCCGACAGGAACTCTTCGTCATCGACGATGGCCAGACGGTTGTGAACCACACGGTAGCCCGGTTTCACCGCCGGGGGACGTTTGAACAGTCGCTGAATCAGGGGCGCACCCTTGGTGTGGGTCGCTTCGAGCGAGGTCAGCAGGATGCGCGTGAGGTCTCCGACTGAGGTGGCGTGCCGGAAATAGTCCTGCATGAACCATTCCACCGCGCGGCGACCACCACGGTCATTGTAGCCCATGCGGCCAGCCACTTCGACCTGCATGTCGAACGTCAGATGTTCGTTGGCGCGACCCGCCGCCAGATGCAGATGGCATCGCACCGCCCAAAGAAAGCGCTCGGCCTGTAGAAATGTCTCATATTCCTCGGGACGAAAGACACCGCGTGTCACAAGCTCTGAAACGTCATCCGTGTGGTGCACGTATTTGATGATCCAGAACAGCGATTGCAGGTCGCGCAGCCCGCCCTTGCCCTCCTTGACGTTGGGCTCGACCATGTAGCGCTGCCCTTGCTTGTCGTGGCGGGCGTCGCGTTCGGTCAGCTTGGCCTCGACGAATTCGCGCGCGGTGCCGTCGAACAGATCGTTCCAGAGTGTGCGGTCCAGTTCCTCTGCAAGAGGTTCGTGCCCGATGATGAATCGGGTTTCCAGCATTGCCGTGCGGATCGTGAAATCCTCTGCGCCAAGGCGCACGCAATCGCGCACGGTGCGCGAACTGTGCCCGACCTTCAGCCGCAAGTCCCAGAGGATATACAACATGGACTCGATGACGCTCTCGGCCCACGGGGTGATCTTGTAAGGTGTCAGGAACAACAGGTCGACATCGGAAAATGGCGCCATCTCTCCGCGCCCATAACCGCCGACGGAGAGGACGGAAAGACGTTCGGATTCGGTTGGCGTCGGTCGCTTGTGCAGCGCTTCGGTGGCCACTTCGAAAGCCAGCCGCACGACGCAGTCGGTGATCCATGTGTAAGCGCGCGTAGCGCGCCGGGATTCGAATGGCTCAAGAGCAAAGGCTTCGGCCACTGCCGTGCGCCCTGCGTCCCGTGCGGCGCGCAACGTGGCGACGGTGTGTTTGCGCACTTCTGTTTCGCCGGCGCCCCGGGGAAGATCCGCGAAAAGCGCGCTGCGGACCGCCGGGAGATCAAAGATCTCCGCGGCGGGCGCGATCAGTGTTTCGGGTAGGGTCTCTGTTTCAGAAACCGCCTGCAAGGCTGCTGGGCGCGGGGTCAAGGATCACCATCTGTCTGTCTCTTACGGTCGCAATGGCCAGCGCACGCTGGTTCGTGCCGTCGCTCATCAGCCGGAATACACCGCCCGTGCCGGTAAAGCTAGCAGAGGTCAGCGACGTGGTGGACAAAGCATCACTGCTACCATCCCGCACAAGTGTGCCGATTGCCGTGATGCCATCGTAGGCAAGCCCCGCAAGCGGGTGCGGCGCCGTGCCATATGTCGTGTTGAAACGGCCGGAGAACGCCGCGAGCCGCTGGGTATCCGGCAGCGCAAACCATGCCCCTTCGGCGCCGGGCAGTCCGTAGAGATCGGGGCGCACGTCCCAACGCGTCAGACCGACATACTGCACGGTGTCCGGGGTCACGCCGGCCTCCGGCAATTGCGTCAGCAGCATCGGCATCGCTGCGTTGCTGGCATCGGTCGTGATGAAAACGGTGTCGGCAGCGCCAGAGCTGACAACCCGTCCGGTGGCCGCCGCCGCATCGCTCACGCCCTCCACCGACAACTGATAGGGCTGCGACCCCACGATTTGCATTCCGTTGTCGGTTGCCGCTTGTTCGATGGCCAGCTTGCCGAATTGGCCTGCCACATCGTCCGAATAGACGATAACGACATTCTGCTGCCCATTCCGACGGGCGTAACGCATCGTGCGGTCTGCCGTGTTGGCAAATGTCGGGCCAAGGATAAAGACATTGCCGCCCGCGATGCTTGCGTTGTTCGAAAAGCCGAGCACGCTGATCCCTTCGTCCGCAACGGCGAGGCCTGCGGCATTCACCGCGTCTGCGCGCAACGGGCCGAGAATGATCTTGGCGCCTTCGTCAACGGCCCTCTGTGCGGCGGCCGCAGCGGTTGGCGCTTGCCCGGCGGTGTCATAAACGCGCAAGTCGATTGTCACGCCTTCGCCGAGGTCGGCAATGGCAAGGCGCGCCGCGTTTTCCAAGGATGCCGCGATCGGCGCGGCACCGCTGTCGGATCGTGGAACCAGAAGGGCGACCTGAATTGGCTGCGAGGAATTGATCCGCGGTCCGCTCCCGCCGCCCAGATTTGTCAGCGCCGCAGGATCGCAGGCGGCAAGCAGGGCTGCCGCCACCACAGCGGCCATCGGACGCAGAGCCTTGCGGAGATTGGGGGAAATGGCGAACATGAACAGAGAACTCCCTCGTTTCGGGCGCAGGGTGTGCGGCTCTCTTGGCGCGCTGCGCGATTTGGCCACGATCATAGAGAAGCGGGAAAGGGGGGGCCAGTGACGATTGCGGAGAATGGCGGAAAGGAGCTTGGCCTGGCGCCTGGTCTTTATCTGATTGCGACTCCGATCGGCAATGCGCGCGATATCACGCTGCGCGCGCTGGATCTGCTGGCGTCTGCGGACATTCTGGCGGCAGAGGACACCCGAAGCCTGCGGAGGCTCATGGATCTGCATGGGGTTGCGCTGCGGGATCGGCCCTTGCTTGCCTATCATGACCACAATGGGGCCCGCGTGCGTCCGCGTCTTCTGGCAGAGATCGCGGCCGGGCGTTCGGTGCTTTATGCCTCCGAGGCCGGGACGCCGATGATTTCAGACCCCGGATTTGACCTTGCCCGGGCGGCGGCGGAGGTGGGGCATGCAGTGACCAGCGCGCCAGGGGCCAGCGCGGTCGTGACGGCATTGACGCTTGCGGGTCTGCCGACGGATCGTTTTCTGTTCGCGGGATTTTTGCCCAATGCCGGTGGCCCCCGGAAAACGGCGTTGCGTGACCTGTCTGGTGTGCCGGCGACGCTGGTTTTCTACGAGTCGCCCAGGCGTTTGCCTGACATGCTTGAGGCGGCAAAGGACATTCTCGGTGATCGGGACGCGGCCGTATGCCGGGAACTGACGAAGAAATTTGAAGAAACACGCCGCGGACCACTGTCGGCACTCGCAGCATATTACAGGGAGACGCCGGCAAAAGGCGAAGTCGTTGTTCTGATCGCAAAAGGTAATTCAGAAACCATTAAGGATTTCGACCTAGAACAAGAGGTGAACAAGGCGTTGGAGACGATGTCCGTCAGGGATGCGGCGGACTATGTCGCGACGACCATGGGGGTGAAGCGTCGGCCCGTATACCAGATGGCCATGCGGCTTGCGGCAGAAAAGGAGGCATGATGGCGGTTGGATCCGAAGCGGCGGCAATGGCACGAGGCGCTCATCGAAAAACGACGGGGCAAACCGGGTTCCACGCCGGTCTGGCGGCAGAGGACATCGTCGCGCGCGACTACGCGCATCGTGGACATTCCCTGGTGTCCCGGCGTTGGCGGGGCCTTGCAGGAGAGATCGACCTTGTCATGCAGGACGGCGCGGGGATCATTTTTGTCGAGGTCAAGAAAAGTGGCAGCTTCGCGAGGGCCGTCGCCCGGTTGTCGCAGCGTCAGATTTCGCGTTTGCAGCGCGCCGCGGAGGAGTTTCTGGATACTCAACCCCTTGGTGCATTGACCGACGTGCGTTTTGATGTGGCGCTGGTCAACGGACAGGGTGAAATTGAAGTGATCGAGAACGCGTTGGGCCATTGATCTTTCGGTTGGGCCCAAGGCACGGACCCGCATTGCGCCCGGCTGCGTACTGCGCCATCTATGACGGGCGGATTGCGGGGGATGCACATGAAGATTGCTTTTCAGATGGACCCGATTGACCGGGTCGATATCAACGCCGACAGCACATTTCGGCTTGCCGAGGAGGCGCAGTCTCGCGGCCATGATCTGTTCTATTACGGGCCGGATCAACTTGCCTATGAGGAAGGCCGGATTACCGCACGCGGCCACTGGATGAAGGTGCAGCGTGTTGCGGATGCGCCTGCCGTTCTGGATGAGCGGGTGGCGGTGGATCTGTCCGACATGGATGTGATCTGGCTGCGGCAGGATCCGCCTTTCGACATGCATTACATCACCACGACCCATCTGCTCGACCGGCTGAAGGGTCAGGTTCTGGTGGTGAACGATCCCTTCTGGGTCCGCAATTCTCCGGAAAAACTGCTGGTTCTGGACTTTCCAGACCTTACCCCGCCAACGACCGTTGCACGGGATCTGGAGGTGCTGAAAGCCTTCCGGGCAAAACATGGCGACGTCATTCTGAAGCCTCTCTACGGCAACGGCGGCGCGGGTGTGTTCAAGCTGGATGCGGCGGACCGGAACCTGAGTTCACTGCACGAGATGTTCACCGGTTTTTCGAGGGAGCCGCTGATCGTGCAGAAATATCTGCCGGACGTCTCCAAGGGGGACAAGCGGGTGATCCTCGTGGATGGTGAGGCAGTTGGCGCGATCAATCGCGTTCCTGCCGCCGGGGAGGTGCGGTCGAACATGCATGTGGGCGGCAGACCGGAAAAGGTTGCGCTTACGGATCGAGACCATGAGATCTGCGCCGCGATCGGACCATTGCTGCGCGAAAAGGGGCAGATCTTTGTCGGCATAGACGTCATCGGCAACTGGCTGACAGAAATCAACGTGACCTCCCCGACCGGCATTCAAGAGCTTGAGAGGTTCGACCACGTGAATATCGCCGGAAAGATCTGGCAGGCGATCGAAATGCGCAAAGGGTGAGTTGGCAACTGGTCCTGTTGAACCGTTACCTGCGTTGGATCGAAAAACCTGCCCTCGCGCGTCACGCGCCGGAACGCCTGAGACGGTCATTCGAGACCAACGCAAAGATCTATTTTCATGGGCCGCGCGGAAGCGTCTTTCGCCGCGACCGGCTATCGGACGTCCCGGTGCAATGGGCTGTGGCACGACAAGCGCATCGGCCCGAGACGATCCTGTATCTTCACGGAGGTGGCTATGTATTTGGTTCATCCGATACGCACAGGGCAATGGCCGCCACCCTGTCGGATCTCAGCGGGATGGCCGTCTGCCTGCCGGATTATCGGCTGGCCCCGGAACATCCCTTTCCCGCGCAGATCGAGGATGCCTTGGCCGTCTATCGCGCCATCTCTGCCAGTGGTGAGGTGGTGCTTGGCGGTGACAGCGCGGGCGGAGGTCTGGCGCTGGCCCTGCTGCATGAAGTGAGGCGGCACGGTCTGCGTCCGCCCCTTGGTTGCTTTGCCTTTTCGCCGATTGTCGACATGACCTTTTCGAGCCCTTCGGTGCAGGAGAATGCAGAATCCGACAATGTGCTGGTCGCGGATCGGATTGATGAAATGCTTGGTATGTACCTGCGTGAAAACGAACCGGAGGATCCGCGCGCCTCGCCATTGTTCGGAGCGTTCTCAGGGTCCCCGCCAGTCTGGCTGACTGCGGGCGATACCGAATTACTGAGAGACGATGCGGTGCGGATGGGCGAAATCCTGGATCGGCAGGGCGTCGATGTCTGCGTCACGATAAAGCCGGATCATCCGCATGTCTGGCCACTGTTCCACAACGTCCTGCCGGAGGGGAAGGCAACGCTGCGCGAGGTTGCGCAGTGGATCAGGTCTCTTTCGCCGCCAGCAGCCGGTAGCTGAGCGCCTCTGCCACATGCGGACGGCGCACATCGGCGCTTTCGTCCAGATCGGCGATGGTCCGAGCCACTCGCAGGACGCGGTGATAGCCCCTTGCCGTAAGGGCAAACCGGTCTGCCGCGCGGGTCAGCAGCGCCCGTCCGTCTTGGTCCGGCATGGCGATGTCCTCCAGCAATTGACCTTCGGCATCGGCATTGGTGCGTGCGCCGTCGACGCCTGAAAAGCGGGCGCTTTGGACAAGGCGCGCTGTGGCGACCCGTTCGGCGACGGTCGCGGAGCTGTCTCCCGTTGCCGGAAGATCCAGATCCGTGAAACTGACCGGCGGCACTTCCAGCCGTAGATCGAACCGATCCATCAGCGGGCCGGAAATACGGCCAAGGTAATCCTCGCCGCAGATGGGGGCACGGTTGCAGGCGCGTGCGGGTTCGGAAAGATAGCCGCATTTGCAGGGGTTGGCGGCGGCCACCAGCAGAAATCTTGCGGGATAGCGGACATGGGCGCTGGCACGTGCCACCACGACTTCGCCGGTCTCGATCGGTTGGCGCAGGGTTTCCAGGACGGATCGCGGATACTCTGGAAATTCGTCCATGAAGAGAACGCCGTTATGCGCAATGCTGATCCGGCCGGGCTTGGCACTCCGCCCGCCACCGATCAACGCGGCCATGGACGCGGTGTGATGCGGCTCACAGAATGGCCGGCTGCGTGAGATGCCCCCGTCCTTCAGCAGTCCGGCGATGGAATGGATCATCGAGGTTTCCAATGCCTCTATCGGCGTCAGCGGCGGAAGAAGTCCGGGCAGGCGCGCCGCCAGCATCGATTTGCCCGAGCCGGGCGGCCCGACCATCATGAGGTGGTGGCGCCCTGCGGCTGCGATCTCCAACGCGCGTTTGGCACGTTCCTGTCCCTTTACATCGCGCAGATCCCGGGGGATGCGGTCGTTGACGATCTCGCCCGCCACCGAGGGTTCCAGCACCTTGGCACCCGAAAAGTGGCGCACGATCTCCAGCAGGCTGGAGGCGCCGATCACGGTGCAGGCATCGACCCAGGCGGCCTCTGCCCCCGATGCGCTGGGGCAGAGCAGAATGCGCCCTTCCTCGGCAGCGGTCATTGCGGCGGGCAAGGCGCCGAGGACCGGCAGCAAATCCCCGTCGAGGGACAGTTCGCCCAAGGAGACGGTTTGCGAAACGGCGTCGATGGGAAGGATATCCAGTGCGGCCAGCAGCCCCAGCGCGATGGGCAAATCGAAATGAGAGCCTTCCTTGGGCAGATCCGCCGGGGCGAGGTTTATCGTGATGCGTTTGGAGGGCAGGGCAATGGCCAGCGAGGCCAGGGCGGTGCGCACGCGGTCTCGCGCTTCGGACACGGCCTTGTCTGGCAGGCCGACGATTGAAAACGCCGGGAGGCCCGGGGTCACCGCGCATTGCACTTCGACCGGGCGTGCATTCACACCTTCGAAGGCTACGGTATGCGCGCGTGCAATCATGACGTTTCCTGTGGCGAGGTCGCCGGCACCATGACTTAAGCATGGTTAGCAATCGGTTAATGACGGGCTGGGCTGGTTAAACAGCGGCAGCGCATGTTGTGCCTGTGAAAGGAGCATTGCTTGGTGGCGCCGGGTCTCATCGGATCACGAAATCGTCAGTTCAAAGGGCGTTTCTCACGCAGGATGTGCAGCGCTATCACTTCCCGGGGCATCCGGAAAAGAGCGTTTCCACATGCGGAAGAAGCCATTTTCTGAAGATCCAGAAGGTGCGGTGTTGCCGGTTAAAGTTCTGTAAATAAAAGAATAAAATACGTTCATCGTGGTGCCGGAAGAGGGCCATCGCGTTCAGTTGTTTTGACATGTTCTTTGCAGGCCATCAGCGTCGGTCAAAACGGCGGGTGTGGTTCGAGTGCTGCCTTGGACCCGCTCCGCGCTCAGAAATTCGACGCAACAAAATGATCCGCCCACCGGGTTGTCGCGTAACAACTTCAAAAGCCCAAGCAAGGGCGGCTTAAATCCATCAGGGGAGCGAACATGGCACTTGATACTTTCAATGACCAGACCTTGTCGCGGCGGGCCATGAAGGCCGAATTGCTGGATGCGGAAACCGAGCTCAAGCTGGCTTATGCATGGCGCGACGAGCGGGACGAACAAGCCCTGCATCGGTTGATCCAGGCCTATATGCGTCTGGCGATCTCGATGGCCGCGAAATTCAAGCGCTACGGCGCCCCGATGAACGATTTGATCCAAGAGGCCGGACTGGGCCTGATGAAGGCCGCTGACAAGTTCGATCCTGATCGTGGCGTGCGGTTCTCGACCTATGCTGTGTGGTGGATCAAGGCGTCCATTCAGGACTACGTGATGCGCAACTGGTCCATGGTGCGTACCGGGTCGACGTCCTCTCAAAAGTCTCTTTTCTTCAATATGCGCCGTGTGCAGGCTCGGATCGAGCGTGAAGCATCGGCGATGGGCGAGGAGCTGGACCGCCATCAGCTTCGCCACAAGATCGCCGTCGAGATTGGCGTGCCGTTGCGCGACGTCGAGATGATGGAGGGACGGCTTGCCGGGTCCGATTATTCGCTCAACGCTACCCAATCGGTCGAGGATGAGGGACGCGAATGGATCGACACGATCGAAGGTGACGGGGCGCAGGCGTCGGAAATCGTCGAAAACTCGCACGACACGGACCAGCTGCGCGAATGGCTGGTGCAGGCGATGAACGGGTTGAATGAGCGGGAACGGTTCATCGTGCGGGAGCGGAAACTCCGAGAGGAATCGCGGACCCTCGAAAGCCTTGGTATGGAACTTGGCCTCTCCAAGGAGCGCGTGCGTCAGCTGGAGGCGGCAGCCTTCACGAAAATGCGAAAGGCGCTTGAGACCCAATCCGGAGAAGTGCACCACTTTCTCGCATGAGACCGGTTCAATTTGCTTTCAGGTCGTTGATTTTCGGCCTTATGGCCTGTGCCTCGTCTGTTGCGGCAGACGAGCACTTGCACTCTGAGGTCATTTTTCTTGGCGAAGTGCATGATAACCCTGCGCATCACGATCGGCAGGCGGAAATGGTGGCTGACATCGCCCCCCGAGCAGTTGTCTGGGAAATGTTGGATGCTGCAGAGGCGGCAAAGATAACCCCCGATCTTGCAGCAGACGAAGCGGCGCTTGCAGCCGCTCTGGAGTGGGATCAGAGCGGTTGGCCCGATTTCGCGATGTATTACCCCATCTTTGCCGCGGCGGACGGGGCCGCGCAGTATGGCGCGCAGCTGCCGCGTGACGAGGCGCGCGCTGTCATGGGGCACAGTGTGGGGAGCGTCTTCGGCGACAGCGCCAGCAGGTTTGGTCTGGACAGTGACCTGCCGGAGCAACAGCAGACAGAACGTGAGGCATTGCAGATGGCCGCGCACTGCGATGCCTTGCCCGCAGAGATGCTGCCCATGATGGTCGACATTCAGCGGCTTCGGGATGCCAAGCTGGCCGCGGTCGCCCTTCTGGCTTTCGAGGAAACGGGCGGGCCTGTCGTCGTGATCACCGGCAATGGCCACGCCCGGCTGGATTGGGGTGCGCCAGCCCTGCTGAGCTTGGCCGCGCCTGATCTGCGGATATTTTCCCTCGGACAGGCAGAGGAGGGGCGCGCGATGCCAGAGGGTGGCTTTGACAAGGTAGAGGTGTCCCCTGCCGTGGATCGGGGCGATCCCTGCGCCGCCTTTGCCGACTGACGGTCGCAAAGATCGACACGTATGCCCGCAGCGCGCTGACAATGCCTTCCCCCGTTCGCCAAGTCGGCGTTTATGAATGACTTTGACCCTTGACCCGGTCATTTGACGGTTAGCTTCCTTTGCAGCGATGTGCCGCGCGACCGATTGTCATTGTCTCGTATGGTTGGCATCCCTACAAACGAGACAGTTGGCGAGCGGGTGGGCTGATGCTGGACGGCAAACGCATTCTTCTGATCATCGGGGGCGGGATTGCCGCATACAAATGCCTTGACCTGATCCGCCGATTGCGGGCGCAGGGGGCATCTGTGACGCCGGTCATGACGCGGGCGGCAGAGCAATTCGTGACACCCCTGAGCGTCTCTGCGCTGGCAGGAGAGGAGGTTCATCGGGACCTCTTTGACCTGACCAAGGAGGCAGAGATGGGGCATATTCAGTTGAGCCGGGTGGCGGATCTGCTGATTGTCGCGCCGGGAACAGCCGACCTCATGGCGAAGATGACGGGCGGTCACGCGGACGATCTGGCGACAACGCTCTTGATGGCCACGGACACGCCGGTGATGATGGCCCCCGCGATGAATGTGCGCATGTGGGACCACCCTGCGACACAGCGCAACCTGACCATGCTGACGGGGGACGGCGTGCGGGTTGTCGGGCCGAACAGCGGCGACATGGCCTGCGGTGAACACGGGCCCGGGCGCATGGCCGAACCAGTGGAAATCATCGCGGCGATCGAGAGATTTTTCGGCTCTGGGCCGCTGACGGGTCGGCGGGTTCTGGTGACCTCCGGTCCAACGCATGAGCCGATCGACCCAGTGCGCTACATTGCAAACCGGTCCTCCGGTGCGCAGGGCACGGCAATTGCCGAAGCCTTGCGCGACCTTGGGGCCGACGTGGTCTTTGTCACCGGACCCGCGGTTGCAGCGCGACCGGTGGGCGTGCATGTGATCGAGGTGGAGACTGCGAGCGAAATGCGCGAGGCGGTGCTTGACGCGCTGCCGGTGGACGCCGGAGTCTTTGCCGCGGCGGTGGCCGACTGGCGCGTGGCCAGCGCATCGGCGGTCAAGATTAAGAAACAGGACGGACGCCTGCCTGTTCTGGAATTTTCCGAGAACCCGGACATCCTTGCCCAAGTGTCGCAATTGGACGGCAGGCGTCCGGCATTGGTGGTCGGCTTTGCGGCGGAAACCCACGACGTCGAGGCGCATGCCACCGCAAAGCGCAAGCGCAAGGGGTGTGACTGGATCCTTGCAAACGATGTATCTCCGGGCACCGGGATCATGGGGGGCAGTGAAAACGCGGTTGTGCTGATCTCCGACGCGGGGGCGGAGACATGGCCCCGCGCGACAAAACAGGTGGTGGCGCAGAAATTGGCTGACCGGATCGCCACGGCGCTGGGACCAACGACGCGCGCGCCGGGACCATGGGACGGTGCGCGGGGCTGAGCAGGGCTTGAGTATTTGGGGAGAGATGACGCGGGAATGGTGACAATCGGCTTTTCCTGGACCGAAGAGGCGGATCGGTCACTGGGGATCCCCGTCTATGCCTCAGCCGGAGCCGCCGGGGCGGATCTGCGCGCCAACCTGCCGGATCGCGGAGATGTCATCCTTGTCCCCGGCGCGCGCGCGCTGGTGCAGACGGGGCTGCGGCTTGAGATTCCGGCGGGATATGAAGTGCAGGTGCGGCCTCGATCGGGCTTGGCATTGCGGGACGGGATCATCCTGCCCAATGCACCGGGAACCATCGACAGCGATTATCGCGGGCCGCTGGGCGTCATCCTGATGAACATGGGGGCGGACCCATTCGTGATTGCCCATGGTGACCGGATTGCGCAGATGGTGGTGGCGCCGGTGTTGCGGGCTAGCTTTCGCGAAACGACGTTGTCGCAAACCGT
>Ga0102938_10002665_pt1 | contig 13480 bp, 12 predicted proteins | sample SalPonR2_B_D2_MG_FD_84516 | JGI IMG/M metagenome (GOLD analysis project Ga0102938, IMG submission 84516) | Salt pond soil microbial communities from South San Francisco under conditions of wetland restoration - Salt Pond MetaG R2_B_D2_MG | ecosystem: Environmental > Aquatic > Marine >... | reverse complement strand
GGTTATTCATTTTTTTAACGTTTATTAATCCGTTTCACTGTTTAAAGGTAGAAAAATCCTGAGCTAAAACAACAGTCAAAAGATTAAACTTATCACAAAAGCATGAAAGGATTAAAAGAGGGAAATCAAAAAGATTGAGAACTACACTAATGGGGCTGTGGGTTTAGGTTAGTTGGCGGTAAGTATATAATTTCGTAAGATTTCGGGCTTCAGCCGAAACGAAGTGAAGTTCAGCGAAGCTAAACTTATCAAATTACTACCCAAAATTGATGCGATAAATAATGCTAGAAAACCCCTTTTCCCTCATGAATTATAAGTATCGTTGTTCACCGGCATTGCTATATTTTTACAAAGTCTCTAAAATTACTTCTGTCAATTACATGTCCTTCAGCTTTATAGGTTTTCATGAAATTTTGAGGGAATTTAGTTTTCTTATTATTGCATTTAAATTCAAACCCTACAATTTGCCCATTACTTTCTTCGACAAAATCAATTTCCTGTTGTTGTTTTGTTCTCCAAAAATACATTTTTGCAAAAGTGTCTTTGTACAGGTTTTGTTTTCTTCTTTCCGAGACTAAAAAGTTCTCCCACAGCGCTCCTTTATCCACTCTTAAATCCAATTGGTTAAAATTACCAATAATCATATTTCGGATACCATTATCATAAAAGTAGATTTTTCTGTTTTGCTTTATTTCATTTCTAATATTTCGGCTAAAACTATTCAGTCTAAAAACGATATATCCTTTTTCCAGGATCTCTATATACTTTTGTACTGTAATTTTATTAATTCCAATTAGATGTGATAATTCATTGTAGTTTACTTCACTTCCCATTTGTAATGCCAAAGCCTGTAATAATTTTTCAAGGACTTCAGGTTTTCTAATGTCGGAAAAGGCTAAAATATCACGATACAGGTAACTATTTACAAGATTCTTTAAAGTCTCACGTTCTTTACCCTGATTATTAATCACTTCGGGGTAAAATCCGTATAACAATCTGTTTTCTATTTGCTGTTCAGATTTTATAAATCCGATTTTATTTTCGTATTCTTCCCACGAAATAGGGAACAATTCGTATTCCCATTTTCTACCGGTCAAAGGCTCATTTAGTTCATTACCCAAATCAAACGATGAAGAACCGCTTACAAAAAGCTGAACTTTCTTGAATTGGTCAGTGATGATTTTTAAAGTCAAACCTATTCCAGGTATTCGCTGCGCCTCGTCTAAGAAGACATATTTGTAATCACCTATAAATGTTCTAATTTGCTCAGTCGTAGGATTATTCAAAAGACTTCTTGTTGAAGGGTCATCAGCATCAAGGAATAAATAGTCCTTTTTTTTAAGAAGCTCGTTTAGTAAGGTTGTTTTTCCAACTTGTCGTGCACCTACAACAACGATGGCTTTTCCTCCGTTAATTTTTTCTTTTATACTGCTTTCTATTGTTCTATCAAACATCTTTTTATTTCAAAGATACAATTTAATATCTTAATGACCAATAGTCATGCTTTTTCGTCACTAAAATGTAGCAATATCGTTTCTTTTTGTTTGTGCACAACTCATAACTATCTATATTTAACTACCAATAGTTACCCAAATCCCCGGGGATAACCGGAAGGTTTAAGTACAGTTATTCATTTTTTTAACGTTTATTAATCCGTTTCACTGTTTAAAGGTAGAAAAAACCTGAGCTAAAAACAACAGTCAAAAGATTAAACTTATCACAAAAGCATGAAAGGATTAAAAGAGGAAAATCAAAAAAAATGAAAAGCCACACGAATAAAACCGGACAGGAGGCTTCCTAAATAGTTCAAAAAAAAGTGAAACTACAGGTGAGGAGCGGTGGGGTGGCTGCGATTTTATTTTTGTCTTGTCAGATATGACATGTTCATACTTTGAATTTTTCCGTTATGCCATGTTTCACTGTGGAAAATGTATTTGTCGCCCATAGTGTATAATCTGAAACGGTATTCCTCAGCTTTATATTGGCCAGTGAGGTAGTATACGTTACCTTCTTTAATGCCTCTTGCTTCAAAAGGCCCCTGCTTCATTATAGCAGAATCATTGCGTACAATTAAAGTCATGCCCTTGGTTAAATCTTTCCCATCTTTAATGCCATGTGCTGTAATTGATAAATTTACAGAGTCGGCAATTTTCATGGTTTCTTTGTAATCGTGCGCCACGACGTCTTTGCCGTTTTCAATAATAAAGGAATGGTTATGCCATTTTCCTTCGAGAAATTTAACTAATTCATTGGCATTTTGCTGGGCATAAACGCTTAATGATAAGGGTATTAAAAGTATAAAAACAAGGTGTTTCATAATTTGTATTTAGGTTTATTTTTATTGAAATTTCATTATTTGGGTTGTTTTGAATTTCACAGAGCATAGAACTACCATATATGAATAGCGATGCTAATATACTCAATTTTTATATGTTTATAATTTTGATTTTAGTGGTCATGACCTGTCCCGATGACTAATCGGGATGGAGCTCGCCATGATAAGCCCAATTTACACCACATTCTGTTTGTAGGTTCGTTATAATCATGCGCGTGTGTCAAAAATTTTGTCATGGCTCGGTTCATCAGTTATTGTAATAGGAAAAAGCTTAAAAGAAAAAATGGTCTATGTGAATTGATGGTTTTTGGTAATTTTGATACTAATTAAAAAGTTTTGCCATTCTTTATTAAAGTAATTAACTTTTGGCTAAAAACTATGTACAACCGCTTAATCACGAATATCAGACCGCTGGGCTTTACCTGGCAAACTCAGAACCCATTTTTGTTTTGCGTGCATCATTTGGATCATTACCCTAAAGGTAACGAGCAGTTAGGGCCCAATGCTTCCCTTGCAGGGCGCAATTTAGGGCAGGATTTTACAACCAAAGACGGATGGCGCATGTACCATGGAGAGTCAATTCCGGGCTTTCCGGCTCACCCACACCGCGGATTTGAAACTGTTACAGTTGTGCTGAATGGTTTCGTAGATCATTCTGATTCGCACGGTGCATCAGGCCGTTATGGTAATGGTGATGTACAATGGATGACAGCCGGCGCCGGGTTGCAACATGCGGAAATGTTTCCTTTATTGAATCGTAACGAGGATAATCCATTGGAGCTATTTCAAATTTGGCTCAATTTACCCAAATCACGGAAATTTGCCGATCCGCATTACAAAATGCTCTGGGCAGAAGATATTCCGGTTTACACCCAAAAAGACGGAAAAGGTAATGTGTCTGAAATTACCCTGATAGCCGGCACAATTGAAGATGTCTCGGCGCCGGCTCCAGCTCCGGACTCATATGCCGCTGATGCAGAAAATGATGTGAGTATATGCTTGATTAAAATGGCCCCGCATGCCAGCCTGGAATTACCCACAGCATCTGCAGAGGCAGATCGCTCACTTTATTATTATCGTGGTTCAGGTATCAAGGCGGCAGGTATCGATATTAAACCCTACCATTCAATTGATTTGCTTGCAGATGAAAAGGTAATATTGGAAAACGGATACGATGAAGCTTTTCTGCTGCTCTTGCAAGGTAAGCCTATAAATGAACCTGTAGTGCAGCATGGCCCGTTTGTAATGAATACCGGTGCTGAGATTAAACAAGCCATTATGGATTATCAGCAAACGCAGTTTGGAGGGTGGCCCTGGCCACGACACGATAACGTGCATAATCGCGATGAGGGGCGGTTTGCCAAATATGCAGATGGTAAAGAGGAGCGTCCGTAATACTTCTTTGTATACAAATGCTTACTATATTTTTACCAAAACAAAAGGGCTCTCCAATGCATCGGAAAGCCCTTGCTTTTTCGTTTAATTAGATTGAATTTTAGAACATGAATCCAATACTACCAATAACCTGCGATTGGCGCTGGTCTGTTTTAAATGAATTGTCACCAATATTTACTTCGTCTCCCAGCTTGCTTAGCGGGAATTCATAGCGAACATCTAAGGTAACTTTTTTCAAAATATCGATACCTACACCAACTGTACCGCCAAAAGTGGCCAGCTCCGTAGCATCAGAAAATGAGGTCAGTCCCTCTTTAACCTCTGCTTTGGCACCCTCAACATTCGGATCTAATTTGAAACTGGCTACCGGGCCAAGGTTAAAACGTGCCGGTCCGAGTTTCATACCCACTAAAACGGGGATATCAAAACTATTGTATTTTATCGTTGCTGTTGATGATTCTAATTCACCAGCTAAGTTATCAGTGTCACTGAAGTCGATAGATGCCTCCGCATGTGAGAATATCAATTCAGGTTGAATATAAATTCCCAACACTTTTAACCGTGCAAATGCACCAAAGTGATAACCCATCTCATAAGATTTTGGTTCAAATTTGATCCCCGGTCTGTTTATAGCTTGTGGGTTAATGATTTGTGTTTCTCCATCTGGAGAAATTATCAAATCGTCCTCGTTTGGTCCGCCAGGCAAATAATCTGGCTTAATTGTAATGTCATTTTCAATACTAAAATCATCAAAACTAACTTTTGTAGAGTTTACACCAGCTTTTACACCCCATGTAAAGATTTGGGAGAATGATGCTTGAGCAACAAGCATTACGCCTATTAGGATTACAAGTTTTTTCATAATATTCAGATTTTTGATTCTATGGTAAAAATAATAATTTAAAAAGACCCGTACATATTTTTTGAGCAACTTTTCGGTTAATGTATCAATATAAAATATGAAACCTCTATGTTTAACCATTAAACACATTTATACTGAGCTTGTTGAAGTACGCGAATGGTTATTCGGAGAAGTTACAGTAAAATACTTACTGTCAAAAAGAGGTGGTTCCATCCCGATTGGTATCGGGACAGGTAATGACCACTAAAAATTAAAAATAAACAGATGAAACCTCCATGTTTAACCATTAAACACATTTATACTGAGCTTGTCGAAGTACACGAATGGTTATTCGGAGAAGTTACAGTAAAATGCTTACTGTCAAAAAGAGGAGGTTTCATCCCGATTGGTATCGGGACAGGTAATGACCACTAAAATCAAAATTATAAACATATGAATGTCACTTTCTTAAGCAGAAAAATATTTCTTTAGTATATTTTTTACCTTTTTAGATCATTGAAATATTATTAACGTTGGTGAATTAATTTATGCTTCGGTATGGGTTTTGTTCAATTAACACATCATGTGGATTCAAAATAAAATGCGATTGAGTTTTTTGGGCTGGCTGGTGCTGGTTTTCATAATATTTGCCGGAACTCCTTCTAATGCAGCCCATATTACCCTTGACAGTACAAAGAGCGCCGGTGAAATTGATTCTTTAAAATCAGTTTATCATCAAATTAAATATACGGGTCCATACACAACCAGTTTTTATACGGCGCTGAGTGCTTATCCTGAGTTAAAAAACACGACCATTCACTTCAAACATCGCAACATAAAGACCACCATGCAGTGCAGACCCAAAGTTTTTTCTGTTTTCAGAAAACCCGATAAGCGGAAGTTTATGATGGTATTTAACCGTAATCAGGGAAAATCGCGTGGAGTACCAATCGGTGAGCTGAGCTTTAATGCACGGGTGGGGCTTTTTGCTCATGAAATAGCCCATGTGGTAGATTATGTGAAGATGTCCAGCGGGCAGACCATAGGTCAGGGATTTAAGTATCTTACCCGTAGCGGTAAAATTGCCCTTGAGCATAAAATTGACCGGATGGTAATCTGGAAAGGCTTTGGACATCAAATCTATCAATATGCTCATGAAGTGCTCAGTAGCCAATCTATAACAGATGACTACAGGTTAAGAAGAAAACGTATATATTTGCAACCTGCAGAAATTAAAGCGCTTGTTGACATTGTTGAAAACCCATCGTTAAATGTTAATAGATAGCCTTTAATTTTTAGATTTCATCAGAACAAAACCGCCTATTTTTGCATTAATAAATTCAGGGAAATCATGCCGTTGTTTTTAGCGCGCATGTACCCGCTGAAAGTTTAAATTATTGCAATAATAGTCTGATATGTCCCAGTTTACACACCTGCATGTGCACACACAATACTCCATTCTCGATGGAGCTTCTAAGATTAATGAACTTTTGCAAAAGGCTAAAGATGATGGAATGCCGGCAGTAGCCATTACAGATCATGGCAATATGTTTGGCGTTAAAGATTTTTGGGATCAGGCTCAAAAAACAGGAATTAAACCCATTATTGGTATTGAAACATATCTGGCAGCAAATGGGCGGCATGTAAAGGAGAAAGGTAAAGGTAACCGTGGATATCACCTCATTTTGCTGGCAAAAAATGCAACCGGATATAAAAATTTAATGAAGCTAAGCTCAATTGGCTTTACAGAGGGTTTTTACCACAATGCACGCATCGACCATGAGTTGCTCGAAAAGTACCACGAAGGCATTATAGCCAGTTCGGCATGTTTGGGAGGAGAAATTCCACAATATATTTTAATGAACCAGCTCGATAAAGCTTACGAGCGCGCCAAATGGTTTAAGAATTTGTTTGGTGAGGATTTTTATCTCGAGTTGATGCGCCACCCGGCAAAAGCACCTCAACAGCGTGAAGAAATTTATGACCGGCAGCAGCTTGTAAATAATGAGCTGATTAAAATGTCAAAAGAGTTGGGCATTAAACTGATTGCTACAAATGATGTACACTTTACCAATGGTGAAGATGCCGAAGCTCATGACCGGCTCATCTGTCTGGTTACAAATTCTCCGGTCGATGATCCCAAACGCATGCGCTATACCAAGGAGGAATATTTTAAATCTACGAAAGAGATGCAGGAACTTTTTGCAGATGTTCCTGAGGCCATTTCCAATACCGAAGAGATTGTAAATAAAATAGAAGACCTTGAGCTCGATAGTGAACCCATTATGCCGGATTTTAGCCTTCCCGAGGGGTTTGATAATGAAAATGACTACCTGAGGCATATAACTTATGAGGGAGCAAAAGAGCGATGGGGTGAAGATTTACATGAAAGCACCATTGAACGACTCGATTTTGAGTTGAACACAATCAAGGATATGGGATTTCCCGGGTATTTCCTTATTGTGTGGGACTTTATTAAGGCAGCCCGCGAAATTGGGGTTATTGTGGGGCCGGGCCGTGGGTCGGCAGCCGGATCAGCAGTTGCATACTGCCTTAAAATTACCAATATCGATCCCATTAAATATGATCTGCTTTTTGAACGTTTCTTGAATCCCGACCGCATCTCAATGCCCGATATCGATATTGACTTTGATGACGATGGGCGACAGGAGATCCTTGACTGGGTTGTAAATAAATATGGTGAAGATAAAGTGGCGCATATTATCACATTTGGAACCATGGCCACTAAATCTTCAATACGCGATGTGTCCCGCGTACAGGAGTTTCCTCTTAAAAGAGCTGATGAAATTGCCAAGCTGGTGCCTGAGGCCCCAAAAATGAATTTCAAAAAAGCTTATAAAGAGGCGCCGGAACTTAAAAAAATCCGTAAGGAGGGCAACCCCGAAGAGCAAGCCGTGCTTGAATATGCCGAGAAACTCGAGGGATCGGTGCGGCAGACAGGAGTGCATGCCTGTGGTATAATTATTTCTAAAGATAGCCTCACCGAGTATATTCCTGTTTGTACCGCAAAAGATGCCAACCTCCTGGTTACCCAATACGACGGTAATTTTGTGGAGCCTGTGGGTATGCTTAAAATGGACTTTTTGGGGCTTAAAACCCTTTCTATTATAAAAGAAGCACTTGAATATATTCAGGATTCCAAAGGTTTTGCTCCCGATATCGATCAGGTACCACTGGATGATGCCAAAACATTTGAACTTTATGCCCGCGGAGAAACCACAGCCCTGTTCCAGTTTGAGTCGCCCGGTATGAAAAAACACCTGCGTGCACTTAAGCCCGACCGTTTTGAGGATCTCGTTGCTATGAATGCACTCTACCGGCCAGGTCCAATGGGCTACATCCCCTCATTTATTGACCGGAAGTATGGCCGTGAAAAAATAGAATACGACCACCCGATGATGAAAGAGTTTCTGGAGGATACCTATGGAATTACCGTCTTTCAGGAACAGGTGATGCTGCAATCGCGTAAACTGGCAAATTTTAGTCGCGGCCAGTCAGACAGCCTCCGTAAAGCCATGGGAAAAAAGAAAAAAGCCCTGATGGAAGAATTGAAAGTGAAATTCCACGAAGGTGCTTTGGCCAATGAAAAGTTTATTGAAGGCTGCAAACAGGTAAACAAGGAGCCTGAAAAGCTCATAGAAAAAATTTGGAAAGATTGGGAAGCGTTTGCTGAATACGCATTTAATAAATCACACTCTGTTTGCTATGCCTACGTATCGTATCAAACAGCTTACCTTAAAGCACATTACCCATCGGAGTTTATGGCTGCGGTACTCACCCGTAACCTGTCAGATATTAGTAAGGTTACCACCTTTTTAGACGAAACGCGTCACATGGGAATTGAGGTGCTCGGTCCCGATGTCAATGAGAGTGTGTACAAATTTCGGGTAACACCAAAAGGCGACTTGCGTTTTGGCCTGGGAGCCGTGAAAAATGTCGGAAGCAATGTGGTGAACCATATTATTGAAGTACGGCAGGAACAAGGTAAATTTGAAGATATCTACGATTTCGTGGAAAAAGTAGATATGCATATTGTCAATAAGAAAAACATGGAAGGCCTTGCATATGCAGGAGCTTTTGATTGTTTCGACATAGAACGCCATAATTTCTTTGCAACCGATGAAAGAGGACAAACCCTTATAGAGCAGCTCATTAAATATGGGAACCGGATGAAAGAGGAAAGTGCCAGTGCACAGCAATCGCTCTTTGGCGGAGCAGATGAAGGTTTTAAAGTTGCAAAACCAGCAATTCCTCAGAGTGAACCATGGACAAAAATGGCCCGCATGAACATTGAGAAGGAGTATGTAGGAATATACCTTTCGGAGCACCCGCTGGATGATTATAAACTTGAACTTGATCATATTTGCAATGCCCGTTTCATTGACCTGCAGCAAGACATGGAGTCTATGGAAAATAAGGAGGTGACCGTTGGGGGTATGGTCACAGAGGTCAAACACCTCACAACAAAAAATGGCAAGCCATGGGGCAAACTCACAGTAGAAGATTTTAGCGGTGCCTATTCATATGCACTCTTCGGTCGCGATTATATGAATTTTAAACCCTATATGGAGAAAGATTGGTACCTGCTTATTAAAGGCAGGGTACAAAAAAGGGAGTGGGGAGATACCAATGAACTGGAGTTTAAAATAAAAGAAATAAGCAACCTTGTTGATGCAAGAGATGAAAAAATTAACAGTATCAACATTAAAATACCAATTGATTCACTTACTGAAGATTTGGTGACAGAAATGTATGATATCATGGAGCAGGGTAAAGGTAAAAAGGAGTTGCAGTTTATGGTTTTCGATCCCAGGAAAGATATTGTAATACCAATGTTTTCGAGAAATATAAGTGTTGATATTTCAAAGGAGCTGGTCGAATACCTCGACAGGTTTCCTGAACTTGAATATAGTTTGAAATAAATGGCAAAATAATTGCTAAATTTAATCCAAAATTTTAAAACTGAATATTATGGCTATTGAAGTAACTGAATCGAATTTCGACGAAAAGGTAATACAATCAGATGTACCTGTAGTAGTAGACTTATGGGCTGAATGGTGTGGCCCCTGTAAACTGTTAACTCCAATTATGGAAGAGATGACCTCTGATTACGAAGGTAAAGCATTAATTACAAAAGTTGATGTTGACAGCAACCCGGGCATTGCGGCCAAATTTGGTGTGCGGAATATTCCTACAGTACTTTTCTTCAAAAATGGAGAAGTTGTAGATAAGCAGGTAGGGGCTGTTCCGAAAGACAAATTGACAGAAAAGCTTGACACATTGCTTTAAAAGTATAAATTAACATATTTTAACAGGCTGTTCAACAATTTGAACAGCCTTTTTTTGTTACTTTGTCATGAGGGAAAATGTTTTGTTATGACCGATAAAATTACCGTAGAGAAAATACAGGAAGTTCGACACCTCAACAGCCTTGATTTTTTTGCTCGACAAATAGTGGAGGGCTTCATTACAGGCCTGCACCGGAGCCCCTTTCATGGTTTCTCAGTTGAATTTGCCGAACACAGAGCCTACAATAACGGCGAATCTGTGCGCTTTATCGATTGGAAACTTTATGGCCGAACAGGTAAGCTTTTCGTAAAACGATTCGAAGAGGAAACCAATTTGCGCTGTCAGATTGTTGTTGATACTTCTTCGTCAATGTTTTTTCCAACCGAAAAAAATGTGAATAAACTACAGTTTAGTGCCTATGCATCTGCAGCGCTTATTCATATGCTCAACAGGCAGCGCGATGCCGCAGGACTCTCCCTTTTTGATGAACAATTGCAGTTTCATACACGGGCCAGAATGAGCAAAAATCATATTCAAACATTATATGCCAGGCTGGATGAGCTTCTTAAACTTAAATATGAACCAAAACAAAGAAAACAAACCCGCATTTCGGATGTATTACACCAAATTGCTGAAGCAGCACATAAAAGATCTTTGATTGTAATATTTTCAGATATGTTTGAAAACGAAGATGCCGCAAATCTTTTTAATGCACTTGAGCACTTGCGATACAATAAACATGAGGTTATTGTATTTCATGTACATGACAGGCAATATGAGGAGGCTTTAGTATTAGAAGACAGGCCCCACAGGCTTATTGATATGGAAAACGGCGAAGAAATGAAGCTTAAACCTCAGGAGGTAAGGAAGCTTTATGGTGAGCAAATGCGGGCTTTTTATGAGCAGATAAGAAAGAAATGTTTACAGTATAAAGTTGATTTTGTTACAGCAGATATTAATGAACCTTTTGATAAGGTACTGACATCATTTTTAGCCAGAAGAAGTCGTATGTTTTAAAAAAGAATTCAGGTGAAGCAGCTACTTGTCCTTATTCTTATAGTTTTTTTGACCCCTTTAATTCTATCGGGGCAAAGCCCGGTCAATGATTCCACCCAAAGGCCCAAAATAGGGTTAGTGCTAAGTGGTGGTGGTGCAAAGGGTATGGCTCACGTAGGCTTTCTTAAAGTAATGGAAGAAGTCGGTATTGAACCCGATTTTATTACCGGAACTTCAATGGGTAGCATTGTGGGTGGTCTTTATTCTATTGGTTATTCGGCCGATGAAATTGGCGATTTACTCAGAAACCAGAACTGGAACGAGGTACTTTCAAATGATATTAAACTCTCTGATATAAGTATAAACGAAAAAGATAGTTACGGGCAGTATTTCGCAGAATTTCCAATACAGGGTATTGAAATAAAATTGCCTAAAGGGCTCATATTTGGGCAGCGGGTAATGGAATTGCTAAACCATTATACCTTGCCCGCCTACAATATTCATGATTTTGATTCATTGCCTATCCCGTTTAAATGTGTTGCCGCTGATATTACCAACGCTGAACCAGTGGTGATGGATACCGGAAACCTTGCAATGGCAATGCGTGCAAGTATGGCCATACCCACCGTTTTTACACCTGTTTTATGGGGAGAGAAGCTGCTTGTCGATGGAGGGTTAAGCCGTAATTTTCCGGTAGAAGAGGTGAAAAATATGGGAGCTGATATCGTTATAGGGGTTTATACAGGCGGTGTACTTAAGGACAAAGAGTCTTTGAATTCCATGATTGATATCCTGACCCAATCTGCCTTTTTTATGGGCATATTCGATGCAGAAGAACAAAAGAAGATGGTCGATATTTATATTGAACCCGACCTTAATGGATATACTGCAGCAGACTTCGTCCAGGTCGATTCTATTATTCACAGAGGAGAACAGGCAACTCTTAAGGTATATCACCAATTAGACTCTCTTCAGCAAACACAAAAACAATATCAACAGACACAGGAACCAACAAGCTTATCTTTGCCTGATAGTATTGTGGTACAGAAAATTGTTACACGTGGTATAGCACCCAAATATACTGCATTTGTAAAGGCACGTTTAGGTGTTGAGCCTAACAAACCCTTTCATATAAATCAACTCGAGGATGGTATAAATCGAATTTATGGTAGTCGATATTTTTACAGAGTTTACTATGGGTTTGAGGATGCTGATGATGGCGCACAGGTGTTGGTGATATATGCAGAAGGTAAGCCGACCGGTTTTTTAGGTGCGAGTGTGCACTACGACTCAGAAAAACGAGCTGCTTTGCTGCTTAATGCAACATTTCGCGATTTAGTGATACCATCGAGCCGGTTGAGTTTAACTGCCAACTTATCTGAAAACCCTGGCTTTCAGGTAGATTTTTTTAAATATTTTGGAAAAAAACGACGATATACCATTGGTACACAATTTAACACAGATGCCTTTGATGTGCCGGTTTACACTATGGGTGATTTAAGCAGATTGTATAAATACAACTATACTTCTTACGAGCTTTATACACGTTATGCACTTACCAATGATTCACGAATTAGCGGGGGAGGCATGTTCGAGCGTACTTCTGTAAAGCCTAAAGTGCATAATACCAATGATTTTAAGCGTTGGTTGGTCAAGAACAAACAGCTCTACGCTTCTTTTGAGCTAAACACCACAAATACACGGTATTTCCCCACACGGGGACTCGATTTATCTTTAAGGTATGAGTATAACTTTGATTTGAATTATGACATTACTCTGGAAGATACCATATCTAATTTTGAGAGTGAAATGTTCAATAAAACATTTGGAAGCCTTAAGTTTCACCTGGATTATTATCAACCCGTATGGGATCAGTTCACTTTTCATGCTTATTCTCACGCAGGCCTCACATTTGGTGAGAATTTCACCCTGGTAAAACAGTATATGGCCGGGGGAATTTTTACAGCCTATTCTTATCTGATTCCGTTTACCGGATTTAATGAATTGGAATACACGGCATTGCAAATTTTGTCGGGTGGTAGTGGTTTGCAATATGAGTTGTTTACAGATATTTTTATAGAACCTCGGGTAAATATCTTACTATCGGCAGATTATATTGAGGATTTTATTAATACATCGCTTGAGGAGCGGTTTATTCTTGGCTATGGACTTAAGTTGGGATACTCATCTATTATTGGACCTGTTGTGGTGAGTGTTTCTTCAAACACCTACAATAACAAGGTCCGTTCTTTTTTTAATTTGGGTTACCGATTCCGGTTTTAAATACCCCGCCAATCGATTAGGTGTTTTGTTTCAGCCAGTGTGTTTACTTCTCCAAATAAAAAATCGTTTTTGCGTTTAGCAGAGCACATCATGGGGTGGTGAGATAGTGTTTTGTGTTTAATATCCAGATTTTCTGTTATTTTTTGTGCATGTCCGCCCCAAAGAACCCAAACAAGATCCGGATATTGGTAATTAATAAATTTGAGTAAGTTTTGTGAAAATTCCTGCCATTGTTTACTATGACTGTTAGACAACCCGGTTTCGCAGGTAAATGCAGTATTGAGCAATAGGACGCCTTGTTGCTCCCAGTTTCTAAATAG
>Ga0102938_10002663_pt1 | contig 13485 bp, 9 predicted proteins | sample SalPonR2_B_D2_MG_FD_84516 | JGI IMG/M metagenome (GOLD analysis project Ga0102938, IMG submission 84516) | Salt pond soil microbial communities from South San Francisco under conditions of wetland restoration - Salt Pond MetaG R2_B_D2_MG | ecosystem: Environmental > Aquatic > Marine > Intertidal... | reverse complement strand
TGGTCTTCTCGGTCCTCGCTGCGGCGCTGTTGCTCGCGACGTCGAATTCCGGGGAAGCAGTCGTTCCCTCACCAGTCTGGTTGCTGCCCGTAATCGTCATGGGCTTCATGGGGGCAGAGCTCAGCATCTTCCGGTTCATCTTCCGCCGGGAGTCGTTGGCGTTCTCGCTCTCGGAGATCCCGCTCGCCCTGTCCCTCGTGTACCTCGCCCCCGGCCCGGCGGTGGCGGCACGGGTGGTCGGCGCCATGGCTGTGATCATGCTGATCCGTCGGCCACCGCTGTACAAGGCGGCATACAACACCGCCATGTTCACGTTCGAGGTTGCCATCGCCGTCACGATCTTCCGCGGTGTCGTCGATCTGTGGGGTCCCGGCGACAACCAGTTCGTGGTAGCGGCCATCCTGGCCATGATCATCTGTGGAATCGTCTCGTCGATCATCGTTTCGCTCGCGATCTCGCAGTTCGAAGGCCGGTTGTTGAGCCGTATCGGGAGCGAGTTGCGCGTCGCCTGGTGGCTGTTCCTCGTCAACTCCACGCTCGCCGGCATGGTGCTGGCGCTCGCGCTGATCTCGCCCTATCTGGTGCTGGTCGCGCTGATCCCGCTCGGTCTGCTCTGGTACATCATCAAGGCCTACGGGGCGCTCGACCAGCGTCTCCGTGACCTCGATGCCGTCCACGGCTTCACCGGTCATGTCGGCAAATCGCTCGATCCCGACGAGATCATCCGATCCGCCCTCGTCCAGACGGCCGAGGTGCTGCGCACCGACGGCACTGCCGTGATCGTGTTCGACGACGGAGACGGAGCGACGCTCAAGGTCCACGGGGTCGTGGGCCTGCAGTTGCCCACCTACACCGGGGACCCGAACTGGCACAGCCTGATCACCTCGGAGCGAGCCCTGCTCGTGCCCGGCGCGGAGCTCGGTGCCCTCAAGTCGTCCGGGTCGACGATCACGGAGATGATGGTCGCTCCGATGCGCGACGAGTCCGGCGTGATCGGCTTGCTCGTCGTCGCCGGACGCACCGGAGCGAGTCGGAGATTCCAGCCGGACGACCTCGGGCGGCTCCAGAACCTCACCGAGCAACTGGTGGTGAGCTTGCGCAAGGGGATGCTCCACCAGCGGATCGAGCGCGAGGCGCGCCACGACAGCCTCACCGGTTTGCCGAATCGGAGCTCGTTCGAGCGGTCGCTCATCGACGTCGCCGCCCGTCACCGAGGTGATGGCCTGTTGTTCGTCGTGATGCTCGACCTGGATCGCTTCAAGGAGGTCAACGACACCCTCGGCCATCATGCGGGCGACCAGTTGCTCGTCGAGGTCGCCGAGCGCCTCGGTCCGCTCCTCGGCCCCGATGACGTGTTGGCCCGGCTCGCCGGCGACGAGTTCGCCATCGTCGGTCACCGCCCCGGCCGCGAGGAGATGCTCGAGCTCGCATGGGCGTGCGTGCGCGAAGTGGGTCGTCCGGTGACGCTCGACGGTCTCGAGATCGTGGTCACCGCCAGCGCTGGACTCGCGATCGTAGAGGACGACTTCGACGAGGGTGCCCCGTTGCGGTTCGCCGACATCGCGATGTTCAATGCAAAGACCCAGCGTTTGGGCGTGGAGGTCTATCGCGACGAGATCGATCGCCGTACTCCTGCCCGACTGTCGATGCTCGGCGATCTCCGTGCCGCGATCGAAGACGATCAGCTGCACCTGCACCTCCAACCGAAGCTCGATCTGGAGACCGGCACGGTGGTCGGCGCCGAAGCGCTGGTTCGCTGGACCCATCCGGTTCGTGGCATGGTGCCGCCCGGGCAGTTCGTGCGCATCGCCGAGGACACCGGGCTGATCAAGCAACTCACCGACCTGATGTTGCACAAGGGCATCTCGAACCTCCGTGAGATCCACGACCGTGGTCACCACCTCGGTCTGTCGGTGAACCTGTCGACTCATGACCTGCTCGACCGTCGCCTCGCCGAGCGGGTGCAGCAGCACCTCACGTCCAACGATGTCGCCCCCGAACTGCTCACACTGGAGATCACCGAATCGTCACTGCTGATCGATGCGCCTCGTGCCCGTGCCACGATCAACGAACTCCACGAAGTCGGCGTGGCACTCTCGATCGACGATTTCGGCACCGGCTACTCGTCGCTGAGCTATCTTCGCCGTCTTCCCGTCGGCGAGTTGAAGATCGACCAGAGCTTCGTCGCCAACGTCTTGCTCGACGAGCAGGACGAGGTGATCGTGCGCTCGACGATCGATCTCGGCCACAACCTCGGTCTGGTCGTGGTGGCCGAGGGTGTCGAGAACAACGAAGTCCTCGAACGGCTCCGCGCCCTCGGCTGTGACATCGCACAGGGCTATTGCATCTCGCGGCCGCTCGCACCGGAACACTTCCGCTCGTGGCTCGCGACCACCGGTCATCCCAGCCGGAAGATCGATCCTCTCGACTTCTCCCGGTGGGTCGACGCCGGCCCAGGGCAGATCACCCGAATGTCCGATCCGGCACTCGACTGACGGATCGATCCGTTCGGCCCTACCGGGGTGATCACCGCCTGGGTGATACTGGCGTGGTGAGTACCAGACTCCCGCTCCAGCACGTCTCGATCCATGGCCACTCGGTCGGCTACCGGCGCGCCGGATCGGGCCAGACGATCCTGTTGATCCATGGTCTCGCCGGGAGCTCCAAGACGTGGGACGACGTTCTGCCGTTCCTCACCCCGCACGCCGACGTGATCGCCGTCGATCTGCTCGGCCACGGTGAGTCGGCCAAGCCGACCGGCGACTATTCGCTCGGGGCATTCGCCAGTGGACTGCGTGACTTCCTGTCGATCCTCGGCGTCGACAGCGTCACCATCGTCGGGCACTCGTTCGGTGGTGGGGTCGCCATGCAGCTCGCCTATCAGCATCCCCATCTCGTCGACCGGTTGGTGTTGGTCGGCAGCGGTGGTCTCGGTCGCGAGGTGTCCTGGCTGCTGCGGTTGCTCACCCTTCCCGGTGCCGAGTACCTGATGCCGTTCGCCTTCCCGAAGCCGATCGTCGATCGAGCCACCGATGTCGGCAGACAGCTCGGTCGGCGCAACATTCGCTCGCCCAGGCTCGCAGAGATGTGGCGTGCCTACAGCTCACTCGCCGGTGCCACCAACCGCAAGGCGTTCGTGCGCACGATGCGGGGGGTGATCGAGCCGAGCGGCCAGACCGTCGACGCCAGCGACCGGCTGTATCTGGCGGCGCACGTGCCGACGATGATCATCTGGGGCGACCAGGACGGCATCATCCCGGTCGAGCACGGATTCGCGGCGCACGAGTTGATCCCTACGAGCCGCCTGGAGATCCTCGAGGGGGTCGGCCACTTCCCGCACGTCGAGCAGCCCGACACCATCGCCAACCTGCTGGTCGACTTCGTGGAGACGACCGATCCGGCGTCGACCCGCCACGAGGCGCTCCGCGAGGTGCTGCTCGAAGGTTCCTGACCGCGTCAGCGCCGTCTGACCACCGCGTGCGCGAGCCCGTCGCCTTCTTCGTGACGGAGCACATCGCATCGAGCATCGCTGCCGAACGCCCCAGAGAGTTCGCCGGGCGCAGCCCGATGAGTGCCGCCGTCACGACCGCTGCGGGCGCCGCCCTCGGTGCGGCCCACTGTCGACAACACGGTCACGAGAGCGACACCACCCGGACGCAGCGCTGTGACGAGGTCGGCGTAGAGCGCCGGGTCACGGAACCGCTGGCAGACGACGAGGTCCAGTTCGTCGAGGCCGGCAGGGAGACCGTCGTCGAGATCGACGACGTGAGCGGTGACGCGCTCGGCGAGACCAGCCCCGGCGACGGCCTGCTCGAGCAGTGCGATCGCGACGTCGGAGACGTCGAGCGAGCACACCGCGAGTCCTCGTCGGGCGAGCCACAGCGTGACTCCACCGGCCCCGCACGCGAGGTCGAGGCTGCGACCGGTCGACGGCACCAACGTCGCCAGTTCCGGCCACCGCTCGAGCACCTCCGGCGCACGGGCGGTCACGGTCGCCGTCGAGGTGTATCGCTCGTTCCAGCGTCGGACGTCTGCTTCCACCTGATCATCCTGTCATCCGTCGCGCGGCGACGGACCGACGTCACAGAGTGCGCCGGTGTGCGAATGTGGGGGCAGGGGCCGCCCGCGTGAGATCATCGGGGCCGTGAACGACATCGACGAAGGCTCCAGCACCCAGACCTCGACCGGTTGGCTGTCGCCCGAAGACCTCGAACTGGTGCGGGCCCATGTGCCCATCGTCTACGTCGACGCCGTGCCCGTGCGCGTCGACGAGCTCGGCAACGTCACCAAGGTCGGCATGCTGCTGCGGGTCGCCTCGGACGGATCGATCAGCCGAATGGTCGTGACCGGACGCGTGCTCTTCGGCGAGAAGGTGCGTGAAGCACTGATGCGCCACTGCGAGAAGGACCTGGGACCGATGGCCCTGCCCCGGGTGCCACCGAATCCGACGCCGTTCACCGTGGTCGAGTACTTCCCGAACCCCGAGCGCTCAGGGTTCTACGATCCTCGCCACCACGCGGTCAGCCTCGCCTACGTGGTCCCGGTCGAAGGCGATTGCGAGCCGACCCAGGAGGCGCTCGACCTCTCGTGGTTCACCCCGGAGGAAGCCGTCAGCACCGAGGTGAAGGCGCAGATGACGAGCGGCCACGACCGTCTCATCCGGCTGGCGCTGGCCCACGTCGGCAAACTGCCCTGATCGGGCCGGTACAACGGCCGTCCACGCGTTCAGAGCAGCCAGAGCAGGAGCCAGAGCGTCGTCATACCGACCGCGAGCGCGGCGATCAGGTTGCGCGCCAGCGCAGCCACGACGATCGACGTGGCGAGCGCGGCGACTTCGACCAACTCGACGCCACCGACTCCGTCGCCGCCGGCGATCAGGTTGACCGTCAGCGCCGACAGCACCGCAGGGCCGACGTAGCGGAGCGCTCTGGTGATGTTGGGCGGCAGCGGTCGGTCGGCGAGGAACACGATGAGGCCGGCACGCGACGCGTAGGTGATCATCCCCACCGAGACCACGGCACTGATCGCGGCGACGCCGTTCACCGTCGTCCCACCGCAGCGGCCCGCCGGTCGGCACGTCGTGACTCGCCGACGTCGGCCAGGTAGCCCGCGATCACGCCGCTGACCGCACCGATCAGAATCCCACCGTTGTTGGGGACCTCGAGCGAGAGCAGGCACACCGCTGCGCCGACGACCGCGGCGACGACACCTGGCCGGTTCGTGAGCCCCAGCACCACGAGCCCGGCGAACATGATCGCCGGCGCGACGTCGAGGCGCCACTCGGTCGGAATCGACGAGCCGACCACCATGCCGACCGTGACCGTGGTCGTCCACGCCACGAAGTAGAAGATGCCGGCGCTCAGGTAGAAGCGTCGCCAGTGGGCTGTCGGCATGGTGGCCCGAACGCTGGTCAGTGCGAAGAGCTGGTCGATCAGGAAGAACGGGCCGACCCAGCGGAACCAGCGCGGCTGGTCGCTGAAGCGGGGGGCCATGGCGGCGCTGTACATCACGTGGCGCAGGTTGATCACCGCGGCGGTCGCGACCAGCGTCAGCCAGGTGGCTGTCGCCGCCAAGCTCACCGTTGCGAGCTGTGCTGCCCCTGCGAAGATGGCGAGATTCGTCGACCAGGCCACCGCCGTGGGCATCGCCGAGTCGGTGATCGCCACGCCGAGCACGAGCCCGAACGGGATCGCCGGGACGAACAGCGGGATCGCAGCTCGGATCGCCGTCAGGGCGGTGCTGCGGTCATCGTCGTGCGCAGGGCCGTCGGGCATCGTGCATCGAGGCTACGAGCGCGAGGATGCATCCCGGCTGCGTGGCAGTTTGTGTCCTACGATCTGTCTCCGATGCCCGACGGCGACACGATCCATCGATCGGCCAGCGCCATGAGAACAGCGCTCGCCGGCAAGCCGATGCTCCGTTTCGATGCGCCTCGGCTCATCGGGCCGGTGCCGCAGGCCGGCCGTGTCGTCGAAGCCGTCGAGAGTCACGGCAAGCATCTCGAGATCGAATGGGACGACGGGCTCGTACTCGACACCAACATGCGCATGACCGGCGCCTGGCACCTCTACCGGCGCGGCGACAATTGGCGTCGCCCCTACGCCCAGATGCGCGCCGCGATCGAGGTCGACGACTGGGTGGCGGTGTGTTTCGGTGCCCCCCACGTCGAGGCGTACCGCAAGCCCGACAAGCGACGCCACCCGGGTATGGGTCGACTGGGTCCCGACCTGTGCGCTTCCGACACGGATCTCGGCACCGTCGTGAACCTGTTGCTCACCTACCCGGACCCGACTGCCCGGCTCGCTGAGGTACTGCTCGACCAGCGAGTGATGCGCAGCGTCGGCAACGTCTACCGGTGTGAGGTGCTCTGGGCGACGGAGCTGAGCCCCTTCGCGCGGGTCGGTGCGTTGACCGAGCACGACGCCATCCGCGTGGTCAACACTGCAGCACGGATGCTGCGGTCGAACCTGCACCAGGCGAAGCGGGTCACCGAGCCGTCGGTCAAGGACGGCCTCGCGGTGTACGGCCGCAACGTGCAGCGGTGCACTCGGTGCTCCGACACGATCGAGTGCCGCCGTGTGGGCGAGCAGAAGCGGATTCTCTACTGGTGCCCGGGCTGCCAGACCCACCTCGATCCGAAGCTCGATCGTACGAGCGACGACACCCCGATGGATCCGCATCCTGCGGCCCAGCGCTGGCTCGCGGAGCTGCCCTGGAACCGTGACGCCATGTAACGATTGGTGTCAGACACCAATCGTTACATCAGCCGCGTCCGAGTATTCGTTCCACGGCGATCTCGATCACGACGCGGTCGTCGCGTTGCTTCGGTTGGCGGTAGCGGGCGGCGTAGCCCTCGACGCCGGCGAGGACGCCCTCGGCGTCGCTGACCAACCGCACAGGGCCTTCGAGGCTCAACCATCGTCCACCGTCGACCTGGCACACCGCCGCGCGTTGTCCGCGTTCTTCCATCCGTGCAGCGTTCAGCGCCTTCTGCGAAGCGGCCCAGGTGATCACTCGGGCAACTCGGGCATCGGTGTCGTAGCTGAACCCCACCGCCACGACGTGCGGGGAGAGGTCGTCTCTGAGTGTGGTGAGCGTGGCGAGGTGGTATTCGCCGAGGAATGTCACGACCTCGTCGGGCAGGTTCGTGGGATCGAGCGCCATCGGCCCAGTCTCGCCGATGTGACGATCGGTGTCCGCCACCGATCGTCACATCACTCGGTGGCGATGGCCTCCAGCACGTTCATGTTCGACGCCTTGTACGAGGGGTAGAGCGCAGCGACGAGCCCGGCGATCACCGCGCCGACGAGGATCGCCACGATGATGCCGGGGTTGAACGCCAATTCGCTGATCACGTCGTCGGGCACAGCGATCGTCAGGATCACGCCGAGGAACGTGCCGACGACGATGCCGATCAGCGCACCGAACAGCGACACGATCACGGCCTCCCAGCGCACCGAGCGGCGGGTCTGGCGCTTGTTCATCCCGACGGCGCGTAGCAGGCCGATCTCTCTCGTGCGTTCGAACACCCCGAGCGCCAGGGTGATGGAAATGCCGAGGATCGCGATGATGATCGCGAAGCCGAGCAGCAACGAGATGATCACGAGGAGCTGGTTGATCTGTCCCTCCTGCTCATCGCGGAACTCGGCGTTGGTCTGCACGTTCGCCTGCGGGAACGGATCCATTGCCTCCGTCACGGCGGCATCGCCGGTCCCCGCGTCGACACCGTCGGCCAACTTCGCGATCACGAAGAAGTCCCGCGCTGGAGCGTCGCTGACCTCTTCGAGTGTGTCGAGGGTGATCAGCCAGTTACCGAATGTGGCGTCGGCGTAGACAGCCCCGACAGTGAGCGTTCGCTCGGCGCCGTTCTGGAATGTGACGTCGATCGTCGAGCCGACCTCGGCGTCGAGGTCGGTTGCCGGATCCTGCTGGAGAGCGACCTCGTCGATGCCCAGCTCGGCGATCGAGCCGTCCTGGACGTCGGCGTCGACCAATTGGTCGAACGCAGCTGCATCGACGGCGCCGAAGTTCTTGGTACCGCCATCGACCTGTCCGACGATGCCACGGATCGGTGTGACGGCAGCGAGTTCGGGTAGCTCGGTGAGTGTTTCCGACACAACGGGAGAGAGACCTTGGAAGCTGGCGTCGGTGACGATGTAGTCGGCGGAGATCGCCGTTTCCAACGTGGACACCAGGCTGGCGCGCAGCGACGACGCGAACACCGCTGCACTGCTCACGAGCGCCACGCCGATCATCAGCGCCGATGCGCTCGACGACGTCCGCCTCGGGGCACGCGCCACGTTCTGGCGGGCCAACGCTCCCGGCACCTTCAGCAGTTTCTCGATCGGCCATCCGAGCGCGCGGGTGACCGGCGTTGCCACCGTGGAGGACAGGCTCGCCACGCCGAGGAAGAGCAGCAGCGCGCCGCCGCCGGCGAAGGCGATCAGACCCGTCGTGCCACCCGGCCTGGCGAACAGGCCGACGACGAACATGGCGAGGCCGATGACGGTGACCACGACGCCTCCGACCAGACGGCGAGCCCGCATGGCGACGAAGCCGATCTCCGGTCGCATGGCGGCGACCGGAGGGATGCGGGAGGCCTTACGCGCCGGAACGATCACCGACAGCATCGTGATGCCCACACCGACGAGCGCGGCGACGATGATCGTGCGGGTCGCCAACACGGTCGAGGTGTCCGGGAAGCCGGCGCCTGCCGCATCGAAGGCGAAGATGAGGAGGCGGGCGACGCCGACGCCACCGGCGACGCCGAGCGCGGTGGCGATCACGCCGAGCGCCAGTGCCTCGATCGTGATCATCCGACGGACCTGCCTGCCCGATGCCCCCACCGCTCGCATCAACGCCAGCTCGCGCAGGCGCTGACCGATCGTGATCTGGAACACGTTGTTGATGATGAACGCGCTGACGAAGGCGGTGATGAAGGCGAAGGTCAACAGGCCGGTGCCGAACACGCCGATGAACTCGTTGACGCCGTCGGCGGTCTCCTGGGCAACCTGCTCGCCGGTGACCACCTCGGTGCGTGGCGGCAGCACGTCGGCGACCGCGTCCTGAACGGTGGGAACGTCGGCACCCTCGCTGACCTGGATGTCGATCACGTCGACGTTGCCGTCGGCGCCGAGGCGGTCGAGCGCCGTCGCAAGATCCATCGCGATCAGCTGCGCCCCACCGAAACTGTCGGCGCTGCCCAGCCCGACGAGGCCCACGATCGTGGCGTCGAACGTGCCGATGTCGGTGAGGTAGGCAACACGATCACCCACCTCGAAACCCTGCGTGTCGGCCGTGGCCTTGTCGATTGCGATCTCGTCGGGGCCCGACGGTGCGCGACCGTCCTTGAGGGTGACGCCGGCGATGCCGCCCTCGCCCTCCCACGACACGCCGAGCGTCGGGGCTCCAGCGGCGGCGATGACCTGGCCTTCGTCGTCGAGCAGTTGCGCGTACCGCTGCAGCGCCGGCTCGACGATGCCGACACCTTCGACGGCGCTGACGACCTCGACGAGCTCGACCGGAATCGGGTCGCGCGGATCGTTGGTCTCGAACTCCTGTGATGCTCGAACCTCCAGGTCGATGTTCTCGTTCAGCTCGGTGAACAGGTTGTCGAACGTGGCACGCAAGCTGTCGGCGAGCACGAACGAGCCGACCACGAACGACACGCTGGCCGTGATCGCGAAGAGGATGGCGAGCGTTCGCCCCCAGCGGGCGCGGATGCTCTTGCGAGCGATGAGGGTGCCGGCGCTCATGTCAGTCCCAGTGCTTGAGGTGGTCGATGACCTGGTCGGTCGTCGGTTCGACCATCTCACCGTTGACCTGGCCGTCGCCGACGAAGACGATCCGGTCGGCGTACGAGGCGGCGACCGGGTCATGGGTGACCATCACGATCGTCTGGCCGAAGTCGTTGACGGCCGACCGCATGAACGTCAGGATCTCGGAACCGGTCACCGAGTCGAGGTTGCCGGTGGGTTCGTCGGCGAAGATGATCTGCGGTCGCGAAGCGAGCGCCCGAGCGACGGCGACACGTTGCTGCTGACCACCGGAGAGCTCGCTCGGCCGATGCTTCAGTCGGTCGCCGAGTCCGACGGTGTCGATTACGTGGTCGATCCACTGCTTGTCACCCGATTCGCCACCGAGCATCATCGGCAGGCGGATGTTCTCCTCGGCGGTCAGCGTCGGGATCAGGTTGAAGGCCTGGAAGATGAAACCGACCTTGGTGCGCCGGAGCTCGGTGATCTTCTTGTCGTCGAGCGTGGCGAGGTAGGTGTCGCCGATGAACGTGGCACCCGACGTCAACGTGTCGAGCCCGGCCAGGCAGTGCAGCAGCGTCGACTTGCCGGAACCCGACGGTCCCATGATCGCGCTGAACTTGCCCGTCTCGAACGACACGGTGACACCGTCGAGGGCGTGAACCTGGGCGTCGCCGATGCCGTAGGTCTTGCGGGCATCGATCGCGCCGGCGGCGGCGACGGCGGTTGCGGCGGCCGGAACCCGCACGTCGTGGGATACGGATGGATCGGGCAATTCCATGTATTCATGTCTACTCGGCAGTGAACGCCGCTGCGCAACACCTCACGGTCCTCTCCGCAGCCTGCAGCACCGAACTGCCGGCCCGTGCAGCCACCCGTGCAGGCAGTGTGTCTGTGGTGCCGTACCATCGGTCGCTGATGGCAACTTGCGCCTCCTGCCTGCTCCCACTTCCCGACGGCGCACGATTCTGCCCGTCGTGCGGTCTCGAGGTCGCTCCGTCGGTGGCCGAGGAGCGACGCGTCGTCACCGTCGTGTTCGCCGATCTCGTCGGGTACACGGCCCTGTCCGAGCATCTCGACCCCGAGCGGGTGAAGCGGCTGATCGACGCGAGTTTCGAACGGTTGATCGCCGACATCACCGCGTTCGGTGGTCGCGTCGACAAGGTGCTCGGCGATGGGATCCTGGCGCTCTTCGGTGCACCGATCGCCCACGAGGACGACGCCGACCGTGCCATCAGGGCGGCCATGCAGATGCACGACTCGCTCGCACGATTCGTGGCGGAACAGCCCGATCTCGACGGGCCCTTGCAATTGCGGATCGGCGTGAACACCGGCGAGGTGGTCGTCGGCAACGTGTCGGGCACCACCGAGTACACAGCGATGGGCGACGTCGTGAACGTCGCGTCGAGGCTGCAGGTCCTGGCACCGCCGGGCGGGATCCTCATCGGCGACAGCACAGCTGCGCTCGCATCAGACGAGATCCTGCGTGAAGCGGTCGACAACCTCGACGTTCGCGGGCGCGAGCAGACCGAGCGCGTGTGGCGGGTGACGGGACGACGCCGCAATGCTCCTCGGATCGGGTCACGGTTCGACGACGTGCCGTTCGTCGGTCGTTCCACGCAGTGGGAGCTGCTCGCGTCGGTGATGGCGATGGTGGCCAATGGTCGCAGCGCGATCGTGTCGGTCACGGGCGAGGCGGGTGCGGGCAAGACCCGGCTGGTGTCCGAGGCGCTCGACGCCTTCCCCAGCCGTGCGGTCACCGTGTTCTCCGGAGCATGTGCCCCCTACGGCGAGACCAACGTGTGGTCGCCGATCGCCACTGCGTTGTTCCGTCGGCTCGAACTCGACCAGGCCGCGCCGCCCGAACTGCTCAGGAAGGTCAGCCGTGACAAGGGGGTCGAACTCTACGAGTTCGAGCACGACGACCCGGTGCTCGACCGGTTCGTCGAAGCGGTCCTCCACCTGCTCGGTCATCCGTCCGAACTCGACGAGGTCGCCCCGGCGCAGGCGCGTGAGCTGTTGTTCGCATTCATCGTGGAAGGTCTCCGCCGTCGCACCCATGGCGGCCCGGTGGTGTTGTGGATCGACGACCTCCAGTGGGCCGACGTTCTCATCATCGAGCTGCTGCATCGCATTGCTCGGTCGCTCGTCGACCGCCCCGTGTTGATCATCACCGCCCAGCGCGACGACTCGGACATCGATTGGCCGCCGTCGTCCGATCATCCGATCACGGTGCGGATGCCGCTCGATCCGCTCACCCGCGACGACGCCGATCGGGTGGTCCGTGCGGTGCTCGGGGTCTCGGCGAGCGAACTCCTCGTCGACCGTCTGTACGAGCGCAGCGGTGGCAGCCCGCTGTTCCTCATCGAGCTGGCGAAGCTGGCGAAGTCGAATCCGGCGAGCACCGCGCTGCCGGGGTCGTTGCGGGCGCTCATCTCAGCGCGTCTCGACCAGTTGCCGTCGACGCAGCGGGCGATCATCGACAACGCTGCGGTGCTCGGCACGTCGGGGCCCGTGGAGTCGCTCGAGAAGTTCGCCGACGAGATGCACCAGGGGTTCTCCGCTCTCGATCTCACGGAACTCGACGAAGTCGGGCTGCTCGACGTGGACGGGACCTCGTGGAGGTTCCGCAGCGACGTGGTCCGCGAGGTCGCCTATCAGACCCTCACGAAACTGGTGCGAGCGCAGCGCCATGCCGGCACGGCGGCGGTGATGAGCCGCAACCCGATGATCGCCGTCGACCAGGTGGCTCACCACGCGTCGTGCGCAGCGGAGCTGGTCGCCGAGGTCGGTTCGGTGCCGGGGGTGCCCGACGACATCGCCGATCGTGCAGTTGCGCTGCTGTTCGATGCCGCCAGTCGGTCGATGGACGTCGGCGCGTTCAATCAGGTGCGCCGCCAGACCACGAGGGCGCTCGACCTCGGTCCGAGCGACCCCGGCCTCGCTCGCGAACTCCTGCTGCTGCGAGCGCAGGCACAAGCCGAGCGTCGCTCGATCGAGCCCGCTCGCGGCGACGCAGAAGACGCGCTCGATGCGTCCATCGCAGCGGGCGACCGCCGCCAGGAAGGAATCGCGCGCCGGTTGCTCGGCACCTTGCACCAACGTGACGGTGACCTCGCCGGTGCTCGTCGCGAACTGGGCGAGAGCGTCGAGATCTTCCGGGAACTCGGCGACGAGATCGATCTCGCTTCGTCGTTGCGAGAGCGTGGTCTGGCCGAGGTGTTCGGCGGGTCGCTGCACGACGCCGAATGGTTGCTCGGCGAAGCCGAAGCCCTCACCGAACGGCTGGGAGACCTCCGTGGGCGGGCGTGGGTGCGCCAACACCAGGCCTGGGTGGCATTCCTCTCCGGTGACACGGCGCTGGCAGAGGCCCGCTTGCTGACCGCGTCGCAGGAGTTCGGTCTCCTCGGCGACCGGTTCGGCCGTGGGTGGGCGTTGGGGCTGTTGGCCTACGTGCGCTTCTACCAGCGCCGGTTCGACGAGGCGGAATCGTTGGCCGTTCAGGTTCGTACCGATTCGCTCGAACTGGGCGACCCGTGGGCGCCGGCGATGATGGACTCGTTGATCGCCGGAATCCGCTTGTGGCAATCCCGGTTCGCCGAGGCAGAGGAGTTGTCGCGTCGGGCGCTCACCAGCTTCCGTCGGATCGGCGACAAGTTCGGCGCGGTGCAGGCGCTGGCACCGAGAATGCGGGCGCTCGTCGCCCTGGGTCGCACCCACGAGGCCGAGC
>Ga0102938_10002662_pt1 | contig 13486 bp, 8 predicted proteins | sample SalPonR2_B_D2_MG_FD_84516 | JGI IMG/M metagenome (GOLD analysis project Ga0102938, IMG submission 84516) | Salt pond soil microbial communities from South San Francisco under conditions of wetland restoration - Salt Pond MetaG R2_B_D2_MG | ecosystem: Environmental > Aquatic > Marine > Intertidal... | reverse complement strand
TTATATCTGGCACATTAAATGCTGCCACTATTTGCTGGCACTACCGGCAGGGATAGCAAGAGACATCAGCCACTGCCGGTAGTGGCTCGTCGCCTATGCCCGTACCATTCGTACCCGACACTTATTTATCGCTGATTGCTAAGCATCGTGCTCCGGACTATCTGCCGTTGCATGTTAGCCTTCGATTGCCGGGAGAACCGGACGCTCTCTAACGCGTTTCTCCTGATTGGCTGATGCCCAAATCGGACTGCGTGTGTGCCTTTCTTGAGCCGGCGAAGGGGCGTCTGCTACCAGACGATTGGCATGGGAATCGCAACGGGAATGGGTACTCCGCTCCGTCAGGAAAGCAGACACATGGTTCAAAAACCTACCCGCGGTAGATAGCAATCGTCACAGATGTAAACCCTGGTCGCTCGATTCTTGATGGCAAGCAACAACGATGCCAACAACCGGTGACGGGCGGGTTGTCGACGCCACTGAGCAACGCTGCCACTGAGCAACGCTGCCACTGAGCAACGCTGCCACTGAGCAACGCTGCCACTGAGCAACGCTGCCACTGAGTGTGGGGTGCGTTTCCGTCGTAGCGGTTTGGTGATCATGAGGGCGGCGTCGTCCGTTGCGGCATCCACTAAGGATCGTGCGACAAAAAAGTGTTGGGTACCTTTTGCGAGGAACTCGCCCTTCGGGTGCTTCGCACAAAAGGTACCCGACACTTATTTCCCGACACTTATTTATCGCTCATTGCTAAGTGCAACATGAAAGAGGTGTTGTGAAACGTTTCAAACTTCCCTTCTCGATTCGTTGGGGGAGCATTGTGGCTCTGGGGCTGTTGGGGCTGTCGCTCCTGTGGTGGTTAGCCGTCCGGCCGGGCGTGGAGCTGCATCCGAGCGAGCAAGAGGCGAGCGATGCCGTTCCGGCATCGCTTGGTCCCCCTCCACTTTCCGTCGCTTTAGTGGAAGCCCAGCGGCAACCGATTCAAGCTTGGGTGTTTGCCGAAGGCACCGCACGCAGCGTGCGACGCGAGTACCTGACGTTCGAAGCGACGGGGCGAGTCACCTTCGTCGGTCCGGAAAAGCCGGGCGTCACGGTCGAAGCGGGCGAATTGTTGGCATCATTGGATCAACGAACGTTTCGCTCCGATGTCGATGCCGCGCTGGCATCGATCGAAGAGGCGCGCAAGCAGGTGGAAGCGGCCGCGGCAGATACCGCGCAAGCCAGCACCTCTGCGGAATTGGCAAGCCGTCAGTTTGAACGGATCCAGCAGCTATTTCAGCAAAACGCCGTATCACGAGTGGAACTGGAAGAGGCGCAGGCGGCGATGGATAACGCTGCCTCGGCCTTGGAAGCAGCCAAAGCACGGGCTCGTGCCACGACTGCGAGCATTGCGGTCACCGAAGCTCGTCTGAAACAATCTGAACTGGCGTTGGAAAACGCCGAAATCCGTTCGCCAATCGATGGCATCGTGGCTTACCTCAACATCGAAGAGGGCTACTACTTCACGCAAAGTTTTGTGAAAACCGCCAACGAATCTGAAGCTTTGGAAACCATTCCGATCGTGGTCATCGATCCCTTGCAGTACGAAATCATCGTAGACATTCCGTCGTTCGATGCGCGGCGTATCGAAGTGGGGCAGAACGTGATCGTGCTGCCTGGAGGAACCGCTCAAGCCGCCGTGATCCAAACACTTGAAGGACTGGCCGCTGACGCATCGCCAGAAAGAACATTGCCAAACGATGTCGACTGGAAAGCCAACGCAGTGGTGTTTGCGGTTAATCCTGCCATCAACCCAGGTGGACGTAGCGTTCAAGTAAAAATTCGCACCACCGGCGACGTCTCGATGTTGCGCGATGGGATGTTCGTGACCTGTTGGATTGCCACAGTTCAAGAGGAAGACGCCGTGGTCGCTCCACTTGATGCGTTTCTGTATGAAGAAAACCAGCCCTACGTGTTCGTTTACCAACCGGACAGCCGTACCGTCGAGCGCCGGCCCATTCGCTTTGGAATTGCCGGACTCGCACGACGTGAGATCGCCAGTGGTGTGAAAGCCGGCGAGCAACTGGTCACAACGGGACGTTACAAGTTAGTGGACGGAACCCCGGTGCGACCGATCGATCAATAGACCGTTGCCCAAAACTCCCTTGGCAATGGCTCGCTCCCTATCCAAGCAGACAAGATGACCGAGGAAAAACTAGCTCCGGAAACCATTGAAGCAACAGCTTGGGAACGGTTCTTCATCCTCCGCCCGGTGGTCGGCATGCTGCTGTTGACCTTGTTCATCGTCGGAGGCATCCTGGCCTATGGTTCGCTGGTTAAGGAGTCCTTGCCCGACCTAGAGATCCCCCAGGCGACCGTTTCGACTTATTGGCCGGGCGCGGATCCGCAAACGATCGAACAGGAAGTCACTGACAAAATCGAAAATGAACTGTCATCACTGAAAGGACTGAAGCAATACCGGAGTGCTTCTTTTGATTCGTATTCTTTGATCGCTGTGGAATTCGTTGCGACCGCAGACATTGCGGAATCAATGCAGCTGCTGCGATCGAAGATCGACGACGCAGAGGCGGAATTGCCACGCGAGGCAGAAAAACCGAGGGTAAATCAGGTCTCCGTCGATGATCGGCCCATGCTCACCTTGGTGCTGTACGGTGATGTTGACATGGCCATCCTCAGCCGTACGGCGGAAGACCTGGAAAACCGATTGGAGAAGGTCGCAGGCGTCAACGAAGTGAAAATCGGCGGCCAACGTGAGGAGGTCGTTCGCGTTCAATTGTTACCCGAGCGGCTGATTGCACTCGGGATCGCTCCGACCCAGGTGCGCGACCGGATCCAAGCCGCCAACCGTGACGTGCCGTGGGGCGACATTGAAAGCGAGCAACTTGGCGGTGCCTTTCGGTTATACGGTCGCTTTCGCGATATTGCTGATCTGCGAAACCTACCAATTGATCGCTTGGGCCGCGGCGGTCGAGTTGTCCGGTTGGCAGAGATTGCCGATGTGCGCCGCGACTTGGAACGGGAGGAGTCGCGGGCGTTTTTAAGCAACGAAGGGCAGCCTTTCAAACGTAGTATCGAAATGTCGTTGACGAAAGTTCCCGCCTCCGATGCGTTGATCGCTATCGAAAATGCGAAACAGGCCATCACCGCCGCTCAGACAACCCCCGAATGGCCATTCAATCTGCAGGTGCGCGTTACGACCGATCAGTCGGAGCAAATCGAAGAATCGCTGTTGCGCCTGTTCACCAATGGTTGGCAAGCCATGCTCGGCGTCTTTTTTGTGTTGCTGATCATGTTGTCCTGGCGGGAGGCACTCATCGCTGGGTTGTCGATCCCGGTCACTTTTTTGGGCGCTCTGACGCTGATCTGATGTTCGGCTACACGCTGAACGAGATGGTGCTCATCGGCATGGTCTTGGCGTTGGGACTGTTGGTCGACGTTTTTATTCTGATGATGGAAGGGATGCATGAAGGCTTTTATGTCGCCCGCCTTTCCTACTCACGCTCGGCGATGTGGACTCTTCGACGGTTCGCATTACCAGCGTTCGCGGGTCAAATGACAACCATCTTGGCGCTTGCTCCATTGATCATGATCTCTGGAACATCAGGGAAATTCATACGGATTCTTCCGATCACCACCATTGCCTGTCTGATCTGCAGCTTCATCGTGGCGATCGCCATCGATGTTCCCCTTTCAAGGTTTCTGCTGCGTCGACACGCAGGTGCAAATAGCACGCACAGCTACGTCGATCGTCTGTCGATTCGAGCCACTCAATGGCTCGCGGCATGGAATCAGCGTTACACGCTGCGGAGTCGCGCTGTGTCGCTGTTCACGACCAGCTTGGCGATGGTGCTGTTTGGGGTTGCCGCCGCCGCCTTTGCAACCTTGCCGATCACGATGTATTCCGAGCGAGACGGCCGGAACTTGGGGGTCACGATCGAGTTGCCCGCCGGCACATCCCTAGAAACATCCCAGCGCTGTGCCGACCTTGCGGGAGAGATCTTACGATCGAGACCGTATTTGGAAACGGTGGTCAAATTGGTTGGAAGCAAAAGTCCCCTGGTGCAGGGATCGCTGGGAGAAGCGTTGGCCCCGACAACGGCCGACTACTTGGTTGGTTTCTCCTGCCGTTTTACTCCGCGTGACGAACGAGAACTAGCGGCCTACAAATATGTCGATGTCTTGCGGGCGGAACTGACGGCTGCCGTCAGTGCGCGGTTCGCCGGCGCAACGCTCGTCTTGCAAGCTGAAACGGGCAAGCCAGAGGCGGGCGATCCCATTCAATTGGAGATCGTCGGTGACTCGATGGGGACTCTTCGCGAGTTGTCACAACAGGTTCAAACCGCGCTGCGCGCCATACCAGGTGCGGTCGATGTTCGCGACAATTTGGGAAACGTGCAGGTTGACATCAAACTTCGGCCAAAACGCGAAGCTCTCGACTTCTACAATATCACTCACGATGAACTCGCTTCGCAAATCCGGTTTGCAATGAGTGATCAGGAGATCGGCAAGTTTGCAATTGGCGGTGTCGAGGAGGATCTGGACATCCGACTGGGGATTGCTTGGCCCAGTCGCCGCGGCGCGCTTGGCGGTCCCACGCGGCTCACCGAGTTGGTTTCGATGCGTGTGTTTCAGCAAGATGGCAGCACCGTACCAGCGATGGCCGTTCTGGAAACCGATATCGGCACCAGCCCGATTTCGATTACCCGGCAGGGCGGTCAACGCAGCATTATGGTTTCCGCGAAAAACCAGACCCGGCTTCCATCGGAAATCCTCGCCGACCTTACACCACGATTAGACGCTTTGCAGACCACTTGGCCGAGCGGCTACCGTTACCGCATCGCCGGTGAAGCCGAAGAGGCGGCTGAAGCGTTTGGTTCGGCAGGCTATGCGATGATCGTTGCCCTGTTTTTGGTCTTCGCCCTCTTGGTCATGTTATTTGGCTCCTTCGCCCAGCCATTCATTATCTTGCTAACGATTCCTCTCGCTTTAACCGGCACCTTCGTCGGCTTTTACGTACTGCACATGCCGTTTTCTTTTACGGCGATGATTGGTGGAATCTCGTTGACAGGCATCGTGGTCAACGACGCCATCGTGATGGTCGAAACGATGAACGGGTATGCTCGTCGAGGCTACGGCGTGGCGGAAGCCGCGGCACATGGCGGGGCCGACCGATTGCGTCCCATCTTGAGCACCAGCATTACCACGGTGATCGGTTTGATTCCGTTGGCACTGAGCGATCCGATGTGGGAACCACTCTGTTTCGCGATTATTTTTGGCTTGATCGCCAGCACCTTCCTCTCCCTAATGGTGATTCCCGCGATCTATCACCTGTTAACACGTCCCGTAAGCGACGACGAACTGCCTTAGGCCGCGCGGCTTAACGGTTCCGTTCATGCTGGTAACGGGCTGGTGGAGGTTTTCCTACCAGCCTAGCGACGGTTTTTTGAGGAAAGTCCGCAGCCGACCGATCGACTGGCGTCGCACGCGGGTTAAAAGAAGCAAAAGGTTTGCTTGCCAGCCTTTTCTGCACCGCTCCACCGCTGACAAAGTGTTACAGGCGGATGGTTCCGTCAAGTCTTGCCAGGCTGGTTGGTTTGCCCATCGGCGACCGAGGCCGAGGTGGCTGGGCAATGGGACCGGCAGCGAGAGCAGCGTCCCCGAGCGGGCGTGGAGACACATCAACCTAGCGACAACCCAACGGATTTGCCGATGATCGGACTGCCTACTTTTAAACAAACTTTGGGTCTGTTGACATGCTTCGCGGTGGCTGCCGCATTCAGCAAAGGGGCGTATGCGGATCCGCCTGCTCGACTCGACTTTCAAGGCCAGTCATGGATTGGTTTGCACGTCCAGAATCTGCAAAAAACCGAGCATCTCGGTCGCGATGCGATGCAGATCACCACGAACCATTCCGACTCCTTTGCCGCGATCAATGGCGTCGCATTCCAAACCGGGGTGATCGAGCTGGACCTAGCACCAATTGGACGATCAGCACCAGGGATCGGGCTTTACGGCGCCTCCGATGGCAGCGCCTTTGATCAGGTGCTTTTCAATTTGTGGCCCAGGTTTGCCGCCGATCCACCTGGGCGATTGCATCAAGCGATTTTGGCGAACAATGAAGAGGCATCGGTGGTGATCAACTTCCGCTTACTTCCCGGCGAGACGACTGCAACTTGGGAATCGGGCCGCTGGTTTCACGTCAAAATGGTCGTGAAAGAAGAACTGTGCGAAGTCTATTTCAACCACGACGCCGTCTCCACATTGACAATCCATAACCCGTTTCAAGCCGCCCGCGGCGCTCGGCTAGGCATTTGTGGCGGCAGTTGCTTCGTGTCCAACGTTCAAATCACTCCCAGCCAAGATCTGGACTGAGCAATTTAATTCTGAATCAAGCCGCCGAATCCTGAAGCAAGCAGAGTTGCACGGCCAGCGGCACAGAACAACAACCGCACATCACTCGCGCGGCCCCGCCGGCAGCCGCATGGCCGCTGCATCGGGCTGTGCCGCTGGGGAGCGGTCACGTTTGGAATTAGGCATCCATGGCGGTGAAGCGTCCGGTACTATCGCCGATCGATTCGGCTGGCGTGCCCATCGTATCGAGCATGGTGAGGAAGAGGTTGGCCATCGGTGTCTCCTCTTTCATCACGATATGTTCCCCGGTTCGGAAACGCCCATTGGCACTGCCAGCCATTACGATCGGTAGGTCTTCGTGCCGGTGACGGTTGCCGTCGCTGATGCCGCTACCGTATAGGATCATGCTGTGATCGAGCAACGTTCCCTCGCCTTCGGATGTGGAATCAAGCTTATCGAGGAAATAAGCGAATTGCTCGATCAGGTAATGATCGATCGTCGACAGGTTTTTGACCTTGTCGGCGTGATTGCGGTGATGGCTGAGTGAATGGTGAGCGTCATTGACGCCGACCTCTTTGTACACACGACCGCCCCCCGCGTTATCGAGCATCATCGTGGCGATGCGCGTGGAGTTGGTTTGAAAACCGAGTGCCATGATGTCATACATCAGCCGCGCATGCTCGCGGAACGACTCTGGTCGACCTTCGGGAACTTGCAGGTCGGGCATTGCAGCCCGCTCTTCGGCTTCGGTCCGTTCGATGCGTTGCTCGAGATCGCGCACCGAGCTGAAGTACTCCTCCAACTTTCGCTTGTCCGAACCGCCGGATCGCTTTAGCAACCGTTCCGCATCGCCGGACACCACATCGAGGATGCTCTTGCGATAGAAATCACGTTCACGTCGACTCGCCGCATCGCCCGACCCAAACAATCGCTCGAAAGCCATTTTGGGCGATGTCTCTTTGGACATCGGCTGTGTCGGACTTCGCCACGAGATATTGGAAGAATAGGCACAACTGTAGCCCGAATCGCAACTGCCCGCGTTGCGACTTCCGGTCAGCCCCAACTCGATCGAGCTGAGTTTGTTTTGTCCCTCAAGTTGCCGCGCGGCAACTTGATCGACCGACACGCCAACATAGATGTTGCTGGACGTCTTAACGGGATGGGCGGCCGTTAAAAAGGTCGCCGAACAGCGAGCGTGATCGCCTGCGCCGTCGCCATGGGCGCGACCTTTATCGAGCGCTAAACCTGACAGCACATTCAATTTGGACTTGTGTGCCTCGAGCGGCTTGTGGGTCTTCGATAACTGCCAGTCCTTACCTTCACCCGTCGGATTCCAATCGGGCATAATGGCACCGTTGGGAAAGAAGATGCACGCCATTCTTGTCGGCACCAACCCCTCGGCGGCAGTCGTTCCGGCCGATGCAGCGAGCGCCCGGCGATTTGGCGACATGGCATCAAGCAATGGCAACCCGACCAATGCTCCTGCGCCTCGCAACAGTGTGCGACGATTGAGATGGGTCATGGACATGTTATTTCTCTTCCAAAGTGTGAAATCGAAAAGGTTTACTGAGCACGACTGCGGTCGCCAAATCGACAAACCGGTAATCGTGCTCGGCGGAAGCAGCCACAATGTCGGCAACAAAGCACCGATCGGCAGGGACGAGCTCACGCCCGATGGCAAAAGTCAGCAAACGATTGGCCATCGTATTCACAAAAGCTTTACTCTCGGTTTTCCTTAACTGATCGATCAACGGCAAAGCTCCGTTAAAACTTCGCCCGCCGGGCAGAGTGCCCGAAGCATCGATCGGCTTTCCTTCATCGTCATCGCGATAGCCGCCCAGCGCGTTAAAGTTCTCCAAACCGAATCCCAAGTCGTCCATCACGCTGTGACAAGAAGCACATGTGGCATTGGAGCGATGCAGTTCCAGCTGTTCACGCAACGATGCGTTTGGATTCGAGGAGGTCGTTTCTTCTAATTCCGGAACACCGGCAGGCGGGTCGGGGGGGCGTGTACCAAGCAGGTTTTCCAGCACCCATTTGCCACGCTTGACGGGCGAGGTTCGGCCGGGATTGCTTGTTAAAGTCAGCACGCTGGCGTGGGTCAGAATGCCCGCACGACCGCGTTCGCGGACCGCCACCAGCCGGAACTCATCCCCCTGAACGTTGCCGATGCCGTAATGCTTGGCGAGCCGTTCATTGACGAAACTCTTTGGCGAATCGAGCAGCCGCAGGACGCTGTCGTTGTTCTTAACCACATCACCAAACAGCAGCAGGGTTTCCGAACGCATCGCCGTACGTAAATCCTCGTCGAACTGTGGAAACTTGGTGGGATCGGGCACGAAATCATCGAGGTTTCGCAAACCTAACCACTGCGCCGCAAAGTTCTCCGCCAACGCACCGGCACGTTCATCAGCCAGCATCCTGGCAACCTGCCGCCGCAATTCCTGTTCGTCGTCCAGTTTGCCCTCATCCGCCAGACGCAGCAATTCCGCATCGGGCATGCTGCTCCACAGAAAATACGATAAGCGGCTGGCCAACTGATGGTTTGTGAGCGGTCGGACCTCTCCGGCGGGAATCGATTCGTCGGCCGGAGGCAGCTCGACGCGAAACAAAAACCGAGGCGACACCAACGCTGCGCTGATCGTCACCCGCATCGCTCGCTCGAACGACTTCTCTTTTTTGAAAGCCATCTCGGCGAGGCGGGCGTATTGATCCACCGTGTGATCATCGACCGGGCTGCGGAAGGCACGTGGCAAGAACTCTTCTAAGCAGACTTTGGCCGCATCCTTCGCGGATCGCTGCTTTGACGGAAACTGACGCAGTAGCTTTTTATGGCTAACGGGAATCAATTCCGGTGGCGTGCCCTCGGGCCCTTTGACACTTAGCTTCCGCACCATAAAGGCGACCGGTTGTTCATCGATTTTTCCATCAATGCCGAGCTTCTTGCCGACCCTCTCACGACCGGCTTGGAGACGTTCTTCGTTCAGACGCTCCACGCTGGCCAGTTTTGTCTCGCCTGCTTTCGCTTCGGCGTCTGGTTTGAGCAGCGCAAACAGAATGCGGTTTCTGCCTCGCTTGAGATCCATCTTCAGCGACTCGTGGTCGCTTCCACCGCCACCGCCGAAGTAGTCAAACTCACAGACTTCGATCAAGATTCCCGAGGCATCAAAAACACCGACCTGAACGTGTTGGTCGGGTTGCGGTGCCCCGCCACGAACGTCCAACCGGTAACGGCCATCGTAAGGAACCTCGACCTCCGTCCAAGCGAAGGCGTCCTGATGAAGAAAGTGACCAAAGAAACTCCCGACCCATGATTCGCCTTCGGTGAGAATCTGATCGCCCGCCCGTTGGATCTCGTCACGCTGGACGCTGTCGGGATCAAAAATCACTTGACTGGCGACCTCTTCCGCACCCGCCATGTACTTTTCAAAAAGCATCGGGGGAATCGATAGCACGTCGCCGTTGTTGTCAAAGCCCGCTCCCACCTCATCGGCGGGAAACGACGCCGCGATGCTAAGCGGCAATCCAAACAAATCGCTGACGGTGTTATCGTATTCGGCGCGATTCAAGCGCCTGACAGTCACCTTCCCTGGTTTGGGAGCAAGGTCGCAAGCGGCCGAGAACAGAACCGCTTCGAGAGAATCGGCCAAGGTGGCTCGCTGGTCATCCGAGAGAGACTCGGCGTCTGCGGGAGGCATGGCGCCGAACTTGATCATGTCGAGCGCTCGCTGCCACATCTCGGGATTGGCCGCGATGGCGTCAGGCTTGTCGAATCCAGCGAGATTCACCTCCGCCTCTTGATTGTCGTCGTTATGACAATCAAGACAGTGCGATCGTACTAAGGCAGCACCGGACGAGCCCCAGGAGTTTTCCGAAGCCGGTGTGGGAGTCGCGTCAGCTTTCCTGCTCTCTTCCGCTGCACGCAGATCGGAGAAAAAACACAGGAACGCCAGCGACACAGCGCAAAAGATTGCAAGTGTCCGCATGGGAAAGGTAGGATGGAGTAAAGGCGGGACCCCGGAAGTTGCTTGGGGCATTGATGCTTATTGTAGCGATGCATCCAGCCCCCGGGCAAGGGAAACCAAGGCAGCGGAGGCCAAAATCGGTTTAGTAACCCGTTTTTTTTTAACCTGTAGGCTGAAAGCCAAGCTAAACTCGCCCCCCCCCGCCCGTTTCCTCGTTTGGATCTCCTGCGCCTTGACCATAGAAGACGTGTCTGAGCCGTCTGCATCCAAAGCGGCGTCTGCATCCAAAGCGGCGTCTACTTCGAGAGCGGCTGCACTGACGGCTAGCCTGGGAAAACGCGGGCGTCGTTGTGGTTTCGCGATGGTAAACGGCACTCTTTGGGTCTGCGCGGGACTGGCGTTTCTCTGGTCGATCGGTGCTTGTCTCTATCTAACGCTACTGCCCGCGCCACTGTGCAGCCTGCTGATGATCGGTTACCTCGCAGCAATGGGCTATGGCGTTAGGCGCTTAAGCAACGGTTCACAGATTCGCGGGATGATCGCAGGTGCTGCCGTCCTTTTATTTTGCGTCTCGCTGTTACTCAGGCCTTCAAACGAACGCGACTGGGTCGACCTTCAGCAACGTTTGCCAATCGTTCGGATCGACGACGATACCGTTACGATTGAAAACTTCCGAGCCTGTCGCTACCGCAGCGAGACCGACTACGACGTTCATTTTGAAGACCGAACGTTTGACCTGCACAGCATCGAATCGGTCTGGTTCATCATCCAGCGTTTCTCGGTCATCGATGGGATGGCCCACACCTTCCTGAGCTTTGGTTATCGTGACCAACTCGATCGCCCACAGTATTTCAGTGTGTCGGTCGAGATCCGTCGTGAACAAGGGGAGGTGTTCAGCCCGATCAAGGGTTTGTATCGCCAATTTGAACTGATGCATGTGGTGGGCGACGAACGCGATTTGATCGGTTCGCGCACGGTCGTCCGCCCGCAAGATCGCGTCTACCTATATCGCTTGGAGATGGCTCCCGAGCAAGCTCAGGATCTGTTCTCGCAATTTGCAACGCAAATGCAGAAACTGGAAACCGAGCCGGAGTTCTACAACACGCTGACCAACAACTGCACCAACAGCATTGTCCGGGCAACCTATGCGTTAACCGTCGATCGGATCAACTGGATGAACCCGAGGATCGCGATGCCGGGGCATTCGGCGAGCTTTGCTTTTGATCACGGCTTTGTGGGCCAGAAAGCCAACGGACAAACGCTGGAGGAGCTATACCATCAAGCTCGTATCGATCCAATTGCCAGAGCAGTCGGCTTTGCGGACGATTTTTCCATTGCCATCCGTCGCGCCCACAAACCTTAGCGATAGGCTTGCGAGCGACCAACGGATGAAGGGAACGGGTGGCTACATGTTGATTTCGTAGCCTTTGCGGTTTTCGCGTGACAGGAACGCGTTGGCTTGGGCGTCACCGATGATTTCGCGTTTGGCGGGATCCCAAGCCAGTTCTCGGCCTAAACGCATGGCGATGTTGGACAGATGGCAGATCTCTAACATTCGGTTATGAGACCAGACATCGGAGATCGGCTGCTGGCGCGACTGCATGGCTTCGATGAAGTTTGCCGAGTGATTCTGGCTGACCTTTCCGCCGTAAACTTCCTCGATCGCGTCCGCTGGCAGCGGGTTACCCTGCAAGTCCTCGACAGGCTTCCCGGTGATCTTGCCACGGTTCACAAAGAACCGACCTTCTGTCCCTTCGAAGAGAATCCCATTGTCACCTTCGCTGGTAATGATCATCTCGACGTCATCGGGCATCTCGACACGAATCTTGAAATTCGTTGCCGCGTTGTATTGATCGTCAACCAGTGGATGCCCGTCGCGATATTCCACTGGCAGAGTGAATTCGAGCGGTGTGACCTTGCTTGGCCCGCTATCGCTGGCGCCTAGTGCCCAGCAGGCGATGTCGACATGATGAGCGCCCCAGTCGGTCAGCTTCCCGCCGGAATACTCATGCCAATTGCGAAATGCGTAGTGAGCATTGCTGTACAGCGGCACGCCGCCACCGTATCCCTTTCGCATTTCCGGCAGCGCCCGATAGGGAACTTTGGCCGCGGGACCGAGCCACAGATCCCAGTCGAGTTCCGCGGGGACGGGGGCGACGGGAATGACCGGCGAAGCCGACATGCCGTTGATGCCGCACGTCACCTTCTTGACTGTGCCGATCCGCCCATGCTTGACCAACGCGACCGCTTGTAGGAATCGTTGTGCCGACTCGCTCCGCTGCATGGTGCCGACCTGAAACACGCGTTTGGTTTCTTTGACAACCTTTTCAATCAGCTTGCCTTCGGCGATTGTCAGTGTGAGCGGTTTTTCGCAGTACACATCTTTTCCCGCGTACATCGCCTCGACAGCGATTTTGGTATGCCAGTGATCGGGTGTGGCGATCATCACCGCGTCGATCTCTTTGCGGTCGAGGATTTTGCGGTAGTCTTTGTAGGCGTCCGGTTTGTGGCTTTGCCGTTTGGCCACTTTCTCCACGTTGTCGCCCAGCACATTCGCATCGACGTCGGCCAGGGCCACGAAATCGGCCATGCCGAGAGTCTTGCTGGTGATGGCCCAGCCTTGGTTGCGCAGGCCAATGGTGGCGAAAACGGGGCGTTCGTTGGGCGATTGGGCCCCGAACACAGGGGACCCCGCAAGTGGCAGGGTGCTGGCAGCGCCAGCAGCGGCGACGCCTTGCAAAAAATGGCGGCGAGAGGTTTGACGAGTACGGGACATGGGGAGATCCGGGATTGGTAGTTCAGGAGGTTGATGAGCGAATCGTTAGATTACGGTAAATTGTACTCGGTCGCACGGCAACGGGATCGAGTGGTCGGGATGGAACCTGCATGAATCGCTAAGCGAAGGCAGGTGATCGCCACGGACGAAGTCCGTCGTAGACAGAGTAGGCAACGCGCTGCTCGATACCGGTTTGATCGATTGGCCTGCGGCGGCTAATCTTTGCCGGCGTGTCCTGTCCCTTAGGAGCCCAAGCTGGCCGAACGGCAGGCGGAATTCACATCGGTTGAGGAAATGAGATGTCGCTTGTTTTAAGAAGTCACGTTGGCAGCTTGCTGGCTGCGGCGATCATGTGGTCGGTCCTAGGTTGCCAATCGCCGGGAATGCGTAGCCTGATGGG